>JGI12635J15846_10000007_pt1 | contig 112806 bp, 88 predicted proteins | sample BlaSpr_A8_OM2_M2_FD_15846 | JGI IMG/M metagenome (IMG submission 15846)
GATGCAGAAAAGGGTAGGGCTGGCGCGCGCTCTCGCGTTGGACCCGGACGTTCTCTTACTCGACGAGCCGACCGCCGGTCTCGATCCCATCAGTTCCGCTGAAATCGACGAGTTGATTCTGAAGCTTCAGAAAGAACATCACATGGCGTCCATCGTCGTAACCCACGATCTGCACAGCGCCAAGACGATTGCGGATCGTCTGGCTCTGCTCGATAAGGCAAAGGTAGTGATTGAAGGCAGCTTCGAAGATCTGCAAAAGAGTGACATCGAGTTTGTTAAGGAATTTCTTAAGCATTCCTAGTGAGAAATATAGTTGGACGGAAGATATGGAGGACAAATGTCGAGAGCGGCGCGGTTAGGAGTATTCATCGTTGCGACATTGGCAATTCTGGCAGCCGGTATTTTCATCATCGGGAGCAAGCAGTATCTTTTCAGCTCCACGTATCAATTGAAGGCGCAATTCGATAACGTGGAAGGCTTGGATCAGGGCGGCGATGTAAGGGTGGGAGGGGTTCATGTTGGGACCGTGCGCAACATCGAGCTGCCACACAAGCCCGGTGATAAAGTCACGGTCGTCATGGATCTCGGCAAGACCACGCACGAGATCATCAAGCAAGACTCCGTGGCCTCAATCGAAACTGAAGGATTGCTGGGCAACCAGTATCTGGCGATCTCCTCGGGAACGACCGGGAAAGCGAACGTCCGTGACGGTGACACCATCGCCAGCCAGCCTCCACTCGAAATGTCGGACCTGCTGCAAAAAGCGAGCGACTTGCTGGATGGTAGCCAGGAAGCCATCCAAAACGCCACCGGCGCGACGGCGAACCTCAACTCCATCAGCGCCAAGATCAATTCGGGCGCGGGAACCGTTGGAGCTCTGGTGAACGACAAACAGCTCTATAACAATCTCGCGCAGACCTCGGCCACCATGAATACCACGATGATCCAGGCGCAAGCCGGCGTTACCGACTTCCAGGAAAATATGGAAGCGCTGAAGCACAATTTTTTCGTGAAGGGGTATTTCAAGAACCGCGGCTATGAAGACTCGAACGAACTAGCAAAGAATGAGATCGAACGCCTGCCCCAGGGAACACCGGTAAAAGAGTTTACCTACTCGGCGAAGCAGCTTTTCGATAAGCAGGATTCGGCCAAACTGAAGAACCAGAAATCACTCAAAGACGGCGGCGAGTTTCTGACCAATAACCAGTTTGGATTTGCCGTGGTCGCGGTCTCCGCGGGCGCGGAGGGCGACACCCAGAAAGATCTCGTGCTAACCGAGGCGCGCGCCATGGTGGTGCGCGAGTATCTGGTCGAGAACTTCGGATTCGACGACAATCAGCTCAAGACTCTTGGCTTGGGTAAGCAAACCGATGCCAAGCAGCCCGACGGAGCGGCAGAAACAAAGGCAGAAACTAAGAAGGATGCCAACTGGGGCACCGTGCAGATCTTGATTTATCCATCCGGAACCGAGATTCCGCCCGGCAAGCAAGTACAGTCGGGTGTTGCGTCCAATCCTGCGCCGGACGCTGCGTCGAAACCACACTAGAAACGAAAGGTGAGGCCGCAAGAAACGTCGCAATGGAAGATCGCCGCGCAGAGCAATGATGGCTCGTTGAACCCGGGCGGGGCGATCTGGCCAAGGTCATCGTAACCTTAATAATAATCAATGCAACCGGAACCGAGGCAACCGGAATCCGGATGTGAGCTATCTTGCTCAGACGGCGATGCTCTGTACCTGTCATTCTTTACCTGCAGCGAACCCGATTCGACCCTAAGAACTCTCGGACGCGCGAACCAAGGCAACCCCTCAGAGCTTATGAGAGGTGTTAGCCCGTGAAACAAAGGAAGGTCAAAATGCCTCTAATTCAACTCCTCGAAGTTCTCATCGTGGTGGGTGTCCTCCTGTGGCTGGTGAATCGCTTCATTCCCATGCAGGGAACCATCAAGTCGATTTTGAATGGTGTCGTGGTCATCGCCGTGGTTCTCTGGATCCTCAACGTTTTTGGACTGTTTAATTCGCTTTCCCGAATCCACGTCGGAACTTAAAGGACGGGTCAGCCACGCAGGCTGAGCCCTTCCCGAGAAGTTCGACATAAGGCAGCATGGCGGATATTTATCTGCCAGAAGGAGTTACGTTGAAGTCCAAACTTTGGTTAGCAGTCGGAATCACTTTCACCGTAAGCGCAATGACTCAAGCCAATTCCCAAAACACGGTTGTTGTCGAGTCCACCAGTGGAATACCTACATTCCGAGTGAATGTAGTGAGCCGCAGCGTGCAGGCGGTCAACTATGAGCATCGCAGCGGCGCCTCGAGACTCGATTTCGCGGGTACGGACTTGATGCCTTCAGCGAACGGTGAGGCCAAGGTAGAAAGCAGACGCGGGTCGATCGAGGTCGATGCGGAATTTGGCAACCTGCAGGCGCCGACGACTTTCGGCAATGAATATCTGACCTATGTCTTGTGGGCGATTTCTCCCGAAGGTCGAGCCATGAACCTGGGAGAAGTGTTGGTCGGCGACAATCATCGCAGCAAACTGCGTGTGACCACCGACCTGCAAGCCTTCGCCCTGATCGTGACTGCGGAACCATACTACGCCGTGCGCCAACCGAGCAATGCTGTAGTGCTTGAGAACGTCGTACGCGAATCCACCAAAGGAACCACCGAAGCGGTAAACGCAAAGTATGAACTCATGGAACGCGGCGGCTACATTCCTACCGGTTATAAATTCGATCCGGTAGTTCTGAACGCCAAGTTGCCACTGGAATTCTTCGAAGCACGAAATGCGCTGCGCATCGCGCAATCCGAGGGGGCTGAGCAGTATGCGAGCGATAGCTATGCGCGTGCCGTCAAATTGACCAACAATGCGGATGAGTATGCCATAAGCAGACACCTCGACAACAAAGCGTTGATCGCGGTCGCTCGCGAGGCAGTGCAGACATCCGAAGACGCGCGCGAGATCGCAGTCAAAAAACTCAACGAGATACGGCTGGCGAACGAACGTCAAGCTTCGAGCGACGCACAGCAACAATCGCAGGCGCAAGCCGACAGCGCGATGCGGCAGAAAGATCAAGCCCAATCCGACACGGCAAAAGCTGAAGCAGCAAGGGCGCAAGCCGAATCCGATGCAGCGAGAGCCCGCACAGATCAGGCAAACGCGGAAGCTGCCAGCGCCCAGGCTAGATCAGACATGGCGACCAGTCAGGCCGCGTCCGCCGAGGCAATCTCAGCAGCTCAGGCGAGCGCGCAACAGGCGGAAGCCGATAAAGCCGCAATGCGCACACGATTGTCCGAGCAGTTAAATTCCATTCTCCAGACTCGCGACAGCGCACGTGGACTCATCGTCAGCATGTCGGATGTGCTTTTTGACACCGGAAAATACTCGTTGAAACCGGGGGCACGAGAGAAGCTGGCGAAAGTCGCCGGTATTTTGCTCGCCTATCCCGGACTCAATATTGAAGTCGGCGGCTACACCGACAATGTCGGCGGCGATGAGATGAATCAACAGCTATCAGAGAACCGCGCCAGCTCGGTGCGCGATTATCTGGTGCAAGAGGGCGTAGCCACGAATTCCGTTTCCTCCAAGGGCTTTGGCAACACCTTGCCGGTGGCCTCGAACGACAATTCCGCCGGACGACAGCAGAATCGAAGAGTAGAACTTCTCGTTTCCGGCGACGCCATTGGAGGCTTGGTGAACACGACCACTGGAAGCTTGCGCTAGAACAAGCAAGCGTAGTTAGAGATCGACAAATTGGAGGCACCACCCATGAAACTGGTAGGACTCATCAGCACAGCAGTTCTTTCTTTGACCCTCGGAGTCGCAGCTCCGGCATTCGCTCAAGAGCAACACGATCAGCAGGACGAACAGAAAGCCGCTCCTGCTCAGGACGAGAAAAAAGCACAGCCAGAAAAATCCGCTAAGCCCGAAGAAAAACCAGCGGCGACGGAGCAGGAAAAGAACGCCAAGCCAGAAGAGAAAAACGCAAAGCAAGAGGAGAACAGTAAGCCTGCGGAAAAGACCACGCAGCCACAGCGCGCCGGTAATAACGGTGGTGGTCGCATTCCCGCAGATAAATTCAAGGCCAGCTTTGGGCAGCAACACACATTTCGTGTCAGCCAAGCCGACTACAGAAATCACCGCTTCCAATACGGAGGCTATTCCTTCGGATTCGTCGACCCGTGGCCCAGCAACTGGCTCTACACGCAAAACGTCTACGTTGTCGATATAAACGGCGTGTATTACCTCTGCAATGCGAGCTATCCCGGTGTGAATCTTGCGCTGAGCTTCACACTTTAACCGTAAAGCACGAAACCGCTTTAAGCTAATCACTGTCACCGGTGCGGGCTCATTTCCTTGAGCCCGCTTTTTTCGCTGGTTTCCACCCTTTGCCTAGCGGGCCGAGAAGCTGTAAACCGTGATCGTGTGGTAGCGCCCGCCGGGCTTCAACTCGGTCGTTGGAAAATCGGGATGATTGGGAGAATCGGGAAAATGCTGCGTCTCCAGGCAAAGCGCCGAACGCAACTGGTCCGGCTTCCCACCCTTGCCCTGAATGGTGCCGTTCAAAAAATTGCCGGTATAAAACTGGATTCCCGGCTGATCCGTCAGCACCTTCAGCACCCGCCCGCTGCTCGGATCGTAGACTTCCGCCGCCTCGGTCAATTTCCCGCCGCCGCTATCGAGCACCCAGTTGTGGTCATAGCCGTGACCCAGATGGAGCTGTGCATCGTCCGCATCGATCCGCGCTCCCACCGCCGTCGACTTGCGAAAATCAAACGGTGTGCCTTCCACCGCCTTCCGTTCGCCCGTTGGAATCAGCGCCGCATTCACCGGCGTGAAGCGGGAGGCGTGCAGAGTGAGTTCATTTTTCAAAATGTCGCCCTGGCCCGCCAGATTGAAATAGGAATGATTGGTCAAATTGACAACCGTATCTTTATCCGTCGTCGCCGAATACTCAATCCGCAAATCCCCTTTCACCAGCGTGTAGCGGACCGTTGCCGTCAGGTTGCCCGGAAATCCCGACTCCCCGTCTTGGCTCAGATAACGAAGCTCCACCCCATTGGCCACCGCTTTTGCCTTCCACACCACGTTGTTAAAGCCGTGCGTCCCGCTATGCAGGGTGTTCTCGCCGTCATTGCGAGGCAAGGAATATTTCTGCCCCTCCAGAGTAAAGCTGCCCTGCGCGATGCGATTGGCGTAGCGCCCAATGATGGCTCCAAAGAAGGCGTTCGCCGGCCCGTTGAAGTTGGACACATACCCATCCAGATCGTCGAACCCGAGCACCACATCGGCCGTCTTGCCGTTCCGGTCGGGAGCTTTCAGGGAAACCACAATGCCACCATAGGTCGCAATGCGGGCCTCAAACGCGCCGTCGCTCAGCGTATAAATTTCCACCGGAGTTCCATCCGGCATCTTCCCAAAAGGCTGACTTGTCACCTTCGTCTTAGCCTCCGCCGTTATCGCAATCGCGAACCATGCCCCGCCGATCGCCATCATTCGTAAAACTTTCCGAGCCTTCATCGTTGCTCCTTGACTTGCGCCCCTATCCGGTTGCGTGATCTGCCGCCGACGCCGCTAGGTCGATCAACTTCGGCAGGACGTCTCCCAATTCGTGGCTGCGCTGTCCGAAAGTGAAATACAACTTGCTGTATAGCAGATACAGATCGTCGTAGGTACGTTGTGCCCACTCATCGGGTACGAACGTCGTGTGCGGAGGGCAAATCCTATCCTGCGCTTCCTCGATGGTCTTGAAAGTTCCCGCTGCCAGAAAAGCAAAAATCGCCGAACCGAGACCGACCACGCTCTTGCTCGGAACCAGCACCGGACGTCCGAGCACATTGGCATACACCTGATTGAGCACGTCATTCTTTTGCGGAATCCCTCCCGCATTGATTACCCGGCGAATGCCGACCCCATGCCCCGCCATTCGGACCAGGATAACGCGCGTATGTAAAGCGGTTCCCTCAATCGCCGCGAACAGTTCATCCTGCGCCGTGCTCTGTAAATTCCAGCCGAGCGTCACTCCGCGCAAGTTGGGATTTACCAGCACCGTGCGGTCGCCATGGTCCCAAGTCATGCGCAGCAAGCCGGTCTGGCCGGCTCGATAGTTTTCCAGTCCGGTGCTGAGTGTCTTCACGTCTGTGCTGGCGCGCACAGCAATCGCGCTGAAGATATCTCCTACTGCGGAAAGTCCGGCTTCGATCCCTGTGCGCTGCGGATGCACGCTGCCCTGCACCACGCCGCAAACGCCTGGCACCAGGTTCACCGAGGGAGTGATTCCGATGATGCAAGTCGATGTGCCGACCACGTTCACCATGTCATCGGTTCGGCACCCTGCGCCAATCGCGTCCCAATGGGCATCGAAGGCTCCGACCGGAATCGGAATTCCGGCTTTGAGCCCCAGTTTTTCAGCCCACACCGCCGACAGCGTGCCGGCGATCTGATCTGAAGTGCAATATTCACCACCAAGCGTGTCGCGGACTCCCTTAAACAAAGAGTCTACTTTTACCAGAAAGCTCTCGGGTGGAAGCCCGCCTAGTTGTCGATTCCACAGCCACTTGTGTCCCATGGCACAAACGCTACGCCGCACCTTCTGGGGATCAGTAATGCCGCAGAGCGTGGCCGCCACCATGTCGCAATGCTCGAATGCAGAAACAAAGTCGGCTCGCTTCTCCGGATTGTGCCGCAGCCAATGCAGCAGTTTGGAAAATCCCCACTCCGCCGAGTACACACCGCCGCACCATTGAATCGCTTCGAGCCCCTCACGGCGTGCTGCTTCGGTGATCTCCGCCGCCTCGCCCTTCGCGCGATGATCGCACCAGAGGTAGTATTCTCCGAGCGGCTGCATGTTCTTACCAACGGGAATTACGGATGAGCCGGTGGTGTCGAGCGCAATCGCCACGACCTGGTCCCCGCTAACGCCGGTCTTGCGCAGCACTTCGCGAGTGGCCGCGGCCAGGGCTTGCATGTGATCTTGGTGCGATTGCGTGGCGTATTCGGGATCTTCGCGTTTGCGGTGTAGTGGATATTCCTGCAGCCCGGATGCCAGCAGCCCGCGCTCGCTATCCACGAGCGAGACGCGCACGCTGAGCGTTCCGAAATCGACCCCCGCCACGATCGCCATCAGCAGGCTCCGTTATCCCGCCCGTGCCAGTACATGTCCCAGCCCAGATAGCGAGTTGTGGCCTCATGCACCGCCGCCGCCACCGTCGACGACTGCAAAGAAAGATTGGCCGCCACATGATGCTCGAAACCGTTTTCACAGATGTAATGGAGCAGTTTCTGCATCTGTCCGATTTCGACCACTCCGGCGCCGCCAAAAGTGTTCAGCGGATCGTCGGTGAATCGTCCCTGTCCGACATAGCCGCGCATCTTGCCCGCAGTGTCGTCGGTGGAGAAGCGCGCAAAGCTCATCGGTTCCGCTTTGATCAGTCCTACGCAAGTTCCGAACGTATTCTCCTTGCCCACGGTGCCGGCAATAATCTCCTGAAAGTCCATCTTCACCGCACGGAAGAAATGCTTGGGCAAATTCGAGCAATGGAAACAAACGGCCTTATTCGGATCCGATCCGTAGTTGTTATTCCAGTCGAGAAGAGCCGAGGGAGTTCCCGAAGCAAGCTGCAGGGCGTGCATTCCCAATACCCCGCAGATATCCACCTCGCAAGCGCTCGAGAGCAGTTCTTGGCTCATCATACTCATGACCGTGCAGGGCACGACGCCCAGATTTTCTTCGATCGAAGTCCAACATTGGACCGCGCTGATTGTGACCTCGGCTGCCGCCATCCACTGCTCGACGACGGCTCCGAGTTTCGCCATCTTCATCAAGGCCGCGGCAGGCACGCTGCTCGTATCGACATATTTGTGGATGGCCGCCAGTTTGGCTTGCGCCTGGTCGTCGTTATCTTTCATGCGCTCGATCCGGCCGAGCACTTCGGAAAGATCCAGCGTCTCGGTGGAGATGCCGGCAGCTTCGAGGATCTTCTCGCTGTAACGCACCGTGTTAAACGCGGCCGGACGCGCGCCAATCGCACCCACTCGCAAGTTGCGAAATCCTTTTACCACGCGGCAAACTGCGGCGAACCACTCCAGATCCTGGGCAAATTCGCGCGAGTCGGGACTTTCGGTGTGCAAAGTAGTCAGGGAATATGGGATGCCATACTGTCGAAGATTGTTACAAGCCGACATCTTGCCGCAGAAGCTGTCGCGGCGAAAAGCGATCGTCATCTTTTTCGGATCATCCGGCGTCGCCTGAATCAGCACCGGCACGCGCAGATCGGCCAGGCGCAACGTGTCGGCAATGGCCCGCTCTTCGCCGAAGTTGGGCAGGGTCACGAGGATGCCATCGATCCGCTCGCGATGGCGCTGGAAGAGCTCGGCGCAACGCCTGGATTCTTCCCGCGTCTCCACCGCGCCGTACTTACTTTCTTCGGGAGTGAGAGCCACGACCTCGATGCCTGCCGCCTGCAACCCCCGGAGCATCTCTTCCCGTCCACTTTTCGCCAAGTGATCGGGAAAAAATCCCCGGTTGCCCACAATCAGGCCCAGGGTCATTTTTTTCGCCGGCATAAAATACCCTTTCGGAACACTCAACTACTCTAGGATGATCGCTTGGGGGCGAACTGGAAACAATAAATGAGACCGAACAGCAGCAACGCCGCCCCCCACCATAGGTTGGCATGTAAGTGAAACAGCACCACGCCAGGATTCGGGGGAGGGTCGAGCAGCTGATAGATTCCCGCACCCAGGATCAACGCGCCATTCACCGCCAGGGAAATGCCGATGAAGAACCAGATCGAAATCATGCTGCCGCCCTCCGTTGCCTACCAGAAAATAATGTTCAGCACCAGGAAAACAACCGTGACCACTGCCGCCCAGAAAACAGGCTTTTGGTAAAAAGCAACCTCTCCGATCGAAGGAACTTCGGTCAGCCCATAGACCAGGCCCTGCAAGGCGCTGTCCGGCACCGGTTTCGTGGCCAGGCTTAAAACCACCGTCACCGTCACGCACACGACAAAAGACCAGAGGGCCTGAAACATGTCCTGCGCCAGCCCTTTGGCGTGGGGCGACAGTGCCACATAGCGCAGTGCCGAAGGATCAACCTTCACCCAGGCCCACATGCCGATCGAAGAAAGCGTTCCGCACAGCAATCCCCAGAATCCCCCGGCGCTCGTCGCGCGCTTCCACAGCATCCCCAGTACGACCGTTCCAAACAGAGGAGCAATAAAGAAGCTGAACAACGCCTGCACATAATCCATGATGCTGGCAAACTGCATCACCAGATAGGCCGTGCCCACGCTGATCAGCACGCCGATGATCGTGGTCCAGCGCCCCATGTTCACGTAATGATGGTCGCTCGCCTTGCTGTTGAAAAACGGACGGTAGATGTCATAGGTCCAGACCGTTGTGAAAGCGCTCACGTTTCCGGCCATGCCCGACATGAAGCCCGCGATCAGCGCCGTCACTCCCAGGCCGAGCAGCCCGGGACCGCAATACCGCGCCAGCATCAGCGGCAGAACGTCGTTATAGCTGTGCCCGCCGGTGATCGCAGCCACCGATTCCGGAACCAGTTTCTCCGGCAGCACCGCCAGTCCGAGCAGCCCGGGCAGGATTACGATGATCGGCACAAACATCTTGAATCCCGCGCCAATGATCGGAGCCATTTCCGCGCTGCGAATGTCTTTTGCCGCCAGAATGCGCTGCACCACCAGAAAATCCGTCGTCCAGTACCCCATCGAAATGATCGCGCCCAGCCCAAACACAATGCCCACCCAATTGATGCCCATGGGATTGTTCGAGAACGATCCCAGTCCCGACCACAGATGGACGTACTGATCCGATGCCCTCTGCGCAATCTGCAGCTTGAGATTGGTCCATCCCCCCGCTTCGTACAAGCCCAGAATCGGAATCAGCAGAGCGCCCGCCCAGATCAGGAAAAACTGCAGCACTTCATTAAAGATGGCCGAGCGCAGGCCGCCCAGGGTGACATAGATCGCCACCGTCAGCGATGAAACCCAGATGCTGAAATTAATGTCCCATCCCAGCACGATCTGCATGACCTTGGCCATGGCAAACATGTTGACGCCGCTCATCAGCACGGTCATGAAGGCAAACGAAACCGCCGACAGCGCCCGGCTCGGTTCCCCGAAGCGCAGTTTCAAATAACCCGGCACGGAGTGAGTCTTGGATATGTAATAAAACGGCATCATCACCAGCGCCAGAAACAGCATCGCCGGTATGGCGCCGATCCAATACCAGTGCGTTGCCAGAATGCCGTACTGATAGGCCGATCCCGCCCAGCCCATCAACTCCAGCGCCCCCAGATTGGCGGAAAGAAAACTGAGACCGGCTACCCACGCCGTCATCTCTCTGCCCGCCATGAAGAAGTCTTCGCCGGTGTTGGCCCGCCCCTTTAAATACCAACCGATGGATAGAACCAGGGCAAAATAAAAGACCACTATCACAATGTCGACAGGAGCAAGACGCACCAGCCGGGTTGGGACTTCGCTTGCTAGCAACACCGTCATCGCTTGTCCTTACTTCTTGGGCTTAGGTTTTCCTTGCCCGTAATACGCATTCTCGCCGTGTTTTCTGCGATAGTGCTTGTCGTGCAACACGCTTCCGATCGGCTCTGCTGCGGCGTTGATGCCGAGCGTGAAGTAGGCCATCCGCGCGATCGATTCCACAATGGCTGCGTGCTCCGCGGCCGCCATGGCATCCTTGCCCCAGGCGAAAGGCCCATGATTCGCTACCAGAACGCCCGGAGCCGCTGTCGGACTGGTCTCGGACAAGCTGCGTACAATCGCCTGCCCCGTATTCTTCTCGTAATCGTGGAGAATCTCCTGATCGCTCATGGAGGAGGTCACCAAAATTTGGCCGCCAAAATAGTCCGCATGGGTAGTGCCGAAGCACGGTATGGGCCTCCGGCTTTGGGCCCATGCGGTGGCATACTCGGAATGGGTGTGGGCGACACCGCCGATTTCCGCAAACTGGTTGTAGAGCACCAGATGGGTCGGGAGATCAGAGGAAGGCCTCAAGTTTCCCTCCACGACATCTCCGGCCAGATTTGTGACCACCAGATGCTCTGCTCTCAGCTCATCATAAGGAACCCCGCTTGGCTTGATCACAACCAAGCCTTCTTCCCGCGAGATTCCGCTGGCGTTACCGAAGGTGTACAGAACAAGACCTCGTCGCACCAGTTCTAGATTGGCCTCCAAAACTTGTTCTCGCAAACCTTGCAGCATAGCTTGTCCTGTTGTCTTGTCGCCCGCCAACAGTAGGGTAATCGTTTACTCAGAACTAGTGGAATCTAGTCTATCCCTGTGCTGGTTGTCAATTGTAACTTTCTCATTCCATAGCAACTCGACGCAGTACCCTTCCCGATCGCAAGAGCCTTGCGCAGAGTAAAAACGTTGCAAAAGCGAAGAACTGTCATGATGCGGGAGCGGATGGCTCCTTCTTAAAGGTCCCCGGGACCTCGATCTTCGAACTCTCGGTGCGACACAAGGAGCTTTATGTCAGCGGTTGCCCCATCGCTTTGCGGCGCTTCGCACCCTGCTTCCCGGGTTGGGCCAGCGCGGTCGAACGCCGCAGCACCAGGTTCGTATTCAGGTCATATTCGCAGCGTTCATGCGACGGCGTGTCCCGTTGCACCTCGTTCAGCAGGGCCTGGAATGCAATCCTCGCCAGTTCCGTTTGCGACATCTGGACCGTCGTCAGCGGAGGAATTGTAAACTCAGCCAGCCGTATGTCGTCGAAGCCGATGACGGAAAGATCGTTCGGTATCTTAACATCCTGGTCGTATGCTTCCCGCATGACTCCGATCGCCGTCATGTCGTTCGAGCACAGCACCGCCGTCGGCCGATTACTTAAACTGTCAAATTCCACCAACGCGCGCATCCCGCCATCCATCCGGTGATTTCCTTCTACGATCAGGTCGGGAACAAGCCCGATCTCGGTCATCGCCGTTACGAAAGCAGCCTTTCTCGCGATCGCCGATTTCAAGTGCGAAGGACCGGAAATAAACGCGATGCGCGTATGCCGGAGCGCGGCGAGGTGCTGCACCGCCTGCCGAATTCCATTCAAATAATTGATTCGTATATTGACGATTCCCGGGGCGTCTGGTCCGACATCGACGAACACCAGCGGGACTTTACGAAAGCGGAGATGATCGAGCAGCGTGTCCTCCATGCCGAAGGTAAGGATGGCCACGCCGTCGACCCGGCGCTCGATCATGCGCCGCACCGACGATTCCATCCGCTTCGGATCGTGCACGGTTGAGGTCAGCAGGATCTCATAGTTGTTTTCGACCGCAAGATTCTCGAAGGTCTGGACGATTTCCGGGAAAAAGGGGTTAGTAATCTCGGAAACAATCAGTCCGAAAATCCGACTCCGCCCCGAAACCAAAGCCCGAGCCTGTGTGTTTGGATAGTATCCGAGTTCGTCGACTACCTTCCAAACGCGCTTGGCCAGTTGTGGATCTACGGTGGGGACGTGGTTGATAGCTCTCGATACGGTGGCGGTGGAAACTCTCGCTCTGCGCGCGATTTCACGAATGTCCATCGAGATTACTGGGGGAGTAACGCCCGTGCGAAAATGCATTCTAGCATAGCTTCAAAGCCAATTCCGGGGTCATAGAAAGCGGGATATGGAAAACGTTTGCTAATTTGCCCGCATGATTCTCTCGAGACTCACTCCGAGGTGACTGCCGAAATAGTAACCCTGGCTTGTGGCCGAGCCCGAGTCTGGGGGACGGGTGACTCTTGCTCCCAGGTACCATCGAGGCACACGCTGGTCCTGCGGGGTACATGCAGCGGACCAACAACCAGGCAAGGGACGCCGCCATTTGAGCGGACAACAAGAAAACCGGGGGCGGTCCATGGGATGGATCCTGTTCTGCAGTGGACGGCGGACCGCAATCCTGCGGAAGCGCGGTGGATCGCAGCAGAGGCTCTAAAGTTTTCCCCGTGAGTCGGAGTGTCGCGAGCGAAGCCGCCTCGCGTTTGCCACGGCGAGTCGATCCGGGCAGAACCGGATCTCTAGCCGAGGATTCGGGCAAACGCTTTCCAGCATACCCAGCTACCGACCATGCAATTCATAGCCACCGCGCCCATGGCGCAAGCGGCTTCACTCCGGCGCCCCTTCGGTCACGAGTCAAGTTGACGAGAAACACCGGAATCAGCACAGCCGCATACATGTACAAGCGTTTTGGCATCTCCATATGATCTCCCGGCGATCGCTATTGTAGGTCCTTCTTGTAGTCAAGCCCTTGTTAAAAGTGAGCCGAACACGGTTTGCTTAAACTGTCCCCGCGAGCGCAGCCAAGAACGGTGCCTTCCTACCCCCCATTGACGAGCTAGCGGGAGGAAACGTAGAAACGTTCATCCCCACTCTTGGTACCGTGATCATCGGCATTCCGCCACAGGAACAAGGTGTGCGGCCGGCCCGGGCCTTGCCCTACGAATTGAATGTTTATGCTGTGGTTAATGCTTCGGCAGGCACGATCGTTCTGACGTTTGTCAACACCGGCGGCGCGGCTGCAGTTTTCCAGGTACGCTCCGGCAACCCTACAGATGTGGTGCGAACCTACACCGTAGAATCGGGTAAGCAGTTGGCGGGTACCTGGAACGTAACTTCGTCCTACTCGCTCTCGGTCTATGGACCCAACGGCTTCGTGCGTTACTTCAACGGCAGCATCGGGTCTGGCGCGGCGGCGCTTGATGTTTCCTCCACATATAACACGGCCGGTAGCGGCTCAATCACGTGGACGCGTCACCAATGTCGCCAGCAGTCAAGTCTTAGCGAATGTACTGGATGCTTACACCGGTGACTTTGTCCAGCAGATCCTTGAACCTGGCGAGAGCTTTGAAAACGAGTTATCGCTCGAGCGGTTCTATGGTTGGTATGACCTGATCGTGACGGTTGCCGAAGACGCGACGTTCAATTACCGGCTTGCGGGTCATGTTGAAACCGGAAAGGACAGCTTCTCGGATCCAGCTCTGGGAGGTCTCGTCACCCTCCAGGGCTGACGTGAAGGCGGTTTACGGGGGGAACTGCGCATGCCACGATGATTCCTTCGCGCATGCGCAGACCTTCCCGACGACGGGCCAGAGCGGAACTTCCGCGTAGTCCCTGGAAGACTGCGTATCCTTCACTGCGTATGGATTGAGCCGGATTCGATCGGCGATTCATGCATGCTAAGGATGTACCAGTGATTTTCAGATTTGCGGCAGAGCATCATGCCGCGTCCCGTCGAGCGGAGGGATGGCGATTCAACCGTGTAGTCATACAAGCTCCAAACTACATCGCCAATCGCGTGTTGATCATTCATGCTCATGGAAAGCTGGGCGTGCGGAGTCTGGTCAAAATACTGTTTCCGGAAATGGTTGATGGCCTGGTCTCGTCCACGTAGTTCGCCGCTCGGAGAGCTCAGCACGAAATCCGGATCGAAACAAAAGGCCAGCCTGTCGGTGTCTGCGTTGTTGAAGGCTTCCGAGCAAGAATGCATGGCTCGCTGCATATCCGCGATAAGAGACGCCTCGGAAGCACTGGGCGGCGCGACGCCAAGGTGCGCGACGCTACGCTTCAGGTCGATGGTTACACCCAACTGCTCCAGGAGGTCCACGCCGAGGATTCCGTCGAGCGGGCCGCCGCATGCTTTAGCGATTGACGTTAAGTCGATCGCCGGCAGGCTTATGCCTCGCAGACTGTGGCTGCCCAACATGATCTCGCCGGTCGAAACTTCGCGAGCGTTCAGGGTGGTTGTTTCATTCCAGGACTGGACGTGAACCTCTTTCGTAGGCCCGCTAGTGAATGACTTCTCGTTGAGCATCGATGTGGCGGCCGTGTCAATCAGGAAGCGCTTTTCGGCCTTATCTACCCGGAGAATTACGACAGGTAGGCGATCGCAGTGCTGCAGGGGGATCTCGGTTCCGTTGACGAGGGTCTGGGCTCCGGCGCTCCAGCCACCCAGCGAGAGGGTCAAACTCGCGAAGAAGCAAACGAGCAACGCCCGAGGAATTCGCATCATTTCCTCAATTGCACCGGTTCTGTGGCTTGGTCGATTCGTTGCCAAATTGCCGTGCTGGCCGAACGGAAAGCGCCTGGATCTCGGAACAAGCGCGAGCTCCAATTGGCTCCCATGGCGAGCGCCTGAATTTCGAACGCCAGCTGGCGTACATCCACTTCCTTTCGGATTTCTCCAGCAGACTGCGCATCGCGCGCCGCCTGTTCCAGATTTCCCAGCCACCTCTTCATTAGTTCCACGATCTGATCGCGAACGCGTCCGGGCCGGTCGTCGAATTCCAGCGAAGCGGCGGAAAAGAAGCAGCCTCCGGGGAAGACCCTCTCCTTGCCATACGAGAGCCAATTCTCGCAAAGCGCCCGCAGACGATTGAGTCCCCGGAACTGAAATGCGGGGCGGACCACTTTTTCGACGAAGACATCACGAGCTGCGTCAACCACGGCGCATTGCAGATCTTCCTTCGAACCGAAGTGGGCGAACAGGCCGCTCTTGCTGATCCGCAGTGTAGAAGCTAGCCTGCCAATCGTGAGCCCTTCGAGGCCTTCGAGCGAGGCTAGGTCGACGGCCTTGCGCAGGATTGCACGGCGCGTTTTCAGTCCTCGCGGCCGTCGAAGAGGACCTTTCAGCGCGCTGCTAGCGCGAAGCGGGAAAGCCCCGGTAGGTTGATGTCGCATCCTCGTTTTCACCAGGTCAAAATAGCACGATCGTTCGTTCTATTGCAAATGGTTTCTGAAAGGGCTGATCCCTGAAAGGGCTGATCAATGATTCAACGCCGACCGGGATGCAGTCCGTGAGCGAGAACGATTTCGGGTTTTGGGCGAGCACCCGGATCAATGGGACCAGCGCAATGCTTGCAAATTGACGTGGTCAGGTTCAGAGCGGGTCGAGAGTTGTTGAGAATTCCGAGGAGATCAGAGCCGGGTGATCCGAGAGGAAGGAACTGCGACTCACGGAATATTCACCAATCCTTTGCGGATCGCGTATGCCACGAGTTCGGCCGTCTTATGAATACCGAGTTCACGCATGATATTGGCGCGATGCGCGCCTACCGTATTGCCGCTAAGGTTGAGCTGGGCCGCAATCTCCTTGTTCGATTTGCCGTCTACGATCCATTGCAGGATCTCGAGCTCCCGTTCGGTCAGTTCGCAGTCTTGCCTCTTTGCTGACGTAGCCTGCTTGGATAATTGCGTACAAAGCACGAGTTCACCGACGGCTACTCGCGTGATCGCCGAACCCAGATCCAAGTCCATCGCGTTCTTGAGAATGTATCCGCGAGCGCCAGCCTCGACCGCCTTGCGCACTAAAGTATCTTCCGAATGCATACTCAACATAAGGACTTTGGTCTCGGGGCAAGTTTCAACAATCTGCCGTGTAGCGAGCATACCGTCCATGCGCGGCATCGCGCAGTCCATAAGGATGACCATCGGCTTGAGCATGCGGGCCATTTGAACGGCTTCAATGCCGTCGCTTGCCTCTCCGACAACCGTGATTTCGTCCCGATCCTCGAGAATCCGCCGAAATCCAAGCCGTACCACAGCATGATCGTCCACTAATAAAACAGTGACCTGTTCGCGCATTTGGACTTGATTAGACACCCCAAAATGATTTGCGCCCGCGGTGTGAATGAACTGACACCTTACAACCGGCCGACGCGGCCGGCCATAGTTGAAAGAAGGTAGTGCAGCCGTGCGGCCGATATTTGCTGCGGAGTTTTCTTGGGAGACGGACAAGTGCGGAGCGGGGAGCCAATACTAAGTAAGCGTTAGCGCTTTCCAGTTAGCGCATTTGCAATATGGTGCTACGAAGGTTGGCAAACATAAAATCTCACCACTTTGTTATCTAGATCGAGCCAAAGATGTCTGATGGCGGGGTGGGTATCGTTGTCCAAACCAGATGCAGCCTCATCGGTCGTAGCCGTCCTGAGCCGAGCAAAGATCAGGACAATGCGTTTTCTCAGGGGCGAAAAACGAATCTTTAGATTGGTGGTCAATCTAACTTTGATAGCCTCCTGTGCCTTCGCGGCAGATCAATCCGCGTCGAATCCGTCTTCGGACGAGATTACCTTGCAGATCATCGTCGTTGGTTCCGTGGAACAGGCTCAGCGCATCCTCGATCGGCTGAAGAAGGGCGAGAGTTTTCTCGCGCTCGCGAAAGAAAACTCCATTGACTCGACGGCGGAGGATGGAGGCCGCATGGGAAACGTATCTCTCTCGATGTTACGCCCGGAATTGAGAGATGCCTTACAGGGCCTCGGTGCGGGCCAGATTAGCCCAGTGCTTCGTACTACCCTCGGATATGCGATTTTGAAGATAGTGCAGAGGAGCGGGAGTGGCGGCAATACGAGCTCGGGGGGAAACTCCGCTACGGCGGCGACCGGAAGCGTTAAGTACACATTCAATGTTGGCGGTTTGGGAGAGGCTGAACTGGGTCTGATCAAGTCGCCCAAGACAGTTGACTGGAGCCAGGACCTGCGCCAGATCTGCGAGACGCGGAAGAAGTCGCTCGCGGCGGAGAAGGAGTCACTGAAAGATTTTCTGTCGCCCGGGAATCAGAAAGCTCGTGCATCCTATGCCCCGCTGGATTTGCTGAATGCGCACTTCTCCCTGGGCGAGATCCATTCCTACGAAGGCAACATGGATGAGGCCGTCGAGCAGTACCAGGAGGCCTACCAGATCGCGGTGTCAGATGAACCAAGAGCCGTGCTCCAGATGAGCGAAGCTCTCGGAATTGCTTACCTGCACAAATCCGAGATGGAGAATGACGTGTATCGCCATCCTGGAGATCGATGTCTACTGCCGATGCGTCCCGGCAGCGCCTATACCAAGACCGGCGACTCCGAGAAAGCGATCGAGTATTTCCTGAAGTATCTCGAGCAGAAACCTGAGGAACTCGAAGTGAAGTGGCTGCTTAACTTGGCCTACATGACGGTCGGAGCTTATCCGGATAAGGTTCCGCCGCAGTATCTGATTCCACCATCAGTCTTCGAATCGACAGAGAACGTGGGCCGTTTTGTCGATGTTGCTCCGCAAGCGGGGCTGAATTCGTTCTCCACGGCGGGAGGAGTGATCGTGGATGACTTCGAAAGCAACGGACGCCTCGATGTCGTGACGTCGAGCAACAAGGGGAACTTCGATGTAGTCACGTCGAGCTTCGATAGTTGTGGGCCGATGCACTTCTTCCACAACAACGGAGACGGGACCTTTACAGACCAAGCCGCCAAGGCCGGACTGGCGGACCAATTGGGGGGACTGAACATCCTACAAGCCGACTATAACAACGATGGCTGCATGGACATTCTGGTTTTGCGGGGCGCCTGGGAGGTTCCGCAGCGCAAATCCCTGCTGCGCAACAATTGCGACGGCACTTTCACCGATGTCACGGCCGCCAGTGGCCTGGCAGTGCCAGCGACGAGTACGCAGGCAGCGGTCTGGGTCGACATAAACAACGATGGCTTGCTTGACCTATTTGTGGCGAACGAGGATGCGCCCGCTCAACTGTTCCTGAACAAGGGAGATGGCACGTTCGAAGATATCGCTTCGTCGTCTCACCTGGATCGGATTATGTTCAGCAAAGGCGTAGCGGCTGCCGACTACGACAACGATGGCTGGCCCGACCTGTTCGTTTCCAACCTGAACGGCCCCAACTTTCTCTATCACAATAATCACGACAACACATTCACGGAAGTCGCATTGCAGGCGGGCGTACAGGCACCCACACACGGTTTCGCGACCTGGTTTTTCGACTATGACAACGACGGCTGGCCCGATCTGTTCGTGACCAGCTATTTCACCTCGGTCGATGAATCCGCGCGTACCTATCTCGGGCTTCCCCACAACGCTACGACATTAAAGTTGTACAAGAACATGAAAGACGGAACCTTCCGGGACGTCACGGCGGAAGTTGGGCTGGACAAGGTGTTCATGCCAATGGGCGCCAACTTCGGCGACATCGATAACGACGGATTCCTCGACATCTATCTTGGGACCGGAAATCCTTCCTACGGTTCGCTGGTTCCGAATGTCCTTCTTCGCAATCATGACGGGAAGTATTTCGTGGATGTCACTGCCTCATCCGGAACGGGCGAGTTGCACAAAGGACACGGCATCGCATTCGCCGACCTACAGAATAACGGTCACGAAGATATCGTCGCCGAGGTTGGCGGCGCCACGCCTGGCGACAGCCACGCCCTCCGCGTGTTCGAGAATCCCGGCAATGACAACGACTGGATCAGCGTGAAACTGGTGGGCGTGAAAACGAATCGGGCTGCGATTGGGGCCCGGATCAAAGTGACGGTCGAGAACAAGGGGCAGGGAACACACTCGGTCTATCGCACGGTGGGCAGTGGAGGATCGTTTGGTGCATCTCCGCTGCAGCAGCATATTGGGCTAGGCAAGGATGCCCGGATCGTCGATCTAGAAATCTGGTGGCCCACCAGCAACACGCGACAACACTTCACAAATGTAGATAAGGACCAGTTTCTGGAAATCAAAGAGTTGGCTCCGGACTATGTCAAGTTGGACCGGCAGCCATACCGACTGGGAGGCTCACAGCGAGATGCCCCCGCGGTTGCCAAACAATCCGTGCCGAGTCCAGCAACGAGTAGATAAAACGCCTCACTTCGTTCACTGATTCACGTTCACTTGTTAACAACGGAGGAACTTAGCCTATGAAGGTCTTCGTTAGGTTCGTGGCATGGCTACTGCTTAGCACCGGTTCAGCCTGGGCGGCGCAGCAGTTCTCTGTGACCGGCATGGTATTGAAGGTGGATCAGCCTCATAAGATCTTTGTCGTTTCTTGCCAAAGCATTCCCGGATACATGGACGCGATGGTCATGCCGTTCGAAGTTCGACAGGTTAAAGACCTGGACGGTTTGGCGCCGGGCATGACAGTGGATTTCAGCCTGGTCATCGACAAAGAGTCGAACTATGCCGAACGAATCCAAATCCGCCACTACGAAAGTGTCGAACAAGACCCGCTAACGGCGCGCCGATTGAAACTTCTCACCCAAATTTCGCATCCGGCGACGGCCAAAGCACTGGCCATCGGACAGGCGGTACCGGATTTTACCCTAATTGATCAGAGTCAACATCGCGTGACCTTTTCGAAATTCGCCGGCAAGGTGGTGGCGATCAACTTTATATATACAAGTTGCGCCTTGCCCAACTTCTGCTTCCGCAACTCCAACACCTTTGGAGTGTTGCAGAAGCGCTTCAAGGAAAAGATGGGAAGGGAGCTAGTGCTGCTTACCGTTACGTTCGATCCGCAACGAGACGGCCCGGATGTCCTCGCCAAGTACGCGAGGACCTGGAAGGCCGACCCGGCAACGTGGCATTTTCTTACCGGCTCCGTACTGGACGTTCAGCACGTGAGCAACATCTTTGGCATGGACTATTTCCCCGATGAAGGGCTCATGAACCATTCTCTGCGTACCGCAATCATCGATCGCCGCGGAAGATTGGTGGCCAACATTGAAGGCAACCAGTTCACCGCAGACCAACTCGGGGATCTGGTGCAGACGGTCCTGAGTCGACGAAATATCGACGATCCGAGGGGTCAAACTCGGCTAGCCCGTAACCAAGACTCGGCGCCGTCGATCCGAAGATAGCCGATTCGAGGGCTCGGCATACTGCGCTCGCTGGAGACGCCGAATGCTGCGCTCAACGTCCATAGTGGGCGATAAAGACCGCCTTGCCCAGTAGATGATCGCTCGCGGTCGACACCACCATCGCGCCGCTCGAATCCGGCGGCACGTCCAGTTTCTCGACACTCAAGGCATAGACGGTGAAGGTGTAGCGATGTGGAGGTTCTCCCTTGTCCGGGCACGGTCCGTGATAAGCGTCATTGCCGAGATCGGTGCGGCCTTGCATGGTTCCAGGCGGAAGAATGGAGCTACGCTCGGCGCCGGCTCCCTTGGGTAGCTTGTCGACAGTCGCCGGCAGGTCATAAACCACCCAGTGCCACCATCCCGACGGTGTGGTGTGTTCGTCAGGGTCGAACAAGGTTACGACAAAACTCTTGGTTCCGGCCGGAGCGCCAGTCCACTGCAATGGCGGCGACATATTACCCCCTGTGCATCCGAACACATTCGCCGTATAGACTTCGGGGACTTTCGCCGCGAGTTGAGGGTCCGAACTGGAAAGCGCAAATTTAGGCTTCGCCGTCGATTTCACTTGTGCTGCGGCGACCCGGACAGAAGCCGATAGAGCGATCAGCAGCAGCAGAAAGCGCAAGGCGCCGATCATCTTCGATGGGAACATTTCCGCCTCTCATTATCGAGATTCAATTTCTATCCTACTTTTGCTGATGACTAAGGCCCCAGACATATGCGGCCAACGCGGATGCCTGGTCTGCGGTGAGTTGTGCCCCACCCATGGGCGGCATCGGGCTGCGATATTTCTTGGGTTCCGGTACGCCGTTGGTGATCACCTTCAAGATTCCAGCGAAACTGCCGTCACTCCACAACCTTTGTTGACTTGTCAGAGATGGACCGAGCGATGATCCGGTGCCATTCGCGCCGTGGCAACCTGTGCAGCTCGCTCCGCCCACTTGGCCGTGAAAAATGCGATCGCCCAGAGCCACCATCTCGGGGGTTGCTCCATCGGGAACAGGGATTTTTGTGTTTGCGACCGCACCTGCGTCCGCATTCGTGCCTTCGGGTGGCTTGGCAGGAGCAGCGACGACATCACCGGCCGGCGCCGAAAGACTCGGGCACGGAGTTGCTTTGGGAGCAGGACCTGCGGGATCGCCATTATAGACAATGCGATAAATACGTCCGCGAATGTCGTCGGACACGTAGAGCGCCCCGTCAGGTCCAACGGCAAGCCCGGAGGGGCGGTGTGCCGCGCCCTCCGGCGTCTTTACACGCCCCGCAAAACCGTCGGCGAAGATCTCGCAATTGCCGGACGCGCGAACGCCGTCAAGCGGCTGAAACACGATGTTGTAGCCGCCTTGCGCATATGGCGCTCGATTCCATGAACCGTGGAAGGCGATGAAGACCCCGCTGCGATAGCGCGCTGGAAATTGTTTCTGATCGTAGCGCACCATTGCGTTTGGCGCCCAATGCGCCGGAAATGCAGCGACCGGAGCCATCTTGTTCGCGCATACGCCTGTGCTCGTTCCTCCGTCACCACCGTATTCGGGCGCAAGGACCAGCTTTTTCTGCGCGCCATCGTAATAGCATTCCGGCCAGCCGTAGTCGCCGCTCTGCTGCAAGAGCAGCAATTCTTCGGCGGGCTGCGTGGCTTCCGCCGTAGGTTTGTACAGGTCCGGCCAATTGGAGTGCAGCTGGTCTCGCCCGTGTTGGGTAACAAACAAGCGACCCGTGGAGTCGAAGGCAAAGCCTTCCGCGTTGCGTATGCCCGTCGCGTAGCGCTCTGCGGGTGAAAATATCTGGTCCGTTTTGTTCGCGTCGTAGCGCCAGATGCCGCCGCGGGTCTTCAACTCAGTGCAAGGATTTTCGCCGGGGACCTTCGGTTGCCGATTTTTCGCTTGGCAGGAATTGGTCGCGGAGGCGACGTCCACATAGATCGATCCTTCTTCACTGATGATGAATGGATGCATAGGATGATCGCCGCCGAGGGGCAATTTGGAGACGATCGTCGCCGGAGCGTCTTTGGGCACGATGGAATCTGTGGGAAGTACATATCGCACGATGCGATCGTTGATCTCCGCGTAAATCGCTCCCTTGTACATGCCGATGCCCGTGCCACCGGCACCGCCGGTCTGGACGGTTTCGCCGAAGCGCTCAATCACGTCTGCTTTTCCTGCGCCCGCCTTGTCTTCGAGAGCCACCAGAAATCCGCCTTCGTGCGGCTTATCGAAGTCGTAGTAGTCTCCGGACCAGGTGTTGACATAAACCACTCCGCTCGGACTCACCACCACGTGACGAGCGTGACCGATGGTGTCGGCAAATACGGTCGCGCAAAAGCCTGCCGGCAGCGTCAGTCCGCTATCGTCGTGCGCGCACGATGTGCTCTTGTTCTTCTTGCCAGAACTCGGACGGTTTTGAGCTGAAACCATCAAACTGACCAGACACAATGCCGCGAGCACGACGAGGGCAGATAACCGAGGTCTATCGGATCGAAGCAATCGCATGGCAGCCTCCGGAAATCGACAAAATCAGTGCCGCGAGTGATTTTAATACAACCATCAAGTCATCATGATGCCGCGAGCAATTCTGTTGTTCCTCGCGGATGTACTTCAGCGAAGCTGACTGGAAGGCACTCGCCCATTTGGCGTGCGGTGGCATTTTGGCACGAAGTAACCGTCCGTTCCTCTGCAGCCCACCTTCTCGATCAGCCAGTCGTGTCTGTCGTATTTTTTGATGGTTCAATGGCGCAGCGAAGCAGCGTCAGCTGGCAAACAGGGCCTATCGAATTGGTCGCGAACCCGTGATGAGAATGTCCACGAGTCTCCTGGCACTTTGCTGCCAGTCGGGGCCGGAGGCCACATGGGAGACGCCGATCAGTGCCCGGAGCAGATCGAACGGCTCCAGATCTCTACGAATGTCGCGGCTCTTGATGGCGCGCTTCACCAGCGCATCAATCGCTCCCTGAATCTGACCACGTGAACCTTCATACAGCTTCGAAGGTCCTCCGACGAGCGAATTTAGAACGGGGCCGATGATCTGCTTGGTCGCGATGTAGTCGACGAATAGTAGCATCCACGCTCGCAAGGCTTCGAGGGGAGGAAGGCTTGCGCAAAACTTTTTCTCGGCTGCGGCCAGTTTCTCCACTTCAGTCCGATAGACCGCTTCGATCAGCGCATCGCGGGTAGGGAAGTGGCGGTACAGAGTTCCCGCTCCGACGCTGGCCTCTTTGGCGATGTCGTCGAGGCTGGCGTTCGCACCCGACCGAGTAAATGCCTGCTTTGCCACCTCCAGAATGCGCTCGCGGTTCCGCTGCGCGTCGGTGCGCAGTTTTCGGGGGACGATTTTTTGGTTTTTCGTGGTCATAGCAAAAAAAGTTGCAACCGGAGACAGTCTCCGGTTATCTTATCTACTGATTCGGAGACAGTCTCCGTTTTAGCCGGAACCGGGCGGTCTGTCAATAGCGGTTCTAAGGTTCCAAGGTTCTTCTGCTTTGGGAGGTGAGGAATATGAACCCACTCGCTCGCTACAAACTGTCAAGAAATTCCAACCCTCGTTGCGCCGACCGCATGCCCACGGCGGAGCGGGAACTCTCAGCATTCTTCAACGCTGTCATCGAGTTATTTGGGTTAGAACAAGCGGAGCTTTCAGCAGAAGACTGGTTGCAGGCGTTGATCGAGATCGATGGTCTGCCCGCTTCCGCCCGCGAATGGCGATTGCTTACTGCGAAGGTTTCGACTCGGCTGGCAAGTCGAGTGAATGCTTCGTCGCTATCGAATGAACCACAAATTGCTTAGGAGGAAAAGAATATGCGTGTTTTTGTTACTGGCGCTACAGGCTTCATTGGTACGGCAGTCGTCCGAGAACTGATTGACGCTGGCCATCAGGTGCTCGGTCTTACGCGCTCAGATGCGGGCGCCAAATCGCTCGTCGCCGCTGGTGCCCAGGTGCACCGAGGCGATCTCGAAGACCTGAAGAGCCTGCGCAGTGGAGCAGTCGCCTCGGAGGGCGTCATTCACACTGCGTTTATCCACGACTTCTCGAAGTTCGAGGCTAATTGTGAGATCGACAGGCGCGCCATCGAGGCGCTCGGCAGCGCGCTGGCCGGCACTGACCGCCCCTTGATCGTTACCTCGGGGACCGGGGTAGCCTTCACGCCGGGCCGCCTCACGACCGAGGAAGATGCGCCCAATTCTGCGATTCCCCGCGTAGCCTCGGAACAGGCAGCGGCTTCAGCGGCGGCGAAGGGCGGGCGCGTTTTGGTGATGCGTCTTCCGCAGGTCCACGACCCAGTCAAGCAAGGCCTGATCACCTACCTCATCGCAGTGGCCCGCGAAAAAGGGTGTCTCCGCGTATGTCGGCGAGGGGCTCAACCGCTGGCCCGCGGTACATCGACTCGATGCTGCCCGTCTCTACAGACTGGCGCTCGAGAAGGGTTCAGCGGGAGCCCGTTATAACGCGGTCGCAGAACAGGGCGTGCCGCTTCGAGAGATTGCTGAGGTCATCGGCCGAGGCCTTGAGGTGCCGGTCGTCTCCAAGTCTCCTGAGGAGGCAGGCGAGCACTTTGGTTGGCTCGCGCACTTCGCGGGTGCCGACCTGCCGGCCTCGAGCGCGCTGACGCAGCAACGGCTGGGATGGCGGCCCAAAGGTCCTGGGCTCATCGCCGATCTGAAGGCGATGAAATATTTCGAACACGCCGCGGTCTCGCGCGGCTAACGTGAGCGATTCGTAAACCGTTACTTGGAGGTATTAGAACCAGGAGGAGAAAATAACGAATCTCCAGGAGTTCGGGAATTATCTTAGCTTTTCTCGTTGCGACTAAAGATTCCTCAATGCCGAAGCCCCTACTGTCCGCCATTACTCCTCTAATATTGGAATAATTTCTCGTTCCGATTTGAAATGGAGGTATGTCGTGGTGGATCGCCGCAATTTCATCAAGAGCTCTCTTCTCACCGGCAGCAGCGCCCTGTTCGCAGGCCCCGGGTTCGCCGCTCGAACCGTTGCGTCTCAGGAACAGGTTCCTGGAGCCGTCGCGCTCACTGAGGTCGAAGGCGCTCGCTTCCCCAGTGACTTCCTCTGGGGCATGGCTTCCGCAGCCTACCAGGTCGAAGGTGCGTGGAACCTCGACGGCAAGGGCGAATCCAACTGGGATCGTTTCTCTCATACCGTGGGCAAAGTCAAAGGCGGCGCGACGGGCGATGTGGCTTGCGATCAGTACCACCACTACAAAGAAGACATCGCAATCCTCAGGCAGTTGAATCAGAAAAGTTACCGCTTCTCAACTTCGTGGGCGCGAGTACAACCTGCCGGCACCGGACCCGTCAACCAAAAGGGCATCGATTATTACAGCCGCCTGACCGACGCCTTGCTCGAAGCAGGCATCCGCCCGTTCTGCACGATCTATCACTGGGACCTTCCCCAGGCCCTCGAAGACCGAGGTGGTTGGCCGAACCGCGACCTCGCCTCCTACTATGCCGATTTTGCAGGACTGTTGGCGAAAAACCTAGGCGATCGAATCACCACCTGGGCTCCGTTTAACATGCCCTGGACCTTCACTTATTTTGGATATGGCGTTGGTGTCTTCCCGCCGGGGAAAGCCGATTTCAAACTGTTTCTCAAAGCCGCCCATACTGTGAACCTCGCGCAGGGCGAGGCTTTCCGAGCGATCAAGGCAGCATCCTCGAAAGCCACCGTGGGAAGCGCATACGGCATGGCCCCCGCGTATCCGAAGACGAATAGCGAAGCGGATCGCGCCGCCACCGCGCGCTACCACGCCATGAACAATCTTTACTTCCTTAACACTGCGGTGCACGGGCAGTATCCCAAAGCATTTGTCGGCGAAACACCGTACGAGGCAATGGGGTTCAAAGCTGGTGACGAGAAGATCATGAAAGTTCCTTTGGATTGGCTCGGATTCCACTACTACACACGTCGTGTCATCTCCAATGCCAGCAGTACGGCCCAGTCAAGCGGAGGCCATTTCGGTACCGAGACCGAGGGGGAAGGTGGTTCGTCGGCCCGCGATCCCCTGACGCAAATCCACGTGGAGATGCCGACCGAAGGCCCGCTCACTGAAGCCGGCCTGGAGATATGGCCGCGCGGAATCTATGATCTGGTGACGCAGATCTCGCGCGAATATAACCACCCGATCATTGAGATCAGCGAAAACGGTTGTTGCTATCTCGATAGCCCCGACGAAACTGGCCAGGTTCCCGATACGCGTCGTATCGCGTTTCACCGCCAGATACTTGGCGAGTTGGCGCATGCCATCGCCGACGGAGCCAGAGTGCGCGCCTACCACGCGTGGAGCCTGGTGGATAACTTCGAGTGGTCCGATGGCTACACCCAGCGCTATGGTCTTACTTATGTGGATTTCCGTAGCCAGAAACGGACCGTGAAAGATTCTGGCCTCTGGTATGGCCGCGTAGCCGCTGCGAACCGTTTAACTGTGTGAGGATTCGCGACACCCTACTGCCGATCGTTTGGAAAGCGACCAGGAACAAGACCGTGATCAGAAGAGTCCCGACCAGCAAAATTGGTTTCCGTAACTGGAACAGGAATCCTCGCGGTTGACCGCATCTTCCAATTCTCCGACGAGGCGCGCTTTTGAATTTTGTTTCTCATCTCCACGTTCTGGTCTCAGCCGACGGCTTGCTGGACTCCAAGGTCGCTCGATCGATGGTCGCTCGGTCGATCGGCTGAAATATGACGAACGCGAGTGGACAGTGCGGCATGGACCTTGGCACGTGGCCAACGTCGTCTGCTTGATAGTCGAAGGTCTGGGGTTGCACCAGCCGAAGACCGGGACCTTTGAAACAAAGAATGGAGGGGAGACGGCCGGCAAATCTCGGTCCTTCTAAGTGCACGGAGAGCAAGAAACCTGGCTTCTGGAGTCAGCGTTAGCCTTCAGCTATTTCGAGCGCCGACTTAAGCTTTTCTTCTTGAGTAGGGTTGGCATCGCTTTCCAGGTGGGCTCATCTAATTTGGTATGGGGAACGGATTGGCGGTTTCAGTACTGGATCTTGTGGGCATGCGGACCGGGGAACCTGCGGGTAGCGCAATTGCTCGATCGGTGGACCTGGCGCAGCACGTGGAGCGATGGGGATACAAGCGCTATTGGCTGGCGGAACATCACTCCATTCCTGGCCTGGCTTGCTCAGCCACGCCGGTGCTGATTGGGCATGTGGCGGCAGCGACAAAGACGATTCGAGTCGGCAGTGGTGGAGTCATGCTGCCAAACCACGCACCGCTGGTGGTAGCGGAACAGTTCGGGACGCTCGACGCTCTGTATCCGGGACGAATCGATCTAGGGCTGGGACGCGCCCCGGGCGGCGATTTCCAGACGATGCGGGCGCTGCGACGGGATTTGCAGCAGAGTGGTGAGGATTTCCCGGCGCTGCTCAATGAATTACAGACCTACCTCGGGCCGGAGCAGCCGGGGCAGGTGGTAAAAGCGATACCCGGACAGGGGAGCAACGTCCCGATTACATTGCTCGGTTCGAGCGGCTTCAGCGCCCAACTGGCAGGAATGCTGGGTTTGCCTTTTGCATTCGCGGCCCACTTTGCTCCCGAATATTTGTATGCCGCCGCGAAACTGTACCGCGAGCACTTCCAAGCGAGCGAAGCACTGCGGAAGCCGTACCTGATGGTGGCGGTGCAGGTGATCGCGGCAGAGACCGACGCGGCAGGCCGGAGGTTGTTCACGACGGCACAGCAGCGCTTTCTGCGACTCATTCGAAATCAGCCGGTAGAGTTGTTGCCTCCAGTTGACTCCATGGAGCCGCTATGGCAGGACTGGGAGCGAGCGGCCGTACAAAGCAAACTTGGCGCGGCTATCGTCGGATCGAGCACAACCGTCAAAGCGGGGCTCGAGAAGCTGGTGGTTGATACTGGGGTCAATGAAGTGATTGTCGTAACTGACACCTTTGAGCACGCAGACCGTTTGCAATCGTATGAGCGGGTAGCCGGCATTGCCGCAGCGGTCGAGACCAGAGCCGTTATGGTGGATGCCTGAAGGTCGTCGAATTCAGTCACCCCCGACAGAACATCTCCATCGCGAGATTTGCCGTGTCAGTGACGCGCACCGTGAAAGCCTTGTCCTTAGCGCCTCTGGCTGAGGTGCCTCTGGATGACCGTCACACCTGTTGATCGGATCGAATAAGCGCCGTTTCACGCCTCCATGCTCATCCCTCGATGAACCCCGAAGGATGCACGGGAGTTTCATAATATTTGCCTACGATCCCCAGCAAACATGGCTCGCCAAAAGCCATTGAAACATTCGGTATCAATATCGGTGCTGGACAAACGAAACAAAACGATATAAATAGTAATGTTCCGATAATTGCCGCAGTTTGGAATTCCACGCTGGAATTTGGACTTCCAGGCTGCCTGGCCGAATGGAACCGAACCATGAGTAGCGAATCATGAGTGAAGAGATCACTCCGAATGCGGCGTAGAGACTTTCTCAAGAGCACCGTCGCTGTTGCCGTAGCCTCCGAACTCGCAATGAGTAAAGCGCAGGCCGAGGTTCCCGCGCACAACTGGGGAAATTACGATTTCGGTTCCGGTCCTCAGGTGACCGATCGGCTCAATCAGGGCCCGTTCCCTCAATATCCGCCGGATGCGGTGATCCCCACTGACGATGTCGTGATGACGACTACTCCTTCCGAAGACGCCGTGCCGAACTACGGCAAGGGACTGGTCACCTATATCACGGCGGACAGTGGCACCGAGGAAATCAAATCACACAATATTCCGCAGGCGATCGAGGACTTGGTCCGCTTTCCATTAGGCCAGCAGCTTTACGTGCGTCCGACCTGGAGAGAGGTGCAGCCGCGGCCTGGACGTCTGGAGTTGCCCGATTACCTGAAGCTGGTTTTTGAATTGGCGAAGAAAAACAATAAGCGGGTCGGACTGCGAGTTCAGATGTGCGCTCCTGACTATACCCACGAAGCAGCGCTGCCAGATTTTGTCCTCGAGAAAGTGCCGAAAGTGGATCTCGTTCTTAGCGACCAAGAAAGCAGCGCCTCAGCAAGAAGGTATTTGGGAAATCCGCACTCGCGTTATCAGCCCCGGTACGACCATCCTTTTTTTCAGCAGGCATTCAAAGAGCTGGTGGGCCAATTGGCAGCGGAATTCGATGGCAACCCGCTCATCGAGTTTATCGACACCTTCATGTACGGCTTCTGGGGTGAGGGTCACACTTGGCCATTCGGCAACAATCCTTTCCCTGATCGCCAGACAGCAGAGCGCACCTGGATGAATATGCTCGAAGTACAGCTCGAACACTTTTCTAAGACTCCTCTCCTCACCAATACGCAACCGGACTATAGCCGGGTCGGTAATTCGGAGCTGGTAGACCGCACGGTCCGCAGCAACAATTGGATTCGCAGCGACACTATCTTTATCGAGAACGAGCAGATCGAAGCGCTCAGCAACCGCCCACCTTGGATTGCCGCACTGCTCGAGCAAGGCCTTCCTGGAAAACCTCCCGATCCGAGCGCAGCACAGGAAGGGATATCTCCGGCAGAGAACATGATCGACCATGTGATCGATGTCGGGGCGAATTACTTTTCGCTTTGGAACTTTCACCAGATCAGCGCCCAGAATCTGATGAGCTACTACCAGGCTTATCCGGCAGCGTTTGACCGGATCAGTCGCCGAATTGGCTATCGGGTGAGGCCGTCTTTCATCTGGAGTTATAAGGACGCCGGTTATCAAGGGCTGATTGTCGGCTTTGCGAATGACGGCATCGCGGGAGTGCCAGGCGTATTGAGGGTGACCGTCGAGAGCCAGGACGGCAAGGTTCTCAAGAGCGGTTGTCTGGACGCCGGTTATCCGTTGCCAGGCAAGATTCGGCAGGCACAGTTCGTGCTTCCGAATGTCACAGATTGGAAAGGATTGAAACTTAGAGCTGAGATTGAGGTAAAGGGAATCCGCTATCCCGTGCGGTGGGCTTGTCACCAGCAGCTGAACGATGACGGCTCGCTCACCCTGCGCTCCAACCTTCGTCAGGAGGTCTAGGCTGCGGTTGTTCTGATCCAANAGGCAACGCGAATTCCATTCCGACTTGGCCAGGGCAACCGGACGTCGAGGCTGTAGATTTCCTGCGTGCTGCGGTNGCGTATCAGCAGTACCGATTCGTCGGGCGCAATCCGCTAGTTGCTCACCGGCAGTCCAACGTGAATCGTGTCGAGCCGCCGGGAAGGATTGCCAGATTTCAGATTTTACTCACCCGCGGTTTTGCTCGTTGCTATCAAACGCGCCACGACCACCAGCCTCTTCGGAGCTGGCCCGACATAGTGGGTGGGATAGCAGGTGATCAAGGTAAGCTGCGCCGATGAGGATTGCCGTAAGGCTGAAAGATCCGTAGGTTCAGCAATACGACGTCCTGTGACCACGAAGCGGTAAACTTCGCCCTGTCGCCGGAGATCAATTTCGTCTCCGTCCTGCAATTCGTCGAGATGCCGGAAGAAAGTGTCCCGGTGAGCGACGATCACCGAGTTTCCTGAATTTCCGGGAAGAGGCGAATCCTCCATGTGGCCCGGACCAAGCTTGAGCGACTTGCGCGAACTGCCCTCCACGATCACGGCATCCAGTCTAATTTTGTCGATTGTGAGCCGCGTAAGGCCGTTACTGGAAGGATCAATTTCGTTGCTCGAGATGTTTGCTGGCAGTGCACTCTGCTGTTGCCATTCTAGAGCCAGCTTTCTCTGCGCCGCATACATCTGCCAGTACTGGAACGACACGTAAAGCAGCAACAACAGCCCAACCCCAGCTAAGAAAAGAGCAAGCCGTTGCTGGACGCGACCTCGACGTTTCAATAAAGTCGCAAGCACAACGTCCGAATCATTCAGCTCGCCCGTTTCAGGGACTGCCCTTTCCATCTCGTGCACCCTAGATTCAATCCTTGACTATTAGTTGATCCCTGTCCCTCTGGTCAGTTTCTTAGACATCAGAAGACCCAGACCCAGCAGGCCGAGACCCAGCAACCCAAGCAGCGGCAGCGAGGTGGCTGTGTTGGGCAGTTGCTCAGTATTCTCAGGCGCATTGGTGGCGGTCTCGGTCGCAGACGCACTGGCGGGCTGGGCAGGGTCGCTGGCAGTCGCGGCGGGCATTGGATCTGCGGCCGCAGGGGTACTGGCCGTTGCGGCCGGTGTAGTGTCCGACGCAGGAGGAGTGCTGGCGGTTGCGACGGGCGTTGGATCTGCCTCTATGGAAGTGTTGGTCGACACAGCCGGTATGGTGTCGACAACCGCGGGAACGCTAGCGGTAGCTGTGGCGCAGTGTTCGGAGATCATGCTCACCCCACTCACGACAACGCTGCTGTTGGAGGCGCCCGAACTCGTAGCTGTCGTTTTTTGTCCCGTGACTGCGATGTCATGGCCGACGTGTGGGCTTAGGTCCACCGCGCTGCTGGTGACTTTGTAAGTTTGAGATGTTCCGTCCTCGGTTACGGTGTAATTGCCATCGGAGCCGCTAAGGCATCCACTGATGCTGGCCTGGTCGGTTGTCGCGGGAGTCTGTCCAAACCCCAACGTGAGCAGTAGGACCGGTGCAACGATCAGCAGAAATACGTTTTTCATTGAATCCTCCTAAAGATCCTCGACGTGTGGCAGTTTGGAATGCCACTTAGGATTTGATTTTGCTTTCGATCCTTACGCAGAACTCTCGCGCGTTGTGCACCGGTCGAGCTTCCGGCCTGGGAACCTGGAGCATCCAGAGTGGAATAGAAGCCACTGTAAGGGTCGTGAACTCTGCTGTCTGTGCAAAACCGCTCACATTCAATCTGTTAACGTTTTTTCCCGCTCTTCGAAAACTATTTACCTATCTCGGTCATAGTTTTCTCGGTGCAGCGACCGCCTAGCAATCGCTCCGCCCGCACTGGAAGTGCATGCGGAAACGCCGAATGCCCCTGCTGGCTGACAGCAGGCCAGCAGTTGCTGCTCTCCGGCCCGCGAGAGTCATCCCGATTGTGGTCATTAGTGACCAGTATAAGTTCAATGTTTCCCGCATAGTTGAGCCTGGTGGTGAAGTCTCCACCAGTCAGGACGGGCTCCAGTGGCGAAGCCAATCAAAACCGCGGAGAAAAGACTCGACTCCAATCCCCACACCTTTTTTTCCACCGCGGGCCGGGGAAGGGACATAGTGTCTCTGCCGAGGAAGAGCTCGATCTTTTCTCAAGGCGATTCTACGGACGGATTGTTCTTTATCCAGAAGGGGAAGATACGGCTCAGCGTGGTATCGGAAAGTGGGAAGGAGGCGACTCTTGGCATTTTGGGCGAGGGCGATTTCTTTGGCGAAGGTGGCCTTGCCGGTCAGCCCTTGCGGATGTCGTCGGCAGTCGCAATGACCGATTCCGTCCTTCTGCACATAGAGAAGAAAGCAATGACGCGTGCCATGAGCCTGCGACCAAAATTGTCGGCTCTGTTCCTCAAATACTTGCTGAAGCGAAACATCCGCTATCAGGATGATCTGGTCGATCAACTTTTCAATTCCAGCGAGAAGCGTCTGGCGCGAGTTCTTCTGTTGATGGCGCAGTTCGGCAAAGAGGGGGTGTCCGAAATGTCAATTCCCAGACTCAGTCAGGAGACACTGGCGGAGATGGTGGGGACGACGCGTTCGCGGGTCAGCTTCTTCATGAATCGATTCCGGAAACTCGGATTTATCAACTACGACATCGGAAACAATCTATGTGTCCACAGTTCGCTCCTTAATATTGTTCTGCAGGATGATAATGGAACAAATACCAAGTCCGGCAAGGGCCTTGAACCTCCCGCGGAGCCCGGCGGGCTCCGTGACAAGGATCGTGCCCGTAGACCACCACTCGCCAGTCCCAACTGAATAGCGCCGGAACTGAGCGCGTCGCGCTCCCGATTTCCCGTTGCGCTCGTTTGCCGTCGGGTGGGTCACTCTCTGGGAGTGCATGACAAATAAGATCCCATCAACAATCCTTAATCCTTCTGCGAAAACTCAGTGGCTGATTCATCCGCCGGCAATCATCGACACTCCGCGGATTCCGTGCCGTCTTTCTCCCAGGTTGCGATCTCGGACAGCGGCGCTGGCGCCGTGCGCTGGGAAGCAGGAAGGCTGGTCTTTGTCATGAAGCGAGTGCCCGTCAGTCTTTTTGCCAGGATCGCTGGTGCAGAAAAAACGGGGCTGCTTGCGCGGCCCCGCTAGTAAAACAATTCCAGCTTGCTTCTCGTTTACTTTCCCGTACCCGTCAGAGTGGCGGTCTGCGGGCTGTTGCTGGCCGCATCCGACACCTGCAACGTTCCCGTCGTCGTCCCCGCTGCGGTTGGAGTGAAGACCACGTCGATGGTGCACGTGGCATCGGAGGTTAACTGCGTCCCGCATGTCGTCGAGGAGACGCTGAAGTCGCCGGTCGTCGAGATTACGATCTTCTCCAGAACTATGCTCTGGCGGTTGTCCAACTTAAACGCCTTCGCTGCGCTCTTTGCCCCGATCGCTGTTTTCGCGAAGGTCGCAGTTGCTGGCGTTAACACCACCGGGGCATCGCCGGTCCCGCTCAACGCCACCGTCTGTGGACTGTTCGATCCGTTGTCGTAGATCGTAAGCGTTCCCGTGCTTGCTCCAACCTGGGTCGGAGCAAAAGAAACCTTGATCTGGCAACTTTTTCCCGCAGCCAATGTGCTGCCGCAGGGCGTGTTGCCGGCGGCGTAGCTGAAAGTGCCGGTGGTTGCGATACTTGAGATGTCCAGCGTTATGCTCCCGCCGTTGGTAAGGGTGACTACTTTCGCAGCGCTGGTTGCCCCGACTAAGGTGGCGGCGAATGTGAGAGAGGCCGGCGACACACTGATATCAGTAGCCAGCGGATTCACGGTGAGGCTGACCGACGTCGTATTTGTCAAGCTGCCCGACACGCCGGTGATGGTCAAAGTGGATGTTCCCAACGGGGCGGAGCCGCTGGCCGTCAGGGTCAGCGTGCTGGTGGTAGTGGTAGAACTCGGATTGAAGACCGCTGTTACCCCGGTCGGCAGGCCGGAAGCGCTCAAGTTGACGCTGCCCGAGAAGCCGCTACCCGGATCCACCGTAATGGTGCTGGTGACCGTCCCACCCGGCGCCAAATTTACGATGCTCGGACTGGCAGTCAAACCGAAGCCCCCCACAACGTCCACGACAATCGCGTTCGACTGGATGCCATTGGCAATGGCGTACACGTTGTAGCTGCCGGCGGGAAGGCCGGCTGGCACGTCGAACTCGGTGGAGTTGGAGGTGGCAGGAGCGATTGAGTGTGTGCTCTCGTTGTGAGTGGTGGCGAAATAAACAGTGTTGGGGGCAGCGACTTGCTGGAATTGAAGCAGTGGATAGTCGGTCGATCCCTGGTAGTCGTCACCGTAGGCGTTGTTCTCCGACAGACCATTCAGTTGTGTGCCCGACAGAACGTTGTTTATCGACGGACTGCCGACCTGTCCACTCACGGGATCGATCGTCGGCGCCACGCCCGCAACTACACCTGGGGCCGGCGTATAAACCTCCACCAGACCGCTGAAGTCTGTGAACATGATCTGACCGGTCGGGAGGATCATCAAATGTCCGACGTAGGATGAGTCACCCGGACAGTCCGTCGGATTTACAGTGTTCGCCAAGGTATTGCTCGTTGGATCGTACTCCACAAACTGGCAACCACTTTGGAAGAGGCCAGGGCTCAACATGGCAAGCACTTTACCGTTCGGCTCAAGCGCCGACGGTCCATCGGCCTGATCCAGGCCGCCCGCAGGAGTCGGACCAACCGACCAGGTGTTGCTCGCGACGTCGTACACCGCCGTCGCCACCACATTCCCTCCAAACTGCAACACTTGGTTGTTGTACATCATGACCGCAGCGCCCATTTCCTCGTCGGACGAGTTATAGAGCTGGACGGGAAGATCTGGACCGCACGACCATACTCCCGTGCTCTGACTGTAGAGTTCGGAGCCCACGTAGGTGTTACAGTTGGAATCCTGTTTCGTATCTACGGTCAGCACGAGACCGTTGGTCAGCAGCGTAAACCCCGATTCGTCATTACTTGACTGCTTCACCGAACCGGTTGGTGTCCAGGAATTCGCGCCGTCAAACAGCGCATTCTGGGCCGTACAGCAATTCGCCTGCATGTAAGTTCCATCGGGCAGAATCACGCTCTCCGCGTCGCCGATCGAAGTCCAGCCCGATGGCGGGGAGTTGGACGTCCAGGTCAAACTGCTTCCGGAGATGGTTCCAATCGCTCCCAGGTTGGTCCAGGCCGACTGACCGTTGTTGTACTCTCCGCCTTCGATGACAACCGTTTTCCCGTCCAGCAGCACTTGGGAACCGAAGAACCAGGGCGAGTAGCCGGAAGGCAGCAACCCGCCAGAACTCCATGTGCCGTTGATGTAACTGCCGGTAGAGTCAGGCGTGAGAATATGCCAGGCTCTGGAATTTCCCGATTGCTCCTCATGAACCAGGATCCTGCCGTCTCTGAGTTGCAACATGGCGCCGAGGTCAACTCCGGGCTGATTGTTAAGCGGTGTCCAGGTTTGGGCACCGGCGGCTCCGAGCAATGCGAACAGAGTGGCACACGTAATGGCGAGTCTTAAAAGTGATTTCAACCGGAATCTCCCTTTTGATTTTTTAAAGACGGGGAAACAACATTACACGTATTTCTTCTGCTTGGGTAGAGTGAAAAGATTGTCACCTGAAGCGCATGGATTTGGTCTGTGCGCCACGCCGGACAGCCGAATGACGCAGTTACGATCTTCACTGATTGCACTTCTTGCCCATGGTGCCGCCTCGATCCGATCGACGCAAACATTGAATCGATCGTCCGGAATTTTTCAGAATATTGAGAAATCCTACTGTGGTAAACTGCAGCGGCGGCGAAGTTAGTGGCCTTTTTCCGCCGGGTTTCACGCTTCCATCGACGTTCCACTCCCCTGCAAGTTTGAGGTTAGACGATGCTGAGGAATTCTCTGGACTCACCATTTTCGCGCGGTCGTTTTTCGTGCGCTCGCTTTTCGTGCGCTCGCTTTTTGTGCGGTCGCTCGATTCTTTCCCCCGGATTCTTCAGCGTGACCGCAGCTACGCTCGTCTTCCTTTTTCCTTTCCTTGTCGCCTCGTCCCTTGCCCACGCGCAAAGCGGGACGGAATACATTGTGACGAACGACGATCTGGCGCCGGAACTGCTTAGTACCCTCACTGTGTTCACAGTGAGTCCACGGGGCAAGATCACCGAGCAGGGCAAAATAGGAATAGGGCTCGGCATTCTGGGTGGATATTTTGCCGCTCCCCGTATCCTGGCGACCAACGTCGGCGGCACCGATTGTGTCTTCGCGTCGGCGGCATATTTTGGCGAAATTACCGGTGTTGCCATCGACACACAACAGGTGGTCGGAAACTTTACGGGTTCGGCTGCAGATTCGGGCTTCGCGAACGGGATCGGGCTGGCCATGAACCAATCCTATCTGTACGCGGGCTATAGCACGTCGGGCACGATTGGGACCTTCAGCGTGGCGCCGGATTGTAGTCTCAGTTTTATTGGGGATGTGACGGCGACGGGAGTCAACGGAGGCACGCCGGATGGAATCGCCTTACGTGGCAATCTTCTCGTAGTCACTTACGAAGACGGTTCGATGGAATCGTTCAATGTGGCAGCGGGACTGCCGCTTTCAAACGATGACTTACAGCTCTCGACGGGTTATGCAACCAACAATCTGCCCGACAGCGTGCAAATCACCGTGGATGGTCATTACGTCATTTTCGGAGACGATTCGACTACGACCACAGTCGAGGTGTCCGATATTTCGTCGGGGAGTCTTACACCCACGGTTGTCTATAACCTGGGAACGGCCTTCAATTCCAACAATATTCTGTTAAGTCCCGACGAAAGTCTACTTTATGTCACGAACAATACTTCCGGGCAAGTTACTGCAGCATTCTTTGATGCGGCGACGGGCGTAGTTCATCCGGGTTGCAGTTCTCCGACCCTGAAGCAGTTCGATAATACTTGGATTTACGCGGCGGGACTGGGAAACGCGTCAAATACAGGAACGGGCCAGCAGGTCTATGTCGCAGAATATGGCGGTCCGTCGTCGATCGGCGTTGTCAACGTGACGTCCAACGGCGGGCAGTGCACATTAAAGGAAGATGCGCATTCCCCGGTCACGGTCGAAGGCGCCTCGGCACTGATGTCGTTCGCCGTTTACACGTCGCAGTAAGTCGTAGTGCAAGTGAAGAGTGCAAGTGAAGAGTGCAAGTGAAGAGTGCAAGTCATTAAGGAAGAAAGACTCAGAGTGTCAGCTTACGGGCGAGAGAATGCCGAGTATTACGGAAGGTATGAATAAGATGCGTGCATGCCTGAAGCTTCTGGCGGGAGCTTACTTGTTCTGCTTCGGAATAAGCGCCGTAATGGCTCAGTCAAACTGTCCGCCGCGTCCGGCAGAGGGGAGCGTGGTGGCGAACCCCTTTAGCCTACGATCCGCAAACGGTGCGTTGACCGTAAGCCTGACGCTGCAGAACTCGATTGACAGTAATGGCTACCTGCACGATTGTCTGAATTATCAGGCGCCGGACGGGATGGTGGAAGCGCCGACCTGGCATCTGAATCCGGGCGACGAACTAATCCTCCATCTCAGCGACGAACTGGTCGCGAATCGCTTGCAGTCTGCAGAGGGCCAACGGATGCGTGGCATGGCCCCCATGACCATGAAGGAGGGAGCCTGCCAAGGCGGCACCGTAACCGGACTTACGACCAACATGCACTTTCACGGTCTGAACATTCCGCCCACCTGCCATCAAGATGACGTGCTGACCACGCTGATCCAGCCGTTCACGCCCGCCTTCACCTACAAAACACAGATTCCGAAGAACGAACCGCCGGGCCTCTATTGGTACCATCCGCATCCGCACGGATTCACCACGATACAGGTGAACGGGGGGGCCGCTGGAGCGCTGATCGTGGATGGCATTGAGAAGGTAAAGCCGCAAGTGGCGGGGTTGCCATCACGAGTTCTCGTCATCCGGCAGCAGTTCCTCAATCCCAATTCGTGGCTCCCGGGGACGAATCTATTAACCCTCAATTTCGTGCCCATCGAGCCGCCCTCCACCGCCGTTCCTGTGATCCAGATGAAGCCCGGCGCGAAGGAATTCTGGCGCGTGGCCAACGCCTCCACGCAAGCGTTTTTGACGCTCCAGATTCTGAACGGCGGGACGCCCCAAAACCTGGAAATGATTGCTTACGACGGAGTGCCGGTACAGACCGATACGGAAGTGACTTCGATTCTGCTGGCTCCGGCGGCGCGCGCGGAATTTATCATGCAGGGTCCGGCCGCGGGCGGCACGGAAGTCTTCCAGACGGCGGGCTACGACACCGGACCTGTCGGAAATCCCAATCCGCAGATCACTCTTGCCAACATTTTGCCCGTGGCGAATGCGGTGGAACCACAAGCCATTCCGCAGGCTACGGCCGTTGCGCAAGCCATGCCTGCGCAGCGCTTTGGCGGGCTGCTAACGCAGGCCGCATCCGCCCAAAGAAAGCTTTACTTCGCGGAAGCCACGCAGGGATCGAATGGTCCGACCGAGTACTTTATTACCGTGGAGGGGCAGCAGCCGAAAGTATTCAATATCAACGATCCGCCGGCGATCGAGACTCAGGTCGGTGCGGTCGAAGATTGGACCATCGAGAATCGTTCCGGCGAGACCCACGCCTTTCACATCCATCAGCTTCATTTCCTGGTTATGGAAGCCGACGGCAAGCCGGTCAGCGACCCCGAACTGTACGACACGATCCCCGTGCCTTATTGGCGGGGGAAAGGGCCTTTTCCGAGCGTAAGAATTCGTGTGGATTTCCGCGACCCGGAGATCGCCGGCACTTTCGTATATCACTGCCACATTCTGGACCACGAAGACGGTGGCATGATGGCAAAAATCAGAGTGGCCCCGGCCAAGTAGTTCGACAAATCTCATTTGGGTGGCGCAGCGGTTTGCCCGCTGCGAATTTGAACTCAAATTCGAATGGCTGATGAGCGCGCTGATCTCAGGCATCTTCCCCCTGATACCCGCCGACCCGCAGGCTATCCCTTCGTATTTTTCTCGGCCATCACGGCGCTGCAATTTGTCGTACTGCTTCTGACCGATCCGGAGCGCTTTGAGCGGATGACTCGCAGAAGTCGCTTTTATTCCATCGAAATTCAGAGATGGCCAGAATCACCCAAAATTCTCTGAGTCCGGCGTATCATTCGAGAGTTCGAGAGCATGGCTCGCGTGAGTGCGGGGCGCGGTATAGGAACAATTCTGGGTGAGAGGCCGGAAAGATGCATTCTTTAACACGTCGCAATTTTATGCGGATGGGCGCAGGCTCCGTGGCTGCTGGAGCTGCGGCCAAGATTATCCTGGCGGAACCAGCTGCAGTGTGGGGCGCAGGCGATACGGTGGCGCCAAGTGATCGGGTCCGATTTGCCGGGATTGGTACGGGCACGCGCGGATGCCAGTTGCTCGAAGCGTCGCTTCTGGTGCCTGGCGTCGAGTGTGTCGCTGTGTGCGATCTCTATGACAGCCGACACGAGGCGGCGCAGGAAGTCCTGCAGAAGCAGGTTCCGGCGACGCGTAGCTATCGGGAGATCCTAGACCGCAAGGATGTGGACGCCGTGATTGTCGCCGTGGCCGATCACCAGCATCGCAGGATCGTGGTGGATGCTTGCGCAGCCGGCAAGGACGTGTACTGCGAGAAGCCGATGTCGCATACGGTGGAAGATGGATTCGCCATGGTGGATGCGGTGCGGAAGGGAGCTCGCATCATGCAGGTAGGCAGCCAACGCGTGAGTTCCATCGTCTACGAGAAAGCACGCGAGATCTATGCTTCGGGAGCGCTCGGCGAGGTGTTTTTCATCGAAGGCTCGTCGGACCGCAACTCGCCGAGCGGCGCGTGGGTGTACCCGATTCCACCGGATGCGAGCGAGCAGACCATCGATTGGAACGCGTTTCTCGAGGGCGCGCCGAAGCGGCCGTTTGACGCGGCACGCTTCTTCCGCTGGCGCTGTTTCTCCGATTACGGGGAGGGGCTTGCGGGCGACCTGTTTGTGCATTTGCTCTCGGGGATTCACTTCATCTCCGGCACCAATGAAGCGGCGATGCGGGCGCAGTCGAGCGGTGGACTGTTTCGCTGGAAAGACGGGCGCGACTTTCCGGATCTGATCGAGACGCTTTACGACTACCCGAAATTCCGCGTGGCACTGCGCTGCAATCTGAACAATGCCGGCGGTGAACCGATCAAATTTCATGGCACCAAGGGCACAATGGAAATCGTTGGGCAAACCTTAACCTTCACACCGCAGGATGTAACCCCCAAGCCGGAAACATATTCGACCATTGGCTGGCCAGCCCGGCTACGCAAGGAGTATCTGGCGCAATGGAAGGCGGAGCATCCCGCGCCCGAGCCGCTTGACTATCAGACTACCGAAGCCATGATTTTCACGGCGCCTGATGGCTACAGCGATGTGGCTGCGCACGAGGCGCGTTTTTTTAATGCGGTTCGAACTCGGAAGCCGACCGTGGAGAACGAGAATTTTGGTAACCATGCGGCAATCGGATGTCACCTGGCCAACTACGCCTACTTTAAGAACAAGATTGCAACTTGGGACGCGGACGCGAAGACGATTCGGGGATAAACGCTCGCACGCGATAATTGTGAAGACGATTCAGAATTGAGGACACCATGCATCGATTATCCAGGCGATCGTTTTTAAAAACCGCCTCCGCCTCGGCCGCGTGCGCCGCGCTATGGAGCCGAGCCCCGCGGCTGCTGGCGAATCCTCTGGGGCTGCCGATCGGGTTGCAACTTTACTCGGTGCGAGATCTGCTGCCCAAGGACTATGCTGGGACGCTGCGACAACTGGGTGCCTTGGGCTATCGCGAGGTGGAGGCCGCAGGTTTCTTCGGCCACAGCCCGAGCGAGGTCAAGCAGGCGATGGATCACGCGGGATTGAACTGTGTCAGCGCGCACTATCCTCTGAGAGATCTANTGCCGAAGGTGGAGGAGACGATTCAGTTCGGCAAGGATCTGGGGCTCAGCTACATTGTTTGCGCAGCGCCGTGGCTGAAGGATCCGTCGAGCGTAAACGACCCTGGGTCGCGCGCCGCCAGAGACAAGATGACGCTCGACGACTGGCGCTGGAATGCGGAACAGTTCAATCGTATCGGAGAGCGCGTGAATACGGCGGGAATGCTGTTTGCTTACCACAACCACACGGCCGAGTTCCGCTCCGAAAACGGCGTGGTGTTCTACGACGAATTAATCCGCACGACCGATCCGGCGAAGGTAAGGTTCGAGATGGATTGCGGCTGGGTCGTGGTCGGTGGCAAGAACCCGGCGGACTACCTTGCGCGTTATCCTACACGCATCTCCATGCTGCATGTGAAGGAGTTCAAAATGAGCGGCTGGACGGCAGGCTCTGAGCCTCCACCTTCAACCGAGATGGGGCGTGGTTCGATTGATTATCGCCCAATTTTTGAGGCGGCGAAGAAAGCCCGCATCGAGCATGCGTTTGTGGAGCAGGAGGAGTTCGATATGCCTCCGATGGATGCGCTCAAGATCGATGCGGATTACATGCGGGCGTTGACGGTGTAGCCTCCGTTCAGCAAATGGTGCCTCGCCGGCTACAGCCGGCACGATCCCGGGCAGCTGTCGCAGCGCTGAAGCGCGGCGCCACCCAAAATCAGGGCCGGTTATCGCGCGCTGCGACCATCAAACGATCGAGCGTTCGATCGAGTTTTTCCTGCGGCCTGTTAGCGCAGCGCGCCTCGGATTGCCAGGTCCAGTCCTACCATGAAGAGGGCCGAGGCGGGGATCACGAGCAATGCTTTCTTCAGGCGCGTCGGGTCTCCGCCGGCGATTGCGCCTATGATGCGGGAACTGACGGCTAGGCCGGTCCATCCGCAGGTAATGACGAAGCCGATGGCGGTGCTGGTCATGCGCGGAAAGGCATCGCCCACGATGGCCAGCGTGGTGGGGAAGACCGGTGCCATGGAAAGGCCGGCTAGAAAAACCAGAGCGGCGGCGACCATAGGTCGGTTGGTCCGCAGCATCAGGAAAGTCGTTACCGCCATCGCGACTGATCCGACCAGCGTTACGGTAATGGCGGGCGCGTGAATGAGAATCGGCAAAATGGCGGCGCGGCCGATCAGCAGGCCAAGCGCGAATCCCAGTGAGAGAATGTTGAGCGCGGTCGATTCGGGAATACCTTGCGCGATGAGGTGACGGGGCAGCCAGTTCCAGATGCCGACTTCGCAAGTTATGTAGAGAAACAGGAACAGACCGATCAGAAACAGGAGGGGGCGGCCGAGCACGGGAGCTGCGTCGGTGAGAATGAAGCGACCGGCGCCGGTTGGAGCGGGCATTTTGATGAGGGCATCCCATATCAGCGTAACGACCGTGAGCGATGCTAGGGTGTAGCAAAGCCGGACCCAATTGCGCCGAAAGAGATTGGCAGCGACGAACGGTGTGGCGAGGGCGCCGACTCCGAAGAAAAGGTTGGTCATGTTCAGCGCAGCGGCACGATGCGTCTCACTCACATCGCTGACTAAGGAATTGGCGGCGGTGACGATGGTGCCGCCACCGAGTCCGAGCAAAAACAGCAAAAGCATGATGCTGCGGAAGCCAGGTGAGCGCGGCAGGGCGAAGAGTGCGACCGAGATCAAGGCGAGGCCGAGGATGAGGCCGAACTTTTTGCCTTCGTTGTCGAGTAAAGGACCTACACCGAGCGAGGCGATGATGAGTCCCAGAGCTTGCGCAAAGGCGATGGTTCCGTTCTGGCTGGGCGACAGGTGGAAACGATCGGACAGGTCGGGCAGGATGCTGCCCAACATGGCGGCGATCGTTCCATAGATGAAGAAGGCGAGAATGGCGGCGAAGATTAACACGCGTTCCTTTCCGCTGCATGGCACGGCTGGACGGGGGAGGCGTCGGTCTCTCCACTATCGGGAACATCATAGGGAAACACTGATCCAACCTCGCGTCCGATGGCTCTGCTGGATGGCATTGAGGATTTTCAGTTGCCGCAGTCCGTCGACGAACTGCGGATACTCGGGCGCTGCGCCTGCCGCGCCGATTGAGGCATAGAACCGGCGGAAGATTTGCTTAAAGGTGTCGTCATAGCCTTCGCTGTGTCCGCCGGGCAGATCGGCATAGCTTCGTGCTGCGGGCTTGAGCAGAGATGGATCCTTTACGAGGATGTGATTGGCGGCGTCGCGGTGACCGGCCCAAAGTTCGTCGGGGCGCTCCTGATCCCATGCTACCGAAGACTTTGTGCCGTAGATCTCAAGGCTGAGCCGGTTCTTGCGTCCGGCGGAAACCTGGCTGGCAACGAGGCTGCCGCGGGCCCGTCCTCCCACCTGGCCACTCATGTGAAAAATCACTGCGCCGAAGTCCTCCGTGTCCACGGCGGTTTCAATGTAGTCCGCCGGGCCGAGAATTTTGTTGGCAAAAGTTTCGACGGCATGTTTTGGCTGCTTGCGTGTGGGATGGAAGGTTTGCAGATCGGCGCAGAGAGAAGTCACATGCAGTCCAGTGACATGTTCGGCCATGTCAAACCAGTGCGAGCCGATGTCGGCCATGCACCGCGAAGAGCCTCCGGCTTTGGCGTCGACGCGCCAATTCCAATCGGTGTCGTAGAGCAGCCAGTCCTGGGAGTATGTGCCCTGCACGATGAGGATTTCGCCCAGGTCTCCGTCTTCGCATAGACGGCGCATCTGTTGCACCATGGGGTAGAAGCGTAGATTGTGACAGACGCAGTTGCGCAATCCCTGGCTCGCGGAAAGTGCCGCGAGTTCTTCGCCTTGCGCAACGGTCGTAGCCAGTGGCTTTTCGCAGAGCACGTGCTTGCCGGCCTGGAGCGCGTCTTTGGCCATGGGAAAGTGCTGCGCGTTGGGCGTGCAAATGTGGACGGCATGGATGGCCGGATCGCGCAGGACATCATGATAGTCAGTCGCAATCGTGGGGATGGAAAAGCCGCCCCCCAGGTGCTGTGCTGCGTCTGTGTTTCTCCCGACGATGGCGGTTGCTTCGACGAATTCCACGCGCCGCAAGGCTTCTAAATGTACGCGGCCCATAAACCCGGTACCGAAGACTGCCGTTCTTATTGGTTTCATCGTATTTTTCATTTACCTATGCTCGACTTTGCGGTCAGACCCACCAAGCGGCGCCGGGCGGCTGACGAAGGACGATCCGGTTGAGGAAGTTCGCGGCTTTGGTCAGACCCTCTTCGGGCGAGAGCAGGCTGTCTTCGTGCTCGATGGAGAGCACGGAATCGTAGCCGAACATACGCAAAGTAGAGATAAATTCGGTCCACCACTCAGCGCCGTGGCCGTAGCCGCAGGTGCGGAAGATCCAGGCGCGGTCGCGCTCCTGCGTGTAGGGCTTGGTGTCGAGCACGCCCGTACGCGGGAGGTTGACGGGGTAAAGCTGTGTGTCTTTGGCGTGGACGTGGAAGATGATGCCCTCGAGTACGCGGAGGGCGGCGATGGGATCGATGTTCTGCCAGAAAAGATGGCTGGGATCGAAGTTGCAACCCACGCTCGGTCCGGCGATGGAGCGCAGGCGAAGCATCGTCTCCGGGCTATAGACTACAAAGCCGGGATGCATTTCGATGGCGATCTTCACGTTGTGACCGGCGGCGAACTTCCCGTGTTCGATCCAATAGGGAGCGACGATCTCGCTCCACTGCCAGTCCAGGACCTTGAGGTAATCGGGAGGCCAGGGGCAGGTGACCCAGTTGGGAGCGGTGGCATGCGGGGAATCGCCGGGGCATCCGGAGAAGTCGACCACCACGGGGACGCCTAGCTTCTCGGCGAGCAGGATAGTCTTGCGGCTCACCTCCCGGTCGTGCTGCGCCCGGGCTTTATCGGGATGCAGGGCGTTGCCGTGACAACTTAAGGCGCTGACGGTGGCGCCATGATCGGCCAGAATCTTCTGCAACTCGGATAGCGCCGATGAATCTTCGAGCATTGCGAGCTTGCAGTGGGCATCGCCGGGATAGTTTCCGGTGCCGAGTTCGACGGTGTCGATGTGGAGCGCCGCGAGTTTCTTGAGAACCGCCGGCAGCGGCAGCTGCGACAGCAGTGCGGTGAAGACTCCGACGCGCATTGATTNCTATCTCCNGGTTCTATCGACGGGGAATCGATGATCACAGCCAATGATCGAGACAGACTGCAGCGCTTATTTTATTGCAGCTTACTGTTATTTCACCTCTTCATTTATTTGGATCTTTATTTATTCGAGTTTTTCGTTGCTGGTGTTCGGTGGCAGCCATTGGTATCACTGCTCGGGACCGCCGCCGATTGAGTCAAGATTGGCGATCATTTCGGAAGTAAGTTGTAGCGTTGCCGCCTCGAGGTTCTCACGCAAATGTTTGACCGAAGATGTGCCGGGAATCAGCAGGATGTTAGGCGAGCGATGAAGAAGCCACGCCAGCGCCACCTGCATCGGCGTGGACTGTAGCGACGCGGCTGCTGCGTCGAGCTTCGACGACTGTAGCGGAGTGAATCCTCCCAGCGGGAAGAACGGCACGTAGGCGATGCCTTGCTTCGCGAGGTCGTGTATGAAGTCGTCATCGTTTCGTTGGGCCACGTTGTATAGATTCTGCACGCAGACGATCTCGGTAATCTTTTGAGCTTCCGCCAATTGCGCAGGACTGATGTTACTCAAACCAATATGGCGAACCAGTCCCTGACGCTTGAGTTCGGCCAGCGCGGTTAGCGGTTCTTCGATGGATCCCTCCGATGGTCCCATGACTGCTCCAACCCGAAGATTGACGACAGGCAGGGTGTCGAATCCCAGATTTCGGAGGTTGTCGTGAACGCCATCGATCAATTGCTGACCCGACAAAGCGTGAACCCAGGACTTGTCCTCAAGCCGGCGAGCGCCAACCTTGGTGACGATCACCAGGGTGTCGGGATAAGGGTGCAGCGCCCGCTTGATGATCTGGTTGGTTACATGCGGACCGTAATAGTCGCTGGTATCGATGTGGTTCACGCCAGCGTCAACTGCCTCTCGCAGCACGGCAATCGCACCGTCCAGGTCGCGCGGTGGTCCCCACACCTGCGGGCCGGCGAGTTGCATTGCGCCATACCCCATGCGATTCACAGTCATTGCGGTGCCGGGGAGTGTGAATCTGCCGCCTAGATCAAGACTCATCTGTTTCGTCATTCTGTTTCCTCTCTTGTCTGCTTCTCACTTGCAGCAAATCGCGGGTAGTCAATCACGCTCACCTGTGATTAGATGAAGAAAGCTTCAGGTTAGGAGTTCGCATTTGCCCCGGCGTTCACAAGTCGTTCTAGAACCCCGTAAATCGCCTGTGCAAGCCCGTTCGGCTGCCAGCGTAGCGGCGATTCTCGAAGCCACTATTCAGGTTCTGCTCAAGGTCGGAAAGGGGCGGCTTACCACGACGAGGGTGGCGTTACGAGCCGGTGTGTCGGTTGGAACCATATACCAGTACTTCCCGAACAAGAGCGCGCTGTTACAGGCAGCCTTGAAACGTCACATGGTCGAGATCACGGAAGCTGTCGAACTGGTCTGCAAGGAACAGCAAGGTGAAACGCCCCGGCAGATGGTCACAGCTGTCATTACCGCTTTTCTTCAGGCCAAGATGAGGGACGCGAAGAGCAGTGTCGCTCTCTACTCGGTGAGCTCGGACGTGGATGGAGCGAAGATCGTTCAGCAGATGGAAGCTCGGTTCGATAAGGCGATCGTCCGAATGTTGGCGACGGCCTCCGAGCCGCTGACGACCGATCCACAAATTGTTGCTGCCGTGCTCCAAGGAGCGATGGCAGGGGTCGGCCGGAAGATGCTGGAATCGAGTTCTCCCGAGAAAAAACTCGAGACCCTGCGGCGGGAACTGATCTTGATGGCGTGTTCATACCTGGATGCTTGTTCGGCGCGCGGCACAGGTGATATCAGCCCTGCTGACAACACCGCGTTGCTCGCTCTTACATAAGCTAAGAAGAACCCTACGTACTCTTCACACAATTGAACGCACGACTCCACCATCGACACGCAGCGCCGCGCCGTTCGTCGCTGAGGAGAGCGGGCTGCACACGAAGGTCACGAGCGCGGCAACTTCCGCCGGAGTGGCGAAACGTTTCAACAGCGACGTGGAGCGCATGGTGCGAAAGAACTCGCGTTCGACCGCGGCCGCGTCCGTCTTCTGCTCGGCCGCAAGCTGCTGAACAAACCTGTCCACTCCTTCCGACGCGGTGGGACCGGGTAACACCGCGTTGACCGTTATGTTCGTGCCTGCAGTTGTCTCTGCCAGGCCGCGAGCGACTGCGAGTTGGGCGGTTTTTGTCATTCCGTAGTGAATCATCTCAGCCGGAATCTGCAAGGCGCTCTCGCTCGAAATAAACACCACCCGCCCGAAGTCTCGTTTTTTCATTCCCGGCAAGTAATGACGACTCAGTCGCACCCCGCTCAGGACGTTGACTTCGAAGAAATGTTTCCAGTCATCGTCGTCGATCTGCTCAAATGCTTTTACCTCGAAGATCCCCGCGTTGTTTACGAGGATATCGGCGTCCGGAAAGCGACGGGTGAGCTTCTCCGTCCCCTCAGCGGTTCCCACGTCCGCGGCTATGCCATCCACCTTGCCTCGAACGCCCGATGCACGAAGCTTGGTGATCGCCTCGTGAACACGTTGTTCTGTCCTACCATTTACGACAACGGATGCGCCTTCTTTGCCGAGCGCTTCGGCGATCGCGAAACCGATCCCCGCGGTACTTCCCGTGACCACTGCCCGCTTATCGACGAGTTGAAGATCCATACACCTTCGATGCCCGGCACGAATGAGGGATCATTTCTTTTTGGTCTCATGGATCATGCCAGATCGGAGCAGGGATGGAATGGCTCGTGAACGCCGTTCCCGCGCCGCCGCGTAATTAGTTCAAGACAAATCGACTCTGACCTGTGGTGTCGCGCTGCGCCGAGTCAGGCCGCTTGTTTCAATTCAACTCTTCGGGGCGAGCTGCGAATCGCAATGGCAAACATTACGTAAGACCAGCCGCGCAAAAGTAACGAGATTCCCACGGCGAAACCCAGAAACCAAATTCCTGATCCTGGCCAATCGATCCACAGCAGCAAGCCCAACAGCAGCGTAACCGCTCCGTCGAATACCGCCCAACCCCAATTTGGAAACTTCAGCCTGATTGCTGCGATCAGCCTGAACAATCCGATGACTGTGAAGAAGGACGCGAACAGCAGGGTCCACGCCAGCGCGCCGGCGACGGGATGGGTTACGACCAGCAATCCTACCAGCACCCCCAAGATTCCGCCGATCAGGTGCAGGAAAATGCCGCTCCATCGGCGCACACTGAAGGAGTGGATTGCCTCCACAATGCCGCTCACTACGAGGAGCCAGCCTAATACCAGGACCGTGCCTAACGTAGCCGCGGGCGTGATGAAGAGCGCGATGGTTCCGAGGATGACCATGCTGATCCCGAGCACCAGCAACCATCCCCATCGATGGCGGATATTGTCGACTTCCAATACCAATGCATTCGTAGTCATATGCTGTCCTCCGAGAGATTGACGACCATGGTTGCTTATTCTGATAGTCGGTGACTTTGCTCGTTCCGGATGCTAGCGGCGGTTAGGTTCGCTTGTCAGTCCGCCCTGAGCAGCAGCGCGAAACGCCAGACAATACTTATAGTCCGATGCGTCTCTGGTCGCAACTGCTCCTAGGACCTCAGCCGTAGTTACACCGGCTGGCTCAATCGATAGAATCAGTAGGCGGGAGGGTCTGTTCGTTTACTACTTACTGTGAGCAAATCCACTGAGTGAAATTCAAGGAGAGCGAGAATGGCTCTTATTCGAAGCTGCAAAATCTGCGGGCGGAAAAATAGGGTTCCGGCAAAACATTTGGCAGAAACCGGTCGTTGCGGAGCGTGTAAGTCTCCGTTGCCTCCGGTCAACGAACCTCTCGACGTCGACGACGAGCAGTTTGATGAGATCACGCAAAATGCGCGCGTTCCAGTGCTGGTTGATTTCTGGGCGGCGTGGTGTGGTCCTTGCAAGATGTCCGCGCCGGAAGTTGCGCTCACGGCGGCGGAAATGGCTGGCCGCGCTGTGGTGGTCAAAGTTGATACAGAGCGCTATTCGGAGCTGGCGGCTCGGTTCAATGTTCGCGGCATTCCGAATTTTGTCGTCTTCTATGGGGGGCGTCTGGTGACGCAACAGGCTGGGTTGGTTGACCATACGCAGATGGAAAACTGGTTGCGCGCGGCAGGTCCGGTATCGGCGGCTTGATTTCTTGGTTGACCGCTAGGGCCTGGGGGTCGATCTCCGATTTTCGGGCCAAATTTTCACAAGACCTGAATTCCTCGTTCGGGGCGTTCACTGGTCTTGTCCGCAACTTCGGCGAAAGACCAGCGGGGCTGCAGTGCAATCAGCATGCTGCGCCCTCGTGGCCGTCCCCGCGGAACAGGGACGTAACAACTCAACAATCCGAACGGGGGTCTGAGGAATCCAATATCCATGCGCCAACGAAAACGGGTAATTCGCTTCATTGTAGTTATTCAGTCCGTTTTTTTTCTGACTCACTTTTTCCTTGACAAGACCTGGACATTTTCGCCGGCAGGAGGCCACACTCCTGGCGAGCCGTGGATCCAACTGGGTCTCGGATTTTTATCGGTGAGCTTTGTGGCCGCTTCTCTACTCGCCTTCCGCTACACAAACGCCGCTGTGCGCGGTTTTTACAAGGCGGCTGCGGTTTGGGTGGGGTTGTTGAGTTTCCTCTTTGTGGCGGCGGTTTCCTCGTGGATTATTTTTGGAGTTGCGCGGCTGGCCGGGTTCGAGATGAATTTTCATAGAACGGTTGAATGGTTATACGGTGCGGCATTGTTGACCGGTCTCTATGGAGTTTTCAACGCGGGCTGGACGCGAATTACCCGAGCGACGGTGCGGCTCGCGAACTTGCCACTGGCGTGGCGCGGACGAAAAGTCGCACTGATCAGCGATGTTCACCTCGGACACGTGCGCAATGGGAGTTTTCTGCGGCGCATGGTGGCGAAGATTTTGAGCGAAGATCCGGATGCGATTTTTATTGCGGGTGATCTGTATGACGGCACCGCCATCGATGCGCAGCGAGCCGCCGAGCCGTTGAACAAACTGACAGCTCCACACGGCGTCTATTTTGTCGCTGGAAATCACGAGCAATTTGGGGACGACAGCAAATATCTTGGCGCCATTACCGCAGCCGGCGTGCGCGTGCTGAGCAATGAGAAGGTGGAGGCGGATGGATTGCAAATCGTCGGCGTGCCGTACCGAAACGCGACGCAGGATACGCATCTGGCATCGGTGTTGGAGGGCGTCCGCCTGGATCGCGGTCGCGCGAGCATTCTTTTGACGCATGCACCGGATCGTCCGGCGATCGCGGAGGCCGCCGGTATTTCTCTACAGCTATCGGGGCATACGCACCTGGGCCAATTTGTGCCGTGGAGTTGGATGGCGCGGCGGATCTACGGGCAGTTTGTTTACGGCTTAAGCCAGATCGGGAAGATGCAGGTTTTCACTTCCAGTGGGGCCGGAACCTGGGGACCGCCGTTGCGACTAGGATCGAATCCCGAAATCGTAATGCTGGAGTTGGAATAAGACATTGCACACAGACGATCACTCCAAGGCCACCTAATCCAGCAGACAAAGCGCCACCGGGAACTCTGCCAAGACCTCCGCGACGCTGATTTCGGATCCTGTTTCCAAAAGTTTTCCGGTAAGTACGTCGCGATATCTCTTGCGGCATACACAGGACGCGAGCGCGATTGTGGTGTCCTCCCAGATTTGGGTTCCAGTTGGAGGGAGGTCGAGGTCATTGAGCAAACCTGCCACGAGACGCGGGGCAATTACAAGCAGGGTAGTGGTCGCGGACTTCCTGGCAAATGCGACAACGTGATCGGCTTTCGCGCCCGTAGCCGCGAATGGCTGGTAGTCACCTTCCTGAAAGAGCCTTGGTTGCTGTTGACGCAATTGCAGAGTTTTCCAGGTCAAATACAACTTCATTCGACCGTCCTCTGGAGTTTCGAGTAAACGCGAAAGCGAAGGGGCATTGGGGCTGTCAGCCGATTGCTGGATGGCCTCGAAAATTTGCTGTCGGCGAACGTAGTCGACGGGACGACGGTTGTCTGGATCAACCAGACTGAAATCCCAAAGCTCGTTTCCCTGATAAATGTCAGGAACGCCGGGGCAGGTCAATTTGCAAAGCGTCTGCGACAGGCTATTCCACATGCCAATCCGTGCGACTCGGCGCTGGAAGGGCAGAAAGTCATTGAGAAACTGGTTCTCGGGATCAGGGCTTAACAGTGCCTTCACAAACGACAGAACTCCGACTTCATACTCCGCATTTTGATTAATCCAACTGGTGTTCTGCTTGGCTTCCCGGATGGCCTTCAACATGTAGTTTTCGATCCGCTCGGAGAAAAGTTTCCATTCGTTTTTATCGCTCGTATAAGTTAACGGTTCCGAGGGCCACGCCCCGACCAACGTTTGATAGAGGAAATATTCGTCGTTTGGCGAAGGAGCAGGGCAGTCATTGACCAGATGCTTGTGGGCACGATTGAAGCGCTGCCAGTCCCGCACTCGAAGCCTCCACAATCCTGCTATTTCGGAGAGCACATCGATGCGCGCACGGACGTCTTCCGATCGCTTTGAATCGTGTGTGCTGGTGGCCAGCATGGTATGGGGCCAGTTACGAAGGCGTTCCTGGTTTGCGGAGTGAAACTCTGCCGTGGTGATTCCGAAACGGTGAGGATCGCTGCCGACGTCATTCAATGACACCAGCCGGTTGTAACGGTAAAAAGCGGTGTCTTCGATACCCTTGGCCATTACTGGACTTGTGAACTGCTGAAATTTCATGGCGAAGGTGGTGACTGCATTTTTGTAGGCGCGATCCTGTCCTTCGGCGATGCGAGTTAGAAGCACTTCACTGATGAAATCGAAGATGCTGGTATCGGCTGCGGGACTTCTCCATTTGGCGGAAGCAATGGCGAGGCGAATGTAATGGGCATCCTTCTCCGAGACGCCCGAGGGACTCACATAGGTGCGATAGACGGGAAAATTCGCGCCCACTTCCATCAGTGCATCGCGCAGGCTATTGAGAGTGAAGTCGCAGGTTTGGCGCTTCGAAAGCGCGATGCGGCTAAGGTAGTTGGCCAAGACATTCAGTTCACTGGCCAGAGCAACCCGCATAATAAGTTTGCGGCAGCGGTAGGCGAGATCATCAAAACCGGCAAACTCTCCACTGTGATTGTTTTGCTCATGGATGACATTCCGATAGATGCGGTCCATCCGCCTGACGGCTGCCGGTTCCACAAACAGGCCATTGACGAGATTCGCGAAGTCATAGCCGGTGGTGCCGGACACGGCCCATGCGGTGGGCAACTGCTCTGAGCCGCTAAGGATTTTCTCGATGACAATGTAGGACGGCTCGTTGTATTGCGAACCGTTATCGGAATTGTTGGTGGCGACTGCGACGCTGTGCCGCAGGCGTTCGAAGTACTGCGCTGGATCGTACAGGCCGTCGGGATGGTCAAGACGTAGCCCATTCACCTTGCCGTCGGCCATCAGCTTGAGAACGAAACGATGGGTGGCCTCGAATACGGTCTCATTCTCCATAGAAATACCGGCGAGGTCGTTCGTGTCGAAGAAACGCCGATAATTGATGTCATCCGCGGCAACGCGCCAATTGGCGAGACGGAAGGCCTGCGCTTTGATCAGTTCATGAAGTTCTTCGAAGCTTGCAGGATCGTCAGGATTCCCGCTGATTGCCTTCACGGCGGGAATGATGCACTCGGCAATCTCCGGACAGCGGGCGGATAGTTCAGCCAGCCGGTGCTTAAGGATCTCCTTGTCCCGATTACGCTCGGCGATGCGATCGCTGCCGATTTCGTATCTTCCCGGCAAGTGACTAAACGCGGTGATCAGGCTCTGAAATTCGAGCAAATCCGGATTTTGTTCGCCGAGTCTCTCGNCCAGCGCAGCGGTACAGCGCTGAAGAATGCGCGGATATTCCTTGGGATCGATAGGGAAACAATGGTCGCGATAGCGAATATTGAACGCTCCGCGCGCAGAATCAAAAACCAGCTTTAGCTCGCCACTTTCGAGGACGGCGCCATAATGATTATGGAGCACAGCGATTAGAACTTTTCCGCGGAGCTCGTCCTTCAGGGGCTGCCATTCGATGTCAAAAAAACTGGCATAAATGGAAGCTTCGCCATTCTCCAGCACATCGAGCCACCAGGCATTATCGCCGCCCATGATTCCCATGTGATTGGGGACGATATCGATGATCAATCCCATGTCGTGCTGATGGAGAGCATCGACAAAACGGCCAAATTCTTCCGTGCTGCCGATCTCAGGGTTGAAGGAGTTGTGATCCACGATGTCGTATCCATGCATGCTGCCCGGGCGAGCCTTTAGACATGGAGATATGTAGCAGTGACTAATACCGAGCGCAGAAAGGTAGGGAACGATCGCGGTAGCGTGCGCGAAAGTGAATTCCTGGTTGAGTTGCAAGCGATAGGTCGCGCGCGGGATGTGCGAAGCGGAGGTCATGATTGCAGAAACCACACCACGGACCAGGCTGGTAGTGTTCCTCGTTTCAGCGCCTCCGGGCTGACTTCATCGCTGGCATAGATCATGGGCGCCTCCGGAGGGGTAAAAGGCGACGATGATTCTGGTCCGAGATTCGCCAGAAGAGTGAGCGCTGCATTGTCAGCGAACCTCCAGTGCACCGTGAGCCCGCAATTTCCATGGCTATGGTAATTCGCCTTGAGACGGCAGGCGCTCGAAAGGCGCGGGACAATGTGTTCGCATCGCAATGTTAGCAGTTGCTGATAGAAACCGAGCCACTGTTGATGGCGCGGTTGCGCGATGACGTCCCAGTTGAGGCGTGAAGTTTCAAAGGTTGTGACTGCGTTCGGGTCGGGGATGCGCTCACGATCGGCCGTATTGTTAAAGGCGGAAAAGTGCGCAAACTCACTCCGCCGGCCAGCGGTCACTGCCGCGGCCAGATCTCCTTTGAAATCGCAGAAGAATAGAAACGGCGTTTCCGCTCCGAACTCTTCACCCATGAACAGCATCGGTGGAGAGGGCGCGAGCAGAAGGATCGCGGTTGCGGCTCGAAGGGCAGATGGAGTGGTAAGTTTGGTAAGCCGCTCTCCGAAAGCGCGATTTCCAGTCTGATCGTGATTTTGCAGAAATGAGATAAACGCCGTCAGTGGCAGACCTTCGGTAGACTCGCCGCGAGGGTCGCCGTTCCTATGACGGGAAGTTTCACCTTGATAGGCGAAACCTTGGCTCAGGCAACGGCCTAGTTGATCGAGAGGCTGTTCGGAGTAGTCACAGTAATACCCGTTCCGCTCGGCGGTGAGCAGCACATGGAACGAGTGGTGAATGTCATCATTCCACTGCGCGGTGTATGCCCGAGGCTGACAGTGTTGAGCGCGTCGAAGATAACTGGCCTGGTTGCGGTCGTTTTCCAAGACGAGATGAATCTGGCGATCCGGCGCGACGGAGGCGCGGACAGTATTGGCCAATTCCGTCAGGATGTCAGGCTTGGAATCGTCGGCGATCGCGTGTACGGCGTCGAGACGCAAACCATCGAATTGATATTCGGTGAGCCAATAGAGCGCGTTATGGATGAAAAAGTCGCGGACGGTTCGACTTTCGGGACCATCGAAGTTAATGCCATTTCCCCACGGCGTGCGGTGGCGATCGGTAAAGAATTGCGGGGCGTAGCAACCTAAATAGTTTCCTTCGGGACCAAAGTGGTTGTAGACGACATCGAGCAAGACCATGATGCCGCGGGCATGAGCGCTTTGAATAAGTTCCTTGAGGTCTTCGGGCCGGCCGTAAGTGCTGTCGGGCGCGAACGGGAGCACTCCGTCGTAACCCCAGTTGCGCTGGCCGGGAAAATCGGAGACTGGCATCAACTCCAAGGCCGTTACTCCAAGTTCCGCTAGATAGTCGAGTCGCTCGCCTGCGGCAGCGAAGGTTCCTTGTGGGGTGAAGGCTCCGACATGCAATTCGTAGATGACGGCTTCTTGCCACGGACGTCCGCGCCACCTGACACCTTTCCCATCGGAATCGTTCCATTGAAAAATATCGGGATTGATGACTTCGCTTGGTCCATGCACGTCTTGCGGCTGAAAGCGGGACGCTGGGTCGGGAACCTCTTGCCCATCGTCGATTCTGAATTTGTACTTCGAGCCGACGCTCGCCGCTTCGGTGACGAGCTCAAACCAACCGTTATCGAGACGGTCAAGAGAAATTCGCAGCGATAGGTGCGCATTCGTCAGGCAGATCTCGACTTGCTGGGCAGCGGGAGCCCACAAGCGAAAGCGCACACTTCCGTCGGGACGACACTCGGCGCCGAACGGCATGTCATGACGGCGCTTCATGCGCTCTTCCTTCACCCTCTTCTTTCTTGCCGTTTTTTCGGCGCTCCATCAGAACGACCAGCGAGCGCGCCTGGAGCGGATAGCCTACCCCAAAATCATACGTATCGGCGGGCCGCAGACCACCCTCTCGCGATGTATCCATCCACGCGACCCAGCGGCCAGAGGGACGAAATGCAGGCAGAGTAAACTCCACATCCTCGTGGTGAGCATTCAAGAGTACAAGGAAATTTTCATCACTGATTTTCCTGCCGCGCTCATCGGTCTCATCAAGTCCTTGACCGGAGAGAAACATGCCGAGGCAATGAACCGATGAGTCGCGCCACTCTTCTTCGTTCATCTCATGACCGGCAGGATTGAGCCAGAGAACATCTTTTATATTTGCCCCCTTGATCGGGCGCCCTTGAAAAAAATGCCGGCGGTGGAAAATAGGATGGCGCTTGCGCAGGTTAATCATACGTTGAACGAAGGCGAGTAAGTCGCGATCTTGGGGCTGTAAGTCCCAGTTCAGCCAGGTGGTTTGGTTATCCTGGCAGTAGGCATTGTTGTTTCCCATTTGCGTCTGCCCGATGGCATCTCCCTGGTACATCATCGGGACTCCCTGGGACAGAAACAGCGTGGCCAGAAGATTCCGTTTTTGCTTGGCGCGGAGAGCCTGAATGTCGGGGTCGTCGGTCGGACCTTCGACTCCGCAATTCCAACTGAGATTATTATTATTACCGTCCCGGTTATTCTCCCCATTGGCTTCGTTGTGCTTCTCGTTGTAACTCACCAGGTCCTGCAGTGTGAAACCGTCGTGCGCGGTAACGAAATTGATGCTGGCATAGGGACGGCGTCCACTGTCTGCGTAGAGATCGCTCGAGCCAGTAAGGCGGTAGGCCAGATCCCCCACGACTCCGCCGTCGCCTTTCCAATAGGCGCGAACGGTGTCGCGATAGCGATCGTTCCACTCCGCCCAACCAACCGGGAAGTTTCCCACCTGATAGCCACCTTCGCCGATGTCCCACGGTTCGGCAATCAGCTTTACCTGCGATAGCACGGGATCCTGATGGATGATGTCGAGAAACGCGCCCAAACGATCTACTTCGTGCAGTTCGCGGGCGAGAGTGGCAGCCAGATCGAAGCGGAAGCCATCGACGTGCATCTCCAGAACCCAGTAACGGAGGCTGTCCATGATCAATTGCAAGACACGCGGATGCCGTACGTTTAGGGTGTTTCCGGTGCCGGTGTAGTCCATATAATAGCGAAGATTACCGGGCGTCAGACGGTAGTAATTGCTGTTGTCAATCCCTTTCAAAGAGAGAGTCGGACCAAGATGATTTCCCTCTGCCGTGTGGTTATAGACGACATCGAGAATCACTTCTAAGCCTGCCGAGTGCAGGGTCTTGACCATGGTCTTGAATTCGCGGACCGAGTTCGTCGCCAGGTAACGAGGCTCCGGCGCGAAAAAACCAATGGAATTGTATCCCCAGTAATTGTGAAGACCGCGTTCCACCAGATGACGATCATCCACAAAGCTGTGGACGGGCATGAGCTCGATCGAAGTGACTCCCAGGCGGGTCAGGTAGTCGATGACCGGAGCAGTTGCCAGTCCCGCATAGGTCCCGCGCAAGTGAGGGGGAACGTCGGGGTGACATTTGGTGAATCCCTTTACGTGGAGTTCATAAATCAACGTATCGTGCCAGGGGATTCGCGGGCGCGTGTCGGCTCCCCAGGTAAAAGCGGAGTCGATAACTCGGTTCTTCGGCATTCCACTGGCGTTGTCGCGGCGATCGAAGGACAAATCTTCGTTTTTGTGCCCGACCCTATAGCCAAAGTGGGAGTCAGCCCAATGGATTACGCCCTGCACCTGTTTTCCGTACGGGTCGAGAAGAAGTTTATTGTGATTAAAACGCTGTCCTCGCTCGGGAGCGTAAGGGCCGTAAACACGGTATCCGTACAATTGTCCGGGACGCACTTCCGGCAAGTAGCCGTGCCAGACCATGTCGGTTTGCTCGGGAAGCGGGACGCGCAGCAATTCACGTTTTCCCGAAAGATCGAACAAACAAAGTTCCACCTTCTCGGCGTGCTCTGAGTAGAGTGCGAAGTTAACGCCCTCCCCGTCCCAGGTTGATCCCAAGGGATACGGTCTGCCAGGCCACACAATAGCTTGAGGTTGATTGGGCATCTACTTTGAAGTCCTTTGAGGTGCCAGAAGGTGAGGTGCCGGACCGCGCCAACCGGGTTTGAGATACACCCGTAGCCCGCCAGCAAGTCACCATACCGACTGCATCGATTGAGTGTACATACAGGGATGCCTGTAACAACCGGGTTCATAAGTCTTAAAGCTTCGCGATTCTCCCTTTACTTGCCGGTGTAGGTGATGCGCCAAATCGAGCCGGAGGCATCATCAGTAACCAACATGGATCCATCCGGGCCGACCGCCACGCCCACCGGACGTCCCCACACGTGTCCGTTATCAACGACAAAGCCGGTCATGAAATCCTCATACTCCCCGGTCGAATGACCGGTCTGGTGCAGAGGCACACGGATGAGTTCGCCACCCGCCCGAACGGATTTGTTCCAGGAGCCATGCTCGGCGGCAAAAATATCTCCCTGATATTCCGCTGGAAATTGGGTGCCATTGTAGAAGGTCATCTCCAGGGAAGCGTTGTGGGGTTGTAAGATGACATCCGGAGTGATGACTTTATCTTTTAATTCAGGATGTTTGCCCTGGTGCCGTGGATCCTGATGGCCGCCCATATACCACCATGGCCAGCCGTAGAAACCGCTTTCCTGGACATGCGTGATGTAGTCGGGAACCAGATTATCTCCAAGGCCATCGCGCTCGTTGACCGAGCACCACAGTTCGCCAGTTGTGGGATTTACCGCAAGCCCCACCGGGTTACGAATGCCATAAGCATAGATTCGCATGTTTGAACCGTCGGGGTCGAACTCGAGTATGTCCGCGCGATTTTTTTCGGCGGGAGTAGTATCGGGATCATCAACATTGGAGCCCGAGCCCACGCTTACCCACATCTTTTTCCCATCGGTTGAGAACTGGATATCTCTGGTCCAATGGCCTTTGTTGGCGGGCAGGTCTAGCAGGTGCTGTACTGGTCCCCGCGCTTTCAGATCGCCACTCTGATACGGAAAGCGCACCACGGAGTCTGTGTTTCCGACGTAAACCCATTGCGGATTGTTACCGGGCGGATAGAAGTTGATGCCGAAAGGATGGTTCAGCCCGGAGACGAACACGGATACCTGCTGCGGCTTACCGTCGGCCGCAATGCCGCGGAAAATTCTGATGATTCCGGGGGAGCTTTCGGCAACAAAAAAATCGCCGTTCGGCGCGGTGCGAATCAGCCGTGGCTGGTCGAGACCGCTGGCGAACTGCTCCACTTTGAATCCTGCCGGAACTTGCGGCCACGCATTTTCTGGACGCGGCACGATATCGGGAGCATTGCCGGCCGAGGCGGTGGCGAAGGGAGCGGGAAGATCGGCGAGCGTGATCTTACGAGTGAGCCCCGGTTTCTCAAAGCGATAGTCGGTGAATGGAGCGGGAGGCGGCGGAGCGTTGGCGGCGTCCGCGGACGGGGACGGCGGAGGCGCAGGGGTGCGTGGCGACGACGTGGCAGGATGTCCAAGTGTTTTTATATACGCGATAATCTGCCATCTTTGTTGCTCGGGCAGGCTGGACCAGGATGGCATGCCGTTATCGACGTCGCCCTCGGTGATGTACCAAAAGATCTCGCCGTCCTTGGCTGATTGCGTCGAGCGATCGATCAGGCCAGGGACGTTGCCCGTTCCCTCTGCTTTTGATCCGTGGCAAGCGGCGCATTTTGCAAACAGGCTCTGGCCTGCCCGGACCGCGGCCGCCTGCCCCGCGAGCGGGTTCTTTATTTGGCCCGCGCTTGCCGGCGCATTGTGGAATGACGTGCTCTGCTGCGCTAACGATGAAGACAACAAAAATGCTGCGACGCCAACCAGCCGCAGCGAGTCCAAAAGAGTGCGCGCGCTTTCTTTCAAGATTCTCCTCCATTCGTTAAAGGCCGATCCAAAGTGTTCTTCTGTTCGATCGATACCATGGACCCCATCATTGGGATAGTCTGCCAATGCCTGCACTTCTGACTTTTATACTTCGGGCTTTTATAAGGGATGCGAGTCCGGGGTCTTTGGTCGCGTTGACAATCATTTATGCTTAGCAGCTATGCTGGACGGCGGATGGCTGATTCGTCGAGCAACGTGGTAATGGAGCCTGCGGCATGACCGGGCCCTCGCACGGGAGCCATTTGTCGCGTGCCATCAATATTGCAGATTTGCGCTCGCAGGCTCGTCGCCGTTTGCCGAAAATAGTGTTCGACTACATCGACGGCGGTGCTGACGCGGAGGTCACGCTAGGGGAGAACCTCCGCGCGTTCGAAGACGTTAGTTTCCGTCCGCGTCATGCGGTTGCGATCGCTCATTGCGACCTGCGATCTTGCGTCTTAGGCATTGAGTTATCCATGCCGGTGTTATTGGCCCCGGTGGGTTATTGCCGAGTGATGCATCCGGGTGGCGAAGTGGCCGCGGCGCGGGCTGCAGGAGCGGCAGGCACGGCCTATATTCTTTCGACAGTTTCAGGACACCGGCTGGAAGATGTGAAGGCGGCTTCAACCGGTGCGGTGTGGTATCAACTTTATTTGACCGGCGGACGCGCAGCCGCAGAAAACGCGATGCAGCGGGCGCTAGTTGCGGGTTACTCGGTTCTCGTGTTGACGATCGACAGCGCGATGATCGGGATGCGCGAACGCGAAGAGCGCGGTGGCATGGAGGAGTTGCTTCGAGGCAGTCTCTGGTCGAAGATTCCTTTTCTGCCGCAGTTGGTCTTGCGTCCCGGATGGCTCGCTCGATTTCTGCTCGATGGCGGTCTTCCCGTGATGCCGAATATCATCACTTCAGACGGCGAACCCTTGCGAATCGGCAACGCCCACACGGTCATGGGGCGTAGCGCGTTCGCGTGGCCGGATTTGAAATGGATCCGTGAACTCTGGCCAGGACCGATTGTCATGAAGGGCGTGCTTACGGCGGAGGATGCGCGAAGATGCGTTGATGAAGGAGCAGCGGCCATCGTGGTCTCGAATCACGGTGGGCGACAGCTGGACGGCGTTCCGGCATCCTTGCGAGTCCTGCCCGCGGTGGTTGCGGCAGTCGGGAATCAGACCGAAGTGCTCATGGATAGCGGCATTCGCCGGGGCACGGATGTTGTCAAAGCTCTCTGTCTGGGAGCGCGCGCCGTTCTCTGCGGGCGCGCCTATGCTTATGGACTGGGCGCGGCTGGCGAATCGGGTGTGACGCGTGCGCTTGCGATTCTGCGCGACGACCTGGAGAGAACTCTCCGCTTGCTGGGCTGTCCATCGGTTCGTGAACTGAATGGTTCCTATGTTTCGCTTCCTGAAGGCTGGAGAACATGAGCGGTGTAATGCGATGAGCCGCTCTCAGGCAGTGCGTGAATCGACCTGAGTTTTGCTATGGTTTCACAGATCTCTTTGAGGGTCCCCCGGTGTCTCAGATGAAATACATGACTCCTCTCTCCGTATTGTTCGTCATATTCCTCGACGCAGCTTTCCTTTTCGCGCAACAGCCGGTGCCAGAGATGCGTTTTCAATCTGTCCCCGATTTTCTGAAACTTCCACCGGACGTGTATCTGGGCGAGGTGGCCGGAGTTGCCGTCAATTCCAAAGGACATCTGTTTGTTTTTTCGCGCGGTAATGCCAAGGGGCCGGCTTATGGCGCGAGCGCTGCGCAGCTTCTGGAGTTCGATGCGAACGGCAAGTACATACGCGAGATTGGCCACAACCTTTATGCTTGGTCGTTCGCCCATGCAGTCAAGATCGATAAGGAAGACAACATATGGGTAACGGACAAAGGCTCGGACCTGGTGATCAAGTTCACGCCGGAGGGCCGCGTCGCCATGGTCTTCGGACGCAAACAGGAAGCTTCCGACGAAGCAACCGGGCCGCTGAAGCATCCCAAGCCGCCGCTGCCTCCTGTGGACGGAATGTTTCGGCAAGTGACCGACGTGGCCTGGGATTCGGACGGCAACTCCTACATTAGCGATGGCTACATTAATTCGCGCGTGGCGAAAGTGGACAAAAACGGCGCCTGGATCAAGTCCTGGGGAGAGCCGGGGAGCCAGCCTGGGCAGTTCAACACGCCGCATAGCATTGCGGTTGACGCGGAAAATCATATCTATGTTGCGGATCGTGGCAATCGGCGCATACAAGTATTCGATACGGATGGAAAGTTCCTGCGACAAATTACGATCGATGTGCCGTACGATCCAACTGCCCGGCCGGCGATCGGCAACAAACCGGAACTGCCAATCAACGGCACGCAAACCATGGCGCCCGGCGCGCCATGGACGGTTTGCATCACGCCTCCGCCGCATCAGGTGCTCTACAGTTCGGATGGCTATCCGGGGCGGATCTACAAGCTCAGTCTGGACGGAAAAGTGCTCGGCGTGTTGGGCGAATCTGGCAAGCAACTCAAACAGTTTGGCTGGATTCACGAGATGGCGTGTCCATCCGAAAATGTGCTTTTCGTCGGTGAATTGCTGAACTGGCGAGTGCAGAAATTGATTCTTGAACCGGGTCGTTAAGATTAAGATAAGCTCGCTTAGGATTTCGCTTCCACAGCATCGGGAGGTTGGTCTGAATGGAGGAAGTTGGCCGCGCCAACGGCCCGGGCGACGCGGAGACTGACGGGCCCCTGGCCAACGGGGAGTGAAATCGTAGGAAAAGACGCTTCCGTCGCATCGCCTTCGAAGCGTCGTTCGGCATGCCTAAGACTCCCATTTTCACCACTTACCACAGGATTCTTGCTTGCCTCGAATTCCGGCCGAATCTCTGAGCTGGGCCTTGCGTCTACGATCGGCCTAGGCAATTTCCCTAAAATATTTTCCTCGCTCCATCGTCTACAGGTACAGATGGACGAGGCTCTTAGTAAACAGTGGATGATGGCGGCCAAGCAGGACGAACGCATCTCCGAGGCGGTCGGGCGGGAGCAGGCCCGGCTTAGCAACTTCATCCGAAAACGCGTAGCCGACCCCGGCGATGCAGAAGACATCCTGCAGGAAGTCTTCTACGAGCTCGTGGAAGCCTACCGGATGATGAAGCCGGTGGAGCAGGTAACCGCTTGGCTGTTTCGCGTGGCTCGTAATCGGATCACGGATCTATTTCGGAAAAGGCAACGGGAGGCGCTAAGGCGTGAGCCGGATGTGCTCACAGAGGATGGGGAGGTCTTCCAGCTGGAGGACTTGCTCCCGGCGCCGGATGCCGGGCCGGACGCGGCATATGCGCGGAGTGTGTTGTTGGAGGAGCTGGACGCCGCTCTGGAAGAGTTGCCTGATGAACAGCGCGATGTCTTCGTCGCTCATGAGTGGATGGGATACAGCTTCAAAGAGATCGCTGCACAAACCGGTGTCGGCGTGAACACGCTGCTGTCGCGGAAACATTACGCGGTGCAGCACCTGCGGGAGCGACTGCAGGCGATCTATGACGATTTCAGAAAAGCATGAGGGCAGTGAACATGAGGTTAGCAAAATGAAAAGTTATCGGATTGTGAAGGTAGTAAAGGTGATGTTGTTTGCAGTGCTGTTTGTCGGCGTGTTTGGATTTGTGTTGATGAACCTGTGGAATTGGCTCATGCCGATTATCTTCGGCCTGCATCCGATTCATTTCTGGCAAGCGGTTGGACTTTTGATCCTGAGCAAGATTCTATTCGGTGGATTTCATGGCCGGCCAGGCGGGCGCATGCATTGGCGGAAGCGGATGATGGAGCGGTGGGAGCACATGACTCCCGAGGAGCGTGAGAAGTTCCGTCAGAATATGCGCGGCCGCTGTGGTCCATTTGGAGATGCAGCGGCAAACTCGAAGGTCTAAGTCCAAGAGAACAAAAGTCATTGCAGCCTGAACTGTTTTTTGTTGAAATTCGCTTTTTGTTCTCCTATGATTGGGGCTCCTTGGCAAAGCGTTTCCCGTAGTGCGACTTCAGGAGAATTGACGATGCTGAACGTAACCGTAAAGGATTTGAGCGATGCCGTAATGTTGCAATGTTCAGGCAGACTTGTTCATGGCGAGGAGACAGCGCTTTTATGTGCGGCTGTGCAGCAACACGGCCGGACTGTCATTCTCGATCTACAAGAGGTTGATACGATCGACGCGGCGGGAATCGGCGTCCTCGTTTCTTTGCAAGCCGCCGGCATTTATTTAAAACTACTGAAACCGACCGCGCAGGTGCGCGATCTGCTGAGAATCACGAAGCTCGAGTCTGTCTTCGAGATCTCGGACGCTGCCCCTGTGAGCGAGGAAACGGAACAATACTTGGCGAACGCTGACGCACTACCATGTTGCGCGCGCGGTTGAACGAATGCAGAGCTGAAAACTTACTCGCGTCAGCGTAAAAACATTTTGCCGTGTGTCCGGGGGAGCTCTATGAAAATCGCCTCGACCATCGCGCGCTTTCCGCCTTCGCTGGCATTTTCCGCGGTCAGGTTCACTAGCCCATAAACAGTTTTCTCTTCTTAGTCCGGTCTGCCGGCCCGCGTCTTTTCTGCGCAATCTGTTTCGCCAGGATCGTGGAGATGGAAAATTCCCGAATCCGAGTATTATTTCTGGTAATCCAACTGGTCAAGGGTGGCATCTCAAACGCATCTCTTTCTTAAGAACTGCGGCTATAGATTTCGGCTATAGACTGTGAGAGGTGAGAGCCGGCATGGCTGAGAAGGCGGATTCAAAGATTGTCGAAGAAGTGCCGCGATCGGTTTCGCGACGCAACTTCATTAAAGGGGTCATCACCAGTGGCGTAGCAGTCTCCTCTGCGAGCTATCTGTTTCGCGCGTCCACTGTTTTGCATGGCCAGCAGTTCGCTTCGGGCGTAGGCGAGCGGCTGATTACCCTCAATGTCAATGGTCAGCAGCGTCGCGTCGACGTCATGAAGCAAGAGACGCTGGCTTGGACGCTGCGCTACAAGTTAGGTCTCACGGGTACCAAGCTGGGGTGCGATCGCGCGGAATGCGGAGCTTGTACCGTTCTGGTCGACGATGTTCCCCTCTATTCGTGTTCCGTGCTCACGCATACAGTGCGTGGACGGAAAGTTGTGACCATCGAAGGCCTGGCCAACACCGATGGAAGCTTGCATCCGGTGCAGCAAGGCATTATCGACGAACAGGGCTTCCAATGCGCGTTTTGTATGCCAGGCTTTATTATGGCGGCCGTTGGATACCTGAAGACGAACCCCAATCCCACCCGCCTTGAGTTGGCGCATGGCGTTTCAGGAAATCTTTGCCGTTGCCAGGATTACGACAAAATTCTCACCGCATTGATGCGCGGCGCCGAGAATATGCGGAGGGCTCAACTTGGATAGCAAATCGGAGCACGCAAAAGCGGTTGAGGCCAGCAAAACGACAACGACTACGACTAACGAGCGCCAATATGGGGCGGGCTACAGGCTGATCGGCAAGAACTATACGACGCCGGACCTGTATGCGAAGGTTACCGGGCAGGCGAAATATGCGGAGGACTTTCGCGCCGAAGGCATGCTCTTCTGCAAGTTGCTGCTGAGTCCGATGCCGCATGCGCGGGTGAAGCATATCGACAGCAGACGAGCGCTCGCCATGCCCGGGGTTAAGGGCATTCTGACGGCCGACGATCTCCCCGCCCCCGCCGATACTCTTACCGACAATGGCACTGTGATCAAGGCGAGCAAGTGGGGCGAACGCGGACTCACGATGGAGCCGGTTTATCAGGGCGAACCGATTCTTGCCGTTGCCGCGGTTGACGAACTCACCGCTGCCGAAGCGATCGAGAAAATTAAAATTGATTTTGAACTGCTTCCGTTCGTAGTCGATCCGCTCGATACGCTGCGACCGGGTGGTCCGAATCCGCGAACGGATGGAAATGTCTGGACTCGGCCCACAGTGCCGGGCTCACAAGGTCCAGGGCAACCGGCCGTCACCGAATTGAAGTGGACGAAGGCGGATTTCGAGGAGGAAAGACACGGCCGCCTTCCCAGGGGTAAAGCTCCCGACGAATGGTCGTATGGGGATGTCGATTCAGGATTCAAGAATGCCGCGCTCGTTCTTGATGAGACGTTCGTCACGCCTGACACCAGCCATCAGACGCTCGAGACTCGCAGCGCGATGGCTTACTGGCAGAATGGCAAAGTCTACATTCACACCGGAACACAGAGTACTGCGCAAACTTTGCCTGCGATCGCGCGCTGGTTGAATATTGATCCGGACAAAATCGTTTTCATCAGCGAATACACAGGAGGCGGCTTCGGCAGCAAAATCACGGGTGGGGTGACGATGATCATCCCCGCGCTGCTGGCGAAGAAAACAAACGCTCCGGTGATGATGCGCATCACCCGCGAAGAGGAAACTTTCATCGGGCGCGCTCGCCCCAGTTTTCAGGGAAGGATGAAGGTAGGCTTCTCGAAAGAGGGGCGGATCACAGCTCTCGACATGTTCGTGATTTGCGATAACGGTCCGTACGACGCAGTGGGCGATGCTCCGTCGTCGGGCCGCATAGTTTCGCTGTTGTATCAGCCGCAAGCCATGCGCTGGCGCGGAGTGACCGTGCTGACGAACACACCGCCGCGCAGCGCGCAGAGTTCGCCGGGCGGATTGCAAGGCATTGTCATCATTGAACCGATCATCGCGAAGGCCGCTCGCAAACTCGGAGTTGACCAGGTGGCGATCCGTCGCATCAACTGCCCCGAAGGCAAGGCAGAGTTTGGGCCGCCGCAGCAGGGGAAGCTTCAGCATGCCACCAGCGCATTTATCAAAGAAGCGCTCGACCGAGGTGCGGAACAATTCAAATGGAGCGAACGGATCGCGCGAACTCCGAAAAGGATAGGCACGAAAGTCCGCGGCGTCGGTGTGTCGTTGAGTTCCTACGTTGGCGGCACCATCGGATTCGACGGGCTCTTAGTCATCACGCCGGATGGCCGGGTCATCTTTCAGTCTGGCATCGGCAACCTGGGAACGGAGTCGGTGATTGACGTTCATCGCGCGGGTGCGGAAGTTCTCGGGGTGCCGTGGGAAAAATGCGACGTCGTGTGGGGCAACACGACAAAGAATCTTCCTTTTACGTGCGTGTCGGGCGGCAGCCAGACAACGCACGCGATGACGCGAGCCGCCTATGCAACGGCGATGGATGCGAAGAAAAAACTCCAGGAAATTGCGGCCAAGAAACTTGGCGGAAAACCGGAGCAATACGAGGTCGCCAAGGAACGCGTTTTCCGCAAAGGCGGCGGTGCTGGCATGACTCTGGCGCAGGCCGCGAAACACGCGATCGAACTGGGTGGCGTCTACGACGGGCACGAGGCGCCAGCGGATGTTCACAAATTGACGAAGGTATCGATGGCGGCGTTGGCGGGCCAAGGACTGGTGGCTGCCGCGAAGGACAACTATCCACGTGATGGCACGACGTTTTCCTACGTTGCCAGCTTCGCCGAAGTTGAAGTCGATGTTGAGACTGGCAAGTACTACATTGTGGATTTCCTCGCCTCGGCCGATGTTGGTACGGTGATCCACCCTCGCGCGCTCGGTGGTCAGGTGCTCGGCCGTTCGACGCTCGGTATTGGGCATGCGATCGGTCAGAAGTGGGTGTTCGATCCGCATTATGGCGAGATGCTCTCGAGGCGGTTGTACCAGAGCAAACCGCCTACGATTCTGGATGTACCGGTTGACATGCAATGGACGGCGTTAGATATTCCGGACCCGGAGACGCCAGTGGGTGCACGCGGTGTGGGCGAGCCACCGGTAGCAGGCGGATGTGCTTCTATTTTGAACGCGCTCTCCGATGCGCTCGGCGACGAGATTTTCCAGCGTGCGCCGGTGAACGCCGACACGATTCTGACGTCGCTCGAAGCGGGCCGGCCGATGCAACATCCTCTCATGGCCCACATTTGATGGATGGAATTTGAAGGAGAATTATGGCTGTCGTACGAGACGTTATGGCCGCGTTCGAGCTCTATCAGCCGAGTTCCATCGCTGATGCGCAGAAACTCCTGGAGAAGCATGGGAGTGAAGCCTGGGTGCTGGCCGGAGGGCTCGACAGCTTTGACTGGCTGAAGGACCGAATACGAAAACCCAAGTTTGTGGTTGACCTGAGCGGGATTGAGGAACTGCGCGGAGTGCGTGCGGCTGGCAATCATGCTAGCGATGGGATTGAGATTGGCGCCATGACCACGCTCACCGAAGTGGTGAATCATCCCATCATTCAGCAGAAATATGGCCTACTGGCGCAGGCTGCGGAACTGGTGGCGTCGCCGCAAATCCGCAATCAGGGAACGATTGGTGGCAATGTCTCGCAGGATACGCGCTGCTGGTATTACCGCGCCGGTTGGCCTTGTTACCGAGCTGGCGGGAACGTTTGCTATGCCGATACTCCGGAAGGTCGCAACCGCGAACACGCGATTTTGCAAGCAGAGCGCTGCGTGGCGGTGAATCCTTCCGATTCGGCCCCCGCGCTGATTGCGCTGGATGCCAAGTTCGTCATACGCACGTCGAAGGGCGAACGCGTGGTGGATGCTGAGGATTATTTCGTTGGTCCCGATATTGACATTACGCGGTTCCACATCCTCCAGCCTGGTGACCTGCTTACTGTGATACGTATTCCGTCTACATGGGCGGGCGCGCAATTTTATTTTGAGAAAATCCGAGACCGGAACGTGTGGGACTTTCCGCTTATGAACGTAGCCTCTGCAATGGTGACGTCGGGAGACGATATTGAACGCATCCGCATTGCGGTGAACGGTGCTGCTGCTCGTCCACTGCGGTTAAAGACGGTCGAAGATGCGGTTCGCGGCAAACCATGTAACGCAGCAACGGGTGAGATGGCGGGGAAGTTGGCCGTGCAAGGAGCAGTCCCGCTGCAGTTCAATGCCTACAAGATTCCACTGATGAGAAATCTGGTGAAACGCGCCATTGGCGGAGTGCAGGAGGCAACATGGGCTTCTTAGAGTGGGCCACAAGTCCGTGGGGGCAGACAGTCCCGATTCATATCGCGTGGTTCCTGATCTGGGTTGCGCTGATCGCTGGCCTGATCTTCCTGATCGTCCATGCCACTTGGCTGCGATATTTCGCCAAGCCAAAAGAGTTTGTGGATGATGCTCCTCGCGAGGTCGTTGCACGCGTACCAAAGCACGTTCCCCGGCATTCGCTGGTGGCGCGGCTGTTTCACTGGGTCATGGCCGCGTCCATGTTCACACTATTGTTCACGGCGTTTCTTCCCAAGGTGGGTATCCAATTTAATTGGGTGACCTATCATTGGATCGCTGGTGCCGTGTTGACATTGTCCATCATTTTTCACATTATTCATGCCTCTTTCTGGCTGGACTTTTGGGCGATCTGGCCCGACCGGACGGATGTGGAGGATGCGGGTAAGAGAGTTCGCCGGTTTTTCGGAATGCCTGCTCCACCGCCGCGAAAGTTTGCCAAGTATCCGCTGGAGAATAAGCTCTTCCATGGCGTGATTATCTTGTGTGGTTTGTCGGTGATCCTAACTGGCGTTTTCATGATGTCTCGCGTTCGCACCATATTTTTCCCGCGCAATCCGTATCTGTTCAGCGATATGACTTGGGGCCTGATGTACGTGCTGCATGGATTGGCGGGCGTCGGGCTGATCGCGCTGGTGATGATGCATGTCTACTTCGGGCTCCGGCCCGAGAAGCGTGCGATTACGAAGTCGATGATCTTCGGCTGGATGGATCGCGATTTTTACCTGCAAGAGCACGATCCGGAGCGGTGGGTGGTGGAGACATCTTCTTCTTCGACGTCCAAGTAAAGTGAAAGACATGAGGGCTAATGAATGCCGGCCGATATCTGTACTCGTTGTGAAGCCGTGGAAGAGTGCTACGAATTTATGCTGGCTTATGCAGCGCAGGGACTGCCGAGTGATCAAGGGAGCAAGTCGGGTGAACAGGTACGCACTTTCCTGCGACGGGCTGTGACAGCATTGACCGGACTGGCAGAGACTTGCGCCATCGCGGTCAAAGAAGAAGGTCTTGAACCGGCTGGAAAATATCTGGCGTTCTTTGCAGTGCTTGATCGTGATGCTCGCGATTCTTTGGCCGCGATCGAACTGGTTCTGGCCCAATCAGCGATCAGCTCCCAGTTGATTGACAATCTGAACGCTTCCATCCATCTCCGCGCGCTGCTTACCGATTTATTTCTGCTGGGCGAGATCATGAAGAAGCAAGAAAAAGCGGCAGAGCAGCCGGTCGCGAGCGAACGCGATTGAAACTCATGAAGCGATAGACCGCCAAAGTCCGTATTAAACGCACGGCAGTATCAAGCGTACCTGACAGCCCCTTTTTCCGTTCAAGTTGGAGAGCGCAATTGAACCTCCGTGCGCTTCGGCGATCTGGCGCGATAAAGCCAGCCCGATGCCGCTACCGGCTGGCTTCGTCGTATAAAACGGGACGAATGCGTTACTTGGATTCAGGAGTCCGGGCCCGTTGTCCTCGATGGTTAAGACAACGTTTTGATTTTCGGCCATCCAGTTCAGGATTACCTGCGGCTTTCGATCTTCCGTGCCGATTAAGGAAGCGCTGGAAAGGTTGTTATCAAAAACTGGCTCCAGTGCCGCTTCCACCGCGTTACGAATTAAATTAATCAACATCTGCTCGATCTGGTCGGCATCTACAATAAGCATGATGTCGGGACCTTGAGCAATTTCTATTTTCAATCGGGTCTCGAGAAATGCAACCCTCTCGATGATCGGGAGCAGCGCGACTTTCCTGATAGAAGGAGGAGGCATCTGCGCCAGTTGCCGATAGGCTTGAAGAAACCTGTTGAGCGACCCGGTGCGGTCTTCGATGATGGCGAGCCCGCGTTCGAAGTCTCGACGGTGTTCAGGATTCAATTCCGTCTCCGCCAGACGACTGCCCAGGCTTCCTGCAATCGACTTGATGGGAGCCAGCGAGTTGTTGAGTTCGTGCCCAAGCACGCGGATCAACCGTCGCCACGCATTGCGCTCCTCCTCGCGGAGCGCTCGGCTTATGTCTGACAAGACAACCAAAGTATGCGGCACGCCTTTTTCCCGAAACTTGCTTTGGCGCGCCAGCCAGCGTGCGCTCGGACTGTTGCTCAAACTATTCGCCGGCAGAGCGACCAGCGCCTCATTCGCCGCGCTTAGGCAATCGGCCAGGCCGATTTCGTCAGCCGTTCGTCCCAGGAGGCGAATCGCAGCTTGCTGCAGAAGTTTTTCGCCTGCGGGATTCACCAGTCGAAGCACTCGCTCCGGATCAAATGCAAATAACGGAGCATCGATCTCTTCTACCACTCGGCGCAGCAGCGCGGTCGCTTCGATGGCGCGGATGCGTTGATCGGCGAGCAGATCGGCCAGTGCGTTGACTTCGAGCGAAAGCTCTCCCAGCGCGTCATCCACAATCGCGCCCCGCGCGCGGAACGAATAATCTTCTTCACGAAGGGCTGCCACCACGTTTGCCAATGTCTGCAGGGGCCGAACCGTCTGTCCGTGTAAAGCCAGGGCCAACATCCACCAGATAAATAATTCTGCGAATAACAGAGCTAACTTCGACTCGGTGGACCAGGGCTGGAACCAGACGAGAATGCCGCTGACTACAATTCCGGGTAAGGCGACGAACAGTGAGTAGAGGCTGATGCGATGTTCATAGAGTAGGCGAACGCGCTTGCGAGGGATTTTTCGTATTGCTGCCTTGCCGCCGGTCGGCGGACTAGAGGCCATACTTTTCCATGCGCCGATAGAGCGCACCCCGGCTTAGGCCCAAGGCTTCGGCGGCCTGGCTTATGTTTCCGTGAAAACGTTGCAGCGCTTTTCGAATCAGAACTGTTTCCACCGCCTCCAGGCTGAGCTCCTCGAGATTCTGAGCTTGTGGCCGCTGCATATTCAAGCCGAGGTCGGCGGGTTGAATTTCCCGCCCGCGGCACATTAAAACCGCGCGTTCGAGTGTGTGTTCGAGTTCGCGAACATTGCCGGGCCAGGAATATTGTGCCATGATTTGCAGCGCGGAAGTATCGAACCCATCGATTTCGCGGCGATAGCGAGAGGCATAGCGCCGGAGAAAATGGATGGCGAGCGTCGGAATATCTTCGCGGCGTTCGCGCAGCGGCGGCACGTGAATCTCGACTGTGTTGAGCCGGAACAGCAGATCCTCACGGAACTGTCCGGAGGAGCATGCGGCTTGAAGATCGGTATTGGTGGCTGAGATCAGGCGCACGTCGATTTTCCGCGGCCGCGAAGATCCCAGCCTCTCGATCTCGCCCGATTCGAGCACTCGCAGTAGCTTCGCTTGTTGACGGATGGGTACGTTTCCGATTTCGTCCAAAAAAATCGTGCCGCCGTCCGCCAGTTCGAAGCGTCCGATGCGATCCGTTCGCGCATCGGTAAAGGCGCCTTTCACGTGCCCGAAAAGTTCGCTTTCAAATAGACCCTCGGCCAATGCGCCGGTATTTACCGCAACCAGGGGGCGTGCGGCGCGTGAAGAAAGAGCATGCAGCGTTTGCGCGACCACTTCTTTGCCACTGCCGTGTTCGCCCGTAATAAGGATATTCGCGTCGGAGGGACCGACTCGTGCAATTGAGTCCAGAACCGGCTGCATGGAAGGCGCCGCAGCGATAAACTCCGGGCGCCCTTGCGCTTGCAGAAGACGATTCTCCGCTGCTAGCCGCTCCGCACGTTGCAGAGCACGATGCAATTCGATTTGCGTCCGCAGAATGGCCAACAGGCGTTCGTTCTCCCAGGGCTTTTGGATGAAGTCTCGTGCGCCGCGGCGCATGGCTTCCACCGCCAGTTCGACATTGCCCCAGGCAGTCATAACGATGACCGGGAGATTGCTATCGAGTGCAACGATTTCAGAGAGAAGGTCTAAACCTTCCTGGCCCGAAGTCGTGTCGCGCGTGTAGTTCAGATCGATCAGTAGCGCGTCATAAGATTCTGTTGCCAACGCTTCCTTGACCTCGCGCGGAGACTTGACGCTTTCTAGCCGATAGCTCTGGGGATGAAGGAGAAGTTCGAGAGCTTCGAGGATATGCGGTTGATCGTCGGCCGCTAGAATACGCGGCGCGCGGTTCTTCTCGGGATGAACGGACGCGTCGGAGGGAGCGAGCGCGCCGAGATCTTGCGACTTGGCCGAAGTTGGCATGGGCTTTGGCATGCACGATGGCATGAACTATGGGGACGACGCGGTAACCTTGCCGGTGACCGCATCCTGTATCAGCACTCCATTATGTTCCAAAGTTGCGCCCGTAGCGCGATCAAGTTCAACTCTCGCCTTCTGGTATGTAGTCATAGCGTTAACCAGGTCGAGTTCCGCCTCCGAAAGATCACGCTGCGCTGTCATGGTTTGGTAGTTCGATCCAGATCCCAGTTCTTGCTCTTTCTTTGTGATGGTGAACGTGCGGTCGGCCAAATCCCTCGCCTTGCGGGCCGATTCAACCCGTGCGTGCGATTGCTCGAGCGCATATTGAGCGTTTCGCACTTCGATCCGAATCTGTTTTCGCAATTGCTCTTTGCGCACGCTAGCCTGACGATACTCCAACTCGGAGCGGTACTGGTCGGCCTTGGCGACGCGGTTGCGAAATGGAATGCTAAGGCTGAGTCCGACAAAGTAATCCGGGGAAGAATTATTAAAGGCGTTTTGCCAACTGCCCACCAGATCGGTCGGGACGGTGGAAGTGACCGTGACCTCAGGAGGCACGATTCCTGCAAGACCACTGCCGCCGTAAAAACCTACTAGAGAAAGGGTAGGCAGGAGTGCATTCCGCGCGGCTTGGCGACTGATTTGCCGGTTGGCCAAATCAACGTCGGTTTCGAGCAGCTCCGGACGATCCCGCAGTGCTTCCGTAATCAGATCGAGAATCGGCTCACTCGCATCCACTTCGGTGTTCGTGGTCTGCATGCGATCCATCGGGACGACCGGCATTTCTTCCAGAGTGGGGTCATCGAGACTTTTGGTTAACGCATTTTTGATTAACGATTCCTGCAACTGGAGATTCGTTCGCGCGACGGTCAGATCCTGGTCACGCCTTGAAGCCTCGGCTTCGGCTTTCATCACGTCTATCTCAGGAATGCTTTCCAATTGCAATTGCTTCCGGGCGTTTTCGAGAGTTTGATTCGCGAAGGCGAGAGACTGCTCATTCACCCGCGCCTGTTCATAGGCGCTCACCAAGTCCCAGTAAATATTCTCGATTTGCGTTATCGTGGCAATCACCTGGTTTTTAAAGGCAATATCGGAGATTTTTTTGTTGTTCTTGGCGATGCGCAAGTAGCGCAGGTTGGGGCCAAGACCAAATCCCGCAAGCAGTTGTTGTTGAAAAGTGAAGCGGTAGTATGTATTCAAAGCCGGCGACAAAAAGATTTCGGGGCTGTTGGTGGTCTGGCGATTGTTATCGAACGCAAAGGAAATTGAAGTGCCCGTGGGAAAAGCCTGCGTGAACAGGGCATTGACTTGCGCCGTATTCAGTTGAAGTGAGGGGACATCGTAGAGCACGTTACTCGACTGCGGCAGCGTGAGGTGCTCGATTCCCATGTTCACATTGAGTGACGGATCGTACGATGACACGGGAGTACCCAGACCCAAGGTGGATTCCACCAGTCCCGAGGCGCCCGCGCCGGCACCACCCGCGCCGCTCGTCGTGCCGCCTGCGCCCGCGCCCGGCGCTCCGGCGCCGTAGCCGCCGACTCCTCCTCCGGGAGTTCCTTGCACCACGCCGGTGTTGACGCCACGAAAGCTTCCACCAGCCTTGGTGCGGAGTATATCCGAGTCGGCGATGGGCAAGTTGTAGCGGGCGATCGCCAGATCCAGATTGTTCTCGAGCGCAAGGTCAATCGCATCTTTCAGCGACAAATAGAGTTTGCCATCCCGAATCAACTGTTCGAGACGCGGAGAATTTGTCAGTACGGGCTCGGCCACATGCTCGGCCATATAGGGGCCGAGTGGATTATGCGATTGGGGCATTTGCAATGCAGGCGGCGTTTGTATCTGCGCTCGCCCGGTAGCAACAATCAGCCCGAGCAGCGCCGCCATCGGCAAAGTGTGTCGCCAACAGTTTCGGAGACGACCCTTCATGGATTCACCGCCGCCGTGCTTGGCTCCGTCACCACACGTAAATTCGGATTTGCCGTATCGCCCACCAGCCAACCGTCGCGCAACTGGATCGTGCGGGTTCCATAGCCAGCATTTGTCTCGGAGTGAGTGACCTGCACGATCGTTGTTCCCTGTTGATTCAACTCCCGGAACAGTTCCATGATCTCCTTGGCCTGGCTGGAGTGCAGATTGCCGGTCGGTTCGTCGGCCAGCAGTAACGCAGGCTTGTGGATGACAGCGCGCGCAATCCCGACCAGTTGTTGTTGCCCACCGGAAAGCTGGCTGGGATAGAGGTCTTTCTTGGCGACAATCTGGAAGCGATCGAGCGCGTCGGCAACCAGGCTTTGGCGCTGGCCGCGCGGAATATCTTTGTAGGAGAGCGGCAGATCGATGTTTTCCTGTACCGTGAGATCGTCGAGCAGGTGATAACTCTGAAACACCATGCCGACATTCTTCTTCGCCAACTCGGCGCGCTCTTTCCGCTTCATGGCGTGCGCCGCCTGTTCTTGGAACCAGTATTCGCCCTGCCACTGATCGTCCAGGAAAGCGAGAATATTGAGCAGCGAGGATTTTCCCGCGCCTGAGGGCCCCATCGCCGTGATGAACTCGCCTTTTTGAATATCCAGATTGATGCGCCGCAGAACCCAGGTCTGTCCGGCGCCGGTCTTGTAGCTGCGTTCGATATTCTTCAGTTGGATCATTTCACTCCCGATTGATACAAATTCAATTCAAGCAAAGTTTTGTGCCCATCCATCACATCAACCCTTCGATTCTGCTCGGCTCGAACGGCTAGTCTGCCCGCAGTGTGATCGATGGATCCACCCGTGCCGCGCGCCATGCGGGTACGCCGCACGCGGCCACCGACACGCCTCCGAGCAAAGCGATGACGCCAACATAGGTGAACGGGTCAAGTGGTGACACAGCAAACAGCAGGGAAACGAGGGCTTGGCTCGCCGCCACCGCTCCACAGAGCCCGATCACAATACCAACCGAGGTCAGCGTCATGCCTTGGCGAATTACCAGCCTGAGGATGTCACCGCGGGTGGCGCCGAGCGCCGCGCGCAGTCCCATTTCGCGCGTTCGCTCGACAACGCTGCCGGATAAGACACCATAGATTCCGGTCGCCGCGAGTACTAGCGCCACCAATCCAAATACCTCGAATAAAATCAGCACAAAACGTCGTTCGGCGGCCGACACCGCGACTAAGTCGTCCATGGTAGCTACCCGCACAATCGGTTGATCCTTGTCCACCGACCAGATCGCCTTTTTTACGGCGGGGGCAAGTGCTGCCCCGTCGCCGCGGCCGCGGACGACGAGCGAGAGTGTTCCGTCCGCCCAATGCCACTGCGTGGTGGTCGTGTACACGGCATCGGACTCGCTCAGGGCGAGAGATACCTGCTTCACGTCACCGACGACGCCGACAATGGTGAACAACGGCGCGTCGACCAGGCCGCCGACATGAACACGCTTTCCGAGTGGATCCTGACCGGGGAATCTGTGCTTCGCCAGCGATTCACTGATGATTATGGCGCCGGGGGCGCCGGCCACGTCGCGAGCTTCGAGCAGGCGGCCGCGACGCAGCGGGATACCGATCGTTTCGAAATAGCCGGGGGTCACCGCGTATCGAAATACCGGGTAACCACTTTCGAGATCGTCATCCTCAAATCGCGCGCCATACTCCTCAGAGTCGCCGCTTAGCGGCAACTGGCTGGTGAAGGCCGCCGCGGTAACGCCGGGAACTTGCCGTACGGCGTCGAGCGCCTGTTCGAAGAACTGATGGCAGACGCGGTCCTCATCGTATCGTCTTCCGTAGGTCTGCACCTGCATGGTCAGCAGGTGTTCAGTCTCGAAGCCGGGGGGGACAGCGAATATACGCCGCAAACTGTGCAACAGCAATCCCGCGCTCACCAGCAGAACCAGCGAGAGCGCGACTTCGGCGACGACAAGCGTGCTGCGCGTCCGTTGGTGACGGCCCGCGGTACGCCGTGAGCTTTGCTGCACTCCGATGTGCAAGTCGGCACAGGAGCCGTGCAGTGCTGGGATCAGGCCGGCCGTCAGGCCGATGAGCGCCGTTATGACGAAGGCAAAAGCAAACACCGGGCCATCGACGGCGATCGCGTTCACCCGCGGCAGTTCGGGTGGGCTGAGCGCCACCAGTGCGCGCACACCGAACTGTGCCACCATCAGCCCGAGAGCGCCGCCAAGCATGGCCAGCAGGAGACTCTCTGTGAGCAGTTGCCGCGTCAGTCGCCATCGTTGCGCCCCCAGCGCGGCGCGCATGGCGAATTCGCTGCGCCGCTGCGCGCCGCGGGCGAGGAGCAGGTTCGTCACGTTGACGCAGGCGATGACGAGCACCAGGATCACCGCGCCGAGAACGGCAAGCAGCGCCGGTTTGACGCCGCGCGTGACCTCATCCTGCAGCAGGTTCACGATGAGCCCGTGCGCAAGAGACACAACACGTGACCGTGGAAATTCCGGCACCGGGGTCTGTGCAATCCAGTTCAGATCACTCCGGGCTTGATCCATGCTGACACCTGCCCGCAAACGCCCGACCATCCGCAGGTGATGTCCCCACTCTTGGCTTTCGAAGGAAGTGATATTTCCTGCGTCATACTGCAACGGCGACCAGACCTCCGCCGAGGGAGCCAGAACATTCTCGAACCCCGGCGGCATCACGCCGATGACGGTATAGCTGTCGTCGTCGAGCCGGATCTGCCGTCCGATGAGGGTGTTGTCGCCGCCTAAGCGCCGCCACAATCCATGGCTGAGGATCACTACTTTTGGGCCGTTGAGCGCATCATCCGCAGCCTGGAAGTCTCGTCCCAGCGCCGGCAAGACACCGAGCGATCGAAAGTAGCTGGCGCTTACTTGCTGGCCATCGAATCGCTCCGGCTCATCGCCATCTCTGCCGGTGAGAGTCGGCTGCCACGTCTTCAATACGGCGATCGTATCGAATGAATGATTCCGCTCCACCAGTTCGCGATAGGTGTGAAAGGCTTGCGGGTAGCGCGAGCCGTTCTCCCCGGCATACCAGATCATCATGATCCGGCTGGCTTGGGGATACGGCAAGGGCTCGAATAGCATGGGATTCACGGCGCTGAAAATCGCAGTGCTGGCGCCGATGCCGAGACCGAGAATTACGATGGCCGTGCAGGTGAAGCCTGGGTTCTTACGCAACTGTCGTTGCGCGTAACGAATATCGTGAAATAGTCCCTTCATTCCTCTCTCCTACTCGTAGCGTAGCGCCGTCATGGGATCGACCTTGGTGGCGCGGCGGGCCGGAATGTAGCTGGCAATCAGCGCCACAAAGGACAACGAAATCGAAACTCCGATATAAACCATTGGATCGTTGGGGCTCACTCCTACCAACAAGTGAGTCATCGTCCGCGTGAGCAGCCATGTCGCAGACAGGCCGACCAATACACCTATGAATACGATCTTCATTCCCTGACCAACGACTAACCTGAGTATCTGGAACGGGTTCGCGCCGAGTGCTAGGCGGATTCCGATCTCCTGCGTACGCCGAGTCGCGGTATAGGAAACCATGCCGTACACTCCGACGACTGCCAGGATTAGCCCAAACATTCCCATAAACGCCGCCAGGGATGCTCCAAGGCGGAAGATGAAAAAACCGGTGCCCCCTTCGAGCGATTCTTCCATTGTCCGAATATCCATGACCGTGATCGCAGGATTGACTTCGCGGATTTCTCGTTGGATTTGGCCCGTTAGCAGCGCAGGGGCAAGGGAAGATCGGACTTGAAGAATCCGGGACGATATGTAGTCTTGTTCGAGTGGGACATAGAAGTATGGCTGCGAATCTTCTGCAATGCTCTGATACTTACTGTCACGTACGACCCCAATTACCTCCAGGAATGGGCCCGACTCGCCTTTCATGCTGAAACGTTTGCCAATGGGCTCTTCGCCCGGCCACACCCGGTTCGCCATGGTCTGGTTGATAACCGCCACGAGGGGCGCTGTTTCCTTGTCGGAATCGAGGAATCCGCGGCCGAGCAGAACCGGGATACGCATGGTTTCGAAATACCCCGAATCGATGCGGTTAAAGAGAATATTCGGCAGTTGGTGATCGGGCACAAGAGGCCGATTCTCGACATATATTCTTTGCCTGCTCGGAAAAGTACTGATTGGGACCGACGACGCCAAACTCGCGGACTGAACTTCGGGTATCGCCTTGATCTTTAACTCGAGCTCCCGATAAAACTGTTTTGTTTGCGCTTCGTCATAGTTATTTTCCTGCGGATCGAGCGTTACGTTTAGGACCTGGGCTTGATTGAAGCCAAGGTCGATACGCTCGGCACTTTTCAAACTGCGAACGAACAACCCGGCAACGATGAGCAGCGTCAGAGACCCCGCAACCTGCAATACCATGAGGTCTCTGCGGACTCGATACCGGCCGAAACCGCTGCCATCGCTGCCACCTCTGTGCTGCAGTATGGCGTTTACATCGGCCCGGGTTGCATTCAGTGCGGGCGCTAAGCCGACAAAAATTCCGCTCAAGAGAATGACCCCAAAAGCATAGGCAAAGACCGGCCAATCAAACCCGAAGTCGAGTTGCAGTGGCAAGCCCGAGGGATGAATCGAACGACTGAGCCCGCTGGCCCACATCGCCAGCAACACTCCGAATAACCCCCCGAAGCTTGCGAGCAGCATGGTTTCGGTGAGCATCTGACGAACCAGCCTTACACGACTTCCGCCAAGTGCCATGCGAATTGCCAGCTCGCGCATGCGAGAGGATGCCTGAGCCACTAAGATGTTGACGACGTTCGTACAGGCCAGCAAGAGAATGATTGCCGAAAGCACCAGAAATAACGCGGAAATTAAAAGAAACGCGTTGTTCGCGTACGGGATTGGCCGCGACAGCCTCTCCGGCAGTACGCGCACACTGAATCCTTTGTCTGAGGCGGGATACTGCTCCGACTGGCCTCGCGAGATAACGTCGAACAGGCTCTGGGCCTGCGCCATGCTCACGCCGGGCCTGAGACGTCCCATCGCGAGTATCAGACGGGAGTTGCGATCCGACCAAAAGTTGTTTCCAGCGCCGGCTTGGAACATCGTGCCGAGTGGCACATAACCGTCCATTTCAAAAATCGAAAATGAGCCATGGAACTCCTTGGGAACCACGCCGATAATTTCGACGCGTTTGCCATCGATCCGAACCTGCTTGCCGATGACGCTGGGATCGCCGCCGAANCGCTTCTTCCAGAAGGCGTTCCCGAGGACCAGGACCGGTTGCTCCGCCGGCGTCTCACCTTCACTGGGAAGAATGAACCTGCCCACAGCAGGTCTCACTCCTAAACCTGAGAAATAGTTGCTGGACACGGCGGTCATTGCAACTCGGTCTGTGCGGCCGTCGGCGGTGAACCCCGGGTTACCCGCGAGCGCTTGACCAAATACTTCGCAGTAACCCGCAGCTTGCTGACGAAAGGCAACAAATTCCGGATAGGAAAATCCAAGGGCTCCCAGGGGTGAGTTTTTTTCTTGAATGACCAAAGCTGTGAGTTGGCCGGCAGATGGAACGGGCAAGGGGCGTATGAGGAAACCATTGATCAGGCTAAACACCGCCGTGTTCGCGCCGACGCCGAGCGCGATCGTTATCGCAATAATAGCCGTCAGCCCTGGGGATTTCCTCAGCGCGCGCCATCCACAGCGAATGTCTTGCAGCAGAGTTTCCATACGTTTACTCGTAGCGCAATGCACTCATGGGTTCTACTCGAGCAGCCCGCCGGGCGGGCAACATCGCAGATGCCAGCGCGACCAAAGTGACCAGCAGAGTCATCCCACACAGCGTTAGCGGGTCGGCGCTGGAGATGCCGAACAATTGGCTGCGCACTGCACGCATGAGCAGCAATGACAGAGGTAATGTAACTGCGATGCTGATTCCTGCGAGCCACAGCACCTCGAACATCACCATACGCACCACTGACGCGCGCGTTGCTCCTAGCGCCATGCGAATGCCGATCTCACTGGTTCGCTGCGCAGTCGAATATGCCAGAACTCCATACAGACCCACGGCAGCCATGAGCGCGGCGAGAACGCCAAAGCCGGTGGCCAGTAGTGCGATTACGCGTTCGGCGGTCAGGTTGTTATCGATCTGCTCATCCATGGTTCGGAACGTGTCGAGCACCAGGTTGGAGTCGAGCGTTTGCATGGCGCGGCGAATCGTACTTTCTGCGCTCTCGGGCTGCTGCCAGGTGCGGACATAGAATGTCATCGCGTGCGGCTCCGGGGACTGGAGGTAGGAAAAGAACACCGTAGGCGTGACAGGTTCTCGAAGGCTGGCGTGCTTTGCGTCTTTCACGACTCCAATGATGGCAATGTCGGTTTTGACTCCCGTGCCCCCGCCATTGCCGAAATAATGCCCAAGCGCCTGCTGGGGATCTGCGAGGAAATGGCGCGCGAAGCTCTCATTGACGATTGCCACCTTCTGCGATCCCGCGCGGTCTTGGTCGGTGAATACTCGGCCTGCCAGCAACGGCATCTGAAGGGTCGAGAAGTAGTCCACGCTCACGTTCGGCTGCTCAACTTGCATGTCCTCTTGTGGCTTTTCGACGTAGCCAGCAATGGTGATGTTTCCACTTTCGTTGTCATTCGCTAACTCGGGATCGTTGGTCGCGGCAACGGAGCGAACTCCCGGCAGAGCTTTCAAAGTTTCGAAGACTCTTTGGTAGAGCGCAAGAGTGCGGGCGGGTTCGTACCCAGCCATCCTGGGATCAACGCCGAATGTCAGCAGATGGTCGGTCGCAAATCCGGCATTGAGAGACTTGAGATTGTGCAACGTGCGGACGAACAGACCCCCGCCGACAAGCAACATCAGGCTAAGCCCGACCTGGAGCGCCACTGAAATTCGACGGAAGCGGAGCGGACTGCTTCGGGCCGTCATCCCTTGTTGTTTCAGGGCAGGCGCCAGATCGGGGCGCCAAAACTGCGCTGCGGGAGCCAAACTGAAGAGAAGACTGGTAAATAGCGCCAATGCGCAATTGAAGAGCATGATCCGCAGGTCGGGTTTGGCGGAAAAAGGAAGATCGCCTGTGCCGCCGCTCCAAATCATGTTGATCAGCAGGGCCGAGACTCGGGGTGCGAGCAGCATGCCGAACAATCCTCCCGCGGCACCGAGAAGCAGTCCTTCTACAAGTAATTGCTGTAGGACCCGCTGGCGCTTTGCGCCGAGCGCGTAACGCACAGACATTTCGCGGATGCGCCCAGACGCACGGACCAGCAGCAGGCTTCCTACGTTGGCGCAGGCCATGAGCGCCACCAGTCCAACCATGCCCATCACGATCAGCAGGGGCATCCGGACGCCGCTGCGGAGCGGAGAAAATCCCCTGGAGCCGTCGAGAAGGAACAAATGCGACCTGGCCACAAAGCGGTCGCGGAAATCTTCCGACGGCCCTTTGATCTCTTTCAGTTCATCGGAGCGGATGGAATACCACAGCGGACCGATGCCAGCTTCTGCTTGTTCTCGGCTGGTTCCCGGTTTCAGTTTTCCGACGATGTTCAGCCAGCTCGAGCGGCGATTATCGAGATCTTTTCTTCCCGGTATGACTTCAGCCTGCATCGTCATCGGGACAAAAACATCTGGCGTGTCGCCCATCACCACGCTGTGAAAGCCGGGCGGCGCAACTCCGACGACACTGAAAAGATGACCGTTCACCAGGATGCTCTGGTTCAGGATTCCCGGATCAGAGCCGAAACGGCGTTGCCAATAACTGAAACTCAACACGACAACGGGGTTCGCATCGGGCACGAGATCGTCCGAGGCAACGAATAAACGTCCTAGAGCCGGCTGAAGGCTCAGAACATCAAAGTAGTTGCCGGAGACCAGTTCCGCCGCGACCAGGTCGGGCTGGTTGTGCCACTGCACTCCGACCTGCGCCGCATCTGTGGCAAGCAGGCCGCTGAAAACGGAATTGCGGTCCCGCAAGTCGCGATACATAGGGTACGAAAAGTAGAACTTTCCATCCGTCCGTGAATCGATGCGCCCGGTGTTGCTGCCTTCATACTTCATAATCACCAGACGATCCACATCTTTCACGGGAAGACTGCGCAGAAGCGCCTGATCAAGCAAACTGAAAATCGCCGTGTTCGCGCCGATGCCAAGGGCCAGCGTGAGGATTGCAACCGTCGCAAATCCGGGAGACTTTCGCAACTGGCGCAGCGCGTAGCGCAGATCTTGCGGCAATCCGTTCATGCATCCTCCTTATTCATAGCGCAGCGCCACCATGGGATCGACTTTGGCCGCGCGGCGCGCTGGCAGCGCGGCAGACACAAACGCGATAGCTGCAACCAGGACAATCACGACGCTGAGCGTCAGCGGATCGCTCTTTGAGATCCCAAACAATTGACTGCGCACTGCGTGGCCGAACAGAAGCGACAGCGGTAAGCCGAGTGCAATGCCGATGCCGGCCATCCAGAGCACTTCGACCATGACCAAGCGCACGATCGCGGCCCGAGTAGCGCCCACCGCAATCCGAACGCCGATTTCGCGAGTGCGCTGCGCGGTGGAATAGGCCAGTACTCCGTAAATTCCTATCGCAGCCATGAGCGCCGCCAGCATGCCGAAGATTGAGGCCAAAAAGGCGATCACGCGCTCCCCGTTCAAGTCTTTGTCGATCTGTTCCTGCATGGTGCGGAAGTTGCTCAGCACCAGATTGGAGTCGAGTGTTTGCATGGCCCGGCGGATGGTGGACTCGGCGCTTTCGGGGGCTTGCCAGGTACGCACATAAAGGGTCTTTTGCCCCGGCTGGTGGTCCTGCAAATGTTGCTGGTCCTGCAAGAAAGGTGTGAACACAGTGCGGTGAATATCGCCGCGGACGGTCGTGTGCTTCGCGTCTCTGACCACTCCAACGATCTCTATGTCGACCGGTACGCTCCCGGCGCCTTCACCGAAATGCTGACCGATTGCATTCTGTGGAATCGAAAAGAAATGACGTGCAAAACTTTCGTTCACCAACGCTACTTTCTGTGTGCCTGCGCGATCTTGATCGCTAAGTTCGCGGCCGGCGAGCAGCGGGATATTCAGGGTCGAAAAATAGCCGGAGCTCACATACGCCCACTCCACATTTATGTGATTGATATCTTCGTCTCCCGTGGCGCGGTAGCCGGCCACGGTGATGTTTGATCTCGAATCGTGGTCGTCTAGTTCAGGGTCGGTGGTGGCTGCGGCCGAGCGCACGCCCGGCAACCGGGATAGTTTTTCTAATATCCGATCATAGAGTTCCGCGTTCTGATTCAATTGATATCCAGCGAGGCGCGGATCAATGGTGAAAGTAACCAAGTGATCGGTTGCAAAACCCACGTCAAGCAGCCTGAGATTCCGCAACGTGCGCGCAAACAGGCCTGCACCGGTCAGCAGCAGCAGGCTCAAGCCGATCTGTGCCACAGCCGACGCCTGCCGCAAACGGCGGGGCCCGCCGGCGATTGCCGCCACCTGTTGTTTGAGCGCCACGGTCAGGTCGGGACGCCGGAATTGCAGCGCGGGCGCGAGGCTGAATAGCAGACTCACCAGCAGCGCAAGGGCAAAGTTGAAGGCAAGCATGCGCAGATCAGGACGAGCCGAGAGGCCAGGAGATGTGGACCATATCGTGCGGATCAGCAGCGCGGAGATTTGCGGTGCCAGGACAATCCCGGCAACCCCGCCCGCTAGCCCCAACAACATGCCTTCGCCCAGCAGTTGCTGTACGATTCGGCCGCGTTTGGCGCCGAGGGCGTAACGCACAGAGATTTCGCGGTTGCGTGCTGACACTCGCAGCAGGAACAGGCCCCCCACGTTTACGCAGACCATCAGAATCATCAAGCCACACATCGCCGTTATCACCAGCATGGTTGTCGGAATGCTGCCGTGGACGGGCACACCTCCCGATCCGTCCTCAAGGAATAAATGTGAATTCGTGAGAAACGCGTCGCGGAAACGCGGTGAGCTGTGGCCAAGCTGGCTCAACTCCTCAGCGCGAATCGAATGCCATAGCGGATCGATTGCCGCTTGCGCCTGCGTCTTGGCTTGCTTATCGGTAAGCCCGGGCTTCAATCGTCCTATGATGTTCAACCACTTGGAACGCCGTATCTCTAGGTCGTCATAATCGGGCGTAATCTGCCGCTTCATCGTCATGGGCGTGAAGATGGCGGGATTGTCCCCCGCAGCCACACCATGAAATCCGGGGGGCGCAACTCCAACGATCGTGAAAGGATGCCCGTTGATTGAAATGCTCTGGTTTACAACCCGCGTGTCGGAGCCAAATCGACGCTGCCAATAATCGAATCCCAGCACCACGAGCGGACTGGCTTCCTGCGCAAGCTCATCCGAAGGGACGATCAGACGGCCTAACGCCGCCTGCACGCCCAGCACGTCGAAGTAATTGCCGGAAACCAACGCTGCATCCGCAAGCTCGGGCTGGTTGTGCCATTGCACAGCGACCCTGGCCCAGCTCGTCGCAATCAGCCCGCTGAATACGGAATTGTGATCGCGCAGATCGCGATACATGGGATAGGAAAAATATAGGTGGTTATCGCCGCGACCAGAGGAATGACCCGAATCCTCGCCGGAATATCGCAGCAGGGCAAGCCGCCTCGGTTCCCGCACAGGAAGCCTGCGCAAAAGCGCCTGATCGAGCAGGCTGAAAATCGCGGTGTTGGCGCCAATCCCAAGGGCAATCGTGAGAATCGCAACCGTCGCGAACCCAGGCGACCTGCGCAACTGCCGCAAAGCGTAACGGAGATCTTGAACCAGTCCAGTCATCAATCTCTCCTCACTCGGACCTCAATGCCACCATGGGATCGACCTTGGCCGCTCTGCGGGCGGGTATGTAGCACGCGAAAAGAGCCACCGCCGCGAGAAAAATGGCGCTCCCGGCAAAGGTGACTGGGTCGCTCGGACTCACTCCAAACAGCAAGCTCGACAGAGCTGGAGTCAGCAGCAACGCCGACACAATGCCCGCGCCAACTCCCAGCAACAGCAGCTTCATTCCCTGGGCGACCACAAGCGACAAAACATCCTTTCGCTTGGCTCCAAGCGCTATGCGGATTCCGATCTCGCGAGTTCTTTGCGATACGCCATAAGAAATAACTCCGTACACTCCGATTGCTGCCAAAAGCAGTCCCAAGCCGGCCAGAATGCCCAGAAGGGTCGCCGAGAATCGGCGTGAAACGATCGAATCCGAAAGCACCTGGTCCATGGTCGCGATGTTTGAAACCGCCTGCTCGGGATCGACCTGCATAACCTGCCGCCGGACCTCCGCCGCCAGGCTCATTGGGTCCGACTTCGTGCGCACTACGAGCGTGAGATATCCGTTCCGGTACTGCGCGTGAGGCAGATAAATCTGCATCGTCTGAGGCGCGTCCAATCCTGCCTGCTTGACGTCCCGAACGACTCCGACGACGGTGCGCCAGGGCTGTGCCCCAACGTCAAAGCCCGGTACCTTGATACGCCGCCCAATCGGATCTTGATTGGGCCACCAGCGCTCGGCGGCCGTGTCCGAAATCAAAACGACAAGCGGCGCGCTCTCCCGATCGGCGTCGCTGAAGAGCCGTCCTCGAACCAGGCGAATCCCAACCGCGGCCAGGTAGCCCGGGGTGACAATATAACGTTCGGGATAGGGCGTTTCGCCCGGACCATGTACGAATCCCTCCGGCTCAGTGCCGGCAGTATCAAAATTGGTCCCAAGCGGCAGCACGTTCACTGCGCCTGCGGATTCCACACCTGGTAGCGCGTTGATCCGTCCTAGCAACTCCCGATAGAAAGCTAGCGGCTTCTCGGTCCCCGCCAGATACTTGGCGGAGGGCAGGCCAATGTCCATCGTGAGCAGATGGTCGGAGCGAAAACCGGGATCGACGCCATATAGTTTGCTGAAACTGCGCAGCAGCAACCCGGCTCCGGCCAGCAACACAAGACTCAGCGCGATCTCACTTACTGCCAGAACTTTGCGGAAAGTGTCGTGGGCCGCGCCGGAGCTTCGCGCGCCTTCTTTCAGCGCGTCACTCAGAGTAAATCCTGACAGCCGCAAAGCGGGAACCAACCCAAACAGTAAACCTGTGGCCAAACTTAGGCCGGCGGTAAAGGCGAGCACGCGGCCGTCCAGAGAAACGCCCACGAGCTGAGGAATCACCTTTGTCCCGATGGTCACGATGAACTTTGTGCTCCAGAACGCCAGTAGGATTCCGACCATGCCACCGCAGAGCGCAAGCAGCACGCTCTCGGTCAACACGTACTGCACGATCCGCGCCCGATCCGCGCCCAATGCCGACCGGATGGCGACCTCTTTCTGCCGTCCAATACCGCGAACCAGCAGCAAGTTGGAAAGGTTCGCGCAGGCGATTAGAAGTAGAAAGCCGATGGCTCCTAACAACATCCATAGCGCCGGACGCAAACCTGCGGCAATGTCATCCCGCAGTTTTACGACCCGCACTCCGGTGGTTGAGTATTCATCGGGGAATTGCTTAGCCAGGCCGTGATTGATGACCTCCAAATCTGATTGAGCCTGCTCGACCGTAACCCCTGGCTTGAGACGGGCCATCGCGCGTAGATGCCGCGATAATCTTTCTTTGTCGTCATGCTTTTCTGCGACAGGCCGATAAAACTGCGCCGGACCATCCACCAGCGTGGTCGGCAGCATGGGAAAATCCTTCGGCGTGACTCCGATGATTGTGTACGGCCTGCCGCTCAAGCTGATTTGCCTCCCGACCACTTGCGGGTCGCCCGCAAACCGGCTTTGCCATAGCCCGTAAGTCAGAATGATGACTTGATCCTTGCCCTCGATCTGTTCGTCGGGAAGGAAATCGCGGCCGAGCATCGGCTGAACGCGCATGAGGGACAAGTAACCGTTGCCCACCTGCATTCCCGGAATACGGGCGGGATCGCCCGCTCCTGTAAAGGTGGCGCTCCAATTTCCAAACGCAACAACATTCTCGAAAACGTCGTTCTGGGAGCGGTAATCGTCGATATCGGTGAAGGAAAGCTGGTCGCGGTTGTCATCGCCGCGTCCAATGTTCCAAAGCAGCGCCAGTCGCTGCGGGTCTTGGTAAGGCAGATCGCGCAAAAGGACGCCATTCGCGATGCTGAAAATCGCAGTATTGGCGCCGATCCCAAGGGCGAGCGTAGCGATCGCGACCGTCGCAAAGCCCGGTGACTTTCGCAACTGACGCAGCGCATAACGGAGATCTTGAAATACTCCGGTCATCACTCACGCTCCTCACTCGTACCGCAGGGCGACCATGGGATCGACTGACGCCGCTCGCCGGGCTGGCAGGTAGTTTGCTAGGAACGCCACGACGGAGAGCAGCGCGGCGACTCCGGCGAAGGTCAGCGGGTCGGTTGCTGTGATTCCAAACAGCATCCCCGAGATCAGCCGCGTCGTCGCCAGCGACAGAATGGTGCCGGCGGCGATCCCCACAAAAACCAGCGCCATTCCTTGCTTCACCACCAGCGCGAGCACATCGGGCCTCTGAGCTCCTAGCGCCATGCGAATTCCGATTTCTTTCGTGCGCTGTGCGACGGAGTAAGACATGACTCCGTAGAGTCCGATGGCCGCCAGCAGCATGGCCACCGAGGCAAACATGGTGAGCAGTAACATGCTGAACCTTCTTCGTTGAACGGAATTGGCGATGACCTCTTGCATGGTCCGGATATTGGCGAGAGGGACATCTGGGTTCGCGCTCCAGACTGCCCTCTGCGCGGCTGAAGTTATGCTCGTGGGGTCGGCGGTTGCGCTGCGTATTGCTACGAACATCGATGGCCACTGCGCCTGGCCAAGTACCTGGTAAATCTCCGAATTGGGCGCTGTATCGAGGCCCACGTGCCTTACATTTCCGATAACGCCTATGATCTGTAGCGTCAAACTGTCGGGGCCGAAATTGGTGAGCTGTTTGCCGACCGGATCCTCTCCGGGAAAAACGGCGCGCGCCAAAGCTTCGTTGATGACGGCTACATTCAGCGAGCTGCCGGCATCGCTCTCGCTGAAGCTGCGGCCTTTCAGCAACGGAATCCCCATGGTGCGGAAATAATCGGGAGTGCTGACGCGAATGTCCGCGCTATAGGTGTTTGCATTTCCGGGAACGCTGAAGCTGCGTGAACTATTGCCTCCTGCCAGCGGCAGCCGGCTGACGGCGCCCACAGCTTTCACACCTGGCAACGTCTGAAGATGTTCCAGTACCTGTTGGTAAAACGCGAGTTGGTGAACAGAATCGGCAGAAGACGGAAGTCCGATGGTGAAGGTCAAGAGATGATCGGGATCGAAGCCGGGACTAACGTTCATGAGTCGAGCGAAACTCTTGACCAGCAGTCCGGCTCCAAGCAGTAGCATCAGCGAGAGTCCCACTTCAGCGATCACCAGTACGGCACGGGTTCGGCCGCGATTTGCCGTGCTCCCGCGCTCGCCCTCCTTGAGCGATTCGCTAGGGTTCGAGTGCGACCCTTGCAGGGCAGGAATCAGGCCGAAAGCAACTCCGCAAATTACTGACGCCAGGAAGCTGAAGGCTAACACTTCGCGATTGATTCCAATCTGCTTGAACTGACGGATATCTGGTGGGCTCAAGGCGACGAGAGACGGGACGGCCGCGACTGCCAGAAAAATCCCGAGGATTCCTCCCAATAACGCGAGCAGAATACTTTCGGTAAGCAACTGACGGAGGAGACGCTGGCGGCTTGCCCCCAGAGTTGTTCGAATCGAAATTTCTTTGCCGCGCGCCGTGGCTCGCGCCAGAAGAAGATTGGCGACATTCGCGCAGCAGATCAGCAGTACAAAAATCACCGCCGCCAGCAGAACCAGCAGAATTGGACGGATGTCGCCGACAACATAGTCGTGCAGCGGCAGAAAACCTATTCCAGTCTTGTCGTTCGAATTTGGATAGTCCTTCTCCAGACGTCGACCGATGGTATCGAGCTCCGCATGAGCTTGCTGCGAAGTCACTCCCGGCCTCAAACGGCCCCAGACTTCGAGATAATTTCTATCCCGGAATTGGCGTGGATCTTTGTCAGGCGATAAAGGGTGCGTTGGCACACCCCACGGCGAGGGCACCCACAGCTCGCCATCCCCGTCCGGAGAAAAGTTGAGCGGCATCACGCCGAGAACGGTGTACTGCTCACCATTGAGGCGGATGCTGCCGCCGACAATCGCGCGATCCGCCGCAAAATAGCGTTGCCATACTCCGTATCCAAGCACCACAACATGATCATTACCGGGCTCGGCATCACTCGCTTCGAGGCCGCGTCCGAGGACTGGACTTACTCCGAACAAAGGAAAAAAGTTTGGAGTCGCCATCGTGCCTTTCACACGCTCGGGACGATCTCCAGTCGATAAGCTGGCGGGCCATCCCCGGGTCGCTGCCATGTAGGCGAAAGCGTGATCTTGCGAAGCTTCGTTTTGTGCGACCCAGTCCAGATAATTGGCGGGGGAGGCGTCGCCGGTCGATACCCCCTCGAATGTCTGGTCGACGGTTACAAGGCGATCCGAATCCGGATAGGGAAGCGGATGCAACAAGACTTGATCAACCACGCTAAACACTGCGGTGGTAGCGCCGATTCCGAGCGCCAGCGTGATTACCGCTACCACGGTGAAGCCAGGGCTTTTGCGCATCTGACGCAGCGCGTAGCGGAGATCTTGCAATAGTCCAGTCATGAATCTCTTCTCGCTCTCTGTTTACTCATGCCGCAGTGCCACCATGGGGTCGACATTCATAGCTCGGCGGGCGGGGATATAGCAGGCGAGCAGGCCGGTCGCTAACAAGGCTAGCGGAGCCAGTACAAATGAGCCCAGATCGAACGCAGATACGCCCCAAAGCTGCGATTTTAGAATTCGTACAGAAAGAACCGAGACTAGAAGCCCGGATAAAATTCCGCTGCCCACCAACAGCAAACCCCTGCGGAGCACAAACGCGAGGATGTTGCCAGCCTGAGCTCCGAGCGCCATACGCACACCAAACTCGTGAGTCTGCAAAGTGACGGAATAAGCCATCACGCCGAACAGTCCAATCAAGGCGAGGCCGAGTCCGATACCGGCGCAGGTGCCGAAGGAAATCAGGCGAAATTTCGACTTCATGTAGTAATTCAGCTGCAAAAAATCGTCAACCGTGCCGGGGTGAGATAGCAAAACATTAGGATCAATCCCGGCCAGGATTTGCCGGATACTATTGACCTGCAACAAGGGGTTCACTACAGTCCGAACCATAATCACGCGATCCCCAAAACCGGCAAAGGTATAGGGGAAAAAGGCCTGAGGCACGGTCGGCCGTTCCAGTCCTTCATTCTTGAAGTCGCTAACTACACCGACGATTTGAAAATAGGCGTCGTGCGGGGCCGGGGGTATCAGATCCAGTTCGTTGAATTTGATTTGCCGGCCAATGGGATCTTCGTCGCCGAAGTAGGACTTGACCAGCGTGCGATTTACGACCGCGACTCGGCTTCCCGAAGCCACGTCTGCGGCCGACAGCAGCCTGCCCCGGAGCAATTGCATCCCCGCGGCCGGGAAGTATCCTTCGCTGACCGCATCGAAACGAGTGGGCCAATGATTGTCGTGAGGCTTGCCAGGAATGGTGACATCGTCGCTTCCCCAACCGCCTTCCAAAGGCAGCCGGTAGGCTACCGCCACGTGGGTTATGCCGGGAAGGTGTGAAATACGGGGCAACGCCTGGTCGAAGAATGCGCGTTTGCTCTCGACCGATTCGTATTGATGAGTTGGGAAATGTATCTCCGCACCGAGGAGCCCCTGCGTCCGGATTCCGACATCGAAATGAATCATGGCGTAAAAGCTGCGCATCATCAGCCCCGCGAAAACCAGAAGGAGTGTGGAGAGCGCAACTTGGCCCACGACCAGGCCGGCACGAAGGCGCGCGCCGCCGCTCGAAGCGTTCACGTTCACGCCGGTGCTTTGTAGACTCGAGCGCAGGTCTTTCTTGACCGCCAGCAACGCCGGCGAGAGACCAAACAGAAGCGTGGTCAGTAGTGAGACGGCAATGGCAAAGAAAAGAACCGGCCAGTTCAGGGACATATCCGCTTCTCCGGGCACTTGCAGTCCCGGAATCAGCGTGACAACTCTGAGTCCCAGATAGGCCAGCAGGCAGCCAGCCATACAGCCCACAAAGCCGAGAACCAGACTCTCCACAAAAAGCTGACGGATCAAGCGACCACGACTGGCGCCGATTGCAGCCCGCAGTGCAATTTCCCGAGAGCGAGCCGTGTGATGCGTGAGCAAGAGACTGGCCACATTGCTGGAGGAGATCAGTAGCAAAAGAACGACCGCTGCAATCAGTAGAGTCAAGGTCTGCTTGAAATCGTCGACGATCACTTCGTTCATCGGCCGCGCGCTCAGCTGGAAACGTTCGGGATAATCGCGACGATGGAGGTCAACGAGGTTTTGCGCAATCACCTGAATGTCGGCCGCTGCCGTTTGCAGACTGACGTTGCGCTTGATGATTCCGGTGGCGAAGAAGTAGGTTGGCTCGTGGCTTTCGATCGCCTCGGCGAAAGGAAGCTCGGGCCGGTTCCACGCCACCGGAATATAGAGGTCCGCGCCATAGAGAACGAATCTTCGCGGCATCACGCCAACCACGGTGCGCGCCTGTCCATTGAGCACCATGGTCGTGCCCAGGACGGCCTTATCTCCGTGAAACATGCTGTTCCAGTAGGCGTAGCTGATGACGGCAACGGGACTTGCGCCATGCTCGGAATCACGCTCTAAAAGGCCTCGACCGAGCAGCGGAGGCACTCCCCAAAACTCCATGGCGTTCGGCGTCAACACGCAGCCATGCACGGGTTCCGACGTGCCCTCGTGCGAATAGGCGACATCCCAGCCGGAGTAAGCAACGATATCGTCGAAGGTGTGATTCCCCTGGCGAAACGCAACCACCTCGTCGAGATGAAACACCTCACGCCAGCGTTCCGAGCCGTGGCTCGTATCCAGGATGCCAATCACGGTCAGCCGGTTCGCGTCTCGATACGGGAAGGGATAGAGCACGCCGTTGTAGAAAATGCTGAATATCGTCGTCGATAGCCCAATCCCCAGCGCCAGCGCGATCACCGCGACGGCCGTAAAGCCCGGATTCTTGCCCAACTGGCGCACGGCATAGCGACAATCCCGCAACAGCCCACTCATGCGCTCGTCTCCTGCAGAAGCTTCTTGAGCTCTTCCTCGGCCACGACCTTGCCGTCGAACAAATGGACCTCACGCTGCGCATGCTTGGCGAAGCGCGGATCGTGCGTCACCATGCAGATCGTCGCGCCCTCGCGATGTAGTTCCTGCAACAGTTCCATTACCGCTTCACCGTTGCGCGAATCGAGGTTTCCGGTGGGCTCGTCGGCCAGCAGAATGGACGGCTTCCCGCCGAGCGCCCGCGCCACTGCAACCCGCTGTTGTTGACCGCCCGATAGTTGCGACGGATAATGCCGGACGCGATGCGCCATGCCTACGCGCTCCAGCGCTTCCATAACGCGCGCCTTGCGATCTGCCGCCGGCATTTTTTGACGGTAGGTCAGCGGCAGTTCGACGTTCTCGTAGACGGTCAGATCGCCAATCAGATTGAAACTTTGAAAGATGAAGCCAATCTCCTGATTGCGAATGCGCGAGCGCTCCGCGAAATCGAGATTCTCAACGGTTTTCCCGTTCAGCGAATAGCGTCCGCCGGTGGGTGTATCGAGCAATCCGATGATCGAAAGCAGCGTGGATTTGCCGCAGCCCGACGGTCCCGACATGGCCACGTACTCGCCTTTATCGATCGACAGGTGAATGCCAGAGAGCGCGTGCGTCTCAATTTCATCGGTATAAAAAACTTTGGTCAGATCCTCAATCTGGATGAGTGGCTGTCCTGTTTCGGTCATTGCTGACTCTCCTCGCTGTTTGAGTTTTCCCTTCACTCGAGCCGTATACGATCGGTGTTGTCCCAACGCGACATGTCGGACAAGATGACAGTATCTCCCTCGCTCAGACCTTCGATCACCTGGATCGAATTCACCGACGCTCGTCCAACCTTCACGGGCACCCGGATGGCTCCCTGCCCGTCGGGGCCGAGCTTAAATAGACTGATGGTGCTATTCTCCTGGCCGAATGCAGGACGCCCGACGTAGAGCACGTTATCCATGCGCTCCAGATCGATGGTTCCATCGACGCTCAGATCAGGCCGCGCTCCTTTAGGAAGTTCGCCCGTTAGTTTGACGTCAACCGTCACGGTTCCATTTTGTACAGCGGGATCGACTCGCATCACCGTGCCGGCGATCACTCCATTGTGCGTATCGACCGATGCGGGCTCGCCAATCTGCACGTCGCGCGCTTGTGTCTCGGCAACCTTCAGCGTGGCCATCAAGTGATCGGGTTCCACGACCTTCGCCAGCATGGTTCCGGGCAGGACGTGCTGGCCAACTTGCAGCGGAAGGTCCACTAACACGCCGTCGATTCCCGCGCGAACTTTCAACGCGTCCAATTGTTTTTGTTTGAGCTGCGCCAGGGTGCGCATCTGATCGACTTTGTCCTGTTCTTGCGCCATCTGTGACTCTATGGCTCGCTCATTGGCGGTGAGCATCTGCGTTTGAAGATCATTTCTAGTGGTAAGTTCGTCGGCTTTGTCTTTGGAAGATTTATAGGCTAATCCAGAGATGACTCCAAGTTGATAGAGCGCCTTATCGGAATCCGCTTGCCGTTGCGCGGTCGCATCGTCCGCGTGGACCGTGGCAGCGCCGGCTTTCTGGTTCATGAGATCGCTTTCCAGTTTCACCCGAAGACTCTGGTATTCAGCTTTAGCGGCCTTCCATTCAAGCTGCGCGTCGACCGCCGATTGTTCGGTCTGCGGATCGCTCATCTCCAAAAGGATCGTATCGGCCTTGACCTGCGAGCCGGGCAGCATGCGAATGCGAACTACGGTGGCCTCGGTCTCCGCGGGGATCTGACGCACTGCTTCCTGACTCGGGACGAGCGTTCCGAGCCCGCGCACCTGGCGGAGCATCGGACCGCGCTTAACTGTGTCGGTCCAAACCGTTCCGCGTTCCACAGTCGGTGCTGCGGGCTTCAACTTTGAAACTCCAACTGAAACTGCAGCCACGCCCAAAATTACGGTAGCCGTAATAATCGTTTGACGACGGCGTTTCTGAGTCTTGAACTCGGGTCGAGCGATGTCCATTCGACTACAGAACGGCAACTGAGAGGCCATCTTGTCCGGAACGGTAAGTATTGATAAACGCGTGGATTGTGCTCAGTCTCCGGATTGAAAGCAGCCCGTCTCTATCCTGAACTGGACGATGGTGTCCGAAAATGGACAGTATCGATTTTGCCCAAAAAGAAGACGCCGCTCGAGCGTGTTGTTCAAGGTCAGGCCTGCAGGTCAGATCTGAAGATCACACCGGATCGCTGAGTTCAAGCCTGGTTCCTTTGGCGAGGCGGCCTACCACGGTTTTGGATTGCAGAAAAAGTTTGGTTTCGAAATACAGCGGATAAAGCATGCGCATGAAGCTGAGACTCGAATCAAGATTCGCGCCACTCGAGCTGCGCCTTGTCTCGGTAGTGAGAGGATAAGCGAACTCCTCCAGACAGTCTCCGATCAAAGCTTCGAGCGTTGCAATTTCCGACTGAGAAAGTTTCGTCTTCCATCGGTTCACCGGACTGAACGGCTCCGCGCCCGACTCCTCTTTCCAGACCGTGTTTGGAGAAACAACACGGCCGATCGGGTTCTTCTGAATGCGGGCATAGTCGAGATCGTGATCGAGAAATTCTCCGAGGGCCCTCAAGGTTGTTTCGGGATGGGAAACCAGATCTTCGTAGCGCACCTCGATGTAATCGGACAGAAATTTTCGCCCGTTGTGTCGTCCCTTTCGGACTGTCCATTGCCAAAGCACCGCCCACGCGAACAAGGCTCGGTCCCGAGCCCATAAGCGGGGAGGTACTCCGTGTTGCTTCTTCATCGAGAGCGCGGCGTCGCGGCCATCCCGAACGACATGGACAAATAGCGCGTCCGGAATCTCGCGCTTGATCGCGGGAATATACATAATATTGTCGCAGTCATAGACGGCCCAGCGTTGGAGTCCGGCACGGCGTGCGAGTTCGCTCATGATGATCCGCAGGAAGTCGCCGCCGCTTCTGCATTTTTGCAGGATCTCGGAATGAAGGTCTTCGGCGCCCAGTCCGGTTCGCCGGAAAGCTTTGCTTCGCAGCCAAAGTTGCAGCATCTTTTCGCGATTCTTGCGGACCGAAGGATCACCACACATCCGAAGCAGCGCGGTATGTACATAAGGAGAAGCGTGATAGAGGGGAAATCCGCCGGCGGAGAGCAGGCTATCGTAAAGTAGGGCGGTGCCAGACCGGTGGCAGCCAATGACAAACACCGGTGAATTTTTTCTTACCGTCACTCCGACTGGACCCTCGGTAATCATTGCCGGTGTCGCCCGGCCGTCGACCGACCCGGACTCTTTTCCACCACGTGCGGTGCGACACTGGTTGACTTCACCACATTCATTATTTCACGTAAGTCTATAAATAAACTAGCATTTAAGTAAGTGTCCGCAAAATCCAAAGCGGCCACGAGAGCTTGGTCCGGTATCTGTATCGTGCAAAGGTTTGCACTTGTCCGGCCGCGCTCCCGGTGGCTCTGGGAGATAAGTCATTAAATTTACAATTCTTTAATAAAGCTGGCGGCTTGGCGCTTGTCTTGCTATGGTTATCAAGTATGCCTATTCATTTAGTAGACTTGCTGGCACACAGTTCGGTCCCGCGCAGCACTCTCCCCCTCAAGCTGAACTTCATGGCTGACGATAACGGTCCCGAGCAAAAACTTTAGTTTCTGATGCAAAAACGAGAACAGCAGCAGAGCGCTGTTCCGGAGCCCTGAGGAGAGAAGAACGACAATGGGAAAGCTAATCCTGGTGAGACATGGACATACTCCGCTGAATCGTCCGGGCGACGACGAGAGACTGCGCAGTTGGCTGGATGTGCCCTTGGACGAAAAGGGACTTGAGGAAGCCGCGAAGACGGCGGACATGCTCACAAAGTACCCCATTGAGGTCATCTATTGCTCGGACCTGCGCCGAGCACGTCAGACCGCTGAAGTTCTGCGACGCCGTGTCAAAGCTCCGGTGATGGCGACCAGCGAGCTCCGCCCGTGGAACCTAGGCGCATTCGGAGGGCAAAGGGTCAAAGACATCTTGCCCTTCCTGAGTCTGCTCAACCAACGCGGAGATCTTCCCGCACCGAGCGGTGAATCTTTCTACCAGTTCTACGGCCGCTATTCGCATCGCCTGGCTGCGTTACTGAGTCTGGCAGATGCAACCGATGGGTACGTGCTGGCCGTGACTCACGTCCGAAATCTTCTGGCAGCTACCGTCATCATCGAGGGTGGTGACAGGAACAAGGTTCCGGTCAGGGGTGGCCCGAGCACCGGGACGATCAGCATCGTGGAAAAAATTGATGGCAGATGGAGGATACTTCGAGAGGACGGACGGGAAATTGTCCAACGGACCAAGTTCTCTTCTGAAGACGCCGCTGCCATCACCCAGTTCCAGGATCAGTCAGCCCAGCTAGCCTCTGCTCGCAGCGGACGATGAACAGTTCGCTCAGGGCCATGAAGACCGCTAGGAGCAGGGCTCCTGTTTTTGTCATTGGCTGCAGCCGGTCGGGTACGACCCTGCTGTATCACATGCTCCTGTCTTCGGGAAACTTTGCGGTTTACCGCATGGAGTCGCAGATATTCACCCTGCTCGAACCTCGCTTTCGTCCTCTCAGCAAGCCGCGGAACAAGCGTAGGATGCTCGACGTTTGGTACGGTACGCGCCTTTACAAGCGTTCTGGTCTTGAGCCCGCGGAAATCGAACCGAGAATTATGGGGGAGTGCCAGAACGGCGGCGATTTCCTGCGAATCATTATGGAGCAGATGTGCCGCAAGCAAGCCGTCGAGCGCTGGGCAGAAACCACGCCGGAGCACCTCCTTTATATACGGCGCATTAAGGAGACCATCCCGGACGCGCTGATTATCCATGTGATCCGCGATGGCCGCGACGTGGCCCTGTCGTGGGAGAAGCTTTCCCAAATCCGCCCGTTCCCGTGGGATCGAAAGCGGCCAGCGGTAGCTGCGGCGATCTACTGGGAATGGATTGTGAATAAGGGCCGACAAGCGGGTCGCAAACTTGGCGGAGACTATATCGAAGTCCATTACGAAGACCTGGTGCGCCAGCCCGAGCGAGTTCTCAGGAGCCTAGAGCCTTTCATCGAGCACGATCTGGACTATCGGCGAATTACCGAGGTGGGAATCGGCTCCGTGAGTAAACCGAATACGGCGTTCGAAGAAGGCCAGCAGATCCCGATCGGCCGCTGGAGGACAAGTCTTTCGCAAGAGGAGTTGGCGACCCTCGAAAGATTGGTGGGCGCCACGCTCGAAGACTTGGGATATGAGCTCGGCGCGAAGAAATCGCGCCATTTCGACCTGGCAAGAATGCGCGCTGCCTACCGGCTATATTTCGACAGCAAGCAGTACCTGAAAACCAGCACGCCCATGGGCCGGTGGTTTGTGAAGCGCAATCTGTCGTGGGTCTAGAAGGAGCGCGCTGCCGGGATCTAAACGAGCGGCTGATTCTGGGCAGTCTGGAAGCAATATGGTTCAGGAAAGAATGCTAACGACCCTATGAGCAAAGATCCGATGAACGCAGATCCTATGAACAAGTTCTACATTTGCGGAGGGCAGTTCCGAAGCAGCGTGTTTCAAAAGCTTGAAGAGTGGGAGTCCTGCAAGCGGGCGATGATGGTGGAGATCGATCCCGTTAGTAAGACTTCGCGTAAGGCCGTCGAATATGAATCTCCTAAGGAAGCGGCCGCGGACGAATTGCCCGCGATCCTGTTCAAATATGCCTATGCGGTCGGCAACAAGCTTTACACTTGCACTTCCACGGAAATCATAATCTACGACCTTCCATCTTTTCGCGTAGCGACTTATATCTCTCTTCCCATTTTCAATGATCTTCATCACGTCTATCTAAGTCCGCGGCGGGGCACACTCCTGGTTTCGGTTACGGGTCTCGACATCGTGGCCGAGGTCTCGCTTGAGGGAAAATTGCTGCGCCACTGGGACGTGATGGGCGCGGATACCTGGAGCATTTACTCCCAGGACATCGATTACCGTAAGGTCCCGACCACCAAGCCCCATCGCGCTCATGTCAATCACGTTTTTGAATTGGGAGATGAAATCTGGTGCACGCGATCTCATCAGCGCGAAGCCATTAGTCTCGACGATCCCGCGCGGAAGATTGAAATTGCGATTCAACGCCCTCACGAAGGCTTTCTTTACAACGACTTTCTGTATTTCACCACCGTCGATGGGCATATCGTGGTTGTGGATCCGAAGACGCTTAAGATCGAGCGCATCCACGATTTGAACAAGATGAATGGTTTGAGCAGTGAACCGCTGGGCTTTTGCCGGGGACTGCTCTTTCAGGACGAGCGCTTTGCATGGGTTGGTTTCACGCGCATTCGTCCCACGAAATTTCGGGAGAACGTGAGTTGGGTGCGGCATCCAACGCGTCCCCATCGTCGTAGCCACATCTCTCTCTACGATCTGCAGAACGGAACCTGCCTCGAAGATCTCGAAACCGAACCTCATGGCATCGGTGTGGTCTCTAACCTCTTCCAAATCTAGCTCCTGACAAATTACTGCCGTAACTACTGAGGTAATCACCGGCTGTGTTAGAGATTACTAATGTAGCTAGATGGCCATACGCTGGCGATAGGCAGGCATTCTCCGGGACCTTCCAGAAACTTGGCCTCCCGTAGAGTGTAGAGTTTTGTTCCCCAGTCGGGGACTACAGTTCGAGGAGAACGATGTCAAAGAAAATCCTTGTGGTGGACGACTCCAGGACAGCCTTGATGATGGAGCGCGAGATCCTGGAAAAACGTACGTCCTACCAGTGTGTAACTGCGGCCGACGGGCAGGAAGCAGTCGAAAAGGCGAAACAAGAACTCCCTGACCTGATTTTGATGGATGTGGTGATGCCGCGCATGAATGGATTTGAAGCCTGCAAAATGATCCGCCAGCAAGCAAGCACACGCGAGATCCCGATTGTGCTGGTTACCACTCGCGGCGAAGAGTCTTACATGGAGGCTGGGTTCCAGAGTGGGTGCAACGACTACATCACCAAACCGATCGATGGCGCCGAACTGGTGGCCCTGTTACAGAGTTACTTGGGCGAGTAATACGAACGCAACGCGACAGGGACTTCGATGAACGATGAGAAGAACGACGCATCGGGCCCGATGCTTCCCGGAGCTGCTCAAATGAATGATCTAAAGATGAACGATCTACGATTGGCAGCGGCGCGAAAGCGACTGGTCGAGAGCCGGGGTCAAGAAGATGCCATAGAAGGCCTGCGCGAAATCGTGGCCAATTTCCTCGGCTGCGAGGAGATGGGCCTGTTCAGAGTTGACCGCGAGAACGCAAGCATCCAGGCGTATTGGTCTTTTGGCATCGACCCCGAGCAGTATGACCTGCTGTGGGTTATGGGTGATGCTGGCCTGCGGCGCGTGATGCGCGGCGAATGCCATGTTGAGTTCGCCGGTCGCGACGGCTCCGGCGCAACAGCTAAGGCCCAGGCGTTTATTCCCATCCGCCTGGCGAACCAAACCATAGCGATACTTGCGATATTCCGGTTGCTTCCCCAGAAGTTTGCTTTCGACAGGTCCGACATGGAACTTTTCAAAATTATTTCTGACGAAGCAGCGCGGCCTTTGTTTGGTCCGAGTGCGCCTTCGAAGCCGGTAGCTGATGGGCCAGGGATACGAGCATGAAAGAGAATCCCGCCAAATTCAATCCGGCAGTCCTGCCTGCGGAGTACATGAAGCGTTTTGAGCCCGCCAATTCCTCCAAAGAACCACGACATTTCCTCTATCCGGGGCAGCTTTTCGTAACGCGCGATCCGATCACGATCTCGACCATTCTCGGATCTTGCGCCGCGATCTGTCTGTGGGACAGGAACAAGAAGGCCGGAGGACTGAATCACTACCTTCTGCCTGAGGGTGCCAATGAAGGAGCCAACCGGTTGCGCTATGGCAATGTCGCCAATCCTGAACTCCTGAAGCAAGTGCTGGCGTTGGGGTGCGAGATCCGAAATTTGCAGGCCAAGATTTTCGGCGGGTCGAGCTCTTTTGGTGGCGACCCATTGCACTCCCTGGGGTCGAGGAATGTGGAGCTTGCCGAAGAGTTTCTTCGTTCCTCGGGCATTTCCGTGGTGGAACGAGATGTCTCGGGGAAGTATGGGCGCAGGCTGATCTTTCGCATACTCGATGGCGTAACAACGATCAAGAATTTTGATCAGGTGTAGTGGGAAATAGAGCAGTCATCAGCCAAAATCGCGGCCCAATGACGCCGATTTTATAGAGAGGAGGAACGATGGATTTAGCCGATTTTGACCATGAAGCAGTCCTAGCATCGTTCCTCGTCGAGTCGGAAGAGGGCCTGGACGCGATGGAGCAGGCGTTAGTTCAGATGGAATCGAATCCTTCTGATCTGGAACTCCTGCACAATGTTTTCCGCGTTGCACACACCCTTAAGGGAAACGCGACCTCTCTGGCGTTCGGTGAACTAGCGCGCTTTGCCCATGTCGTGGAAGATTTGCTGGATGTTTTTCGTGAGCAGCAGCTGTTACCCGGCGCGGACCTAATTTCACTCCTGCTGAAGGCTGTCGATGAACTCCGTGCCATGGTGGCAAGCGCGGCGACTGGTGCTTGCGAGTTGACGCCGGGCCGACAGGACCTCATCCAGCAAATCACGCGAGAAGCAGAACAGCGTTCAAAAGGGATTGCCACTGCCAGCAGTGTCGCGGAAGAATCTGGCCTATCGGCGAAAGCAGACACGCTCCCGGGTTCCAGCTATAGCGCATCGCGCACATTGCGCGCGGATGTTGACAAGCTCGACCACATGTTGAATCTGACCGGTGAAATTGTGATTGCGCAGGGCCGGCTGCGGCAGATGATCGAAAAACTTGGCACCGAAGAAGGGCGCGCCATCCTGGAGATGCATCGCGAAGCAGAGCGCCTGTACATGGATCTGCAGAGCGAAGTGATGAGCATCCGCATGGTCCCGGTCGGCCCTGTGTTTCGCCAGTATGTCCGTTCGGTCAGAGATCTCGCCAAGAGCCAAGGCAAATTGGCCCGTCTCGAAGTGATTGGCGGAGACGTAGAGGTTGATACGACCGTGCTCGAGCAATTAAAAGACCCCCTGCTGCACTTGGTGCGTAACGCAGTCGATCACGGCCTCGAAAAGCCCGCAGTGCGCGAAGGCCAGGGCAAGAATGCTTGTGGATTGATCCGGCTAACGGCCGCCCACAGCGGCGGAAACATCATTGTGACGCTGCAAGACGATGGCGCGGGGTTCGATCGCGCACGCATTCTCGACAAAGCCAGACGTCTTGGACTTGTGCCCGTTGGCGACGAAATTCGTGACCGGGATATTTACGATCTCGTGTTCCAGGCGGGATTCTCCACCGCTGAATCGGTGACCGATCTTTCTGGACGGGGCGTCGGCCTGGATGTTGTCCGGCGGAACATTGATAATTTGCGAGGAACAGTAGAGATAACGAGTGCAGCTGGCAAGGGCACCACGATCACCATCCGCTTGCCTTTGACCCTCGCCATCATTGAAGGGTTCTCTGTCAGGGTCGGCACCGAAACATATATTGTCCCTCTCGAACATGTAACCGAATGTACGGAATTGCCGGCGGAGCAAGGCAATCCAGAGGCCAGCGGGATCCTGAGTCTGCGTGGAACTGCCCTTCCGTATGTCCGCCTGCGGCGTGTATTCGGCCTGTCCGGTGAGGCCCCGAAACGCGAGAACATCGTTGTCGTCAAGATGAATGATTTCCATGCCGGAATCGCAGTCGACGAACTGCTCGGCGGCATGCAGACAGTAGTGAAACCGCTGGGCCGATCATTTCGTGGAGTTTCGGGAATCGCGGGCTCTACGGTTCTTGGCGACGGACGCGTCGGTTTAATTATCGACGTTCCCAGTCTTCTGCGGGGAGTGATGCAGTCCACTTTGCAGTCAGCTCTGCAGCCGCAGGCTTAACTGCAGGGTCTTTCATAGGGCAGCCATTATCGAGAGGTGAAGAGAAATGAAAACTTGGCAAGATCGAAAAATAGGCACGCGACTGGGACTCGTCTTCGGGGCCATTCTGCTCTGCGTGATCGCGGTCGGTGGGTTCGGACTGAACTGGCTCAGTCGTCTGAACTCCAACATGTCGGCTTCCTTACAGAAGCGCTACAACACGGTCGAGGCGACACACAAGGCGATCGAGAATTCGATCACCAACGCTCGCATCACCATGCAATTGTTCGAGACCACCGATCCCGAGGAAGCCAAGAAGCTGAACGCTCAAAACGATGCGATTAGCGACGAAATCAGCGGGCAGGTGGCGACGATTGAAAAGAATCTCAGCTCATCCCAGGAACGAGAGGTGTTCGAAGTCGTTACGCTAGACCGGGAGAGCTACAAGTCGGCGCGGCAAAAAGCCAAGAAGCTATTGGCCGACAAGAAACGCGACCAGGCAGTAGTCGCGTTGCGGGAAGACGTAGTCCCAGCCCTTGATAAGTACCGTGCCTCGTGGCAAAAGCTTATCGACCTTCAGACCGCTGCCATGGAGCAGAGCATGAAGGATGGCCAGGAAGCTTACGCTCTGGGGCGCAGTATCGCATTGTTGTTGCTGACCGCTACTCTGATCCTGGCTGCGCTTGGGGCAATCAGCGTTACGAAGAGCATTACCGTCCCCATCCAGCAGGCAGTTGAGCACGCGGAGCGCATCGCCGGCGGTGATTTGACCAAGGAGATTGTTGTCACCAACCGTTCTGAAACCGGCCAATTGCAGCAGGCTATGCAAGAAATGAGCGGCAGGCTGTCGGGCATCATTCGAGACGTCCGCGAAGGCTCAGCGGCAGTCGCCTCGGCAGCCCAGCAGGTCTCTGCTTCTTCGCAGAGCCTCTCGCAAGGAACGAGCGAGCAAGCTGCTTCGGTCGAAGAGATGAGCTCCAGCCTGGAACAGATGAATGCGTCCATTACCCAAAACGCCGACAACAGTCGGCAAGTGGAGCAGGCGGCGGCCAAGGGTGCGTCGGCGGCCGAAGAGAGCGGCGATGCCGTGAAAGAAACGGTCGAAGCCATGAAGCAAATCGCAGCCAAGACCTCGGTGATCGAAGAGATTGCCTACCAGACGAATCTTCTTGCGCTCAACGCTGCCATCGAGGCGGCCCGCGCCGGCGACCAGGGGCGGGGTTTCGCAGTCGTCGCAGTCGAGGTTCGAAAGTTGGCGGAGCGGAGCCAGTTGGCCGCGCAGGAAATCGGCGGGTTGGCCGGCAAGAGCGTCAGCGTGGCCGAACGGTCTGGCGAATTGTTGTCTGACTTAGTGCCATCGATAAAGAAGACAGCGGAGCTGGTGCAGGATGTTGCTGCCGCATCCACCGAACAGTCTAGTGGAGTAACGCAGATCAACAAGGCGATGTCGCAGGTCGACACCGTCACGCAGCGCAATGCGTCATCCGCGGAGGAACTCTCGAGTACCGCAGAAGAATTGGCGGCACAGTCCGAGCAACTGCAGCAGCTGATGACTTTCTTCCGCGTAGCCGGAGAACAGCCAGTTCATCGCAACAGCGATCCTCGAAACGACGCCAAGCAGCAGCGCGTGGTCATGCCCCTGAACCCAGCGTTCAGGAGCGAATTCGCGCAGCGTAGCCAAACGCCGAGTGGCAAAGCGGCGGAAGAACCTAACTTCTCCCCGTTCTAGGCTGGACGCGGCAGAAATGCGAGGGGCGAGACTGAGGAGCGAATTTATGGGAGCGTCGAGCCAAGGGAGGAACCAACTCCCTGTGAGCGTGAGCACGAGCATAGAGCAGTACCTTACCTTTCTGACTGCGGGCGAGGAGTATGCCATCAGTATTGCGAAGGTGAGTGAGATCGTGGAGTACGAAGCTGTCACGACCGTACCCAACACTCCAATTTGGATCAGCGGGGTGACGAATCTGCGGGGCAGCGTGATCCCCGTTGTAGATCTCGCGGCGAAGTTTGGATTGCCGGCCAGCATCATTTCGAAATTCTCCTGCATCATCATCACCGAAGTGATTTTCCAGGGCGAGAACCTGACCATGGGAGTTTTGGCCGACTCCGTGAAGCAGGTGATCGAGCTTTCCGCCGACCAAATCGAACAGACCCCGCCCTTCGGTACGCGCGTGAAAACCGAATACTTGCTCGGCATGGGAGCTCTGGGCAAAAAGTTTTGCCTGATTCTCGACATTGACAAAGTGCTCTCAGCCGACGAATTGTTGGCGGTCACTGAGTCGATTGCCGACCAAACGCCTGCCGACGATATGGCCATGGATGCGACGGCCAAAGAAACGCCGGACAAGGTCAAGCCGACCAAAGTCAAGCCGACCAAAGAGGCACACTTCGAGGCTGGAGCGTAGCTGTGCGCGCCGGAACGGCTGCGGGCAAGGATTCAGGCGAGTCCCGCCGACCCGACGCGGACCGATACCTTGAGCATTCATGCGTTGAGCAGCCTTCGCAGCTCACGGTGAGCCCCGCACTGTTTCAGAAATTCCAAAAGTTAATTTACGGCGAAACCGGCATATGGCTGGGAAGTTCAAAAACGGCTTTACTGTGCGGACGCCTGTTTCGACGCCTTCGCGAGTTGGAAATCACATCACTCAAGGACTATTACGAATGCGTCGCAGGTCCGGATCAGCAGGAAGAACGCGCCCGAATGATCGACGCGATTACCACCAATGAAACCCGTTTCTTCCGTGAACCCAGGCAGTTTGAATTCCTGGTGCAGAAAGTGTTTCCCCATTGGCGGGCAGAGGCCGACCGACGCTTGCGCTCGAAGAGGGTGCGGATATGGAGCGCAGGATGTTCGTCCGGAGAAGAGCCCTACACCGTAGCCATGTTATTAGCCAAGCATCTTCCGGCCGAAGAAGGTTGGGACGCGCGACTGCTGGCCACTGATATCTCAAATCGTGTGTTGGAAAAAGCGCGTAAAGGCATCTACGCCATCACAAGGTCAGCCGAGTTACCCAAAGACTTATTGCATAGCTATATGTTACGCGGAATGGCTGAGCGACAAGGCGAGATGAAAGTGAAGATCGAAGTCCAACAGATGATCGATTTCCAAAGATTTAACTTGAACCATGAATCTGAAGTCGGCGAAGGACCGTTCGATATCATTCTTTGCCGCAATGTCCTTATCTATTTTGATATAGCTTCGAAGCAAAGAGCGATCGCGAACCTTTGCCGCCATCTAACTGCCCTTGGTCTATTGCTGGTAGGCCACGCTGAGAACTTGAATGGCATATCCTCGCAGCTGCGCTGCATTGAGCCAAGCATCTATACCATGACGGGACAGCCTGAAGGGCTATTAGGACTTGGTAGAAGGTCACTTCTTAACCAGTCACAAATATCTCACTAAGGAACTGAGAAAGGCGACAGAGTTTGCCACGTATTGAGGGAGATGAACTGCACGTCCTGGTCGTCGATGACTCGGCCATGGTCCGCCAAGTTATGCAGACCATCCTGAGCACCAACCGCAGAGTGAAGGTCAGCACTGCGGCGGATCCGCTGATTGCGTGGATGAAGATGCGGAAGGAACCACCCGACGTCGTCATCACTGACCTGGAAATGCCACGGATGGATGGGCTGACCTTCATCCGAAAAATCATGTTGGAAATGCCCACCCCAGTCGTGGTCTGCTCCGGGCTGGCAGCACGCGGCACCGAGCTCGCCCTGCGCGCACTCGAAGAAGGAGCGGTTGAGGTTATTAGTAAACCCAAGGTCGGCGTGCGTGATTTTTTGCACGAATCCGCCGTAACCCTCCTGGATGCGGTTTGGAGCGCAGCGCAAGCTCAGGTCAAGGCACGACCCTTGACGAGCGCTCCGAGCCTGAGCGCAAATCCGAAGGCTGATCTTGTCTCGCCGCGCAAAGGCCGGCCACGCGTCGCAGAGCTGATCGGCGGAGTCATCGCAGTGGGCGCTTCTACCGGTGGAACAGAGGCCCTGCGCATCTTTCTCGCAGCCTTGCCGACCGGCTGCCCGCCGGTGGTGATTGTGCAGCACATGCCCGAAGTGTTTACACGGGCTTTTGCCCAACGTTTGAATAAGGAATGTGTCATAGAAGTCGAAGAGGCTTCTAATGGCGACCAGCTCCGAACAGGCCACGCCCTGATTGCCCCAGGTAACCGGCATATGCTCGTCGATCGGAGTGGCGACGAACTCGTTGTCCAAATCGTCGATGGCCCGCTAGTCTCACGCCATCGGCCGAGCGTCGATGTGCTCTTTCGCTCGGTGGCCGCATCGGTGGGCCCCAAAGCGGTCGGCATCATCATGACCGGCATGGGCGACGACGGCGCCGATGGTCTTTGTGAAATGAAGGCAGCGGGTGCGACCACAATCGCGCAGGACGAAGCCAGTTGCATCGTATTCGGAATGCCCAAAGAGGCGATTTCCCGGGGCGCCGTAGATATCATTATTCCGTTGGATAAGATCGCCGGCGCGGCATTGAACGCGCAGAGACAGTTAGCGAGAACTTAAGCCTTCCTCGTCCACTTACTTCGCGCCGTCGAGTTTGCGCAGGTAATCTCCCCACTTTGGATCGTAGCCAGGAGCGCGATTTTCCAGACGCGCGCCCTCGTTCCACCAGTGCGCTTTGCCCCGTCCCATACCGGCACCTTTTCGAGTGTGCAGATCGAGCATAAAATCCTTTACCTCCACTTTGCGCTCGCCACGAGCCACAACTTCACGGGTCCAGCCCGCAAGCTCCATGGACATGTTGTCTTTTTGCGCCGTGGCTAGCAGACGAACCGCATGAGCGCAGTAGATCCATCGCTCGCCACGATCCGGTATACGCTGCCGCTGCTGATTCAATGCTTCGATGATTGCGGGTGCATTCACCAGCCCCAGACCCACATCTTCGGCCGCGATGATTTCGAGACGCCGCCATAGCACCTCTTCGGTCTCGGCTCCAGATGAAAAGAGCTCAAACGCCGCCAGCGCAGCATCTTCTACCCAGCCGCGCCGAATTGATTTCTGCAGCACCGATCGCAGTTCGTCGATGCTGTATCCGTTGACGCTGGTCGTTCGACTCCAGACGTCATTGCTCTGGTAATTCGCTTCATTCTTCCCTGTCGATGACATGATGATGTTCCTTCCCACTGCAACATCCGAGATTAGTTGTAATACTTCACAATCGCATGCTCCACCACCGAAGCTGCAAGGTAAAAGGTGAGAGCGATAAAGATCGTTACCACGGACGCGGCCAAAGCTTGATCCATGGCGAGGTCAGTCGTCGAAGTGGCGATCAGAAAACCGAGGCCGCCGGTCTGCATGAGGAATTCAGCCACCAGCGCGGAGAGTACACTCTGCACCGAAAGCACGCGCAGCGCTACCGCCAGACTGGGCACGGCAGATGGGAGCGCGAGTCGTGTAAGCCGCTGCCAACGTCCAGCACCCTGCACAAAAAAATATTCGCCCGCCATCGGAGGCAGTGCCTTCAGGCCCGCGCCGGCAAAAACGAAACCGGGGAGAAAGCACAGAATGATGACAGTCACGAATACGGTGCGATCGTCATAGCCAAAAATCCGCGTCAGCACGGGGATCAGACAGACGACCGGCACCGACGTCAGCAGCAGAGCGAGCGGAGTAGTCAGGCCAGCAAGAATCTGTGACATCCACGTAACGATGGCGAGCAGCAACCCGAATACCAGGCCTCCGACCATACCGGAAAGCGCGACTTCAATTGTGTGCAGTGCGGGTTGCACGTACAGGGAAGGATTGTGAATCAGTTCGTGCCCGACCGCCAGCGGAGTCACGACGACAATCCCATTCAATCCACTGTGCCGCACCCATACGTACCAGGCGACTAGCAGCAGGATCACGGCCCAGGTTTGGGACAAGGCTTGAGCGCAGATTTGAAGAATCAAGCGCTTCATTTGCCGAACCTTCGTGACACAGCTTTCTCGAGCACGGCTGCAGCCAGAAAGCCCGTCAAGGACATGACCGAAGCCATCGTCACCGCTGCCCACATGAGACGAATCTGAAAGTTTTGCATGGCATTCAGAATCACCAGGCCCAACCCCTGCGGCGCGCCAAACCACTCACCGAGAATTGCTCCGATAAAAGCCGCCGATACGGCCGCCTTCAGTCCGCTGGCAAGATTTGGCAGAGCTGACGGCAGCTCGAGATGAAGCAGGCGCCGCCATGAGCTCGCGCCGAACGCTGTCATCACGTCGCATAATGCGGAAGACGCAGACGCCAATCCAGAAGAAGCCGCTACGTAAAAGAGGAAGAACACCTGAATGCCGGCGAGCACGGTCGGAGTTTGGCTGCGACTAAACACGACAATCAAAATCGGCCCGAGGGCGATGGGCGGGGTGGCGTTTACCAGCAGCGACAAGCGGTCAAGACCGGGTCGCAAAGGTGGCAGCAGGCGCATCACGACCGCGAGCAGCACAGCGAGCGAACCGCCAAAGAGCAACCCCTTGACAGCCGATGCAAGCGTTGCCCAGGCAGAGCGAGCCAACAGCGAAAAATTATCGGGAGCGAACAATGTGACTAAGACGTCGCTCACCGCCGGAAGCACAGGTCCCGCTACCTCGGCTTTCCCCGCCCATTGCCACAACGCAAGAAACAACACGACTCCCAATGCGGCATAAATCGGATTCGTCGAGCGCCGGCTTTCGGTCATTTCCATGGCACAATTTCCTAGGGTTGCAGCCAAAGCGTGATCTGGTCCGTCAAACGATGGAACTCTACACGTCGCAAAAGCTCCGGGGCGCGTGGACGCGGAAATGGGACCTCTACGACGTGAGCGATTGCGCCAGGCTTCTCCATCACAATGGTTCGGTCGGAGAGAAAAAGCGCCTCTTCGACGGAATGGGTTACCAGCAGGGTAGTGATCGCTCGGCCGCGCCAGATGCGCTCCAACTCAATGTTGAGCCTGCGCCGTGTGACGGCGTCTAGCGCTCCGAATGGCTCATCGAGCAGCAGAACATCAGGGTCGAGACAGAGGGAGCGGGCAATCGCGGCCCGTTGTCGCATCCCGCCCGAGAGTTGGCTCGGTCGCGCACGCTCAAATCCTTGGAGCCCTACGAGTTCGATCAAGCCCGACACCCGCCCACGATTTACGGCCAGTCCTGCGAGTTTGAAAGGCAGAGCTAGATTGCCTTCCACCGAAAGCCAGGGCAGAAGCGCGGAATCCTGAAAAGCAATACCCAGTCGGTGACGATCGATGAGTTCTTGGGGAACCGCGGCGCCGATGCGAATGCTGCCACTGGTGGGTTGCTCAAGACCGGCGACCAGATGGAGCAGCGTGCTCTTGCCACATCCCGAGGGACCGACAATGGCGAGGAATTCGCCTGGAGCGACATTGAGATCCAGATGTCGAATGGCTTCCACGATCACGCCGCGGCGTGGAACGTATCGCTTGACGAGATCGTGGATATCGATGCCTGTGCCGCTCATTGTAATCGCGCGCTATGGTTCGCGAACCACGTGATCGAAACGATGCATGATGCTTGCGTACTGCTTCTTCACTCGTTCCCGCATCGGGCCGAGATCGACGGTGAGCAGTCGGCGATCTTTCATGACGATGCGACCGTCGATGATCACCGTCTGAACGTCGCGGCCCACGGTGTGTTCCGCGGCCGTGATGATCGGATCGAACATCGGATACTGATCATAGTCGCCGGTCCCGATTAGTATGATGTCGGCGAGTTTGCTGGCTTCTAGGCTGCCGGTCTGCGTCTCCAAACGCGCGGCGCGCGCCCCGCCTCGCACTACCTGGCGCAGCATGTCAACGTAGCTCATGGGAGCGGAGCCATGCAGAGGCGTTCCATCCAGAATCTGCTGGCCGTGTACGGCATAGTGCGCAACCTGGAAAAGGTCGAGAGTACCGCGTGTGGCAGCGCCGTCGGTGCCCAGTCCGACACGTATGTTGCGCCGGACTAGCTCGAACAAATGAGGTGCGCCGATGATGAAATTATTCATCGCACAGTGGCAGGAGCTAACATCGTGGGCAGCGTAGAGATCGATTTCCTGGTGATTCATCAACACAGAGTGAGCGCAGTGCAGCCGGTCATTCAGCACGCCGATGGCGTCGAGATATTCCGCCGGCCGCGCGCCAAATTGATCGATCGTGTATTCCACCTCATAGGTGCCTTCGCACAAATGCGTGTGGATGTGCGTGTTCAGTTGCCTCGCCAACGCATTCATGTCGAGCCGTAACTTTTCGGAATTCACAATGATCTGGCGCAGCGCCAGCCACGCGTTTACCCGCGGATGTTTCTCCCAACGCTTGACAAGCGCCTCGCTCTGTTGAAGAGCTTCGCTCGTCGAAAGACGAAAGCCTGGCGGCAGGGTTTCGTCAATGTCCATGGTAGACATTGCGATCCGGCCGCGAATCCCGATCTCGTCGGCGGCCCGCCCCATTTCATCGGGAGCAGGACCGCCCGCTTCCAGAAAGCAGGTGGTGCCGCAACTAATCATTGAGGAGTACGCGCTTAGGCCGCTGCAATAAACATCCTCCGGCTCCAGTCCACTCTCAAAAGGGATGAGATAACGCTTCCAGATGGGCTCGCGCAGATTTCCCATATTGCCGAGCGATGCCAGTTTGCCGCGCAAGAACTGTTGTGCCGTGTGTACGTGGCAATCAATCAGCCCGGGCAGGGCAATCATGCCGCTGGCCTGCAGAGTTTCTTTCGCGCGGAAGCGGCTCGCGGCTTCGCTGCTTTTGCCAAGCCAAATAATCTTGTTGCTGCCAATGGCGATGGCTCCATCGCGGAGAACGGTATTAGCATCGTCGAAGGTCAGCACCTCCGCGCCCGTAATGAGCAGATCGATATCGAGGGGATCAGTGCCGGGTTGTGTCATGGTGTCCTGGCGTCCAGCGTGCATGTCTGTAACGCGATCTTGTATTCGGGCCTGCGCCGGACATTACAGCGGCAGTCCTTTATAGGCTTCCGCAAGCAGGCTCAAATCCATAATGCGCGCCGGATCTGGCAGGGTGTTGCGGCCCGTAGCGCGCGCCACATCGTACATGGAACCGCGGAGCTGTTCGTCGCTGATCCAGTACGGACCACGCGTGCCGGGCACCTTCTCGAGTTCAAGTTGCAACTGATTCAAGCGCGTTTGCTGATGCAGTGAAAATCCATAGTCGCGGCCATATTTCGAGACAACGAGTGATGCCGCATAGGCTGGGTTGTTCTTATTGTCGATGTAGCCTTGCAACAGGGCGTGCAGAAATGCGACCAAGGTCGAGCGCTCCGCCGTAAGCCTTTTCCGTTCCACCACCAACAACTGCGAAGGAACACGAAAGCCAAACTGGTCCATGCGCGCGACAAAAAAGTCCTTGCCCTGCTTGAGATTCATGTCCTCGAAAATCACGGGCTGATTGGTGACGAAGCAGAAATAAGCATCTCCCGCGCCCGCCAGCAGCGCGTCGGGCGAATAGCCCGCCGGAATATAGCGGTGTTCGGGCGCAAGATGATTGATCTTGAACACGGCGTCGAGCACATCGCGCTCGGCCGGTCCCTGCACCAAGAAGCGGGTGCCGGGGAGATCGGCAGGCTTCAAGACGGGCCGCCGCGGCAGCGAAATGAGGCCTTCGGGAGTCGTCGGAACCATCGAGGCGATAATGACGAAATCGTTGCCATGGGCTTCGGCGTCCAGCAACTGCAACCAACTCGTTCCGGCGATATCGGCTTGCCCCGCCGCCA
>JGI12635J15846_10000009_pt1 | contig 106058 bp, 86 predicted proteins | sample BlaSpr_A8_OM2_M2_FD_15846 | JGI IMG/M metagenome (IMG submission 15846)
CACTCCCGGCCGCGCAAGTCGTGTCTACTCCCAAACAGTCGGCAAATACCAAATCGCTCGAATTTGAGGTCGTAACTCCACTCACCGTTGCTAACCCACCCGACGCTGCCGTCGCGCTGTATTGTGGTGTGCCGTCGAGCGTGGCGATCGTCCCCGTGTAGGAGTATTCCGCGCATTCAAATGATCGAAATGCAACCGCGCTGCTGATCGTCAAGGTCACCGTCGTCGAAGCGCTGACGGCGGACGGAACATAGAACATCTGCCCTTGGTGTCCACTGAGGCTTCCCACACCCGCCTTTGCAGCTCCAATCGCTGTCCATGTCCCGTTGTTCGGGTCGCTCATCGTTGCCGTTGCCGTCGGCGATTGCCACGTCGCTGCACAAACCAAAAGATGCCCAGCCCCAGGGGTTTGATGGAGGGGGACGGAAAGTGTAGTGCTACTAGTCCCGCTGGCGTTGTATACCCCACTCACGCTGCCGGTTACATATATAAAGTTCGACGATCCGCCTCCACCACCGTTCACCGTCAAGGTGAAGCTCTGGCTCGCAGGACTGCCTACCCCATTGCTGGCCGTCAAGGTCAGCAAGTATGTCCCACCGCTCCCCGACGCGGGTGTTCCGCTCAATGTTCCAGTCCCGTTTCCGTTGTCTTTGAACGTCACACCACTCGGCAGTGCACCCGTCTCCGTCAGCGTCGGCGTTGGCGCCCCTGTCGTCGTTACCGTGAAACTCCCTGCCGTGCCAACCGTGAACGTCGTGGTGTTCGCACTCGTTACCGCCGGCACCTGGTTCACCTTCAGCGTGAAGCTTTGGCTCGCAGTTGTGCCCACTCCGTTGCTGGCTGTGATGGTGATCGGGTAACTGCCTGCGCTCCCCGTCCCTGGCGTCCCACCCAGAGTTGCGGTCCCGTTTCCGTTGTCTTTGAACGTCACACCACTCGGTAGCGCACCCGTCTCCGTCAGGGTTGGCGTCGGCGCCCCTGTCGTCGTTACCGTGAAACTCCCGGCTGCGCCCACTATAAACGTGGTGCTGGCGGCGCTGGTGATCGCTGGCGCTGACTGTGCAGTGTTCACCGTCAGGGTGAAGCCTTGGTTGGCCGATGTGCCCACGCCGTTGCTGGCGGTGATGGTGAGGGAGTATGTTCCCCCGCTCCCCGACGCCGGTGTCCCGCTCAGCATCGCTGTCCCGTTCCCATTGTCCACGAACGTCACACCACTTGGCAGCGCGCCCGTCTCCGTCAGGGTTGGCGTTGGCGATCCCGTCGTCGTTACCGTGAAACTTCCCGCCGTCCCCACCGTAAACGTGGTGGTGCTGGCGCTGGTAATGCTCGGTGCTGCGTTGCCTAATTCACCAAACACGCTCAGTTGCCCTTCCGCTCCCACGTACACCTTTCCATGGGCTACGGTCGGGACCGCAAACTTGATTGCTCCGCCCGGATTGTCCCGGCTGCCGTTTTGTTTGGAGCTGTAAAGGACGCCTGCCGAAAGACGACTCGCGTCGTAGGCAAAGAGGACAGCGGGGCCCCCGGGACCGGTGTCACTAAAAGCGTCGGACTCCAGCGCCCACAAAATCGCGTTGGAAGTCCCGTTGGCAGAAATGGTTGGCGTCGCTCCAGGAAAGCCGAAGTAATCGATGCCTTTATCGGTCGCGGAAGTCGAGAGCGGCTGCGCCGAATTTGTGACGGTGAAAGCCTTTGCCACATCGCTTACTCCCCAAAAATATACCTTCCCATTGAAATAAACCGGCGAACTATAGATGGATCCCCCAAAGACGCCTGTGAGCTCCTGCACGATATTCGTATCACCAGACGAGTTGTAATGCCCCATATTGTCCCGGTTGACCACGCGAATAATTCCATCTTTTCCCGCATGGACCAGCAAATGGGTGTATGGTCCACCTTGGTCAGGAAGAATCGCAATTCCGCCAGAGGCAAGATCACCATCATTCAAGTCCAAAGTTGATTGCGACGAAGGAGTGAAATAATCCTGCACTGTAGGCCCTTTCGACAGATCAACACGGAGAATTGAGTCTCCGTAATTTAAAGGGGGAGTGACGCTTGTATCGAACTGACCGTTTCCAGTGGCCGCGAAAAGATTGGAACCCGAATCCATCGGTAAACCTTCACCGCTCATCCAGATGCCACCTTGCCTGCCATTAGCAGAGGAAGGCTCGCTGGAGAATACGAAAACTTGAGAAAAATTCGATCCGTTATAAGAGTACCCAAGAACCCAACCTCGCCAGTCCGAAACATCGCAGTGCGATCCAAAGCCAACGTAGATAACACCGTTATAGAGTAAGAGTCCGGCGCGATTAAGTTGATACCGGGTGTTAAATGTCACCGGATTCTGCCCCGGTACGGTAATCGAAGCAGAAATGCCCATCGGACTCCCGGGCTTCTCTGCACCCGTGGTAATGTCCAGCGCATGAATCTTCTTGACGAAACTTGTGCCGTTGTTCTCCAGAGTTTCAGCTACCGCATACAATGTGTTAGTGGAGAGATCGATCACGGGCGTACTCGTAATTCCGTATTCAGGATTGATATCGCCGCATTGGTTAGCGGAGGCAGAAATGGTCGTCACACCAGAGGAAAGGAAGCTAGTCTGCCAGAGCGGCAGAGCGTTCCCGCCCGTATTAGAGTCGGCGTCGAAGGCATAAACACTATCGTGCTCGGTGGCAACGTACACGACGTTGTGTACTTTGCCGCCGATCGTAAGATTCGAAACGTACAGGGGCTGTGCAAAGACGTAACCGTCCACGGATTGAGAGAACAGCTTGCCGAAGCTCGTGGAATTAACATTAGCGGGCGTCAGAATCGACTCAGCACTATTCACGCCTGTCCGCTGGTTGTTGTTCATAGACGTGGTCAGGTTCACCTGCGCGGCCGCCGGGACAATGGCCGTCAGCAAGATCGTCGCAAACGCACAAACCCACCACGCGGAGAAAGGTCGAGGTGCTTGCCAGCGATTTGTTCTTTTCGCTTCTATTGAAATAATTGCAGTGATAGAAAAAACGCCCATTTATTCTCCGAGATAAATCTTTCTGGTTTGCGCGGCGGGTTTCGCTGTAGAAAATTTCGTTAATGATACCACTTATCAGAGTGAGAAGAAATTGCGATTCAAGACGGCTGGAGCGAACGACACCTGACTTGCATGCCGCACTGACGGACATAAAACGCCAAGCACGGAGCAAGAGTACTAAGAGTACGAGCAAGTATGGTGCCCACGTGGATTACCAGGCTTGCTAATTTCGATTTTACCTGGAGCGGATCTCCAGCTTCTGACTGAGGCACCATCGCCCTGCTTTTCGATTCGCATTACTTAACTACACAAACCTTGTTGACATCGAACGCTTCTCCCGTTCTTCTTACGGTTACAGCCCATTGATTCAAGAATATGGTTTATTTATTGGCCAAAACGAGCTTGCGGCAGTAGAAGGCTTCCGCATATCCGCTCGGAGAGTTACATTCCATCCCTCGCAGTCGCATCAGGGAGAGGAAAGTGTCCGGCCGAAACCAGCGTTTACCGTTCTGCGACTGAAAGGCATCCATGATGTACTGGACTTTTTTCTCGCTCACCCCGGTCTCAAGCGGGACGAACACACTCGGTTGCCCAATGTCGCCGTCATATTTTGGGATCTCGTATTCCAGAATGAAATGGTCTCGAAAGGTATTCCAAGTTAACTCTGCCACCAGACGATGATCCTGGTGGGAATCCTGGCGGGAGTGAGTAAAAATAAGGTCGGGGGAAATTGCTTTTAACTCCTCGAAAGTCGCCTTCACTTCAGCGCCCTCAAACGGGAAAAATCCATCCCGGAAAGTTTTCAGCAACGGTCCACGAACGGCTCTTGTTCCGGCAAATAACGCGGACGCTTGCCGAGCTTCGGCGGCCCGAACTCCATCGGCACTTAGGACGACCCAATGGAACACGCAATTCGAATAGTTCTGGGCCAAATAAAGGATCGTCCCGCCACAACCAATCTCGATATCGTCCGAGTGGGCCCCTAAACAGAGAATGTTGAGGGGAGCCGCCGGGTCGCAAGGCAAGCTTAAAGAGCGCATGGAGACTCACGAAGAGGATTAGCTTTGGCGGAGCCTGCTTTGTTCTGATTCTCCTTCCAGACCTCCCACGGAGCAGCGCCCGCGCCCCACAAATTTTCAAGCTGTTGCTTGTCCTTGAAAGTGTCCATGGAGGCCCAAAATCCGTCATAGGGATAACCGATCAATTGCTTTTCTTCGATGAGCCGCTCAAAGGGCCCGTTCACCAACTCTTCTTTCTCGCGGATGTAATCGAATATCTTGGTCTTGAAGATAAAAAAGCCCCCATTGATGCGGACCTCACCGTTATTTATGGGGTGAATTCCCGAGACTAAACTTCCGCTGCCCTCTTGCAGTGAGACCAGGTGGTAACTGAGGTTGGGCCGGACACACAAAAAACTGGCAATTTTCCCTTGGTCGTGAAAATGGTCAAGCTGTTGCTGAAGCGGCAGGTCGGTGAGTCCATCGCTATAATTCGCCAGGAATTCCTCTTCCCCTTCCAGATATTTCTGAACCGCTTTCAAGCGCTGGCCGATGTTGGAGTCGACGCCGGTATCCGCGAAAGTAATCCGCCAGTCGTGGATGTCGCTGTTCTGGAGTTCGAGCTTTTTGCCGCCGGAAGACAAGACAAAGTCATTGGAGACGCATTCGTTGTAATTGAGGAAATAATCTTTCACGACATCGGCGCGATAGCCCAGGCACAAAATGAAGTCTTTGTGGCCATGGTGTGCGTAGTATTTCATGACGTGCCAGAGAATCGGCCGGTAGCCGATGTTCACCATGGGCTTGGGGATGGACTCCGAGTATTCCCGGAGACGCATTCCCAGTCCCCCGCAAAACAATACAACTTTCATGAGCGACTCCTTTGCCTCAATAATTATCCATTTGCCGGGAAGAATCGTTCGGCAGTGATTGCCTCAGGCCTTATCTTCGTTTTGGACCCGCAGGGGCGGAAACCGGGGAATCATTTGGAAGAACGTGCGTTCCTGCTTGCTTTTTCGCACGTGCCTGGTTGTGGCACTCCAGAATTTGCCCAGCCACGGACCAGAGGTTGATCTTTCCGGAAAAGCGTTCGGCCGGCCTCATGGCGACCAACCATCGAAAAGTCCAAGCCACAAGTCTTCGAAAGAGAACCAGCGGAATTCCCGCGAAGTACCATTTGGCCTCAGGGTCGAAGCCGGATGCCCGGATATCGGCGCGGGCTTTGTCGAACCACCAAGACAAGAAGTAACCTTTTTGGATTCTCTCCTCCGGAATCGCGTGATGGAGAACCGCGGAAGGTTCGTACCTCAGTCGCTCTCCCGCAGCCAGCAACCGGAGACCGAGTTCCGTGTCTTCGGCTCGAATCAGATTTCCGGGTCGCGGGCCCAATTCCGTGCGAAACCCACCGTGCTTTTCAAACATCTCCTTCTGAAACGCCATGTTATTGCCGAAGGGAGCTTCGGTCAGTTCACAATCTTTGAGACCGCGATCGAAGCAGCCGAGAGTAGCCAAATTCCGTTCATCGAGCGAAAGCCAACTGGGAACTAAGAAGTCCCGATCGGGAATCGTACGTCCGCTTGCGCCCGCCCATTCTCCCTGGTGTAAATTCTCCGTGAGTTTGTAGAGCCACGTTGGCTCGACAATTACGTCGTCGTCGGTAAAGGCAAGCAGCCGGCCCCTAGCTTCTCGAATTCCACTGTTGAGCGCGTGCGATTTCCCTGCTTGCGGCTCAAACAAATAGCGAAAGCGGTGAGGGTGCCGGGCGCAAAAACCTTCCACCACGGCGCGAGTACGATCACCCGAGTTGTTGTCGACCACCAGGACTTCCCAGTCAACAGATTCGGGCATCTCGGAGCGTGCGAGGCTCTCCAGCGTATTAGCCAAACTTTGGCATCGGTTATACGTACACAGAATGACTGTGATCTTCATTGTGCTCGACCGATGGCTTATCCGCATCACCACGGTAACTGAACGGGCCGCGAAGTTCTGAATCAAAGCAGTAAGTTACATCAGCCCTGCCTTCGGTTAGCCTTGTGATGGCAGGCTGCTAGGTCCGAATCCGTCTCAGAAGTCTTCTCGTGACCTGCTTCGGCTCTAACAAAAAATCTATGAATTTCACACAGACAGCTTTGCCCAACCTAATGCTATCAAGCGGAAAACCAACTTCAGTGAGCCGTCTCTTGTGATATTCCCAGAAGGTCTTGCCCCTGGAGTTCACGGCGGAGACGGCCAGAAATTTGTAATATTGATTCAGGAGTGCTTTGAGACGCCCGTCCAGTTCTTCCGCCGTTAGATAGAGAGGCCCGTACGTTACACAGTCGCCTATTTTCGACGGCAGGTATGCGTTGAGATCCCAAGAGGTCGCGCTGATTCTGGATTTATGGACCCGTTCGTACGACAGCACCTGATGCACAAACCCAAAATCTGCAAACTGAAGAGACTTGAAGCACGCACTCAGGTCTGCTTCTGCTGTTGAGTTTGGATAAAACGCGTCCGTACTCCTGACGAGATCCGCTCGATAAAAGTTTGATGTCGGGTTTCCAAAGACATCCAACGTGCCCAGCAAGTGTGCGCGACAGATCTCCCGTCCGGGGATGACTGTTCTGTAGTAGGGCAGCCCGTCTGTCCTTACATGCCAATCGTCATCGCCCCCGCTGAGCTGGTACGCTCCCACAATCCCCACCGATGGATTGGCCTCAGCAACGCTGACCATGCGTGCCAGGCATTCCGGGTATAGCCAATCATCGGCAGACACAACCTTGCAATATTTACTTTCCGGAGAGATGAGGCGGAACGCCCGATTGTGGTTCGCGATAATATCCAGCAACCTGTCGTTGCTATGGATTTGAATCCGCTTATCCTTGCTCGCGTACTCCTCGGCAATTTGCAGGGTCTTGTCCGTGCTGAAATTGTTGACGATGATGTATTCCCAGTTGGAATAGGTCTGGGCCAGGACGCTTTCAATACATTCCCTTAAATAGAGTTCACCGTTGTAGACGGGCGTCACCACACTAACCAGCGGCTGTCTATCAGCATCCAACTGTTCGTCTCCAATCCAAGGCGACGGGCTTTGCCTGCCCACCGGATGCGCCTGTTGTTGGCTCAATGCTTGTTCCTTCGCATTCCGGCCATCGAAAACGTCCACGCTTAGCGGCAATCAGAGCCACCGCTGGCGATTAAGCACTGGACGATGGCCGCACTAAGGCTTTACCTGAGGGCAGATCGAAAATCGTGAAGTAACTCGCCCAAGATGCGTTTCCCCCCCGGCAATACCAACATGGAGGCGAGGTAGCAGGCAGCCCCTGTGGGCACGTAAAAAGACAGTGCGGCGAGATTGCTCTTGAACGGGTGCAAGATGGATAGAAAGTAAAGGATCGCGACCATCAACGCACTACAAAACGCCGGCCGTGCAATCGCTCGAAGCCAGACACCTATGTCTACCGGCGTGTCCTTGAGTGCCCACCAGACAAACGGCAAGAAGACAGTGTAGGTGGCAGCCACATGCCCAATGGCAACCCCGCGGGCGCCCCACATCACACCGACACTCACCGCTGTTGCCAGGGCGATGGAATCCACAATGCCCATGGTGGCCAGCCGGCCTGTTTTCCCGCAAGTGACCATCACAAATCCGATCGCGGTGATGGATGGCCGGATAAAAGCCGCTATGGCCAGTATCCTGACGATGCTTACGGCGCCTGACCACCGCGAGCCCAGTAACAACAGGACAATCTGCTGAGAGCAGACAAAAATACCGGCCGCAATTGGCATGGTGATGAGACTGAGCGTACTGACCGTTTTCCGAAAGCCTCTCCGGTATTTCGGCGCGTCGTCCTGCAAAGCACTGAAGAGCGGCTCCGACACGCTATGAATAGGAGACGTCAACTGGTTCATCGGCGCCATGACCAACTGAAATGCCTGGCGATAGATTCCCAGAGCGCCGGCACCCCCGAACCTGCCGAGCAGGATTTGATCGACGCTGCTTGTGAAGTACGTAACGATATTAAACAGGGTCAGGTTTCGCCCAAATTTCATCTGCTGAGACACATTATTTTTGCGATCGGGAAAAGCGGGAACCCAAGGACAGGCAATAAACGTTCCGATGGCGATAAAACTACATCTGGCTATCTCCCTATAAACCAGGGACCAATATCCAAAACCTTTCAGCGCAAGAACGATTGCCAATCCATTGCTCAGGGTCAACGCGCTGATATCAATTGTTCCCGTTGCCAGGAATCTCATTCGGCGATTGAGCAGGGCCTGATGCTGAATTATTACGCCACCGAGAAGGAAGGTGGTTGAGAGCGCCATGGCGATGTGCGTCAGACGCTGCTCGTGATAAAAGCGTGCGATAACACCGGATAGCGCGAAAATCGAGAGAGAGATTCCCAGACCGACGGCGGCATTGAGCCAAAATAAATTGCTGACCTCGGAGTGGGTCACCTCTTTTTTCTGAACTGTGGCCCTGCCTAGCCCGATATCCTTGAATTTTTCAGCTATGGCTGTAAGGGCGAATACCATGCCCAGAAGCCCGAAATCGGCCGGCACCAGGATGCGCGCGAGTATGGAGGTAGTCGCGATCGCCAGCACAAAATTCACGCCCCCCGATACGGCCATGAAAGCGCCGCCACGGATCGAACGGGACTTCAGATCGGCTTTGATCGTTTCCGTCTCAAAGAATCGATCATGGTGTTCCCTGGAAAGCTGCACCTGGAGTTCTTTTGTAGGGATTTCAAGCATGATCAAGCCGCGACGGCTGCTTCGCCGGATTCGATGCTTAGCAACGTCTGATACTCCTGCATCAACTGGGAGCAAATGGCATCCCACGAAAATTGCCGCGCCACCTGACGGGCGACGCGAGGAATGGAAGCGAAAAGTTCCGGATTGGCAAACAGTTGGACGACTGCATCCGCGATCGCGGCGGGGTCGGCTACGTCGACAAGAAGTCCGCTCTGCTGATGCGAGATCAATTCAGGCACTGCACCCACGCGGGTGGTTACAACCGGCAGGCCCGCAGCCATCGCCTCAAAGATGCTCATGCCGAAGGATTCGTAGAGGGACGGGTTAATGTAGATGTCCGCGGCAGCGTAATATTTGGCGATTTCACTGTACGGAACGAGCCCGGTAAAGGTGACCCGCTTTGCGGCATCGGGACTAAGCTTTTTCTTCAACTGCGCCAGATAGCCATTTTCATAGAACGGAGCAAGACGGTCGATCAGAGACTTGTCGAGAGAGGGGTCCACGATGTGTTCCCGCGGTGCGACCCACTCTGGTCCCACCACCGTCAGCGTTGCGTCGGGGTACTGCCGGCAAATCAATTCGAACGCGTCCAGCAAGTCGTGAACACCCTTTTCGGGAGAGATTCGCCCAACGTACAGGAGCTTTCGTGGAGCGGAGGCGTCTCGCCGGGGCGCCTGGTCAGCAACGGTAAAGAGGTCTGGAGACACGCCCATCGGCACGGTCTTGCAGCGCCTTGCGATGTCAGGGAATTTGGCCGCGGTAGACTCCGTCATAAAGTTGCTGCACGAAAGGATCAAATCGAGCTCGCGAAGCCTTTGGTGAAGATTCGTAAAAGCGAATTGGGTCAACCACTCGCCATGCATGTTTAGAACAACACGGAGTTTTGGATTGAGACGTTTAATGAGCCATGCAAACTGGGGATAGTTATAGACATGTACGACATCACAGTTCTGTTTGCGGAGGTCGGCTGCAATCTTGAGAGCATAGGCGGTGTACCAAAGATCGGTGGAGAACAGCGGGCGCTTGATGCGCAGAGCGCTGTGAATATATTGGTAGCGTTTGATTAGCCGGTTATCCAGTCGGCGGGAGAACCGGCGATATCTGACTCCATCGATAATGGAATCGGGAGGGTCGGAATCGAAGATGGCGGAATAGACCAGCACATCATGAGATCTTGAGAGACGTGTTGTAACTTCCCGATTCCAAATCTGCAGGGAACCATCGGAGTGCGGCGTCCAGATCGGTGGGAATACGAAGGCGATTTTCATGAAAGATCCGGCCGCTGTCGTGATTCCGCCAGGCGTTCCATTCCCGGGAGAATCTCCAATCTATCGCTTCACACCGATTGCGTGAGGCCAGCCTGAGAACGCCCGAGAGAGGTCAATGCGCGCTGGGCTGCGAGTTCCCCACTCTTGAAGCTCTCGTCCGTCCACATGTATCCCCAGTCCCCGTAACGCCCACAATAGGCGATACCGAGATCGTCGAGATAGGCATGGACAGTGGCAAGGGCCGCAGCACGGTCGAGGTCGAAGATCACGTTGGCGTAGCGCAGCAGCATCGCCTTGCTGAACAACACGCGGTCATCTTCGCGGAGGATACCGCAGCGTCGGAGATCCCGAATTACCGGCTCAATCCAGTCTTCGGGTGAACCTGTAAGCGGTTTGTATTTTTCCGAGAAATATACTTCGGCCTGAATGCTTCCGGCTCCAGGAGGCGCATTGCGAGCCGTGAGCATATGGGGAAAGCCGAGGCGAGTGAAACAGATGTCCTCGTCGTAGAAATAGGTCATGTGAGCTTCGGACAGATCAGGACGGTTCACGCCAACATTAACGAGAACGCAGGTGGAGCAAGCCAGGCGCCGGGACGCGCTGACAACGTCCGGCGGAGCGCCCGGGATCATGCGAATCATGTCCGGGAGCGGCACGGAAGAGACCAAGCCGTCGTAGTTGGTCACATGCCCGTTTGAGAAGCGGATTTCTCTCGCACGAGGATCGATCGATACCAGTTCGTGATTGAGATGCAAATTTCCAAGAGGAACGAATTTCTTCAGGTAGTTCACGAATCCGCCTGCGCTCGGGTACCTAAAGTGCGTGATGTAGTGAACGTGAGGAGCGGAGGGTGAAATCGCGCCGCGCAAGACTTCTTCGAGGCTGGGACGGTAGATGCGTGGACCGAGCCAGTCGGTGCTCATGTTGCTGGCGGTTGTTGTGTGGTATTTCCGGGTGTACTGCATGGGAAAAGACTCAGCGAATGTCTTGCCAAAACTGGAAATCAACCAATCTTCATAGTTCTTTACCGGCATTCCCGGCTTCTGGTGTTCCTGCACAAAATCGCTGATTACCTTCACGACCAGATCCTCCGGGAGTCCGTGAAGATGGAGTTGTACCGGGTGCAGCGGCCAATGGCCGCGCCAGTAATTGTTCAGGTTGATCTGGACGGTCTCGTATTCCTGATCCACGCTTTCCGCGAACAGGTTTTGAATTCGCGGATCCTTCGTAAACGAGATATGTGGTCCGACGTCAAATAAGAATCCCGTTTCGGAGCGGAAGGACGCCGTATGGCCGCCATGGTAACTATTTTTGTCGTACATCGTGGGAGTAACGCCCTCGGCATGCAGCCGGTGGGCCGCACCGAAACCCGCCATTCCGGACCCCAGGACGATGATGTTTGCCATAAAAAGAGCTTCTCCTGATTTTCGCGTTATCTCGTGCTGGCGCAAATGCGCCGGGTGGCCTCAATCCTGCAATAGTCCCTCGTACCGCTCGATTTGCGTACGCGTGAGCTGCCGAAGATCGGCGCCTGCCTGAAATCCGCGCCACCACTCGACGATCCAATCGAGAGCTGAATCCAAGGGGAGCACCGGATGCCAATCCATGCAAACTTTTGCTTTTGAGGCATCCAGCCTGAGAAAGTGAGCCTCGCGCGGGTGCAACGTCTCATCAAAGTTCCACGCTGCGCCGTCTCCCCAAAGTTTCGTCAACTTGTCGGCAATCCAGGCCACAGATTTGGCGTCTGTCTCCGTGGGCCCAAAGTTCCAGCCGGACGCAAAGCGGGAACCATCCTCCGAAAGCCGCTCGGCAAGCAAGAGGTATCCGCGCAGAGGCTCGAGAACAAACTGCCACGGTCGAACGGCGGAAGGATTGCGAATCATGCAAGATTTGCCGGCGAGGAATGCTCTCATGAGGTCAGGGATGAGCTGATCGCTGGTCCAATCGCCTCCGCCAATCGCGTTCCCTGCGCGGGCTGAGGCCAGTGCTACGCCGTGGCGTTCGAGAGAATCGGGCGGGAAGAAGGAATCCCGGTACGCAGCTGTAACAAGCTCGGCGCAACCTTTCGAGTTGGAGTAAGGATCACGGCCCCCCATGGGCTCATTCTCACGATAGCCCCAAATCCACTCGCGATTTTCATAGCATTTGTCGCTGGTGACGTTGACTACGACGCAGCGAAGTCTTAGCTGCCGCAATGCTTCCAGAAGATTAACCGTGCCCATAACATTGGAGGAATATGTCTCAATGGGGTCTTCGTATCCACGACGAACTACAGATTGTGCGGCCATGTGAATGATGACATCGGGACGGCACTCCGCGATGACAGCCGTGAGCCGGGAGAAATCGCGGATGTCCGCACAGACAGAGCGCACCGAGTTAGCAAGCTGTGTTTGCCCGAAGAGGTTTGGCTGCGTCGGCGGGGCGAGAGCATAACCGGTCACATCGGCCCCGAGTGATTCCAGCCACAAAGAGAGCCAGCTCCCTTTGAAACCGGTATGCCCCGTGACGAGCACATTGCGCCCTTTCCAAAACGAACGATTAAGCATGCTGGGTCTGGTCGCGCAAGGCGGTAGGTCTGAATTTGGAATCTGCCGAGAAAAGGGAGACGCGCATATTAAAGATTTGCCACATTTACGGCTTTCGACAAGGCAACCGGCTCTGAGGCCGCATTGGGCCACCGCGCGGCCTGCTCTTTCCAGAGAGCTTCAGTGAGGCGCCCCGTAGGGGAAACCACATCAGCGAACGTGAGCACCTGATCCCGGGAAACATCATGGCGCATTACGCATCCCTCTGAGAGGGCAATTGGGAGAGCCCCCATGGCCCGCGCCGCAGCGGAGTTGTCAATGAGCCCATAAGCGCAGAAACCCCCGATCCCGTCGAGGCGCTCACCGGCCTTAAGATCGCGTTTTGCAACCGTCATCACTTCGCAGACTGGGCCTGCGATGGGGGCAACCGTCGGATCTCGATGAATGACCGCTCTGCCGATGGTCGAGGCGATTTGAATGTGGGGCAGATGAAATGGCGTATAAAAAACATAGAACGGCCCATCGCCTAGCTTGTAGTAGGCAAGTTGAACCTTCTTCAGCGGCGAGTCCTCATGAACGATGACGAATGCGCCGGTGTAAGGAGCCGCGCCGAGCGCGTAGTCTACCAGACCGGTGCTGAGCATCTGGTCGGCGGGCAGCAGGTTAGCCATCTCCCGAACATCTTTACATGCGGGGCCGTACATTCCACGGCGGCCGGCTTGGAAACCAGTAGCGTTGGCCAAAACCGTCGCTTCCATTGATAGCTTCGTGGAATCAGCAAAAGAGGTTACTTTCTTCACATCCTGATCATTCTTCTCGGCGAATGCCTGTTGTGTATCAGGATTACGGTAATAATCCACCATGCCCTTGAGATTTCCGGCAGCAACCGGTCGAAGCCCCAAAGATCGAAGATAGCGCAGTAGCGTCATCGCCACTCCGGGTTCATCTCCATCCGTGTGGGTAACCACCAGGCCCGCCTGTTCCGCTTTGGCCTTGAGAATAGGACCAATGAAAGAATCCAACTCCGCGTTTACCAGCACAACCGGTTTGCCATAGTCGAACGCCTGCAACACAACTCTAGCCGCTGGCTCGACGGAACCCGTCACTTCCACAATCAGGTCGATGGCTTCGCAATTTGTCAAGACTGAAGGGTCATCCGTAAGTACTGGAAGCCCTCGGGAGATTGTGGCCTCAGCTTCCCGTGCGGTTGAGACACGAATCCAATTTGTGATGCCCGCCTCACGGAACGCCCGCTCGGCGTGTTCTGCGGTGCGATTCGCAATGGCTGCGAGGCGAATGCCGGGCACAGGCGTCCCAAGCTGCAGAGCAATCGCACGACCTGTCGCACCTGCTCCGATCATCCCGACTCGGATAGGGCGACCAGTGACTTCGCGGTCTCGGAGCGCTGTGTCGATCATATAGCCTAGAGCTCCTATTTCGTGACCAACGGCCAACTGCGGTCCTGTTCAGATACGGCCGTGGCCGGCAGAGGCCATTTAATTCCAAATGCCGGGTCGTCGAATCGAACTCCACATGCGGCACTTGGGGTATAAAACTGCGATGTCATATAGTACATTTCCGTATGATCTTCGAGAGTTTGGTATCCATGGGCACAGTGCTCCGGCACATACAGCATGCGACCGTTTTCCGCACTTAATTCTTCGCCGTGCCACATGCCGTAGGAAGCCGAGTTGGGTCTCAAATCAAGGACCACGTCAAACATGCTTCCTCTTGTGCACCGGATCAGTTTGGCTTCCAGGGCTGGCGCCATCTGCAGGTGCATGCCGCGAATCGTCCCCTTCCGTAGGCTGAATCCCATATTCGCCTGGACCGGCAAGAAATCGATTCCTTGCTCACTGAACTCCCGAGCGCACCATGCTCGCAGGAAACGCCCTCGTTCATCTGCGTGCGGAGACGGATCAATTACCCGTGCGCCAAAAACGCGAGTTTCCTTGAAACGCATGCCACTTTCCTTCTCCCTGTGAAAGTCTACCGAAAAATCCGGTGCAGGCCCATGTGCTGTCTCTGAGAATTAGCGCTTCGAACTTCACATTTTACTAGTTGGAGATTTCGGCAGGAAAATAATCCGGCCGCGGGCTACCGGTCGCCAATCGAACTTTGAGCGAGCATCCGGACACGCTACCGCCATTAAGTACACACAGACACCAGACCTAAGGTGCAATCCGGCTGCCAGTCTTCCGGGGATAGAATGAGCGGGATTCGCCCCAATTCCAGATTTGTTATTGAAAATACAGGGGTTATGCATGGCGAAGCGGGGGCGTAGCCACCCCAGGAGGTGCTTGATCGCCTGGGCCGCGAATGCTTGGGAAAACTATTACCACAGCTTATGAACAGTTTTCTCCCGTAGCTGGACTTGGAATAATTGTTCCAGCGTGTCAAATTGAGGTTCGGCTTAGGTTACTTTCTGAAAACGGGCCCCTTCGAGTTGATAAGCCAGCCGGCCACCACTGAGGACGGCGTATGCCAATCGGGCCCTTTCGCTTTCCGGTCCGACGATTTCCCAATCGTTCCCTCTAGGCACCAGCTTCATCTGACTTCTTGCTCTCCACCAGCGATCCACGTCTCCCGGGACAGTCACCCACAGATTTTCGCGTGCAACCATTTGCCGAATGTAACCGAGCAGTGACTCATAAACATCCCGTGCGCGGCGCTCCTCCAGATAGTCCGGGTGGGTAAGGAAGCTGATCAGTCCGTTTCTTTCTCTGATGAGCGCAAATTGCCGCTTCCAAAGATCTATTGAATAGTCATTCAAAATGTGAAAGAGCGAATAGTCCTGCGAAGTAGTGAGTGGGAGCTCAACGATTTTGCCAATGAAATACGGCATAACCGTGCAACAACCGCCGCGCAGAGGTTCCAAATGCGCGACATTCGGAACGGACATGTCGTAGGAAAACTCAAAGAGATCGTACCAGTCCTGCTTTCGATACATTGCCCCAGCGCGAAAACCTTTTGCGTTGTATCTATGAAGATAGGCATTGATGCTGGCAGCCCGGCGAGCGAACTCTGTTCGCTCCAAGTAAAGGCGTCCGTCGTGATTCAAATCATGGATATTAAATTCGCATCCGCGGCTTCGGATTCCACGGACATATTCGTCCGGCACTTCATAACGCCTTTCGGGGATGACTTGGTAGGCCGCCTTGAGTCCGTACGAGTCGTCCAAGTCCATTAACTGGAAGGTGAAATCGCGGCCAGCTCTGGTTTCCACATCGTGCGTGACGATCAGACAGCTGGCGGCGCCTTCGGGCCAAAACCAGATAAAAGGCAATCTCTTGACTCCGCTAGCTTCCATGCATAGTCGAAGGAACTCATTGTGGAGGTTGTCCACAGTAAAATCTACGGGCCAAGCTGGGAATGAGATCGCCTTCCAGTCTTGAAAATAGATCCTTTGTAACCGGCGGCGGATCGGAAAAGGCAAAAACCGTCGGAGGGAATAATAAGACTTGCGTGCCAGTTCACTTAAAGCGAGCTGTTCCAATCCTCCGGTGCCTTGCTGCCGATATCGTTCGAATCGAAGGTTTTCAATCACCTCAGCCGGATCGAAAGGAAGCTGAATAACTGGACCCGGACCGTGAACACCATTCGTTACATTGAATTTTGCAGAACCTGCACAATCTGACGCGACTCCGGAACTACATCGGCCATAACATATGTTTTGCGGACCAAATTGAAAGAAGCCCTCATCTCCGTTGGCGGTTTGAGTAACGAAGCGCACAGACCGAAGGGGCTCTTCAGCGATTCTATAGTAATCCAAGAGAGGTTGTAGCACGGTTTAGCTTAGCCTATCAGCTACAGGATTCAGCCTCAATTAGGCTATAACAGTGCGGAGCCACTACTGCACTGTCACTTCCCAGGTTGTGCTCATTTATCCAAGGTGTTTGTAGAGCCATTTCCCGATATTCTGCTGGATTACTTGGGGCAAAAAAGAAAAACATTGTGCGGCGAGTTTCGATTTCCACTGCCCCGCGGTCGATTGATGGGGGGCACAGGGGTATTGCCAGTACAAAAGCCGCGTCGGGTGCGGGACCCATTGGTTTTTGAACGCAAGAAGCCCAGCGTTTTCTAACTGTGTACGCCCCAAATCGAACTCAACCGCTCCCCTCGACTTGGCAGAAACCATGGCTTTCCAAAACAGCCATGGGGTTGCCCCATATCTGTTGAATTGCTTATCCGAACACCCATATTTGTAGTAGACAATGTCTCTGAATCGCAGGGTGATAATAGCAGCGATGGGAGTTTCCTCCTTATAAGCCACACGGATTTCCAATGCGTCTCCCAATTCCGCAATCAGATTGCGGAACCACCTATGGGGCGTGGGAGGCACGCGCTGACGGCGCCGGGTAATTAGAAATAGGGAGTAGAAATCTCGAAGTAGCTCTTCCGACCTGCCGCATTTTTCGGATAGTTTCGCGCGGTCGGCGCGCTGAATCCGGCGTTGAACCGAATCTTTGTCAAGCCCTCGAAATACTTTGTCCAAATCCGGACGCAAATCAAGCGTGTGAAGAAAATATTCCTCAGCAGGAAGGCAGCCCGTTCCCCCACCTGTTTGAGCCAACTCCCCATGAATGGGACGGACCTGGAAATATTTCCATTTCTCATGTTCCAGAGCACTTTGCAGGTGGCGGATCAAGAAGTTCAACTCCTGACTTGACTGACAAAGTGGTTCGCAATGATCAGAAAAAGGCAGAGATACAAGTCTGTGTCCTGTCAGCCAGCTGTCAACACGACAAAAGACAATGCCATTTTTCAACTCTTCGGTCGGCGGTGAGGTAGTAAAGGCCAAAGCCTCATAGCCGTATGTACTTCGCAGCGCGCGTAACCAAGGAATCGTATGGAAAACGGACGCTTTGGGGTGTGATCTCACAAGTGTGGCCCAACGCGGATCCCGGATAGGATCAAACTGATAGCAGCAGAAAAGAGAAACCGGCTGAGGGGCGGTTATAGGTAACTCGGCGTTCATCATCGCGCCTGTAGAAAATATTTTCTCAAAGTCGGAAGGTCAACGAACACACCCTGCTCTGCCTGCAGGAAACCTACGCAGTTTGCCTGGATGGTCGCAACTCTTTCAACAAGTTCCTTAAGGCAGCTATCTCCATTCGAAAAGCGGGCATGAGAGATGACAGCAAAAAGACCGCAGCAAACACGCCCGCGGTCACCAGCAATTGCCAAAAGATACGGTCCGGCTCGACATACCACAGAACCATTTCCGCGGAAAGTACAGCCACCAGACAGAGAGAAATGGGAAGCAGGATGGCGCGCCCGAGACGCCGTAAAGTCAAGTTAGTGCCCCTGAAGGTAAAGTGGAGAATTCCCGGCAAGAGTGCAAGTAATGCCAATGACCCGGAAAGAGCCACGCCTTTGACTCCAAAAGGCAGACCTATCGCGTAACTGATGACAAGAAGCGGAGAAACGACCAAAAGAAGAACCAAAAGCTTCAAGGATCTCCCCTGGCTGATGAACAACCAGATGGTTGACTCAAGCAGAACCTGCCCCAGAGCTGAGATGGCCAGCAATTGAAAAATGGGCGCCGCATCTCGCCACTGATGTCCCAGCAGGAGGATAATCACAGGTTGCGCAGCAACAAACAGAAACGAGAAGATTGGCGCGCAGGCCCAAATGATCAGATTAACGGCGCGAAGATAGTAGTGTGCGAATCGGCCCGGATCGTCCTGGATCCGGCTGAGCGTTGGGACAGCCACGCTGCCCGCAGGCACAATCAACTGGTTGACCGGCAGCATCAGTAAATTGTAGGCGCGCGAATACAAGCCAAGTGGGCCAGCGCCCCAATACCAACCGATCAGGACATTGTCGGCACTTCGGCTCATGTTGAGGATGAAATAAGAAGCGGCAATGTTGCCGCCGAAGGCGAGCATCGAGCGAACGCGGGCTCCGCGACGAGGAAGTCCGGGGCGCCATCTGATCATCACCCAGGAAAGGGACATCTGAGTGAAATTGGAGATTAACGGCATAGAGACCAACGCCCAGTAACCGGCTCCTCGCCAAGCCAAAGTGATAGCAATCGGAACAGCTATTGCGTAACAAGCAGTGTCGCGAATAGCGAGAGCAAGAAAGCGCATTTGCCGCTTGAGAAGCGCATCTGGCTGAACCCGTAGCCCACCAAAGAGAAAAGTCAGTGACAACAACAGGGCGATATTTGTGAGCCTTGGGTCGCGATAAAATCTCGCAATCACAGGAGAAAGGGCCATCGTCAGGAGCATTAGGCCCAACCCAAACGCCACATTCACCCAGAATAGAGCGGTAACCTGATCTCGAGTGATCTCCTTTCGCTGAATTGTGGCTTCAGAAAGTCCGAGGTCGGCGAATGCCTGGGCAAGCCCGGTAACCGTAGCAACCATAGCCACTAATCCGAAGTCTGCGGGGGTCAAAAGCCGCGCCAGAATCACGGTCGCCGATGTTTGAATCAGGATTTGGCTCCCCTTTGAAATGAGGTTGAGCAATCCTGCACGGACGGAGCGGCCCCGCAGATCGGCACCCAGATGTTCGGTGCTGAGGTCCTTTGACGTCTCTTGTTCAACCGACATGTCGATCCTTCCTAGCCGAAATGGATAATCGAGCAATCGATTGAACTAGCCAGGCGGGTGCGGGATGCAGGTTTCAGGACGGATCCTGACCGCCAGAGGAAGTCAATTGCGATTCGCGATTAGATTGGCGAGTTGACAAGCCACGCCGAAGTAAACGCGCGTAAACACTCATTGTCGCTTGGCCAACAATATCCCAAGAATGTCGTTCGGCGGCGAAGTCCATAATATTCCGTCGCCGGCTGGCCAAATTCGCGAACAGATTACTTGCAAAGTAGGACTCAATGGCCCTTGCCAGGTCGGCGGGATCTTCCGGCTTAAAGATAGACCCCGTCTCTCCTTCGACGATTTCCTCCTTCAAAGGCCCTACATCAGCAGCGAGAGCCGGTAGTCCGAAACTGTATCCCAGGAAAAGAACACCACTTTGGTAGATGTACCGATAGGGTAGGGCAAGAACATCGGCAGCCTTGAAATAGATCTCGGTATCCTCATCTGGAATGTACTCTTCCTTCAGGAGCACTCTTCCCTTTTGTACGTCTTCTCGGATCGATTGCCGAAGCTCGCTCCAATATTTTTCGCAGTTCTTGGGCCGGCCGGCGATGATTAGCTGATAATCCTTTTGTTTGTCCCAAAGTTGTCTGAGAGCGGCGACCAAGTATTCGAGGCCCTTATAGGGCGCGATGTTGCCAAAAAACAGGATGGTCCTTTTCTCATTTGGAATACCCAGCCGTTGTCTCGCTTCGGTGCGTCTGATTTGGGTATTGGGGATGGAATTATTGATCCCGAAAGGAATAACGGTGACTCGGGCAGATGGCGCGGCGAAATCTGCGAGGAGGTCCGTCTTCATCTGTTCGGAGTGAACAAAAATGTGGTCGGCACAATGATACTGAAATCGCAAGGTCAGGCGATTAAATACCGTGTCCCTGGAATCGCGTATGCAGGCATTGACGTTATGGACCGTCAGAACGATGGACTTTCCAAGCAGCTTGTAATACAGCATTAGAAGTGTACGGTCAAAGCTTTCAAATTTGTTGTTCCAGAGAATATGAAATATCTTCGGTTCGGAGGTCAAAGCGTAACGAAGCAGCCTGAAATAGTAAACAAAGACTCGTAGAACTTTTTTTTCGAAACTGGCATCCGGCCGCTGGTCGCCACGCAGATTGAGAAAATTGACCCGAGGGTTGTCGCGAAATTCCGGACAATCCAGATCATCGCTGCCGATTAAATCCAGAGCTACCCCTTTTGAGATGAGCTGCGTTGCCAGACCGAACGCATAAGGCTTGTCGCCGCCCCCAGTAAGCAAGGCAACTTCGATCCGGTCCACTGAACTCGAATCCTGGAGATGGGCTTTGCGGTCGGCGATTTCAAGGGATTTTTCCGCCGCATTCCCATCCGTCATGCCAGCCCGCTCCACTTCGGGGTTATGGGAACTCATGCCGCTGTCAGCCGCTCTTCCAGAAGCTCACAGATCGCGTGGCCGATGGTAATGTGCATTTCCTGGATGCGGGCCGTTGATTTGGATGGAATGCACAGGCAAAGATCACACGCCGACTGCATCATTCCACCGGATTCGCCCGTCATGCCAATGACTGTGACTTTGCTTCTACGGGCGGCCTCGATGGCGCGCAGAATATTCAGGCTGTTCCCGCTTGTGGTGATCGCCAGAAATACGTCCCCAGGCCGGGCATGGGCGGAAAGTTCGCGCGCAAACACAAATTCATAGCCATAGTCATTTCCAATCGCCGTCAAAGAGGAAGTATTGACGTGCAACGCGAGGGCCCTAAACGGCTGCCGCTCCCGGAGAAACCGACCGGTAAGCTCGGCGGCGAGATGCTGTGCATCGGCGGCCGATCCCCCATTTCCACCGATAAGCAATTGTCCGCCGGCCGCTAACGACGAATAGATCATCTCCACGGCGCTGGAAACGGCGTCCGCAAGCTGGGGAAGGGCCTTCGCAACTTCCAGGTGCTCCGCCCAGATTTTCTTGATTCTATCTACTTGTTCGGTTGAGCTTGCCACGCTCGCACTCCTTCACATTAATTCTTGGGAGAAGAACTGATGGTATCAGCAACAGGACCCGCCTCCGAACGGCGCTTCTCAAATCGGTACATCCATTTGTCCAGATACATCATCAGAGCCGATCGCATTTGGGAGAACACCCTCCGAGCCCGTTTGGTGGATTTCCAACCAAAGATCGGTTTCATCCAGGCATATTTCCACCCCAATCGAGGCTCTTCCAGATGCCCGTGAAGTTCTGCGGCTATGCTCTGAAGTTCGGCCACAAGATCCGGGCGCTCGGGGTAAAAATTCTGAAACCATGTCTGGAGGTATGTGCAGCAGGCTTTTCGAACACGATCGCTGTCCTCGAGCGATCGCAGGTACTGAATGTGGAGCTTCATCGAGACAACCATCGAATCCTTCTTGNCGTCGGAATCTCCGATGTAACTGACGCGATTCAAGGAAGGCGTNNTNCGNTAGAANACTTTGGCCTCTGGAACGAATCGTGTGCCCTTCGATGCCAAAAGCACGCGGCAAAAGTATTCTCCGTCATCGTCACTCTGCAGTCGAGTGTCCCAGGGACCCGCAGCCTCCGTCAGTTCCCGGCTGGTCAGCCAGGTTGCTGTCTGCATGTGCAGATTCTCGCTCATTTTTCTACGGAGCCATTCAACCGGCGAAAGATCGTTCCAAAGCGAATCGGGAACGAATTTCGCATAACGGGTTCGGTAGTTAAAATAGCCCCAGGGACCCGACAAAAGGATTCGCGGGTCATCCACCCCCTGCAAAGCGGCCAGTTGGCTCTCAATCTTGTTTGGGGCCAGAAGATCGTCGGCATCCAGCCACTGAATATAATCACCCTGACTGAGTTGCAGGGCATGGTTACGGGCCGCCGCGGCGCCCTGATTCTTTATGGTAACGACCTTCACCTCATTTGAGGCAAAGCGGCTCGCCGCCGCGACTGTTTGATCCTTGGAACCATCATCCACGACGATGATTTCCTTGCGCGACCAGGTTTGCGAGACCGCCGAGCGTATCGTATCAGCAATCCATTCCTCGGCGTTATAAGCGGGAATTAGAATAGACACAAGCGGTTTCATATCGAGAATCCTCAGTGGAGAGACACATCACCAACCGTTCTTGATCGTCTTGGCGCTCAAGAATGCCCAGGAACATTTTCATTGGGCCAGACGCGTTTGAACACGGGACGCGAGAACCCGCCGATCAAGTGCGGCATAACGCAGGTCGTCGACGCGCCACAAGCCAAGTTGGTGTGGCGTAAATCCCTTTGCATAGTCATCGATCAGTTCCAGAGCCGGCGGAAAGTTGAACGGAGGCGCGCAAAGGTTGAGTTCGTGCAAGGAGCCGGTTTCGATATCCATGTTCGCCACCACATCGGCGAAATGGGTAGTCAACAGGTATCGGATCTTCGATTGGGTGATGTTTCTCAGCGCCGCGAAGATCGATTCAAAGCTAAGATGAATAAAGCAGTCGCGCACTAGAATGAGATCGCAATCCGGCAGCACGTCTTTGGTTAAATCCATGACTCGGAAAGACCGAGTAGGCGATGTATATTTCTCGGTGACCGATGCGATCAGTGGAACCACGATGTCGCCGCCCACATAGCGCTCGAGATCCAGATTCATTTCTTTGAACCAGTAAAAATCACCACACGGAATATCAAGTAGCGAGCGAACCCCATACTTCAAAAACAAGCCGGGAATCGCTTTTCGGATCTTCTCCGTAGCATAAAGATTAGACCCCCCGCCCGAGCGGGATTGATCGTCTACCCAAAAATGGTTCTCATAGATCGCCGTGAATCTCTGTGCAGGATCGTCTCCTACGATGACCCTCTGCTCTCCCTTGATAACTCCATAGACGCGCCGCAGAGTTGCATTCCCGAGCATCCAGCCGTAGAAGTCAGGCATGTATTTACGCAGGATCCGACGAAGCAGCGCAAAGCGCCGTTTTGGTAGAACTATTTCTGCCATGCGAATGTTCCATCCATCTCAATCAGCCCCGATGGGCCCTAAGAAAATTCCGTTCGCCTAGTCCATTACCCGGCAGGACGATTCGCGCCATGAAGATGCAATTGCATCATCGAGACGGCTGTCACCGAATTGCGACACCCTTTCTGGGGCGGGTTCGCGAGGCCAATCTGCCACAGGCTTAAAGGTACCGAGGCACAGGCTGCCGCCATTAATCCCACACGATGACCATACCTAAATCTGCAATCAGTCTGCCAGAGCCTCCGATAATCACGCAAATGCCGAGTCGCAAGCCACACTTAATAGATTGAAAATAAACAACTTAGCATATCATATTGGGAAGCGCATTAGCTTCGGTGCACGATGGCCTTACAAAAGTGATCAGGATGGAAAATCTTTCCCACAATTGCTAACGGTTTCGTCACATCCAACTGCGTAGCTGGTGAGGCAATGATTTGACGTCCTTTGCCGGGAGCGAGTGATTGCAGTTGAACGGATTGAGGCGCCCACCGCGGCTATATGATTCTCATTCTTTTGCCCTTTTTGCCGGGGAAGGGCTAATTGGTACGCTGTGCGAAGACTACCCATGGGTACAGTAGACTTCATTGTTGTTTCTGCGCACTATGGATCCCAGGGGATAGAGTCAGATATCTTATGGGGAACGCTCGCAAAATGAAAATGCTCGTTAATTTCTTCGTTGTCTTTTTTCTCACCTTGTTGCTTTTTCTTGTGCCGTCCGCAAATGCGCAGGGTACTCGTACCGCCGCCTCATGTAATTACTCCGACGTGAACGCGGTCATCAATGGCCCAATCCATACCGCGGTAAACGGGGACACGATTAACATTCCTGCCGGGACATGCACTTGGACTTCTGCGCTGACTGGCCCGAGCGGAGTTGGCTTCACAATTATCGGGGTAGGCACGCCCAATTCGACGGCTAGCACAACCGGGGCAGCCGCTTCCTGCACCGCCACGAGAATCATTGATAATGCAGGGTCGTCCACATTCCTGATGAATTTCAGGCCCACCTTCGGTAACTCGACCATGCGGATTTCTTGCATGGCCATCGACCCGGTTACGGCTATCACGACGCTCTATGCTCCCATTGGAATTGGCGGAACATGTACGTCTAGCGGATGCCCAAGCGCCCGCGTGGATAACATTACGTTCGGAGCCTCTACTTTATGGACCGCTTCCGGGAATGGTGCGCAAGCAACGGCAATGGTTCGCTATAGCAATACATTCGGAGTCATGGACCACAACACAACTCTTTCTGGAAGCAACGTCGAACTTTTTAACGCCCAACTTCCAGCCTACTTGGGTGTAGGCGATTACGGTGACAACTCATGGGCGCAGCCGGACTCGTTGGGTGGTGCAAACAATGTCTTTGCGGAAAATAATTCGTGGTATGGGACTGGTGGCGTTGGTTCAGCCTTGAATGATTGCGAGGCCCCAGGCCCTATGGGTTGCCGTTATGTAATTAGATACAATACCTTAACGCTAATTCCAGCAGGACAAGCCGGGTTCGGCCTATCGCAGAACCACGGGACAGAAAGCGGTGGGCGATTCCGCAGCGGAAGAGAAGCAGAAGTTTACAACAATACCCTAAATTGCGAAGGCGCTTGTGTAGACGTAGATGGGTCACTGCGTGGTGGTACAGGTTTATTCTTCAACAATCATGCCAATCTCACTCCGGGTCAGGGGGCAAATAGTTGGTTGGGACTCTCCCTTTACAGAACTGTAACCCCATTCCCCCCCTGGGGGGCCTGTGGCGGCAATGGAGGATATGACCAAAACGATGGAGTAGTTTACTTCTCAGGTACGATGCCAACGTCGATTAGCGGTGTACTGACCATGACGGACAACTCCAAGAATTTCGGGAATCTTGTGCCTTCTGGCGATCCCTATTCGGTCCATGATGTTACGCAAGGTGCCCAATTCTACTCCGAAGTAGTATCGAACACTGCCACTACAATTACCGTCGCTGGGCCAATCTCTCAATCCGGCTGGACTGGTTTTAATAACGGCGATAGTTATCAGGTCCTTCGCGCCCAAGTTTGTATTGACCAGCCCGGACGTGGCCAAGGAACCTACATTTCAGGAGCCACACCTACACCAACAGGTTGGGTAAATGAGGTTCTTGACCCTATCTATCAGTGGAACGATATTTCTTCCGGTGGAGCGGGTTTCAGCCAAGGCCCCATCGGAGTTGGCAGCGGAAAGTTGATTGCCTACAGGGATTATTACTTGCAAGCATCCGGCATCCAGACGACTTCCAGTTCTCCGTTCTCATGTGATGGCTCGAACGGAGGCGTTGGTTGGGGCACATTGGCTAGCCGACCCTCAAGCTGCAGCGGCGCATGTGCCGCAAACACTCCCGGTTGCGGGTATTTCGCTACCGACCAAGGGACACAGGGGACGCTCTACGTGTGGAGGTCAGGAGCGTGGGCGCCCCACTACACGCCTTATACCTACCCGCATCCCCTTGTTTCCGGCAAGACGACGGGAACCAATGGGAATTCTCCAACTCCTCCTGCGGCCCTGACCGCGACCATTCAGTAAGCTGGTCGAGTGGTTGGGAACCTGGCTGCGTTTCTAGGCCTGAAAATACTGTGGATAAGGCCGCGCATTCTGGGAAATACGGTTTAAGGGCATCGGACTACGCGTGTTCGGCGCGGCTCCTTAGCGCGAGGAGCCAACACCGTCGGGCAACGGCTTCGGCGGCAGAAAATCTGGCTTCGCCCCCCCCCATAAGACCCAATGCAGGACTTTAGTGACGTCCTGCGCCTTCGCTTCCCAAGTTAGGCGTTCCCGCGCGTAGGACATGCCTTGCTGGCGCAACCGTTCAAGTAGGTCACGATCGTCAATGAGCCTGGCGAGAACCTTTTCCAGCTGCAACACGACCTCGCTTTCATTAGTGAGAGACACCTTGCACCCGACTTCTGGATTCACAATATCACCGGGTCCTCCGAAGTCGGCGACAACAGGTACTGCGCCGAGCGCCAGAGCCTCAAAGACCACACCCCCACCGAATTCGCGAACGGATGGAAACACCAGCACGTCCGCCGACCGTAACCTTTGCAGGGCTTCTGTGTGACTGAGCATTCCGCAGAATGTGACAGATTCCGCGATTCCAAGAGATTTCGTGAGCTGCTCAAGGCGGCTCCGCTCCGGGCCATCGCCAGCGACTGCAAAGCGGGCCAAGCCGTTTCGCAAAAAGGGAGCCGCGGCGCGCAATGCGAGATCGCAAGCCTTATAGGGGACTAGCCCCCCGACGAAAATCAATTCCAGTCTGCCGCCGCGCGGAGAACGGCGCTCGGTCCCAGAACAAAGAGAACGGCTGACCCCGTTCTCTGGGATAAAGAAAATCTTGTCGCCATAGCCCGCAAATTCGGCGCAGGTATGCGATGAACCAGCGATGATCGCGGCCGCCCTTTGATAGGTAGATCTAGCAAAAGGCAGGAATCGGTACATATTCCTCAGGTTGTCGATCCACCCCTTTTGATTATCCGCCTGGCTGAACCCCTGCGGCCAGGGCAAGCCACCATTGATCGGCCCGATTATGAAAGGCATGGAACAGTTCCGCAGAAAAAACGGGAAGGCACTGGGTATCACCGAGATCACAGGCGAAAGGCGCAATACGACGTCGAACTCGCCTGCTTTGATCCGAGTTCGCATGCGCCGCCAGGCACACCATTCAAAAGCAATAGCAAAGGGGTAGCCGAAGGCCGTCAGCGCGTTGCTGCGGAAATTATTTTTAAAGATCCAACGCAAACTCCAGGCGAAGATACGATCAAGCCACGGGACGCTGATCGCCTCAATGGCATGGAAAGGCCCCTGGGCGCGGCGCAGGGCCTCCTCGCTGCACGAACGGCCGATCAGCGTCACAGCATGGAGCTGGGCGAGTGCTTCAGCCTGGCGATAGCAAACCAGATTAACGCTGATAGACTCTGGATTGGCATCGGGCGCTAATGCCAAGATCCGCAAACGACTCATGTATGATCCCCTTGTGAAAGACTTTCTTTCAAGCCCGGCTGGAAGGGCGGACTAAGCTGTAGTTGCTTCTCCAGGAGCGAACCTTTTCCAGGCGCGTCCTAAGCTCGCCCTCAGTGTTCATGCCTTGGATTCGCCACTACCCTGAGAAGACCGCACGGCTCGCCTGCGACTTGCGTTCTCCGCGCCATGCAGGAAGGTCCAGCAGATCCTCATCGACGGCTGCAGGCGATATGCGCCTGATTTTAGGTTCGTGAAGCAAGTCGCGAAGAAGGCGAACGGTCTTATTGATGGGCTCAAGCCCTTGGCGGAGCGCAATTGCTCTGCCGAAATATAGGCCCGAAATAGCAGCATTTCCGGGCTGCTCAGATTCGCCATCCAATGTAATAAGCCACACTCACCTTTCTAGCCTTCGTTTTTGAGCACGAACAGGAGGTTCTGCCCCCCAACCGCCCCGAACATGAGCGGCCGGAAGCACGTCCAAGCGATGATTTTTGCAAGATCGGCCGAGGATCTTGGAGGAAGGAACGGCGCATCGTGAAATCCGCGCCGGAGCACCGTAAAGCCTTGCTCTCGAATGACCTTGTCCAAGTGCCACGCCGTTAGAGGGGTTATGTGCCCGTTCACGACGTACGCGTCGTTTGAAAACATGGCCATTTCACCCGTGAAGAAGAATCTCAGTCGTGAGTATACTCCAGACGCATTTGGAGTCGTGAGAAGTAGAATTCCATTTTTTCTCAGGATTTGCTTGATCTGACGAAAAACGTGCCTTGGGTTTTCCAGATGCTCAATCACCTCGATGATTGTGACGGCGTCGTACCCTCCTTCGGCAAATCGGCCTCCGAAATCTTGGTTTAGATTCACCGCCATGTAGGGAAAATCGAAAGGAGGGCGATCGGCGTCGAGATCGCAGGCTGTAACATTATAATTACCGTCGTGCAACCTCTTCGCCCATGCCCCCATACCACTGCCGAGGTCCAAAACCTTCGCGCCTGGCGAAACGAACTGCCGGAAGTGACCAAACGCTTTCTCGTGCAAACCCGCCGAAGCAGATTCGACGATACCGTCATATGTTGTCGTGCGATGCGAGGAGTCACGATAAGAGGTACTAAACATGGGAGTCCTTCCCGCAGCTACGCTTGCAAACGGAGGCGCAGTCCTTGAGCCGGCAGCCGTTCGCTGAAGTTCGAGCGCATTCCTGATTCTGAGTTCGTCTTAATGAGTCAATCGCTCCGCAAAAAGGTGCTTTTGCATCAACGAGAGCCTATTCTTGGCGTGCCAAGCCTTTCCAGAAAACCTCGATAGTGTTTTCCGCACACTGTTCGAGCACCTGCAGAAATTCGTTTAAGGGTAGCCACCGCTCCAGCGCTAGCCCCCGTTCGCAATCAACAGCATAGTTGAATTTGCTATTGACGGCCAAGCCCCCAAGCAACGCGACGCACTGCAGGCCTTCTGGCCGGAATTCGGGGAGGTTCACTTCAAATGAGAGGTAAGGAACAGGGTGCCGAAGGCCGCGTATCACGTTCAGCTCATAACCCTCAACATCTATCTTAATGAAGAGCGGGCGTCCATGCACAGCGATTAACTCTTCAAGGGTGGTAGTTTCGACGGTTCTGTGCTGCACGAAATCTAAGCCGAAGTGGTTATACGCATGCCGTGCTTTGTTTCCGCTTAATGTGGTTGCCCATTTTTGACTGAGCGTATTCACGGCCGATCCGGGACCGTCAATCCACATCGATTCGATCATATTCCCGTCGCTGACCGCTTTGCCGACAATAACGACTGGCCTACGGGCGAGACGGAACTTCACGAACCTCTCCTTTAAAATCAATTGATTCGTTTCATCCGGTTCTATCGCGACTACTCGTGCTCCCATTCTCAAGAACAAATCCGTTTTCAAGCCTTCGTTTGCGCCAACGTCGAAAATCAGGTCCCCGTGGCGCAGTTCAGGGAGGAGACGGCGGTAGAAATCCATCTGCCTGTCCCTGGCTAGGATCCAATCCTTGTCCGCGACCCTCCGGTAGAGATCATGGATACTTGATTCCCTTAGCCGGTAGTAGAGTCCGGCGCCTTTTAATATTGTCTGAGTCTGCCGTTTGAGAAATTTCATGGTCACTCCTGTTTGTCCCAGGAACCCAGGCAGATTCAACCGGGTGGTTCATCTCCAGGTAGCAGTGTCATGCTCTAGCCAGCCTCGGTGAGGCGATACAATTGATTTTATTTTGATCTGGCGGATTACCACGCCTGTTCATCCGAGTGAAATCAAGTGGTTTGTCGCCGCAAGATTTTTCCAGTCACGGTTTGGCTGTTAGGTCTCCTAGCAAGAGCATGTCTGGCTCGCAACTGCGGGGCCCGGTCGGGGGACGCGTTAAGAGGCGGCGATGCTCCGGCAGCGACACCGGCGGCGATGTTGCTCGCGATCACTGCGAGGAGAAAGAATATCCACATTGGAAACATCATACGGAAGCCGGCCTCAGTGACGCTGTAGACTATTGAGGTCAAAACATAAGCTATCAGAAGGCTGCCGAGTTGTGGGTCGCGGCGAAAGGCCTTAACAGAACGGCGATATCCGTCGATCAATATCAGTCCAATTAGACCGAGTCCCAGCCATCCCAGCTCAAGGTAGACTTCTATGTACCCGTTGTGAGCCTCGTTGAGAGGAAGACCCGGGATCGCTTGCCATAGTCTCTCGTGTACACGCGGGCTGAGCCAGAAACTTTCGAACCCAGCTCCAACCAACGGATTGGTCGCCATCGGGATAACAGCCGCCCAGATGTCCGTACGCCCGGTGAGCGTCGGGTCCCGACCCAAGGCATGAGCCGCGCTCTCTCTACCGCCGAGTATCATGACCAAACCAACAATCACTGCGAGCGACAGGACGAGTACGTGCACTGCGGCGGGGTTTCGCCTCATGAATCCCAGTCTGGTCGTCAACATCAGTCCGGCCCCCAAAAGGAAGCACGCGAGAGAGGTTGCTGAATTTGCGGTTATCAATAGCGACGCTCCAAGAACAAGCAGCGTCCCTTGCGCCAGTAGATGCCTGCGCCGGTCAGGGATCATTTCGTCTGGCCAAAGAAGCCCGAGAACGCGCCAAACCGCTCCCAGTGAGAGAACAAATGCAATTACTCCAAGAATATTCTTGTCGTACGTCACGCCGGTGTTCATCTGCGCACCGGTCCATTGGTCATACGTCCGGCCAAGATTCGGGTAATATTTGACGAAGAGCAGAGAAAGAGGAAACAAAATGAAACCAGTGCGAGAGAACAAGCGACGGAGAGCGGCGACCGGTTGTTCATCTGTTAGAACAATGAGAATCATCGCCACATCCCCTATTGCCTTAATCCATCGTTTGAACGCCACGCCCGGGTAGTCAGACCAACAAACGCTCAAAAGACAAAAGAAGAAGTAGATCAGAATCGGAAAGTTGGCGTTGAGGAAAGTGAGTGTCCGACGCCCCCGATGGACGAGGATACATATAGCCGCGATCAACAATATCTCGAAGAAAGCCCCGTCAACAGGGCTGCCCTCGAGCGTATTGTATCCGGCTGCGTAAGAAGGCCCGACGCCGAACCAGAATGATACGGGCCTTGATCCAAGAATCCATAGGTAGAGAACCGGTAGCCACAGTGCCTTGGAAGTCCGGATGGATTTATCGCGATCAAGGTAGAAAAGTCCGGCGATTCCACAGGCGTAGACCAGACTCGCAATTGAAGGGTTCATTTTATGTCAGTTCAGATAAAGCTCGGAGTTGGCACCGGAAAGTCATCTAGCATCAACAAAAAGTGGGTACATCAACTCTTCCAAAAAGGGCCGGCAGGCAACGTACGGTGGTGAACATCCGAGCAGCCAAAATCACCGAACCCTTAAATAAGAGAACATTCGTTTCATCCTCTTGACGAAACCGACGGCGAGGTCATTAGAATATCGGTGAGCGCTGTCCAGGTCAGCCGCAATCCAGTTTGTTAATAGGACTCGAACGGTTAAATATGCAATTACTAATGAACAGTAACTCTTCATCAAATTGCCAGTTCCTTCCGCCTCGTCCCATACGATCACAATGCCCGTTTGGTGAATGCCCGATCGTAGGCGGCAAGCAAATTCCCAACCGAATGTTCCCAGGCCAGTTCCCTCTCGACTCTCCTTCTTCCAAAGTCTCCCATCTTCTTACGCTCTTCCGGATTCTCGAGCAACCAGATGATTTTGTTAGCGAAATCCGCAACGGGATCTTCTTTCCGGGCGTACAGAGATGCCTCCTTGGCGCTAAACCTACCTTCCTTCGACTCAAATTGCACAATTGGTTTACCAAGAGCCATATACTCCATGATCTTAATCATGGTAGATATGTCATTCATCTCGCATGGTTTGTCCGGGTTTACGCAGATGTCGGCAGTTGAGAGAATGTCAAGCAGTTGCTCGTCGGGGATTCTGCCCGTGAAATTAACAGTGTCCTGTAGCCCTTTCTTCGTTACACTGTTTGCAAGCTCAGCGAGCCCTGGTCCGCCGCCGACGCACGTGAAGTGGATATCGTGTCGCCCCATGTTCTTGATATGAAGAGCAGTGTCCAGCAGGATGTCGAGCCCTTCCTGAACGCTCATATTTCCGACGTATCCGACCAGGTAACGCTTGCCGTATTTGAGCTCCGGCTTCGGGGCTACTGCTTTGAAAGTCGTCGCGTCGGGCCCGTTTCGAACAACAAAGACATCCTGCGGAGACTTCTTACCCCGGCTTATCGCCAAATCTCTGTAGCTGCAATTCGTGACCATGAGGATATGGCTGGATCGATAGGTCATTTTCTCAAGCCATAACTGAATGTCATAAAATATCCCTTTCTTCCCATACTTCGACAGATAGAGTTCGGGATTCGCATCATGGTGGTCGAAAATGTACTTTACGCCGAGAGCCCTGAACGGGAGGGCGACGAGAAAAATGTCGTCGGGCGGATTACAGCCCTGAATTACGTCGAATCCGCGCCGAAAATAGATCCACCACGCATAGAGAAATTGCCAGAATAATGCGCAGCCGTATTCGTTTAAATATCCTACGGAGCTATTTCCCTCTTTTGGCATCGGGTGCCGATAGATACGTACCCCTTCGAGCTCCTCGCAGTTGCGCGAGAAGCCTTTTCCTCTTGGGCACAACACGGTCACTTCATACCCATTCGTGCGCAGCGAAGTTGCCTCCTTCCAGACGCGCCTATCAAACGGAACCGGCAGGTTTTCGACGATAATGAGAATTCTTCGATTCAACAGGAGACGCCTTCCTTACAGTGATTTATATAATCCGGCAAGCGCACAGAGCATTGTCGCTTGTCCCCAATGTAGCGTCGGGGTTTTGTTAACGATCCATGGCGAATAACGTCGATAATAAAAATAACCGGCGGGGTCCTGCATGTTTTCAATCGTCCATTTGGCAACTTGCAAAGCCAGAGGAATGCTGTCGGGATCTTGGTCGCTAAAGAACACGAGCGTGTCGATGGCCTGAGAAGAGCACTGAATATCGATCGGAAGCGTTTTCCGATCGTAATATCTGGGTGTACCGTCCGGGAGAAAAAACGTGCGCTTCCAGTATTCGTAGCCCCGCTTCATCGCGCCCTCAAAACGATCGTCTCCCGTTGAGTTGATGTAGTGCTTGAAGCAGTCAAGCACGTACGCCGTATGGAAATTGTCAACCCAGTGCAGATTTGTCTTCTCGCCGTAATACCACGAAAAATCCGAGCTTTGGTGGTTAGCTGTGTATTGAATCGCCTTTTCCGCTAAGGCTCTATACGATTCGATTCCCGTGCGGGAGTAAGTTCGCGCCAACAGACTGGCGCCGAGCGTATTCGCATTGTGGACCTGTGAGTTTTGAGAGGGAATATAGCTAATGCAAAGGGCGTCGCCCTCGGCAAACCTTCCAAGATCACGCGAAATGTGTTCGCAAGCGCTGCGCGCGACATCCAAGTATCGTTGTTTCTGGAAATGATCGTAGGCATCAAGAAATGCGTGGCCAATCAATGACGTCCAAACGATTGTCGGCACACCTCTAGGCAGGTAAAAACTTCTCGATTGATAATCGAAATGATTCCCCCAACATGCTCCCGAATAACCCTTAGATTCGTTCTGCATCAACCATTCCAGCGCAAATTCCGCCTTATCCGCCCAATGCCTCTCACCCGTGACTTGATGGAGTCGGATAAAACCACGGGCCAGAAATCCCATGCCTTTGCTAGAATGGCTCTTGGGGATACCAAGCATAGGGCGCAAATTAATCGGGAATCTGCGGACGGCTTGTTGAAGCACAGTGCGTAGGAAATTCGTCTCAAGCGTAAGGGGACGTAAATACTTTGCGTCCAGCCCGTCAAAGGTGTCATACCCCCGATACTCGTTGCGCTCAAGCCAGCTAGAAAGCCGCTCGATCGATTCGAGGATCTGGCCCTTCGAGATCGGAATACCAGTTCTGTGCATTATCTCTTCACCAACAGAAGCCGTCGTACTTGCCATTCTCGCTCCTAGCTGTTGTTACCCGCACGAAATCAACCAAATGTTGCTCGTCGCGCAAGCGGCTCAGAACACTGCGAAATTCAGGATCATCGTTGCCGACGACGATTGTTTGTGCGTGTGCCAAAACCGCGTCAATATTATCTACCATCAGCCTGGAGATGTGCGGTATGTGGTTAAGAATGAAATCGCGATTGGCTCCTATTAGGCTCGCCAGTTTCACGTTCTTATCGAAGATGCGTAGATCGTAGCCCTTGCCGATGAGACGTTCGATGACTTCAATCATGGGGCTTTCACGCAGATCGTCCGTTCCAGCCTTAAAACTGAATCCCAAAATGCCGACTCGCTTGTGGCCTTTATGCATTACGAGCCTGAGGCCTCTTTCAATCTGCAATTCGTTGCTCGGCAGAATTGAATTCATGATCGGCAATTCCAAATCGTGCAGCTTGGCTTTGTACGCCAAAGCCCGTAGGTCTTTGGGTAAGCACGAACCGCCAAACGCAAAACCGGGCAAGAGGTAGGCCGACGAAATATTCAATTTCTTGTCTTGACAGAAAATCTTCATAACCTCGTGCGCGTCGATCGAGAGAGACTTGCAGAGACTGCCGATCTCATTCGCAAATCCGATCTTGAGTGCATGCCAGCTGTTGTCGACGTACTTGACCATTTCGGCCGTTTCGAGGTCTGTTCGAATGAGCGGGGCGTCGAGTTTCGCGTAGAGCGCAGCCAGCACATCGCCGCTGCCATGATCTGATTCTCCGATCACCGTCTTAGGTGGGGAGTTGAAATCCTTTACAGCAGAGCCTTCGCGCAGAAATTCCGGATTGTTGCAAACACCAAAATCGATTCCCGCCTTTTTCTTGGAGTATTCTTCCAGAATAGGTATAACGATTCCGCGCATCGTTCCCGGCAAAACGGTACTGCGGATAACGACCGTATGGTGCACGGATTTGCGCCTAAGTGCCTTTCCGATCTGCTCACAAGCCCGCCGAATGAATGTCAAGTCGAGATTCCCGTTGCCCAAGCTTGGCGTGCCCACGCAAACAAATGACAGCTCAGTAGTGTGAACGGCCTCCTCCTGATCGCACGTTGCGCGGAGTTGACCTGCCTTTACCGTCGCTTCAATCAGTTCGCTGATATCCGCTTCAATGATAGGTGACCTGCCTTCATTGATCAGGTCGACTTTCGTGGGCACAGGATCCACACCAATGACTTGATGGCCCTCATGGGCAAGGCATCCCGCTGAAACCGTTCCGACATAACCCATTCCCAAAATGCTGATCTTCAAGAGAACGCCCCTTTAAATCTTGTATTTCGCTTGAGCTGATGTGCCTTTCTGATCCCGCACTTGCCTTACTCTCCGGTTTGTCGCAGAGCTCTAATTGCGTGGTGCTTCTCGACTGAGAGAAGTGAAATCGGTCTTAGCAATGGAGACGTTATGTAGCCTAGGCGGCAGTACAGCTTGTATTGCAAAAAGAATTCTAGGTGCGCGGTTTCGGTCGCAGAATAAGTATCGTAGGACGCGAAACGTGCTCATAACTTCGCTCTTCGACGACATCGAATTCTCTTTCCATCAGCTGCACCATCGCCATCGGCCTCGGCTTGTCCGCTCCGGCATGCTCTGCGTCGGAGGTCGCGATTCTAATAATGAAGACCCCGTGTGTTTTGAGGTACTTTGCATAGTGATTGAGCGTTTCCTTGATCTTACCAATTGGAACGTGATACATCGACTCACGGAAGAGAATCACGTCGAATTCTTGCCCGGGTGTGTAGTTAACGAAATCGTGGCGCACAAAGAAATTCTTATTGCCCCGACCGGTTTCCACTGTTCGTCGCCGAGCCTTGCCAAGAGCTTCTTCGGATATGTCAACGCCGATGTACTTCTGATACGCGTCTGTGGACAGCTCGTTCGCCGTATTGCCCGGTCCACACCCGAGATCGAGAATACTTCCGTTGTTCGCGTACTTTTCGAGGTTTTCATAGACGCAGTCGCCTTCGGTGTGATCAATGAAGTCCCACTTTGTACCGGCAAATTCCCTATCCCAAAAATATTTCTTCAGGGTCGACGGCCCGTAGCTCTTAAGAAATGCCACAATAAAGTTTGCACCGCGCGCCGCAATCTTCATCCCAAAATCTCCTTGACTAATCTGAGAGTTAAAATGCTTACGAAAAACAACACTGAGCACGACTCCTCTTATACACTTGCCGGTGGTATCCACGCGAAATGAGGCTCCCGCGAGCAGAAACCAGGACGATTGGCGTCAATTCCTGAGTGCTAGGGAGTTGCCACGATACAAGGGGAAGGGCACCCCGGGTCCGTCAGGCATTTCGTCGCAACCTCAAAAAGCTGGATCGGTATGAGCGCAACTCAAATCTCCTTGACCCAACCCTCGGTGATCGAGCCAATGCTAACACCCGAATCCAGTAGAACCGGTCTGCATCCTGCCGCTCGAGCCGCCCGCACGTCTGTTTGAGAATCGCCGATGAAAGTTGAAAGTCTCAAGTCAATGTTGTAGTCGACTGCCGCCCTATAAAGCAATCCAGGGCGGGGCTTGCGGCAAATGCACTTTTCGTCATGCCGATGCGTGCAATAATATACGCCAGTGATCGCCGTGCCATTCTCGAGGAGCGCTCTTTGCATTCGCTTTGTGATTTCCACTCGGACTGGCGGCATCGAGAAGCCCTTTCCCAACGGCGGCTTCATTGGAAATCACGATCATTGGCAAACGGAGATCAGCTAACCGCCTCAGCGATTGGCGGATTCCTATCATAAACTCGAATTGGTCTCAATTCAGAACATAGTCGTCGGCTCGACGCCGATTTGTCACCCCGTCATATTCGATGAATATGGCTGGTCGCGCGGCGTCCGTTCTCTCATTCCGGACAAGAATTCTCAACATAGTGTCAAAGGAAGTGACCTGCCTTATGCGTTCGAAGCCAAGGTCGTAGCTGCGAGCCGGACCCTCCACCACTCCAACATGTCGTCAAGGGTGATCGAGAGCGGAATCTCGGGATTCCACGAGCAACGGGTGCGGAATTTCGTCGTATCGCCTGCAATGACCGGCTCGTCAGAAACCCTCATCAATGCCGGATCCTGTTGTATTTCAAACGGCACGCGGACTTTAGCTCGGATCGCGTCGATCAGCTCTTGGACCGAATAAGTATCTGCAGCGCCAACGTTGTAAACCTCACCTAGTTCCCCGCGCCCAGCCGCGACCCAAAGAGCCCGTACGAGGTCGCGGACGTCGCCAATGGCCCTGCGATTCATTAAATTCCCGACCCTTAAAAAGCCCCCTTTGTTGATTCCAGCCTCTATCTCAATGGCTCTTTTTGTGAGGTCAGCGCAAACATCACCGAGTTTTCCAGGTCCCGTTGTGTTGAAAATTCGAACCCGGACCGTGGGAATCTGATAATTTATGAAATATTGCGAAGAAATCAGATCCTGTCCCACCTTACTCACTCCATAGGGGTGGAGCGGACGAAGAGGATGCGTTTCGCGAACAGGCAGGTCCTCAGCCGCAACGGGACCATACTCCGCGCTAGAGCACGCGACCACGACCATCGGCTTCGTGCCCAGCCCCCGCAGAGACTCATATAGGTTAATGGTGCCCCCTAAGTTGATTTCAACAGTCTCCAAAGGTTTCTCCATCGAGACAGTTGGGTAGCTCTGAGCAGCCAAATGAAATATGCGTTGCGGGCCAAATCGTGAGATTAATTTGGAAAGACGGCTAAAATCCCGGACATCGCAACGCTCAAATGAAGCGTTGGCCCAAGGCTCTAGCGGCTCGCAGACGTCAATTCCAAGAACCGTGGCCCCTGATTCGAGGCACACCTGTTTCAAAAAAGGTCCCATAAATCCCGCCGCTCCCGTAATCAAGACATTCACGATTGAGCCTCGCCTTCGAAGATATTTTCCATTTCGATTTTGTTTAGGATTCCCTGAGCCTTCTGATATCGTTCCGGTGTCCCGATGTCTATGCACTGTCCGTCGTAGACGAACGGAGAAAAGACCCAGTCAGCGCGACCAGCCAACGATTTGGCTAACTGCTCAGTCAGTGCTTTTACTTGAGGTGCGACTTCAATTTCGGAGAAGCATACGAACGGGTAACAGTAAAAAATGGGACCATCATAACGCCAACCCCCATAAAGTTGTGGATGATTGCTTGAGCTTATAAGCAATAGGGCAGGTCTAGCCATCGAGAAAGAGCCGGTGAATTAACTCCAAGGTGAGAAGTTTGTGAATCGCGCTCGTGTAGTTCAGGCCGCCCTTGATGTGCCCATTCACAATCGATTCAACCGCCTTGGGTTCGACGTACGGACGAGAAAGGGTTCGGTGGTCGAGCAATATCTCTCGCACGTATTTGGAAAGAGTCTCTCGATACCAAATGCGAAAATGAGAGATCTTGTGCCTGCCCAGGAAAATACGCTCGGCATGAAGGGGAGCGAAAATGTGGTCAATGCGGGAAATCCACTGAGGCATTCCGTAATCATATGCGTACTCGGCCTTAAATGTGAATTCAAAGTAAGCCCTATTAATACCGGCTACAAAGCTATTAGGCCCGCCGACGCCACGATCGCTACGCATCCTGCCAAGCTCAGGACTGCCGTCTTTGATCAAGCGGAGACGAATGTCCCCATTCAGCCGGTCAGACTTGGGGGCACGGAAGACAGCTTGAACGAAGCCATTGTCCAGGTAAGGCGACCGCACTGTCAGCTGAGTGTTTTCCAAGGACAGGATTCCCTGGTGGTACCAGGGGGACTGCCGAAAAACGGCGAAAGTTAACGGATGTTCGCGGCGCACCTCGGCGTAAGTCTCCTCTGCCTGGCGAACATAATTGAGAAACTCCGGACGGAATACGCCATGGGGTGGAGGTACCGCCTTGAACATCACGGCCTGCCGAATTATTTCGCTCCCATACGTTCCCACCACTTTCGCCGGTGCTATCTTTCGAGCCTTTTCGCTGACATAGAGGTCCGAAGCTCGGTATACGTCGACGCCTCCTTCCGTCAGATATACGCTGCGCTCCGCATAATGCGGGAAACGGGACAGAAACTCATCGCCGATAGTGATCACTTCATGGGGTTGTTGGCAGAACTTTGCGATTCGCCGCGCAACCTTGACATCCTCACATTCCCGAAATGTCCCTCCAAACGTGTAATAAGGCATCGCACCCGGAGCCGACTTATGCCATGCCATGATCATTCGGGTGTCCAGACCGCCGGTCAGAGTCATCCCAACCCGTTCATGGCCAGCAAAATAGAGAGGAAGGTGCTTCGAAAAAACATTCCGAAGTCCCTGGTAGTAAGCCTCCGAATCCAAAGGCGCTTGCTCTTCCCATTCGCGCGGGTGAAAATATTCGTTTTTCCGCTTTAGTTCAGCGTTCTCAAAGACCCAAACGGACGCAGCAGGTATTACGTGAATGTCCTTGAAGATCGTGCGGTTCCTCAGCACACAGCTGCAGGCCACAAATTCGCCGATGCCGACGGGATCCGGCTCACGCAATTCAGGGCACACAGCCAGGATAGCCTTGGATTCGGCGGCAAAATAGAACGCTTCATTCGATTTGTGGTAGCAGAGCCGATGCATCCCGTACCGATCATTAAAAAGTGTGGCGGTACCATGTCTCCGGTCGACAGCTATCCCATGAAAGAGTCCATTTAGGGTCAGCGGGAAATTCGCATCCTCCTCGTAAAGGTGTACAAGGTACGAAGATTCCTGAGCGCGGACTTCATGTCCTCTCCTTTTTAGATTCTGAATAGTCTCCGGCTCGGGATATTCCTGCCCGGAGAAAACTAAAGTAACTTGCCCGTCCTCGTTAATAAGGGGCATCCCCGCACAGAAAGATCCCTTTCTGGCAGTCCATCCCACATAAACTCCGAGGGCCTCATCAACCCAGATCCCCGTCTCGTAGAAAGACTCGTGACGAATACTCTCCACCATGCGAGACAAAGCCGCCTCGGCGGTGGCCCGCGGCATCCTGGTTATTAGCCCCACGATCCCTGGCATGGCTTCTTTACGCCTCTCTGACCGGCTGAAATCTACGTTCGTGCCACGCCTTCCGAAAATCGCGGAGCCTAGCCGCCAATGACTCCGGAAGGCGATCAACGAACCGATGGTGCAGGCCGAGGCGAAAAGCAACGCGCCCGAGCGGAGTCAAGGGAATGTAGTATCTGGGCAGATCCATACGCCCAAATCCATTCACTTCTTTGAAGTGACTCAAACTGTCACCCTGCTTCTTGCCATAAGCAAAGTTTTCATACACCAGATAAGAAATCCCGTGGTCCGCGCAGCTTTTCACCGCTTGAGCAATCAAGGCATTAGTAGGAGCTTTGTCTTTGTGCTGAATCATCGAAAGTATGTGGACCAAACACGCGTGCGTCCGCGTCTCATCCATCACCAGCTTGATAAACCCGATCATCGTGTCGCCGACAAACGCTCCAACGTAGATGCTACGTTCGGGAAATGTGCCGGCATATTCTCGCGCCCGTTCGACGGTCATCCCGTAATGAGGAAAGCGTTTCCCTTGTCGAACAGGAGATTCATTGTAGATTCCGCAGATACCTCGGAAAAGCGCTTCGTTACATGCCACTTCGCGCAGCACCACTCCTCGTTTCTCAGCCTGACGGGCGCGGTTCCGGGGGAATGATCGGATTTGCTGATTCCACCAGTGGTCGAAGGTAGATACGGGCAGAACGGCTAGATTATCCCATTCCATCGGGTAAGCGTATTGCGGCGTCGTTTCCGGCAGTTTCTGTAAAAATGTGAAAAGATCGATACGGGTGCCGCACTTCTTCAGGCCATCCAGGAGTGTCTCCGGGTCCTCCGGAGAATTGTATTTATCTCCGTCGATTTGCGCGACCCGAATCAATCGTCCGCGAACCCTGATGTCCTTACCGCAAACTCTCATAACTCTACCCCTTCTGGCCGGACAGCATTGTTTCCTAGAGATCTCGTCGTCAGATCGGAATTAAATCAATCGGTGAACGCTCTTGCTGATAGCTCACTTCGAAATTTTGGCGCCCACAATCACAGGGGGATCGTTCGGAACTGCTGCATTGTCTTTTCCCAGTTGGGCGAAAATTGAGTCCATAATTTTCGCAGTCAGCAGAATCTCACGGTAAGGAATGGGTTCAGCAGTTCCTTCAAGAATTGATCGGTAAAATGACTCGATCAAGCACTTCATTCCTGCTTTCATTTGGAAATCGTTTCTCAGAAAGTTTCTCATATTAACAGCCAGATTTTGCAGATTCTGTTTCGCCATGGTCACTGGAGGGACGAATTTTTCCGCGTAGCTCTTGTACCTCGTGCCCCGCAATTTAATTAAGGTTTCCTGGTCCTGATCGAGAATCAATCCGTTCTTCGGCCCGTAAATGCGAAACTGGTGCAGCCCGGGGCGCATTTGCGACGAAAACGTGAAGTACGCCGTCGCGCCGTCGTCGTCGTTAATCAGCACGCGCAATTCGTCGATAATCTCCGTCTCGCCCATGCTCCTTAAAAGAGTGCTGGTGCGTCCCGACACAATTACCTCCGGCGATTGGCTCGTGAGGAATTCCGCGATCCTGGCGATTCCGTGACTGATGATGTTCTGCAGCAGCTTGCCCGGCAGGCGTCGAACCCAATGCTGTTTGTCCCCCAGCAGAGCCCCAGCATAGTCCGATTTGCCGAGTTCGTAGCAGTAGTAACTCTCCATGTGCACGGCCTTCCCGCCGAGGAATCCGCTTTGTACCAGAGCACGCATCCGACGCGTCACATGACTAAATTGGTCATCGTGACCGGCCGTGATTTTAAGGTTCTTCTGCCGCGCCAGCGAAATGAGTTCCTGTGCTTCGCCCTCCCAAACCGTGAACGGCTTCTCTACGTAAACGTGGCACCCTCGCAAGAGACAGGTTTTGGCTAGATCGAAGTGGCCCTGAGGTGGCGTGGTGATGTGAACTACATCCGGCCGTGCAACATCCAGCAACGCCTCGACGCTGCTGAAATATCGTTTGATGGGGAACCTCTTGAACAACTGTTCCGCCATCAGAGGTTCGCTATCGCACACCCCTACGATTTCGCATCCCCTAATTCTCCGGATCTGCGACGCGTGCGAATCCGCGATCTTGCCGCATCCGACGATGCCTACTTTAAGCACTTGCTTTCACTCTGCAGCTTTCGAAAAAACGGCGTAATCCCTCTTCCGTCGGCACCTTCGGGCACCAGCCCACTCTGCTTTTAAGCTTCTCATTGCTATAGCGCGTTTTCTTCCAGTACGCATGCCATCTTCTTCGGTTGAACGCAGGAGGTAATTGTTCTCCCGACCAAATGGCATATTTTTCCCACAGAGCGCAGATTGCATAACTCAAAAAGTGCGGAACGTAGAGAGAGGGGAAGCCTCTGACATAGCGCTTATACAAACGCAGAAATCTGCGGCTCGAGGGGAGATTGTCGTCGACCACGTTGAACACTTCCCCGTCGATACCCTTTTTCAGGCCCGCCAATGCGATCGCTTCGGCACAGTTCTCCACAAAAGTGAAGGGTATGCTATTCGACCCGCCCAGGTGCAGAAAGATTCCAAATGTGCCAATCCCCACGCGTCCACTGATGCCTTCGTTTCCGGGTCCGTAAACCTGGCCAGGTCTCACAATCACGTAGGGAATTCCCAGTTTATTGCCATACTCCTCCACGATGCGATCCTGCTCCACCTTTGCAAAGCAATACGCTTCTCCGCGCAAGTGCGCGGGTTCTTCTACCGGGCATGATTCGTCCAACAATCTTCCTCGCGTCTTCTCTCGATTCGAATACACGGAAAAGGAACTGATGTTCACGAAGCGTTTCACACATTTGTGGCTGGCGCTCGCATCGAGCAGATTCCGCGTAGTCACTACGGAGTTGATGAATGCATCGGGAAACGACTTTTCACCACGGCCAGCAGCCAGATGAAAAATGACTTTCGCGTCCTTGGTGGCTGCCAGACAATCTTCGCGTGACAGAAGGTTTCCTCTCACGAACCCAAGTCGCTGTCCATCGCGGCGGAGATTCGACAACGCTGCCAGGCGCGTTTCGCTGCTCGATGGCCGGGCAAAGCATCGCACATTCCGAAATCCGTGATCCACCAAGCTCTGGACCACGTGCGTACCGATAAAGCCGCTTGCCCCCGTGACCAGGATCAAATCGTCCTTCTCGATGATGAAATCGTCGACCTGGGCAGCGCCTGGCTCACGACACCCCACTTCTATGCCACCAGGAGTCCCATTCATTGATAAATCGGATGACAAGATAGAATCCTATCCTCGTACAGACTCAACTTCCTAGATGATCGTTGCGGTGAGATGGAGCCGTCGTGCGACCAGGCTCTTCAGTCGTTTCATTTGGTCGCTTTGGCGAAGCTCCATCAGTTCGCGTGGCATGGTTCGTTCCACTCCACGAATCGAGTGCCAGAAGTAGGAAACCAGGACCAGCAGCCCGCCAACGACGTACGGCTTATACTGCATCTGATAAAGGCTTCGAAATAGTTCCCACACCGGATGGTTCCCGAGAAGATAATCCTTCCGCCCCATATACCATCTGCCGCGGAGCCCTGTGTGCAGCGCCCCTCCCTGGCTCCGATGGTGCATGAAGGTTGTCTCGGTAAACGTTCGCGTCTCCCAACCCTTGGTGCGTGCACTTAACACCGCCATCAGATCGATGCCCCCGGTTTTCACCGCCGAGTAACCACCGATCGCCTCGAAGCATTCCCGCCGGAACATTTGGATCATTCCGGAAACGTGCTCGACTCCCACCAGTTCATAGTTGTAGCTCAAGTTCCCTTCGAGGAATGCTGTGCCAGCCACTCCAAGCTTCGGATTCTCGGCGAGATGGGTCATCAAGAATTCGAAATAGCCCGGATCGAACGAAACGTCGGCGTCCAGATTGCCAATGATCTCGTAGTTGAGGTTTTTTACTTTTTCCTGCCCGGCATTAAAAGCATGCACTTTTGCCGCGAAATTCCGTTCGCGGCGCACCGGCAGATTCACCAGTTCGATCCAGTCGTATTTCGAAAGATACGGGTCGATACGGCTCGCAGTGCCATCCGTTGAGCCGTCGTTGACGATCACCCATTTTAGCGGCAGATACGTCTGACGGGTCACAGACTCTAGTGTTTTTTCGATAAACTCTTCTTCGTTTCGCGCTGGTGTGATCAGCACGTAGGATGGCAGGGATTGGTCTTGTGCCATAGCAGCCTCTTCCGTTTTGGTGGTAAGGGAGCTAGTTCCCATTTGAGGTCGGTTGCTGAGCGTACACCTCGGACCGCTCAGCGGTCAGCGATTTGTCATAGACCTCGTCCGGCTCGTTCACGATGACCTGGCTGCCTCGACTTGAAAAAGAGAACGGGACGCACAAGAGATTTTTGAGCCGCATGCGCAATTCCTTTCGCCGTTCGGGAGTTACAAAGAAAAGCATGAAACCGCCACCGCCCGCGCCAAGCAACTTTCCACCGAGAGCGCCAGCGCTCCGACCTGCTTCATAGATTTCATCGAGACTGTTATTGGTTATATTTTGCGTGAGCGTCCGCTTAATCTGCCACGATTCATGCAGCAGATGGCCGAACTCATCGAGGGAGCGATTCGGGTTGCTAACGATGGCTTCGGCCTCGTCCACCATCTGCCCCATGGCCTCCAGTTCCCGCTTGCGTTGCGGCGTAACTTTAATCTGTTCTTTGGCAATTTCCGAAGCGGTCCGGGAAAAACCGGTAAAGAACAGAGCACAGTGTTGCTGCAGGGCTGCCAATCTGGCGCCCGGGGCGATCACTTGTTTGACTTCGAATCCCCCGTCAGTGTGGAAATTGATCCGATTAAAGCCACCGTAGGCGGCGCTGATCTGGTCTTGCGAACCAACGGCCTCTTTCACAACCTCTTGCTCTACATGCAGAGCATCAAGCGCCAGGGCATGCTTATTGCGCATTTGTTCTCTCAGCGCATAGAGGCCCAACAGGAAACCTACTGTAAAGGCAGAGCTCGTACCGAGCCCCGTCCGAGCGGGCAGATCTGCAACGTGATGAATTTCGACTCCCTCATCAATTCCAAGGAACTGTAGGCATCCACGAACAGAGGGATGTTGAATTGCGCTGTTTTGATTAACATTTTCAACTTTAGAGTATGAGATGCGGCTGTGATATTCAAAAAAAGGCGGAAGGTGCCGACAGGTGATGTAACAGCATTTATCGATCGTCGTAGACAGGACGGCCCCACCATGTTCGCGGTACCAGACGGGGTAGTCGGTGCCTCCACCAAAAAAAGAGATGCGGAGTGGTGTGCGGGTGATAATCATGCTTTCGGTTTCCCTTTCAGGAATTTCTGAACTCAAGAATCCGGGGAATTGCTTCGAGAAGAGACGCCGCAGTGACATCCGCGCCACACGGCGTGGCATCTTCGTTCCCTGGCTCTCTTATTGATGGGCCTTCCACCAACACGCGAACCGTCCTGCAGCCGGCGCTTTTGCCGGCTTGGATATCGGCCGCCGAGTCGCCAATCATCCAAGAGGAAGCAAGGTCGAGATCGCGAGAGCGGGCAGCCTCCAACAGCATTCCAGGTGCAGGTTTACGGCAGCTGCAGGGCGGGTCCAATTCGTGTGGACAGTGAAAAATTGCGTCGATTCTGGCACCGGCACGTGCAAGATGCTCAGACATGCGCTGGTGCAAGCCTTTCAAGTCCGTTTCCGTCAGTAGCCCTTTCGCGACGCAACGTTGGTTGGTAACGACGATGACGCAAAACCCCGCTCGATTTAACTGAGTGATGCCTTCGACCACCCCTGGCAGAAACTGAAACTCTTCCCACCGAGTGACATACTGCCCATCCGGGGCTTTTTGATTGATCACCCCGTCGCGATCCAAAAATGCTGCCTTATTCATGACGACTGCCGGATGAAAAAGCACGCCCGATTGCAGTTCCCTTTCTTGAGAGTGCTTCCACGGGAAAGAATCCTAGGGATAGGCATCCAGATCAATGCTGCAGTTGCTTCTGAGACCCGCTAGGGGAATCTGAGATAGCTGCTTGAGAGAGAGACTCGTAGAGGGCCTGGGCACGAGCGTAGTCCTCTGGTGTCCCTATATCAATGAACATTCCATTTTGTTCGAGTGCAAAGATCCCCTGATTAGCGAAACCTGGAAGTACATCCTTTTCCAAGCTTGAAGGGCCGTCCGGAATGTGGTTCAGAACTTCCCGATTAAAGACGTATACTCCACCGTTGATAATTCCGGGCTCTGGCGTTCCCATCTTTTCACTGAAGCGAGTGACTCTGTATTGCGCGTCAACGTGGACTGTGCCGTACCTCGCTGCATCCGGGACCCGACGCACGGCAATCGTTGCTAGACCACCATGCTCTCTATGGAATTGAATCAACTGGCGAAGATCAAGTTGCAGGAATGAGTCGCCGTTCATTACCACGAAGTCGGGAGACTGCAAAACGAAGCGTTCAGCCAGCTTTATTGCTCCGGCCGTTCCGAGGGGGCGCGTTTCCTCCGAATAGTCGATCGTGACATTCCATTTGCTGCCATCGCCGAACTCTTGTTGAATCTGCTCTGCTTGAAAGCCGGTACACATCACAAAGCGGCGTAGTCCTTGCGAGCGAATTTGCAGCAAAAGCAATTCGAGGAAGGAGATGTCGCCGATGGGAGCCAGCGGCTTTGGCTTGTCGGACAGTACCGACCGCAGCCGCGTCCCCATACCCCCAACCAAGAGCAAGACCGACACATTTTCGGAGGAACTCTCCGCTCCTGAAGGTTTATTGCTGTTTTCTTTCAATGCTTTCAGCGACCTCTTAATAGCACCCGGAACAAGTGGTCAGAAATTATTCTCAGAGGAACGCTTGCCAGTAATTTAACATCGACGTTTAACGTCCGCTCGATTGAATTGAGAGGTGTCCAGCCTGTGTCCTTGCGGAACTTTTGCGTGCTGCCAAAGATGATCTTTTCATCTGAAGGACGCATCAATCGGGACACCGGTCGAATCTCTGCCTTAACACCAGACAACCGAATTGCAGCGTGCAACACTTCGTGGATGTGATGAGTCCGGCTCGCACAGAGATTGTACGCCTCACCACGTTTTCCCTTCATCGCGGCAAGATAAAATCCCCGCACGGTATCCTGCACATCGAGAAAAGCACGTGGAGGCTTCAAGTTGCCAACCTCCATAACCGGGGCCTGCAGACCCTTCTTGATCCGCACTAATTGCCGGACAAAATCAGAGGGTGCATTGTTGGTTTTGCCTGGCCCGGTAGTATTGAAGAGGCGAATATTTACCGCGGGAATTTTGCAGTCAAGAAAGTATTCCCGCGCCAAAAGATCCAGACAAACTTTGCTGATTCCGTAGGGATGCAGCGGCTTGAGCGGATGCTCTTCTGCAACTGGGATGGCAGAGGCTGGAACGTTCCCATACTCAGCGCTAGAACATGCGGATACGATGACTGAGGGTCTACGCATGCCTCGGGCTGCCTCGAAGAGATACAAGGACCCCATGATATTTGATTCGAAAGTTCTAACTGGATCCGCCCATGACACCGTGGGCAAGCTCTGTGCTCCTAAGTGAAAGATGTGCGTAGGTTGATACTGGGCCAAAACTTGTGTTACGCGCTGCCCATTCCGGAGATCGCATTGTTCGAACCGTAAGTTTGGCAGCTTTGGAAAACGGGGCCGAGCTTTCTGAGCCGTACGTACCGACCACACTCCAACCCCGGCCCTGAAGGAATTTGGCCATGTGAGAGCCGATGAACCCCTCCGCTCCCGTGACTATTGCGGTCTTTATCATTCGAGGAGCCAACTTTTTGTTTCAGTACTTCAAGTTTGAAGGGAAGCTGAATCCCTTCCTAGCAGGCTATCGCCATTAAACTCACGGGGAAATGAGTCTGGGCTACCCGTCAAATTCAGCTAACAAATTTAAAATCCAGTATTTAGAAAAATTAAGCTAAACCTTGAAACGAATGATGGAGCGGCAATCTAGCGACCACAGTTCCGAACAGGCCGGAATTTAGAGTCCTTGCAACCTTAGTATTAAGGCGTCATCAACTACTTACAGAGTACTTGAAATTGATCATCTCTATTGAATCGCCATCCTGGAGATCAGAAATCAGCTCCGTGGAAAAACATTGCCCCCTGTAACCACACTCTTATAAGCCAGTAGTCTAGTCAAAAAGGCCTGTGGTGGCAAGGAGTTGAAGTTATGACCGTATCTCTCGGCTTCGCACCTGATCAAACGGCCGGCCGGCCATCAAAGCGACACTGTGGTGAGCAAATTTGTAAAACCATTGAGGCCAATGAAGCCAATCGTATCCCCCTTCCACCTTTGCCCTAAGGAGCTCCACATCGTCCCAGGAATTGACGGAGAGCCGAGGCAGGAAGAAACGCGTATCCCTCGGCTTGGCCCTTCCAATTGTGGATGAAACACCATTTACATACCCCACATTTTCCAAGGTGTCCGCGAGGTACCGGATAAAGTCACCATCCTCTTCTGGCAGCGCGAAAGGATAGGAAAATGATTCGACAGACGCCCCAATTCTTTGCTCGATAGTTTCCTTGGAATAACCAAGTTCGTAATCAATCTGCTCTGGCCCCAGGGAACGGAGGTCCGCGTGAGTCACTGAATGAGAGCCGAACGTGATTCCTTCGGAATATAGCTCGCGGACTTCGTTCCAGGTAAGGTAGTCGGCGCCTTCGACGCGTACGGACGTGTCCCGGATCCGGTCGGTAGCCAAAAAGACCGTCGCAGTAAAGCCGCACTGTTTGAGTAGTGGAAATGCGTCCTTGTAGAAATCCTGGTAGCCATCATCAAACGTGAGTACGACGGTCTTGGCCAAATCCTGTGCGGCATCAAATCCACTCAAAAGATCAGAAAGATTGATTGTCCGGTAGCCCTCCCGCCGTAGCCACTTCATTTGCATCGCAAAAACGGAGACTGGCGTATTGATTTGCTGGTAGGGATGCACTTTCCCAAACAAATTTTCGGAGATGCTGTGATACGTCAAAATCGGCACACAGTACTTCGAAGTCCAGCCGGTGAGCTTGGCAACCGGATAACAAACATAGATCGTGGCTAACCGGTCTATGCGAGGCAATTGGAATGCGCGTAGAAACATGAATCTTCTTTGTGCTTGGGAGAAGTTGACTGAGCCTGATGTTTTAGATTGAAAAGGAATGAGTGCGTACTGATTATTCAATTCAGGGATAGCCAGGAAAGGGGTCTCAGGACTAATAGCGCCAGCATCGGAACGATTGAGTAGTTTCGGCGATGCTGGCGTAAGAAATGTAGCTCGGAACGGATCGGAAACAACTAAAGTGTCGCTACGACCTTTGACCCAACAAACTCTCTCACCGCTGCGACCACCTCATCCTGTTGGGGAAGCGAGAGTTGGGGGAACATCGGCAAGGAAACGATTTCTCGGGCAACCCGCTCCGTTACCGGATAATCTCCTGTTTTGTGGCCGAGATGCTGGTATGCCTTCTGCTGATGAAGCGGAATTGGATAATGGATTCCCGTCGCAATGCCGGCCTCCGCTAAACGCGCCTGGAATGCTTCACGATCATGCACGCGCACGACGTAAAGATGATAGACACCCTTTGTCCAAGAAGCCTCCACAGGGAGGACTATAGAATCCTTCACCTCTGCAAACAACTTATGGTAGCGGTGGGCAAGATTACGCCGCGATTCATTCCATTTGGCAAGGTGGCGAAGTTTCACCGAGAGCCATCCCGCTTGAATGGAGTCCAACCGACCATTGTAGCCTTCGATATCGTGGTAATACTTTTTCGCTTGGCCGTGGTCGCGGATCATCTTCATCCGCTGCGCCATAGCCTCATCGTTTGTCGTGACAGCTCCGCCCTCGCCACAGGCTCCCAGATTCTTGCCGGGATAAAAACTGAAAGCAGCCGCCTTCCCCATCGAACCGGCACGCTTCCAGGCATTTTCCTTCTTCGAGAAGTACTCAGCGCCGTGCGCCTGGCACGCATCTTCAACGACAAATAGATTGTACTTTGCTGCCAATTCGAGGATCGGATCCATGTCGGCCATCTGACCGTAAAGGTGCACGGGGACGACTCCGACGACGCGGTGATTCGAGGCTCGATCGATCAGCTTGCCGCTCTTGCTGTCAAAATCGCAGCTCTTCTCCAGATATTCGCGGAGTTTCTCCGAATCCATCGTGTAGGTCTGTTCATGAACGTCGACGAACGCAATGTGCGCTCCTGCCTGGGAAATCGCTTCCGTAGTGGCAATGAACGTGTGAGGCACCGTAACAATGATGTCTCCAGGCCGCACATCCGCGGCCATGAATGCAAAGCGGAGTGCATCGGTTCCGCTATTCACGCCAACACAATACTTCGTGTTGCAGAACGCCGCGAACTCGCGCTCGAATCCTTCAACCATCGGGCCGCCAATAAAGCTGGCATTGCTAAAGGCCTTTTTCACGACCGCCAGTAACTCGGATTCAAGTTCCTGGTGAGGGGTGACCAAATCCAGGAATGGCACTTTCGTCGGATTTGCCATGATCTACTTTTTCTCCTCGGTAACAAAGCGTAGAAACTTTGCCGGATTTCCGGCAACAATTGTGTTCGCGGGCACATCTTTCGTCACGACACTGCCGGCGCCAACGACGGCGTTCTCTCCGACAGTGACATTACAAAGAATCGTAGACCCCGACCCAATCGAAGCACCCTTGCAAATGCGGGTTTTTTCAACTTTCCAGTCGGCCTCGGTCTGCAAACTACCGCCAGCGGCAGTGGCGCGGGGATACGTATCGTTGATGAACGTCACGCCGTGGCCGATGAAAACGTTGTCTTCAACCTCAACACCTTCGCAAATGAAAGTGTGACTGGAAATCTTACATCGGCGGCCAACACTGGCGTTCTTCTGGATTTCCACGAACGCACCGACCTTTGTTTCATCTCCGATTTCACAACCGTAAAGGTTGATAAACTTGGAAAGCTTCACATCTTTCCCAAGCTTGACGGATGGCGCAATGCAAACGTATTCACTCACAGAGTTACCGTCTCTCCCCGGCTTCGAATGGAGCGATTTGCTGCTTCCAGGATACGAACAACACGAAGACCCGCCTTTCCGTCGTTAAACGGATTGGTGTTCTCTTCAATGCATTTCACAAAATACGAGGTTTCCGCGCGAAGCGCTTCCACCTGCTCAAGCTGGGGAGCCCACATATCACCCGAACGATAACTGACCAGCAATTGGTGCAGATTCGCCGGGTTGGTCGACATGCTGACACCCTTGTCATAAATTCGGATCTTCTCGTCGGCCTCCAGATCGTTCCAGACCAGCATCTTTTTCTCCCCACCGATGAGGGTCGTGCGAACCTTAACGGGTGAGAGCCAATTCACGTTCACATGGGCAATAATCCGCTTCGGAAAATACACCGTGATGAATGCAACGTCTTCGACGCCATTCAAGTGCTTTTCCCCCGTAGCCACGACAGCTTCGGGTTTCTCGCCGATCACATAATCCATGATCGAAAGGTCGTGGGGAGCCAGGTCCCAGATCACGTTCACATCGTGCTGGAATAATCCGAGGTTTACCCGGAGGGCATCGTAGTAATAGAGGTCACCGAGTTCTTTTTTGTCGACCAGTTCCTTGATTTTTCGCACCGCGCCTGTGAACAGGAAGGTGTGATCCACCATGATCTTCAGGTTTTTCCGCTCCGCGAGTTCCACAAGCTCTTCGCCCTGCGCCACACTGTAAGTGAATGGCTTCTCTACGAACACATGCTTACCATTCTCGAGTGCTTTTTTGGCCAGTTCGAAGTGTGTCCAGACCGGCGTGACCACGGCGACCACGTCAATGTCGGGTGATGTCAGGATTTGATTTTCGTCTGTCGTAAAGCCGACGGCAGGAAACGTCTTTTTCAGTCGTGATTCACACTTCGGATTGCGATCCGCCACCAAAGTGACTTCGCAATTGTCCTGGGAATGGAAATTCCGGACAATGTTCGGACCCCAGTAACCGTAACCAATCACACCGATACGCATTCTGAAACTCCTTGAGACTTCCTTCGACCTAGACTGCGCCGGGCGCAGCGGCGCTTTGTGGAGCCATCACTGAGGAATCGCTTGAGGGGTCACTTTGTTCAGCCGAGAATATAGTTGCTGTTCCGCTGACTTTTCCGAAGAAGTTGGCACACGGGCACATCCACCTAATGAGCGCCCACGCCCTGAATCACAGCTCCCGGAGTCTGTGCCAGAATTTTCAGGTCCAGCCATACGGACCAAGCGCGAGCATACTTCAGATCCAGGCGCACCATCTCGTCGAAACGCGTCCGGCTGCGTCCTTCCACTTGCCACAAGCCCGTGATGCCGGGTTTGATTTCCAGAACACGCCGCCGGTGCCAGACTTCGTACTTTCGGAATTCGTAAGCGAGTGCTGGGCGCGGGCCAACCAGAGACATGTCTCCGCGCAGCACATTCCAGAATTGCGGCAACTCATCCAGGCTGGCCTTGCGAATAAACCGGCCGATTGGAGTCACTCGAGGATCTTTCTGAATCTTGAACACCGGCTTCGCGGCTGCTTCCGAATTGCCATCCACATGGCCGGCGATGAATTGTTCGACGTATTGCTGGTGAATCTTTGCATCGCAATCCGTCCTCATTGAGCGGAACTTCAATACGGTAAAAGTCTTTCCATGCTGGCCAAGGCGCTCCTGCTTGAACAGCACCGGGCCTTTTGAGGAAAACTTGATCGCCATGGCCACGGCTGCAAAAACCGGAGAAAGGAAAATCAACGCTGCAGTGCTGCCGGCCAAATCAATGGCGCGCTTAATCGCCAGCGGGACCCTTCTCGCGTCTTCCCGCTTCTGAATTTCCGGATAAAGCTTGATGTTCGCCGAGTGGTCGTTCGCTCCGCTTCCGTACTCTTCTGGAAAGAAATGAAAGGAGACCGAGAGCGACGCGCTCTTCTCAATTCCCAGCGTAGATTCAAAAATGTTCCGAAGCTTGTCCAGCAATCTTTTCTGGACAACTTCATTGGTGGCCTTTCCAAGTTCTGTCCCGATCACTCCCATCAGGCTGTTCTCGAGATACCAACCAATGATGTCCGTTTCGCGGGTGGCTTCGGACAATGACTTTGCCAGCATCTGTACCAGGCGGTCCTTGCCGGAAATGCCGTTCACAAGCTTTTGCACATCCACCAGGATCAGCACAAATCGGTTTTGGGCGCGTTCCGCGCGGCGGCGCTCCAGGTACAGCATGGAGACGAAGGCGTCCTCGTTCAGCAACATCCGTGGTGGGGTATTGCCCATGTTCGGCACCGACAAATGTGCGCGAACCTCCAGCTTGGGCCTTTCTTTCTCTCGCCGCGCTACCGCTTCCATTGGACTCATTTTTCTTGCTCCGATTCCCATCCGACTGAATTTAAATTCCCATCGGCACGCGGATCGGCCGAAGTATCCGCTGCGTCATACTCTCTCGCGTCTCTTCCTTGACTACGGAAAGCCACGATGTTTCCACTTCCATTGCCACTGATCTCTGCAGGAGCGTTACCGAAAGAACCACACGATGATTCCCCTTTACGTTGACCAGAATTCCTTCCAGCCCGGATAATGTTCCGTAGTTCACGCGGACACGTTGGCCGACTTCCAGGTAGGGCCAAGGCTGTTTAGGCATTCCAGAAGACACGGCGAGCTGAAGCGATTGAATTTCCTCGTCCGAAACGGAAATTGCCGTCCGGCCATACCCCACGATTTGCAAGACTCCCGGGGTGGTGATCACAGGGCGGCGGTTCTGAAAATCAAAACGGCAGAAGAGGTAGCCAGGGAAAAGCGGCTGCTCCACCTCTTTCAGTCGGTCCGACCACTTTCGAACGCTCTTGTAAGTGGGAAGGAGGCATTCGTAGCCCTGCCCCTGGATCTGCGAAGCGACGTACCCTTCTTTGCGAGAGCGCACTTGGAGGGCGTACCAAGCAGCTTTGGAGCTTGAACCGATTGACGTACTTTCCATTAGAGGGGTCAAGGTCTCGTCCATTTCCTATCCAACTTCGTCTCTTCGGTAGGCTATCGCCGTCACGGTCACATCGGACCGTCAGCCCCTTAAAGGCAATTACCCTGCCAGTTGTCGGTTGGATGAAACCCCCTCCTCCCACTCCGTCACCTTTCTAACTGATTGATTTTAAGTGGGTTACAAACAGAGACATTCGGGACTTCGATTCCCTAAACCCAGGGCCCCCGGGCAATGAGAAAAGCTATGCCCTATTGTTGCAATCGGGTTCCCCAATGTGTCTCTTGTCCCTTGAAATCCGCTGTTAATATCTTGAAAACAATGCTGTTATTCCAATTTCCAGGATGTTTGGCACCCTTGGAGAGTAGAATTTCCAGCTTTTCGACCCCTCAGACGAGGCAACCCCTACCGCCACACCGATGAGCCCCTCAGAGGGCTTGCAAGCCCCCAAAGCCTCTTAAATGGTTAGTACCTGGGCGCTCCCAGCTCGTCTCAGACCGGAATGTATTCAGCTCAGGATTGGCTAGGCTAGGAGTGCGGGCGACAAGCTCTTCCTCGGAATCTGTTTGAGTCCCGGGCGGATTTGGCAAGCTGGGCCGCGGATTTTGACCAATTGATCTATGCGGCATCATGTCCGACCGGTCTTCGTGCGTTCGGCTGAATATCTGAAATACTATGATTGGTATTTATGGCTGGTGCTCGGCATCACTTCAGAGATTGGAAAGCTTTGGAATCCAAAGGTGAGCATAATGCGCTTTTCGACATTGAGTCTCCCGGGGAGGACCCTTCCTTGACCGCCGCTCCTCCCCGTCTTCTAAATCGCTGGCTGATCTTTGGAGTATGGGTTTCGCTTTCCCTTTTGCTCTTTGCAAAACCAGTTTATGGACTCTTTCAGCTCGCTAACCAGGATGAGACCGCTTCCCACATCCTGCTGATTCCCTTCATTACTGCCTGGCTGCTGTACACAGAGCGAAAATCGTTGCGAGTAGAGGGCGTTTTCAGCATCTGGGCGGCGGTGCTCTTTCTCGTGCCTTCGCTTCTGACGGCGCTGTTTTCGCTAAACTGTCAGCCCTGCGCTCCCAAAACTCGCTTGAGCGGCTACGCCTTTTCTCTCGTCCTGCTGGTGGTGGCCGGCTTTATATTCGCTTTGGGTTCAGCCGCCGCCAAATCCTCTTGGTTCGCACTCTCGTTCCTGCTTTTCTCAATCCCCATTCCGGATCTTTTTCTTGGCAAGATTATTTATGGGTTGCAGGCCGGTTCTGCGGCGATCGCGGAGATCTTCTTCAATCTGAGTGGTGCCCCTGTCTTACGCCAGGGTTTTGTTTTTCGTTTACCGGTCATGTCGATTGAAGTGGCGAAGGAATGCAGTGGAATCCGTTCAAGTTTGGCGCTTTTAATCCTGGCTTTGCTCATAGCCCACTTCTCGTTCCGGCCCTTCTGGAAAAAGTTGGCATTTGTGGCTGCGGGGCTCTGCATGATGCTCGTAAAAAACGGGATCCGTATCGCCACACTCACTTTATTGGCCAACTACGTAAACCCAGCTTTTCTGACCGGAGGCCTGCACCGTCAGGGTGGCATCGTTTTCTTCCTTATCGGTTTGGCACTGCTGTTACCTGTTTATTGGGTGTTACGAAGAGGTGAAACATCTGCATCTCTGGTGGCAATGGAGCAGAAATAGCTGATTGTTCTTGAATGTACGGCTGGCGGGAAACCCTCTGTCGCTTAATCAGCTCTTGGCCTTCGGCTCGGTATCCTGATGAGAGCCATACCCATAGTAATAGCCGCCGTACGAATCGCCTTTATCCACGCGGTTAAGCACGACACCCAGCAAATTCTTTTCGTGAAATTCCGAAGAAGCCTTTGTAGCCAACTCAAAATCAGTTGATCCCGCCCGCACCACAAAAAGTACACCGTCGCACATGTCGGCGAGTATGCTGGCATCGTGCACTGCCAATGCCGGTGGAGAATCCAGAATGATCCAATCGAAGATCGGCGACATGCGGTCGAGCAACTGCTTCATACGATCGCTGTGCAGCAATTCGCTCGGATTCGAAACTTCACTTCCACCTGGGATAAGGCACAGGTTCCCGTCTTTCTCCACCTGGGTAACCTGGTATTCGTCGACATCTCCACGCAGGTAATCTGACAATCCCGGTGCCTCCGATGCACCCACGTGACGGTGCAAGCGCGAAGCTCTCAGGTCAGAGTCAATTAGCAGAACACGGCGGTTTTCCTGCCGGATAAAGGATTGCGCTAAATTGGCTGCCACAAAGGTCTTGCCTTCAGCCGGAGTGCTGCTTGTGATAAGAATTCGCTTCAGGGGCTGCGCCGAAGCAATCTGGTAAAGTCGCGAGCGCAAGGTCCGGAATTTCTCGGCGCCGACCGAATTGTTCGAATGCGCGGAATAAACGCTTGTATCTGAATCTATCTTCCAGGTGGCCTGCGTGCAGCGTTTCGCAAACTCCTCGAAACGCAGCAGCCCGGGATCGGTTTTCTCGGCTGTGCGAGTCTTCGCGTGGACGTCCCCATTTACCGGCGGTTTTCCGGCAATTTCTTCCTGGATCGAGAGATCCACAAGGTCAGAGGCCGCACGATTCACGGTCTGCGCGCTTCGCTCTTCTGCGGCTTTTTTTAAGGCTTCGTGGATCCGGCTCATCTTTCGCTCATTTCAGTCCTTCTCGGTGACCTTCACGCCTTTGAAACTAGGGCCTCGTCATATTTCTTAATATCGTCCTGCTTCAATCCGTTTCCGTGAGCCCGGAAATCAAAGTTGGGGACGGTCGTCAGAACCGGGAGCTTCAGGCAAAGCTCCACGTCGCGCTCTGAATACATCCCCTTGTCGCTGACCGCCAGCAGGTAAAGAATGCCAAGAGACAACGCAAGCCCCGCTCCAAGACTCCCGCCCACGAAAACAATCTTCTTTGGAAACGACGGCGTCGAGGGAAGGCTGGGCGCATCCAGCACTCTGAAATTTTCCCCCTGTTGTTCGTGTTCCAGATCAGTGGCCATTGCCGAATTTTCCCTCTTCTTCAGCAATTCATTGTAAATGTCCGAAGCCGTCTGGTAGCTCCGGGTCAGTTCTTTCAATTGCTGTTCAACGACAGGACTCGCCTGCAAGCGGCCCTGCAGCGCTCGAATCTGATCCTGAATCTGTCCTTGACGCTTGGTCAGGTCCGCGATTGTGAATTCGTCCTGCTTTATCCTGGTTCTCAATTGCTGAATTGCCGGCGGCTCGCGAAGCGAGGCCTGCGCTCCTGAAACTGGAGCCTTAGGGGCAGGCACCTCGGCCATTTTTCGATTCAGCTCAGCAATTTGTGCCTTTACCTTGATCACGTCAGGGTGCTCTGGTGTGTATTTCGCCAGCAACGCCGAAAGTTGCTGCTGCAGCACGGCCAGTTCCTGATCCTGCGTCTCTGGGTTTTGTTGCCCAACTAGCGTTGCCTTCCAACTGGCTTCCTGATTGGTCAGCAATGTTTCGTTTAGCGATTTGTCCTGCTGGGCGCGAGTCAGGGCCTGCGTAGTGGCATCCAACTGCGTATTCATTCCGCCCAGAAGCGTAATGTTCGTCTGTTCCTGCTCCGGCATCGAGACTAAATGCTCTGCCTTGAACTGAGCGAGCCGCTGGTCCTGCTCCTCGAGCTTGGCCTTTGCCTCATCCAATTGCTCGGTCAGGAATTTCGTCACCTTGCCCGATTGCGTCCCGCGCGCAGTCGCGTTCTGCTCCATGAACATCGAGGTAATTTCCTGACAGATTTGCTGCGCCAGTTGCGGGTTATCAAACGTTACGCTCACGTTGAATCCCGGAGGCTCGTGATTGATCGATCCAGCCATCGGCTGAATTAGTTCCACATCGATCGCGGCCTTGAACTTCTCGACTAAGTCTTCCATGTGGGTCGTGTGGCGTTCTTGAGGGTACAAGCCAAATTTGTTAATAATCGATTCCAGCCGCGACCGGCTCAGAATCTGCGCTTTCATGGAGGCCATGCGCTGATTCAGGTCATCGGTGATCACTGGCCTGATCAGATCTTTAGGAACGGTTGGCTGTTCGACTAGGACGAGCGTGGAGGACGTGTATTTCTTCGGGAGGATGAGAGAGGCCGCCAAACCCATGGCACCCAGCGCCACCGTCATAAAAGCCGGAATCCACCAGTAGCGGCGAAAGATTCGCTTCACGTCCGCTAATGTTATTTCACCGTTTCGTACCATTTCCTACGACCTCACTTTGGACTCGCCCCAAAAATCACCCATGGGCGACTTAACAAGAGCTACTCCCAGAGAGAAGGAAGATGCACGAGGATAACCACGCGGAAATAGTCTCAAGTTCCCCTTCATTTTCCCACAAGCGAGCAACCAATTCAATATCAATAAGTTACGGCTTCCCCGGCGGTGAACACCCAAGATCGCTTACCCGGCACCCATCTCTGACCCCGAATAGTGGAAAAAAAATATCCCTATTATCCCGTTGATTCCCCTCCCGGCTCTCGGCATTCCTGGCCTCAATCCATACATTACTGATACACTCCAGCCAACCCAATATCCTGTGCCTTATCCGATAGATTCTCTTAAATTTAACATTGATCCAGACTCGCGCTTGTGACCAAGGGGATAGGGGTGCAAAATTGCTTTTCCAGGCGATTATGAAATCCAGCGCTTTCTACGACGATTTTCCACGCCGCCTCATGTGGTTCTCCGTACGAACCTCGAGTGCGTTGTTCTTTCTCCTGTTGGTTTTCTGTGCCGGCTGCAACCGCGATCCCAAGAAATTCCTGGCTAAAGGTAACGCGAGCTATGACCAGGGAAAATATCCGGAAGCTTTGATTTACTATGGGCGCGCCCTTCAACTCGACCCACGCTATGCGGAAGCGCATTTCAAGCTCGCGCAAACGCAACTCAAACTGATGAGTTGGTCAGCGGCATTCGCCGAACTTCAGCGAACCATTGAACTCCAGCCGGATAACTGGGAAGCACAAGTGGATCTCGGAAGGTTGCAGCTTGTCGCCGGGCAAAAACAGGAGGCGAAGGACCGCGCCCAACTGGTACTCAAAACCAATCCCATCAACGTGGACGCGCAACTCCTCCTGTCTGACGCCGACGCTGCTCTCGGCGACTCGACGGATGCTATCCAGGAAGCCAATGACGCCGTGAAATTGGCGCCGGAGCGCGCTACAACCTACCTGAATCTCGCCCAGTTGCAGCTTCGTTCCGGAAATCCCAAAGACGCCGAATCGAACTTTATCAAGGCCCAGAGCTTGGATCCGAAAGCCGTCACTTCCTACTTGATGTTGGGTGGTTTATACCACCAACTGAAGCGGAATTCAGATGCGGAAAAACAGTTTCAAGCCGCAATCGCTGCTGCTCCCCAGGATCCCTCTCCGCGTGCCGCTCTTGCCGCACTCTACTATTCTGAGGGGCAAACGGCGCAAGCTGAGCAGGTCTTGACAGATGCCAAGAATCAGTTGAGTTCCAATCCCATTGCTTACCGCATGTTGGGAGAATCCTATCTTTCTCACGGTCAGCTTGATAAGGCAACCAGCGAATTTGGCGCTCTTTCCGCAAAGTATCCGGATGATCTTTCTGTTCAGAGAACTTATGTCCAACTTCTGATTCTAAGCAATCACCTGGACGAAGCTGCGCCAAGGACAGAAGCCATACTGAAAAAGGCTCCTCAGGACGCAGATGCTCTCGTCCTCAAAGGGCAGATCCAATTACGCCAGCACAAACCGGATGAAGCTCTCACCACTCTGCAGACCGCGGTGAAGAATGCTCCCGACAATGCTCTCGGCCACTATCAATTGGGACTCGCGTTCGTCGAGAAAGGCAACAACCAGCAGGCAGAGAGTGAGTGGCGAGAAGCAGTGCGCCTTCGCCCGAACCTTGCGGAGGCATGGTTGGCTCTCACGAAAAACGCCGCTTTTAAGGCGGACTGGAAGAATCTCGATGATTTGAGTAATCAGTTGAAGAAACACGCACCGAATTCCATTGACGGTTATCTCTATCATGCGACCGCACGGATGAATCTGGGCGACGCCGTTGGTGCTGAGGCCGATTTGATGAACTTGCAGAGGTTGGCCCCGCAAAGTCCCCTGTACTTCTTGAAAATGGGAGAATTGCGATTGGCGCAACGCCGCACAGCCGACGCGGAGGCAATGTTCCGCCAGGCGCTCACCCGCAGTCCGGATTCGTTCGAAGCCATTCGTGGCATGGTTCAGGTCGACGAAGCAAAGAACAAGCCTTCTGATGCCCTGACCTTCGTCCAAGAGCAGATTAAGAGAAACCCCAATAGTGCCGGGCTGTTTATGTTACTCGCCGAACTCCAGGTCCAAACGAAGCAACTGAAGCAAGCGGAAGATTCCGCGAACCAGGTTCTCGCGCTGGACAAAAACAATGTCCCCGCCATGGTCCTGCTCGCACAATTGCAGAGCGCGGAAGGCTCACCCGACAAAGCCATCGCCCTTTACCAGCGAGCCATCGAACTCTCGCCCCGCGATGTTCGCCTGCAAGTCGCACTTGGCGCGCTTTACGAGCGGGCGGGGAACTGGCAGGAGGCCGAATCAACCTATCAGAAGGTGTTGGCCATTGATGCGGAGAATCCTCTCGCTTCCAACAATCTCGCCTACCTGCTCCTCGAACATGGCGGAAGCCCAAACGTGGCGCTGACGCTGGCCCAAACCGCGCGGCGTGGCCTTCCCAATCTCCCCAATTCCGCCGATACGCTGGGATGGGCCTACTACAACAACGGCGGCTATTTGGTCGCCGCGCCCCTCTTCGAAGACGCGGTGAAGGCAACTCCAAATAATCAGACCTATCGCTACCACCTTGGCCTCACCTACCAGAAGCTCAATGATCCGACTCGCGCCAAAGCCGAACTCGAAAAGGTCATTAGTTTGAATCCGGCGTCGCCACTTGCTGATCAGGCGCGTCACGCTCTTTCACAACTGACCGGCGGTTGATTGTGCTGGCGCACCCCGGAGTAAAATCGCCGGCATCTTCTTCCAGCAGGCATCCATTTGGGTCGGCTTGATCCTTATCGGGACTAAATTTCAAATGAGCTTTAGCCAAACGAGAATCGGGCGAGTCTCGGTTTTCAAACGCAGGGAAATATCTTGCGAGCATCATTCAGTTTGTGCCGTTACCCTGTTTATCATATAAGCTCAGATTGCCGTTGCGTCGCGTAAGCTTCGGGGTTGCTTGTGGAATCGTGAAACTCTTCAAACGCAAAAACTTTGAATTGAGAGAACTAGCACCGGGAGAAGATTGCCCATGAAAGGTGTTGTGCTTGCGGGAGGCAAGGGTTCCCGGCTCTATCCACTCACACGCGTAACCAACAAGCATTTGCTTCCCGTTTACGATCGGCCGATGATCTTTTATCCCATTCAGACGCTGGTCGATGCCGGAATCCGTGAAATCATCGTAGTCACGGGCGGCCAAAATTCGGGAGACTTCCTTCGCCTGCTTTCCAATGGCAAGGAGTTCGGCCTGCACCGCATTCATTACACCTACCAGGAAGGAGAAGGAGGCATCGCCGATGCCTTGCGGCTGGCCCAACCCTTCGTGGAGGATGAGAAAATCTGCGTCGTCCTCGGCGACAACATAATTGAAAATAATATAATTTCTGCAAAAGTGGCGTTTGAGAAACAGAAACGCGGGGCCCACATCATCCTGAAGGAAGTGAGCGACCCGCAGCGCTTCGGCTGTCCTGAACTTTCGGCCGGCAAAATACTCAAGATTGAAGAGAAGCCAAAAAAGCCGAAGTCAAATTATGCCGTGACTGGAATCTATTTCTACGATGGAACGGTTTTCGAAAAAATCGGCAAAACAAAGCCGAGTTGGCGTAACGAGCTGGAAATCACCGACGTCAATAATCTGTACCTCAGGGAAAAAACCCTGACGCACAGCATCCTGGAGGGATGGTGGACGGACGCGGGCACGTTTGAATCCCTCCTGCGTGCGACGAATCTTGCTGCGGAAACGGGCACCAACAAGGTGCCCGGGCGAGGAAAACCTTCGCGGCCTTCCGAGGATTCAAAATAAGCCGGCCCAAGCCTTTTTATGACGATCGCATTTTCAATTTCGGGAAAGGAACACGGTAATTGAAAGTTCTCGTAACAGGCGGAGCGGGGTTTATCGGCTCCAATTTCGCACGCTTTCTTTTGAGCGCCCGCCCCGATGTCGAAATCGTCAATTTCGACAAGTTGACCTACGCAGGCAACCCGGAAAGCCTTGCGGATATCGCGCAAGATCCGCGCTATCACTTCATTTGCGGCGACATCACCGATCGAAACGCGGTCACTGAACTTTTTGGGCGCGGGTTTGATGCCGTGGTTCACTTTGCCGCGGAGACGCATGTCGATCGCAGCATTGAGGACGCTTCTCCCTTCCTCAAAACCAACATAATCGGCACCCAGTGCCTGCTGGAGGCAGCAAGGAATTCTCCCCGCATGCGCTTCATCCACATCAGCACCGACGAAGTCTATGGCAGCGCTCCCGCTGGAGTGAAATTCAAGGAAGAAACGCCGCTCGATCCACGCAGCCCCTATGCTGCCAGTAAGGCTTCCGCGGAACATTTCGTCGCCGCCTACGCCAACACCTTTGGCATTTCCTCCGTCATCCTGCGTTGCACCAACAATTTTGGTCCCTTTCAATTTCCGGAAAAATTAATTCCTTTGATCATTGCAAACGCAAGCGAAGAAAAGCCCCTCCCGATTTATGGGGATGGCCTGCAGGAGCGCGATTGGCTTTTCGTGGAGGACTATTGCCGCGCTATTGCCTTGGCTCTCGAGAAGGCCAGATCGGGTTCAATCTACAACGTGTCTTCCGGCGTCTCGCAACCCAATCTGAAAATCGTACGCACAATCCTGCAACTTCTGGGCAAACCCGAGTCCCTCATTCAATATGTTCAGGATCGCCCGGGCCACGATCGCCGTTACGCGCTTGACAGTTCGAAAATTCAGCGTGAACTTGGATGGCACCCACTGGTCAGCTTCGAGGATGGCGTGCGCAGAACGATCGAATGGTACCATGCCAACTCCGAGTGGCTCGATCACGCGCGTTCCGGCGAATACCGCAACTATTATGAGCGCCATTATAACCGCCGGTCCGAGACCTTTCGCTCTTAGGGTGACTCACAGCGCGTGCCGGCTCCGGTTAATTTCTATTTTGTTACCGCCGATGCACTGCTGGCTTTAACCGTGGGGAGAGCATCAAAAATGGCAATCGATCTATCCTTTTCTCCGTTTCACGCCCGCAACTCCTCCGGATTTCCCCGCAATTTCAACTCCCGGGCATCCCTGAACAACTGAACTCATGCGAATTCTTATCATCGGTTCCAATGGCTTGCTGGGAAGAGACCTGATCGAGGACTGGAGAGGAGACGATCTCATTCCGGCAAGTTCCCGTGATGCCGATATACGCGAGGTCAGGCAGGTTCGCCAATTGGTCGCCCGGGAACATCCGGACTGGATCATCCTGACCGCGGCCTACACGGACGTTGACGGCAGCGAACGGGATCCGGACCGGGCCTTCGCCATTAATCGCGATGGCGCGAGGAATGTCTCCCTCGTAGCGCGGGAACTTGGCGCGAAACTCTGTTATCTGAGCACCGACTATGTGTTTGACGGTGCCTCCGATCACCCTTACGAACCAGATGACCCGGTCCATCCTCTGAATGTCTACGGTGCTTCCAAAGCCGCAGGCGAGAAAGCGGTGCAGGAACAAGCCGGGCATTGGCTGATAGCCCGGACGGCGTGGCTTTTTGGCGCAGCTCGGGCCAGTTTTCCGGAAAAAATTCTGCTCGCGGCGGATTCCCAACCAGAATTGAAAGTTGTCGCCGACCAGGTCGGATCTCCAACGTATACGAGAGATCTCACGAAAGCCATTCGCGAACTGGTCCGAGCTGACGTGCACGGCATCCTAAACATCACGAACTCAGGATCATGCTCCTGGTTCGAATTTGCGCAGGAAATCCTGTGGAGGGCAGGACGAAAGACACGGGTTCTCCCGATCACAACGGCCCTGGCCGCCCGCCCCGCCATGCGCCCCGCTTACTCAGTCCTCTCGCCTGCCACCCTGGCTTCTCACGGCATCACATTGCGAAGCTGGCAAGACGCCGTGGAGCCATATCTCGGGGATTTACGCCGGAAAGGAAAACTTCGCTAGGGATTCCTCGCCCCCTCAGCAGATAATTTCACATGGGAAAGCGCCTCAAATACTGGATACCAGCCATCTGCGTGGCTGTGCTCATTTCTGTCTTCTCAACCCACTACTTTAGCGGTGAGGAAACCGCCAGATTCATCATTCCATTCCTGCGACGCATCTTTCCGGCCGCAAGTCCGCACACTCTCCGCTTGATACATATCGGAATTCGAAAACTGGCCCACATCACTGAATTCGGTGTATTCAGCACTGCTGTGTTCCACGGGGTTCGAGGCGAGCGCTTCGGCTGGCGATTACAGTGGGCCTTCATTACGCTAATAATCGCCGTGAGCTACGCCGGACTCGACGAGTGGCATCAATCATTTGTGCCGGTTCGGGAGGCTAGATTCCGCGATGTCTTGATCGATTCCTCAGGTGCCGTGCTTGCTCAAATGTTTGTGTGGGGTTACGCAATGTTCCACAGGAACTCAACTCAATCGGCCGAGCTCATTGACAAGACCACTTAGCTATCGAACTGGGTTGGTCCGGTTACGGGATAGCCGCGACCGCCTCGTTCGAGTTGGTGCTCTCGTTCCCGCTGGCATCCACTGCGGTTGTCACGTAGTAATAAGTTGTCCCGTTCACAACAGTCGAGTCGGTGTAACTCACCACCGAGACCAGGCCACCGTTCACCTTCGTGTAGCCCGTGCCGCTTGTCGTGCTCCGGTACACGTTGTACCCGGTAACCACGGAACTGCTCTCAGTCCACGACAGGCTGACGCTGTGTGGTACGGGAACGACTCCGCTGCCGGAAAGTGAAATCGCGGCTGGCGAACCGGATGCGTTGCTTGTGATCGTCGCGCTTCCGCTGACAGCGCCCGTAATCGTGGGACTGAAAATGACGTCGAAGGTCAGTTTCTGCGAAGGCGTCAGCGTAACCGGCGCGCTCGCCCCGCTCAGCGAGTAAACCGCGCCGCTCGCCGCAATCTTGGAAATCAACACGTTTGAATTGCCCGTGTTGGTGACTGTCACTGCTCGCGTCGAAGTTGCGCCGGTATCCACGTTTCCGAAGCTGACAGTGTTCGTGCTAAGTGAAAGGATCTGAGTAGCGGCCACGCCGGTTCCGCTCAATGCAACCAAGCTCGGTGAAGTGGCAGCGTTGCTCACAATCGTTATGCTCCCGCTCGCCGCACCCGCAGCCAAGGGCTGATATTGGACGTTAAATGTGCTCGATAGCCCCGGATTAATCGACAGCGGCAAGGCCAAGCCGGTTGTGCTGAAGCCGCTTCCCGTGACGTTTGCTTGGGTGATTGTCAGAACGCTAGTCCCCGGGTTGCCGATCTGGATCGTCTGGGAATTCGTTGAGCCCATCGCCACGCTTCCGAAAATTGCGCCCGAAGGCGTCAGGCTGATTCCGGGTGCAGCCGCGACTGCGGTTGCGGAAAGATTCACCACCGCCGGCGTGGCGCCATTACTGCCTTGGACGGTAAGTGTCCCACTCAAAGTGCCCGTCGCCGATGGAGTCACGGCAACCGTAAAGTTCCCCGATTGGCCGGTGGCCACGGAGATCGGAAGCGTCACACCAGTCAGGCTGAATTGTGGGTTGGAGATCGTCGCTTGTGTAATTGAAACCGTTGTGCTGCCGGTGTTGGAGACCGCGATTGTCTGGGTGGTCTGTTTTCCGACCCCCACCTTCCCGAAGTTCACGCTCGTGGGGCTAACTTGGAAGGCTGCCTGCCCAGTTGTGGTCTTGGTGCCGTTCACGATACCCGCGCACCCGCCAAGGATTCCCGTGCAGAGAAGCGCAGTTGACAGAACAACCGAATCAAACACTTGGCGCAGGCTTGCGGGTCGCTGCCGTGCCCCCATTTCGTTGGCGTCTGCAGTTCCCCTGGTTCCCATTGTCTTTCCCTCCGCGAGCGTCATCACATACTGAGGGTAGGGGTACTAGTCCCCCACGACTACTGGTGGGAGGAACAATTTCGGGACAGCCAGTTACACTGTCCCGGAGGGAAAATAGGACCTGCCCTTCCGGTCACGGGCGGTCATTTTGTCAGGGAGTACGGAAGGTAGGAAGGTTTGAGATTACTCGTGGAAACAGATAACTTATTTTACTTTAATAGCTTGGAAGGATGGGCATGCGGAATTCTCATTTGCGAGACAGCGTCTCTACGCCCGGTCTGCACCGAAGGTCACACCCCGGACCACCACCTGTGCATTGCCCCCCTTGCCGTGGCGGATACTCTGGGCGGGTCACGGCCTATTTACAGTAAGAGCCCCAGCCTTTCCAGCGAGGACGCCGAAAGGGAGAGGGCATTCGCCATCGCCGAACGGAAAAGCGACAGAAAATGTCGCCCAGAACCGCAGGGGGAGAGCCCTGAAAGCCTGTTCATTACCGTGCCTTGGGGAGCTACAGCCCACGATTTCGTAGGCTTACAGCCACCTCCCACTATGCCAGGTAATCGATCCATCTCAATGGGACCGCTCTTTAGTGAACGTCCCAGCGGGTTGCCCAAACAAATGCAGGCGACGGCCCCCCGCCAATCATCAGAAACTCACCCTCGTCTGTGCTTCTCGAACTCTCGGAATGAGTGGCCCGCTTTGTCTTTTTCCGAAAGAATTGGTTCACCCTGCAGGGGCCAGCGGATCGCCAAATCGGCGTCGTTCCACAAAAGCGTCTGCTCGTGCTGCGGAGCATAGAACTCCGTAACTTTATAGGCGACCTCCGCCGTTTCTGACAGTGTATAGAAGCCGTGCGCGAATCCCTTCGGAATCCAGATCATCTTCTGCTCCGCGGCCGAAAGATTAAGCCCTGACCATTTTCCGTAGGTCCTCGATGCCGGCCGAATGTCCACGACCACATCAAAAATCTCTCCGAGCAGCACCCGGATCAACTTCCCCTGGGATTGCTCTATCTGGTAGTGGAGCCCCCGGAGTACGCCTCTCTTTGATTGCGACTGGTTGTCCTGCACAAATCGCTCGGTGATTCCCGCTTCCGCGAATGTCTTTGCATTGTAAGTTTCGAGAAAATAGCCGCGCGCATCTGAAAATATTTTGGGTTCAATTACAACCACCCCTTGAAGCTCTGTCGGATAAATGTGCATGAATCTCTTCACCTGCCCCTGGGATGGCAACCGTCACTTCCAGAATCGCGGGTGTTCCCTCCATCTGGCACGAAGATAAAAACGTCCGGAACTCGCCTTTATCCTTCACATCTTTTCTTAATTCTTTGGAGAATATCGCGAAATCGCGCAGAGGAGGGTGTAAATGGAAAACTATTTTGAAATGAACCGGGTTAATTCCGTGCGAGGCCCATCGGCCCCTCATTAGGGGCCCTTTGTATTGACGCCCGCCGGGAAACCAGGCCGGCATCCTGAATTTTATATATCAGGGCCCGGTAGCTGATCTTCAGCGCTTGTGCGGTTTTCCGGCGGTTCCATTGGTTCGCGCGAAGGGTTTCCAGGATTACATTCTTTTCCATTTCCCGGATCGCGTCCTTCGAAATTCGCTTCAGGGTAATCTGAGCTTCGCCGTTTCCCGCCTGTGAGACCACTCTCTTGGCTCGCCTTGTCGGAATTTCCTGGTGGATCGCAGCCTCGGGCCCAAGCAACACGTAGCGCGCGATTCCATTGGATAATTCCCGAATGTTGCCTGCCCACGCAAGATTCTTCAGATACTCCAGCATCTCCGACGGAAAAACTTCTGCTTTCATCTCAAATTGTTTCTCAAACTGCTTTCGGAAATATTCAGCGAGCAGGGGAATATCATCCCGGCGCTCACGCAGCGCCGGCATCCTCAACCGGAAAACATGAATCCGGTAAAACAGATCTTGCCGGAACCTACCGGCATTCGTCTCCACCTCGAGATCCTTGTTGGTGGCGCAAATCAGCCGGGCATCCACTTTTCTCTCGCACTGGTCGCCGATTCTTGAAAAGGTGCCGTCCTGCAGGAAATGCAGCAATTTGCTCTGAAGATTCAAGTCGAGATCAGCAATTTCATCCAGAAACAATGTTCCCCGGTGCGCGAGCTCCACCCGGCCGGGCTTCACATTGTTTGCGCCGGTGAAGGCCCCTTTTTCATAACCGAACAACTCACTTTCCAAGAGCGTCCCGGGGATCGCCGCACAATTTACCTTTACGAACTCGCCGGTTCCATATTCGGAGTTGCAGTGGATCCATCGAGCCAGCGCCTCCTTCCCGGTTCCTCCCTCACCACATACGAGTATCGGAACGTTGGTACGGCAGATCCTGCCGGCGCGCGTCTGCACCTCCGTCATCGATGGCGAATGCCCGAAAAGGATATGGTTCGGAAGGACCGAACCCGGTCTCTCGATGCCTGTCAGTTTGTTGGTGCTATCCCCTAGCATATGAACTTAGCAAGACATGGTTGCACATCGCCAACCAAACTCCCGAGGCGCTCTGACCTCCAGCAATCACCTGAATGATTAGCAAGCCGCACAGAATCAATTGCTTATGAGAACCGAAGCTATGTAGGTAATGGTACCTGACTCTCGAAGCGAAGGCTTGCCCCGGGCGAAAGCAGGAAAATCAAATCACTGTTCGAGGAAGGATTGTTCTCTTCTATGGAACTTACCAGCGCAATCGAATGCTTGGAGAACCGTTCCGTTCTGGCCCTAGCGATTGGGGAATACATAGGACTCGAGCATGTCCGCGCGGGCCTTCTCACTTGAGGCCATTACCCTTAAAAGGTCGCTCACCGACAGCATTCCCAGATACTTGTTTCCCTCGCCCAGAACTAACAGGTGGTAAACGCCGTTCTGCTCCATCAATCGCAGGCTTTCATCGAAAGTCACTTCCGGAGTCACCGTCAGCAATTCCCGGCTCATGATCTCCGACACGTTCAACCATGCGGGACATTTATTCTCAGCCGCCACTTTATCGGAAATGTCGCTCTGCGACACCACTCCGATCAATTTGCCGGTCGAATCCACAACTCCAGCCGACCGTACCTGTTTCTCTCGCAGATATTTCGCTGCGTCCAGGACGCTCTTAGTTTCCAGGATGGAAAAGACTTCCTTGCGGGACCCGATTAGATCCGCCACTTTCATTGGACCCTCCGGGGGACACGATTCGCCCTCATGCTAGACTCGCCGGCATTTGATTGCAATGGAAAAATGAGCCTTTGTGCTGCTGGACGGGTTTCTCTAACCGCCTTTCCTCTAAGCGCGGGCTCCGTCTCCACGCACGATGTCGTACCTTTCGATCACAGCCGCGACTCCCATGCGCTGCTCGCCATCTTCCAATCGCCGTTCCACACGGACAACCTTGCCTTGCGCCCGCACGAAGACATCGGATCCGTGGGTAATTTCGCCGGGGAGAGTCAGAGTGAGATCTAGTGCGCTTCCCGCTTCCAGGTCGCGCTCAACCACGAAATACAAACCCTTGGTAGAAATGTCCCGGGTCTTCCCTTCTTGACGCACGACCATCTTCTCCGCCGAGAATCGTATGCTCACCGGCAGCGTGAGATCGTATCGCCGTGCCAACCGGCGCTCAGTCATTAAGGACATCCTCAACTCCGTCCGAGGCTTCGCAAGCCATCCACAGTTTGAAATTTCATCCAGTCCACTGAATACAGGAATTCTAAAGGCTCAGATTTAGTTGACCCAACCGTCCCCAACGAACCCAATTTTCTGAATCAGTTCTTGTCTGTAATGTCCCGTGGTGGTTCAGGCTATTTCAGTTCACGGCCCACGCGGATGATCGCTGCGCAAGATACCTTGCCCCCCGCGAACTCGCAAGTTCTCTTTTTCAGGAGAGTGTCGTTTGCCAGCAACCCCGTACTAGACCCCGCTACCCTTCCAGTTTTGCACCTACGGCCGCCGGCGTACTCTCCTCCGCCTTGGCCACAGAGGTTCGCCGCGTCCGGGGCGTGTCTAGATTAAACTGCCGCATCTTGTAGAGCAGCGCCTTGTAGCTGATCCCCAGCATCTTTGCAGCGTCCTTGCGGCACCAGCGAGTTTTTTCCAGGGCGTCGGCGATCGCTTCCATTTCCGCTTCATCCTTCAATCCGCGCACCAGCGCCTTCAATCCCTGCTCCCGGACCACCGGCGCTTCCTCGCGGGGCGAGGTTCTCTGCCGCGTCGCGGACATCTCGATCAATTCGCGCAGGCTGCCTTCGTCATCTTCCAGAATCACGTACCGCTTCACGAAGTTTTCCAGTTCGCGCAGGTTTCCAGGCCATGGGTAATTGAGCGCCGCATCCAGCAGGTGCTTCGACGGGGGCTGCAGTGTTTTCCCGAATTTCTCGCTGTATTTTTCGAGGAAGTGCTTGAACAGCAGCGGAATTTCCGAAGTTCTCTCCCGCAAGGGCGGCACATTGATGGAAAGCACATTCAGCCGGTAATACAGATCCTCGCGGAATCTGCCCGTCCTCATCGCCTCATGCACATCCACGTTGGTCGCCGCAAGAACGCGCACGTCGGTCTCTACTAGATGTCTGCCGCCAAGCCGCGAATACTGGTGGTCCTGCAACACGTGCAACAGTTTGGCCTGCAGGTGCACCGACATTTCGGCGATTTCGTCCAGAAAGATTGTTCCCTTGTTGGCCAGTTCAAATTTTCCGGGCTTCGCTCGCACCGCACCCGTAAACGCGCCCTGCTCGAATCCGAATAGTTCCGATTCGAGCAATTCGCCCGGCAGCGCCGCGCAGTTGACCTTGATAAACGCTTGATTCCTTCTCTTAGACCGGAGATGGATCATGCGCGCCACAACTTCTTTGCCGACTCCGCTTTCTCCGCACACGAAAACCGGCACGTCCACGGGCGCGATCTGCAGAATCTGTTGCCGGATGCGCACCATTTGAGGACTGGCTGCAAGAAAGCTTAAATCCTCGGTCACCTGGTCGCAGTAATCGCGTAATGCCTTATTCTCCTGCGTCAATTGTTTCTTCTGCCGCGACTTCAACATCGCCGCTTCCAGCTCGGTCTTTTCGAATGGTTTCGTTAAATAGTCGTGTGCTCCAAGCCGGATCGCTTCCACCACTGTGCCCACTTCATTCGAGCACGAGAGCATGATCACGTTCAGGCTGCGGTCCAGTTGCATGAGTTCCTGCAGCGTTTCGAGTCCCCCCATCTCCGGCATCAAAACATCCAGAATGATGAAGTCCGGGCGTTCGCCACCACTCACGCGCCTGATGGCGTCCTTCCCGCAGCTTACCGTCTCGACGTCAAACCCTTCTACTTCCAGAAGTGTCTGAAGGTACTTCCGAATGCTCGGCTCATCATCCACAACCAAAATTTTTTCTTTGACTTGCATCGCTCTTCCCCTTTTCCCGCTTCTGCTTAACTCCTAGGTCTGATCCATCGGCAACAAAAATGCGAACGTGCTTCCTCGTTGCGATTCGCTCTCCACCCAAATCTTTCCGCGGTGCGCCTGAATCAAACGCTTCGCAATCGCCAGGCCCAGCCCCATCCCGGATGTATTACGGTCCACGCGCACGAAGTCTTCAAATATCTCCTGGTGATGTTCCGGCGCAATGCCGGTCCCTGAATCCGTAACGCTTACTTCCACGCTGTTTGGCCGCGGCAGCCTGAATCGGCGCCGTTCTTCCACCGGCGCGACTTCGGCCACGCGCCGCTCCCAAAAATGAGGCTTGGCCCGCAAGGTTACCGTCCCACCCGTGGGCGTGTGTTTCAGGGCGTTGTCCAGCAGGTTTGCGGCAGCTTGTTGTACTTTCTGGTAGTCAAACTTGAATGTCGGAATCGAGGGATCTATCTGGCTCTCGAGTTTCACTCCCTTTCTTTGAAACGCTTCGGACCATCTTCCGATCATCTCCACAAGGCAATCCCGCAAATCGTTTTCCCGCAGTTGCAGCACTAACTTTCCGCTTTCCAGCGCCGAATAATTCAAAAACATCGAAACCAGGCGCACCAGCCGTTCGCAGCTTTCCTTCGACTCTTCCAGAATGTCCTTCTGCTTGTCCGTCAGCTTGCCCAGCGAATTAGTCAGGAGTAAATCGTAGTAGCCTTTGATAACCGCCAGCGGGGTTTTCAATTCATGCGCGGCCGATGCCAGGAACACGGTTTTCTGGCGGTTCACTTCTTGCAGCTTCAGGTACGCAGCCAGCAGGTTCCGGTAAGTTATTTCGCGCTCCTGCAATAACTCCTGAACCGTTGGCTGCGGTGATCCGTTTCCGTCAACGGGCTCAGGTTCGTTCGCGAACTGAATCGCCACCCAATCCGTTTCCGGAATCCATCTCACGCGCGCGTGAAAACTCTTCAAGCCGGCTCTTCCGGCAAGTTCGATTTCGTGCTCGCCACTTTCAATTCTTTTCGAGATTTCTCGTGGCTCTACGTTCAAAAGCTCTTCAAAAATGTTCAGGGAACTAAAATCAGGCTTGCCGTGTTCTTCAAGGCATTTTTTCGCGCGCGCATTCACCATCAACACACGCCCATCCCGGCTCGCTACCACCACACCCTTATCCACGGTATCCAGCAAAGCCCGGACATGCTCCGCGGGAAAATTAGTTCCACCTGGCACAAATTTGCCCGTGGTCGTCGTAATACCACTTTCCATAGATGTTGGCTGGCTCCTGTCCAGAGTGGTAAAAATTTTCCCTTGCTGGAGTTCATCCTTTCAAACGCCTCTCGGACTGTCAATGGTAAAAGCGTTCCATTTGCACAATTTGGGAAAAGGCCTACTCAATCAGGGCCTTAACTTACCCCCTCCCTCCTCCATGCCTCCCCGACTACCTCTATCTCTTTCTAAAGACGCATCTTAAATTAGGATTTGGTTTCAGACTACTGGCAAACAACCTGCAAGGGATGTACTAGTTCCTGAGTACTACTATTCATATCCTATGGATCTACGCACTGATCAATTGAAAGAGGGGGTTCGGGTGGATTCGCAACGGGCACGCCGTTCGCCTCGAATCCGCTTACAAGTCCCCGTTTTCCTGAGGGCCTCCGATGCCTCCGGAACGGAGTTCATAGAACTTACCCGCACCCTCAATATCAGTGCTACTGGCGCATGCATCACCTCTGCCCACATGCTGCGGCCTGATCAGGCGGTTTTGCTCACCATCCCCGCACCGTCTCCCTCATCGTCGAGCCTTATCCCTAGCGAAACACCTCCTATTCAGGCCAAAGTTCGCCGGCAGGAAACTCTGGGCGATCAACGGCTTTTTGGATTGGAATTTCTTCGTCCTCTGGAATAATTCCCTCCTCTAGTACTTCCTGAGCAGTTTATGGTTTAGCCCGATTTTGCCCTCCCACAACAGGTCTCGCATATCCTTCCCTCTTGTAATAGGATAGGCCGCAAAAGAGAGCCGATTAGGGCAGACTCGCGGGACCAGTGCCACCGACAGGAATGGCATCCGATTTGCTCCCTAATTAGCCAGTTCTCTGACTGTGCTTGCCCCAAACCCCGCGGGGATAGGCAGATTGTGGGAATAAACCCAGTTATGCCCAGCCCCGGTGCCCCAGTGGCCCCGCGTTTGCCCTTGGAAGATGCCTATCTCGAGCTCTTGGCCGACACGCTCGAGGGCCTTGATCATTCCGCTCGCGGACAGTTTCTCCAGCGTTACTTTCGCGTCACAACTCACTTGGATTTGCGGGAGAGTCAGTGCCTGCAGCTCTGGGATGAGGTACTCACGCGTCGTCGTGAACTCACCGACACGCTCGGCCGGCCGATCTCCCTCAAGACCGTCCTCATGGATGTTCTTTCCTCCTCTGGATTGGTCCGCGTACCCGTTATTCTTGAATACGACGAACTGAAAAAAATTCAATTGAACGCGGTCACGGATCCGCTCACCGGTTTGTACAATCGCCGGCTCTTCGCGGAATCGTTTGAAAAGGAATTGAATCGCGCCCGCCGCTATGGTCTTCCGCTGGGCATCGTTATCCTCGATCTTCATCGCTTCAAGGAAGTTAACGACAAGTACGGCCACCCCCGCGGCGACGAAGTTCTTCGCGCAGCCGCAGCCACGTTGCAGAAAGCGCTTCGCACTTCCGACTCCGCTTTCCGCATCGGCGGAGACGAGTTTGCCCTGCTTCTTCCCCAAACCGATGCTGCTCAAGCTCTCGCGCTCGGCCGCCGTATTGAAGCCGTATTTGCGGAGACTCTCCGCCCGCTTCAATTAACCTTTGCCGTAACCATGGATCACGGCGTTGCCACCTTTCCCCAGGATGGCGATCAATCGGACCAATTGATTCGCGTTGCCGACGAGCGGCTTTATCGTTTCAAGCACGCCAATAACGTGCGAACGTCCGGGGATCCTTCGCGCTCTGCAGTGCCACCGCCTGCGCTCCAACCTGCGCCTCAGTCGCCTATCTCCATCTCTGCAGGGCGTACCGCCGAAAAAGTCTCATCCGATTTCGCGGCTGCGTCGTCAGCCGCAGCAGGGGCGCTGGCCGAGCAGTCTCCCGCACCGCAGGCCGAGGCTTCCTTCGCGGTTCAGCGCAAAGCCGAACGTGTTTCCATGATCGGAACCAACGCCTACGCCATCATCGGCGATCAGGGCAGCCGTCGCGCCCGCGTCCTCGACCTTGGGTTCGGCGGCGTTGCCCTGGAGTTTGAACAACCCGAAGATCTCCCGGAGAGCATCCTGGCTATTCTCCATGTCCCGATTCTTCCGCCCGTCCGCGTCTACCTGCGGCCTGTCTGGTCCCGCCGCACCGCTGAAGGCTCCTTCCGCTTTGGCTGCCATTTCGTCTCCTGATTGCGTCTGACCGGCTACTCTTGCTTCGAACTGCTCCAGATGCAGCCCTGCGCTGCAAAAGTTTTCTCTTTCGCGGAAATATAGTCCTCCCGGAGCGTCGCGTTCCCCTCAAATCCATGCGCACTGAGGAGACCTGTTCTTTGGTACAGGTCTCCACTATGTAAGCCCTGTCCTAGAACTGTACCCAGGACAGGTTGCAGGCGCCGTTTGTGAAACGGTAACTTGAAATTTCCGAATCTGAGGGGGTTCGCAACCGGAGTGTTCTCGCAGCGTTCAAACTACGTGTCCATTCGCAGCATCGCTTCTGCTGCATCGTTGTTGATTATCGCCCTGGCGATTGTCGGGTGCGCAAGTTATCCCCCCCATTCTTCGCCCGGCGGACCCGTGATTTCGCTCTCCACTTCAAGTTTCAATTTCAATACCGTCGTTATTGGCCAGTCCGCCACGCAAACTCTGCATATCACCAACACCGGCGCCGCTCCGCTTACCCTCAATTCCGTGGCGCTCAAGAGTTCGCAATTTTCGCTCACCGGTCCTTCCGCTCCGCGCACGGTCCTCCCAGCCCAGAAAGTGGACTACACCATTTCCTTCGTGCCCACCACTGCCGGCAGTGCCTCCGCGTCCGTTCAGGTCACCAGCAATGCCTCGAACACCCCGGCCTCGGTCTCGCTCGCCGGTGTTGCAGAAAAAGCATTTGCCGCTGCTCAGGTGACGCCGTCTTCAATCAGTTTTGGCAATCTCAAACTGCAGTCCACCGCGACGCAAAGCGTCACCCTGAAGAACACGGGTGACATCAACATCACCATCAGCGGGATCACCGTGGCGGGCGCCGGTTTTGGTTACTCCAGTCTTTCGCCGGGTTACTCCCTTACTCCCAACCAGAGTGTGACGTTTCAGATTTGGTTCCGCCCCCAGACCGGCGGCTCTGCCTCCGGACATGTATCCATCCTCAGTTCAAATCTCGCGACTCCCGCCAGCGTTTCTGTTTCCGGAGACGGCGTGACGTCCAATCCAGGATCGCCCAATCCAGGCTCTCCCCCTCCGGTTCAGCATACGGTCGCCCTGTCATGGGGACCCAGCGGGAGTCCCGTTGCCGGTTATCGTGTTTACCGCGACGAAGGCTCCGGTTTTTCTCCCCTTTCCGCCATACTCCCCGACCTCACTTACACGGATTCAACTGTCACCTCAGGGAGCACTTACCGCTACGTCGTCACTGCGGTTGACTCCTCTGGCGGCGAAAGTCCCTACTCCAACGATGCGACTGCCGTCATCCCGACTCCCTGATTCAACTTCTCTTCCCAAGGGCCGATTTTGAAATTTTGGCGTATTTCCGTATAATCAGAGATTGCCTGTGACCTAGCGACGCGGCTGTAGCTCCCCCCCAGGGATTGCCGTGCAGACCGGCCACACTAGATTGGAGATCCATGAAACCCGGTATTCATCCTGACTACCATCCCGTTACAGTCCACTGCGCTTGCGGCAGCACCTTCCAGACTCGTTCGACGATCAAAGGCGATATGCTCCGCGTCGAAATCTGCTCAAGCTGCCACCCGTTCTTTACGGGCAAGCAGAAACTTGTGGACACCGCAGGCCGTGTTGAGCGCTTCAACAAGAAATACGCCAACGTTCCTGCCGCCGCAGCCAAGAAGTAGTTTTTAGCTTCTTCGGCGAATCACTTTCCGCGGACCGGTCTCAGGCCGGTCCGCTTTTTCTTTCTATCCTTTTGTCCCCTTCCAACTCTCCGTGTAGAATCAACTTCCAACGTGGCTACCCAATCTCGCATGTTCGATGGCGCTCCGGACGCCGGTTTGGTGGAAACGGGTGCGCCCCGCGTCACTCTCCGCAACGCCTTCCTGCATCCCTTCGATTCCGCCATTGCCGCCGCGCGCACCTGCTATTCCTCGCATCTCATCACCCACGACGAAATCACCGATAAGCAGCGTCTGAATATCGGCGCCGCCACCTTTTACAGCGGCCACCATACCGTTTACCAGCACGCCCACTTCGAGTTCGGTCTCGAAAACATCAGCCGCCAGTTCGTATGGTCGTTTCTCCACGCCCATCCTTTCTACAATTCGGAGCAGCAAAGCCAGCGCTACGTGCGTCTCGATCGCGCCCAGGCCTACCTTCCGCCGGTTTCTCTTTTCTTCGATGAAGCCTCCCGCAACATCTACGAACACGCGCTCGCTCGCGCTTGGGCCCGCTACCGCGAACTCTCCACCTTGTTGACTCCCGATGCGCGCAACATTCTGAGCGACATCTGGCACATCGGCCCGATGTCTCATCCGAAGCGCGTCCAGAAAATCGAGCGCTCCGCCGAAAAACGCTCCATCGAAATCGCCCGTTACGTCCTTCCTGTGGCCGCCTTCACCACCATGGTTCACACCGTCTCGGGCATCGTCCTTCATCGCCTCTGGCGCATGTGTTCTGCCTCTGACGCACCCAGCGAGGCGCGCGCCATCATTGGCGATATGGTCGCGCAGGTCCGTCAACTCGATCCCCAGTTTTTCGATCGCTTTGGCCTCTCTCCTCTCGAAGAGTTGCCCGAATGGAAGGATGTTGCCTCAATTAAGTCAGAAGCCGACGCCTTCGCAAATGAATTCGACGCCAAACTCAGCGGGAAGACCTCCCGCCTGGTTGATTATTCCCCGAACGCACCGCGCGTCATGGCCGACTCCTACCGCGCCGTCGTCGGACTTTCCGAATCCGCCTGCTCCGATGCCGAAGCCATCGACCGCCTGCTCAATCCCGCCCGCAATCTTTACCGCCTTGAAACTCTGAACATCGGCGTTCACGCGCCCATGATGCGCGCCCTGCAACACGCCAATTACACGTTTGCCAAGAAAATCAGCCACACCGCCGACAGCCAGGACCAACGCCATCGCATGGTTCCCGGCTCGCGCCCATTGCTCACACTCGCCGACACCCGCGAACCCGACTACATCACTCCCAAGCTTCTCCAGGAAAATCCCCGCGCCAAAGAACTCTACGAGCGCGCCATGCACGAAGCTTGGTCCGCAAAAAACCAGCTACTCGACCGCGGCGTTCCTCCCGAAATTGCCCTCTACCTTCTTCCCAATTCCAAATCCATTCGCCTCGTCGAAACCGGCTCGCTCCTCCATCTCCTCCACAAGTGGACCATGCGCACCTGCTTCAACGCTCAGGAAGAAATCTACGCCGCCTCCATGGACGAAATCGCCCAACTCCGCGAAATCCACCCGCAACTCTCTCGCTACATCGGCCCGCCCTGCCACCTCCGCGCCGGCATCACCACTCCCATCTGCACCGAAGGCTCCCACTTCTGCGGCATAAAAGTCTGGCTCGACTTCCCCAACACTCCCCGCCGCATCTGAAACCTGTTGACGGTAACATAACGTCTAACTATTAATTAAGAGGTGTCCACCATGACCCCCACGCGGCTCCGCCTAAACGCTTTAACTTTTGCCTCGATTCTGATTTTGGCAGCTTCCTCCAGCGCCTTCGACACTCCTCTCTCCGACACCGCTGTCCGCGAAGCCTACTTCCTCGGCCAGCACAACGACCGGTCCACGGCTGAATTCTTTCCTCCCTATCTCCGCACGCTCCCTCCACCCCGCAAAGGCCCCTACGTCGCCGAAGTCGAAATCTATACCCCGTACGTCCAAATCATTGAAAATTCCCGTCGCCGCTCCATGGGCTACAGTGCCCAGCAAGCCGAACTTGATTACCGCCATAGCCGCGACAAGATCTATATCCGCGTTCGCATTGACTTCACCGATACCTACGGCGCTCTCGAGCTCTACCGCTCCGCCAAAGGCGACAAGGAACAATCCGGCGCCGACCAGCCTCTCCCCGATTTCTACCGTGACTTCCGTGTCGGACTCTCGCAACGTTCCGGCCCTTCCCGCGAAGATCGGTGGGTCGAGCCCCTTCGCATCATTCTCCAGCCGTCATACACGCTAAATTCAGGCCACTACCCTTTCATACCGGCCGATCTCGGCGCCTACTCCTTTCTTGCAGGCGCGCCGGGTTCCGCCAATGCTTACGAGGCCTCCAACGGTTTCTTCTATCCCACCGGCTGGTTGACCTGGCTCGTCTTTGACGCCAATGATATCGCCTCAGACGAAGTCACAGTTCAGGTCATCACCACCGACGGCCAGCACGTCACAGTCCCCTTTGATCTTTCTTGTCTCCGCTAACTCCGACTCGCTCTCCCTTCCTCAAGTGGCGCTTTTGCGAATCCCACCGGCCAGCCAACCATCAATCACGTCGTCGTTGATCGCGCCACCTCATTGCCGAGTCCAATTGGAACCACAGCAGCCGCTCTACACGTCTAACAAGTTGGAGGTGTGCCATGACCCTTGCCCGGCTCCGTTGGACTTCCTGTGTCCTTACCGTTGTCCTCGCATGGCCATTGCCTTCTTCCGCCTTCGACACGCCCCTTTCGGACACTGCCGTTCGCGAGGCTTATTTCCTCGGCCAGCGCCGCGACGGCTCTCTCCCGAAACTCTTGGACAAGTACATCCTCCACTTGCAACCACCAAAGACCGGCCCCTACATCGAATCGGTCAGTTTTTTCACTCCCTATATCCTCACGGCGCTCAATTCCAGCCAGCAGCTCAGCATCTATAGCGCACAGCAAGCGCAACTCGACCACCTCAAGACCCCGGAAGTGGTCCGCGTCACGGTTCAAATTTTTCTAACGGAGTCTTACAGCGCGTACAGCGCGGCTGTGACGGGGTCTGATTCTCATTCACCCAAGGGAGTCTTCGTTCGTCCGTCGGACTTCTGGCGCGATTTCCGGCTCCGCACTTTTCAAAAGGATCAGTTGGTGATTCCCACCGGGGCGAATGGCCATCCCTATTTTCGGTGCGATGACGCTGGCTGCATCCTTTCAGGTGCCACTCTAACCTTCGAATATCCCGCCGCCTTCACGGAAAGTTCCGTCACCATCCAGATCGACCCGCCCGAGGGCGATCCGGTCGTCGTCGACTTTGATCTCACCGCTTTCCGTTAATTCTTGTTCCCGAATCCGTGCTTCTGCCTGCATATCGGGCAGTAAGTCAGCGCTTCGGAATTATCCACGTGATGTTTCACCGGCGGCACGGTCCGCAAATAAGCGAAGATTGCCTTTAAGTCCTCGTCCGTCATGTTACGAAAATACCGGTACGGCATGAACGTATTTAGTTCGCGGACACCGCCGGAAGCAAGTCCCGTTCGGATCGTCTTCAGGAACATCGCCTCGTCGTAATGCGAAATGCCAGACGGATCCGGGGTGATGTTCGGTGTCACCACGTCTCCCCACGCGCCTGCCATACGTTGTCCGCCCCCGAACATCATCTCTGTTCGGGCGTTCCCTTTTTCGTCGTTGGGCGTGTGGCAATCGTTACACTGGGCAATGCGCACCAGATACCAGCCATGTTTCACTTGCTCGCTCGCGTCCGCTGCCAACTTCGGTTCCATCTCCGGATGCAGATTTACCTTGATCTCAAACGAAACGTTCCTCTTTGGCAGCGAATTTCGCACCGCGGGCAGCGAACGGATGTACACGATCACCGACGCTACATCCTCATCCGTCATGCCCCGGAAAAATGCGTATGGCATGTAATCCGATAATTCCCGGCCGTCATGCCCCATCCCATGCCGGATCGCCCGCTCAAATTGCGCATCGCTCCACGTGCCTGCGCCGGTCTCCTTGTCCGGAGTGATATTCGGACAAACCAGGCCGTCGGGGGAGAAGGTTCCATCGTACAGTTCGCCCTTCAGGATTTGGCCCACACCCTCTCGTCCCGGCAAAGGGAGGCTGCTTCCATGGGCGTAGTCTTGCTCGCCGTGACACATGAAACAGTGCGCTACGCCTTCCACCAGATAACGTCCGCGTTCCAGACGCTCGGGCGAAGCGCTCGCGCGGAATGCCGGCGCATCCGTCGCAAAGCTCGCCGCAGCGGGCTTGACCTGCGCAGTAGCAAATCGCGAGAGTGACACCAGAAGAAGAACTGGGACTAAGACACGAACACACGACCAGCGAGGAACTGAGCCCACAGCACCACCTCCGTTTTGCCTGAACCACCCGTTCCCGAGGAATTGCCGCGAGTATACACCCAAATGTTTCGATGTTTTCGCTTCTAGGCGGGAATTTCCTGTACTAGCTTCTCCAATGCAGCGTGACCGGTCCATCCATCGGATGCTCCATCGGCAATCCGCTGCGCCTCGACTCAATCAGATTCTGCTTCAACGCGAAATACCATTTCGCCGGACGGTCCGCGTCATCAATCAACATCAGCTTCGGATTATGCTTCAATCCTTCCGACTGCTGGATCATCGTTTCCTGGTCCTGCCGCAAAAAGATCTTCGCGAAGATACGGAAGATCGAAACCGGAAACGGCAAATTCCACGCCGCGACAAAATCGATCCTGCACAAGTCCCTTCGCACCGGCGTCACCGTAGCCCGGCTGGAAAACCACAGCTTACCGCTACGATCGATCTCCGTCCGGATATTCGGCAGCACAAAGTCAATCGTCGTCGTCACCGTCTCGCCGGTCATCTTCGCCAGCAACTTGTACGGCGCGCTGTTCGCGCTGGGCTGGTGCGGGCTCATCCGAAATCCATTTGGAATCGGCTCATACTGTTTCGTCTTCTCGTGAATGCTTGTCTTGCTTCGCCAGAACCATGACTGGTGCACAAATGGCCCGTGCGCTGGGTCCATCAATCCGATAATCCCATGATCGATGTGCGAGGGCAGCTCGCACTCCAGCCGCGTGATCCTATATCTTGCACTGAATTTTTCCAACTCTGGCGCACTCGGCACATTTTCCGGCAGCCGCGTTCCCGGCGCGCTCACATACACCCAGACGTACCCGTCGCGCTCTTCGCACGGATAATTCATGGCATTTATCCGCTCCACCTTCAGCTTGTCATGGCTCGTCAGCGACGGAATCTCCACGCACCGCCCGCTGCACGCGTCAAATTCCCACCCGTGATAGCTGCACTGCACGTTCTTGCCGTCAAAATGACCATACGAAAGTGGAATCCCCCGGTGCGGGCAAGCGTCCCGCATCGCAAACGCCTTTCCCTCGCTCGTCCGTCCCAACACCAGCGGCACTTCCAACAGCATCGCCTTCGCCAGATTCTTTCCGTAAATCTCCTCGCTCCTCACGGCGGGATACCAGAAATCCCACAAGAATCCCGCGTCCGCCTTCGGCGCGCTCTCCGCCAGCCCCTCCACCGAGTTTTCCAAAGCCGCTCGAACCGCTTCACTCATTCCCGCCACCTTCAGTTTCTGGCCCTTGCGCCAAATTGCATCGTAGTACACCCGCTAGCCGTGGGCAATCCACTTTGGAGTGCGGCAGCAGCGCTGCCGCTTTTACAGTTGTAGCCCCACCTCTGATCTCTACGTTGACGCCATGAGCCCCAAAACCTCGCACGCCCCTCTTGCATCAAATCCGCTGTCACATTTGCTATACTACATACAGAACATGTACTCCTTCTTCCATTAGCGCTCCCAAGTCCCGCGCCCATCAGGACGCCGCTCCCTCTTTCCCAGTCAAAAGTCACCAATCACCAGTCACGCCTCTCCAGTGACACAAATCCCATGGAGAGAAGGAATCCCAATGGCCGCTCTCACGCTCTCCGAAAAACTCGATCAGCTCGACGCCCGCTACCAGGAAATGACCCAGGAACTCTCCACTCCCGAGGTCGTCACCGATTCCGCGCGTTTCCAGAAACTCGCCAAGCAGCACTCTGATCTGGAAACCATCGTCAGCAAGCACCGCGAGTTCAAGCAAATCGAAAAAGACCTCGCCGCCACCCATCAGATGGTCGTCGAATCCGATGATGCCGAAATGCGCCACATGGCCCAGGAAGAGGAAAAGCTCCTCGCCATCCGCAAAGAACAAACCGAGCGCGAGTTGAAACTTCTTCTCCTCCCCCACGATCCCATTGACGACAAAAACATCATCCTCGAAATCCGCGCCGGCACCGGCGGTGACGAAGCTGGTATTTTCGCCGGGGACCTCTTCCGAATGTACTCGCGGTACGCCGAATCCCAGGGTTGGAAAGTGGAAGTGATGGAAAGCTCTCCCGCGCAGATGGGCGGGGTAAAAGAAATCGTTGCGGCCATCCAGGGCAAAAAAGTCTACTCCAAGCTCAAATACGAAAGCGGCGTCCACCGGGTGCAGCGCGTTCCGGACACAGAAACACAAGGCCGCATCCACACCTCTGCCGCCACCGTCGCGGTCCTCCCCGAAGCCGACGAAATCGACATCAAAATCGAAGCCAAAGACCTGCGAATCGATACCTTCTGCTCTTCCGGCCCCGGCGGTCAGTCCGTCAACACCACTTATTCTGCGGTGCGCATCACCCACTTGCCAACGGGCCTCGTCGTCTCTCAGCAGGACGAAAAATCCCAGATCAAAAATCGCGCCAAAGCCATGCGCGTTCTGCGTTCCCGCCTCTACGAAATGGAACTCGAAAAGCAGCAAGCCGCCATCGGTGCCGAGCGCCGCGGCCAGATCAAATCCGGCGACCGCTCCGAAAAAATCCGCACCTACAACTATCCGCAAAACCGCGTCACCGACCATCGCATCGGCCTCACCATCCACCAACTCACCGAAGTCATGGACGGCAAACTCGCTCCCCTCGTCGATGGCCTCGTCGAACACTACGAAGCCGCCCGCCTAAAACAGGAACTCGCCGAAGCATGATTTCCGCCATCCACTGCTTCGGTTCTCCCTGTGGCACAGGCATTCCTGCCGGTGCTCTTGGGTTTTTCCTTTCTGCGCGGCCTCTGCGCTCTCTGCGTCTCTGCGTTAAACTCCTCTCTTAAAATTGCTCCAATGCCTCAACACAAAACCAACTCTCTCGACGTGCGTACCGCCTTGAAGCAGGGCATACACCTTCTCCGCGAAGCCCATGTCCCCTCCGACACTCTAGCCGCCGAACTCCTCCTCCTCCACGTCGCCCACCGCGACCGCACCTGGCTCTACGCCCACCCCGAAGAACTCCTCGATCCCCAAACCATCGAATCTTATTTCTCGCTCCTCCGCCGCCGTGCCGCCGGTGAACCCACGCAGCACCTCACTGGCAAGCAGGAATTCTGGGGCCTCGAATTCGAAGTCTCTCCCGTCGTTCTGATCCCTCGCCCCGAAACCGAACACCTCATCGAAGTCGCTCTCGACCGCCTCGCCGTCCGCGAACTCCGCGCGGGCCGCGACCCTAAACTCACCGGCGAAGGCCTCACCATCGTCGACCTCGGCACAGGCTCCGGCTGCATCGCCATCGCCCTAGCCAAAGAACTCCCCGCCGCCGAAATCTACGCCACCGACATCTCTTCCGCCGCCCTAGCGATCGCTCATCGCAACGCCACTCGCCTCGGCTTCGCGAATCGCATCACCTTGCTCGAATCCAACTTGTTCTCGGCCTTCTCTTCCTCTTCCGACTCTTCTCTCCACTGGTCGCCGGTCGCTGGCCACCGGTCACCTTCCTCCGACCAGTCACCAGCCTGCCCTGAGCTTGCCGAACGGGTCAACAATCTCCAGTCACTTCTCTTCGATCTAATAATCTCCAACCCTCCCTACATCGGCCGCAAAGAAACCAGCACCCTCCCCACCGAAGTCCGCGACCACGAACCCCCGTCTGCCCTATATGGCGGCGAAGAAGGCTACGAACTCTACGGCTTGCTCATCCCACAAGCCGCGCTCCATCTCAAACCCGGCGGCCTCCTCATCCTCGAACTCGGCCACGACTCCCTCCCCGCCGTCCGCCCCCTACTCGAAACGCCCGAATGGACCAACCTCCTCGTCACGAACGACCTCGCCGCCATCCCCCGCGTCCTCTCCGCCGAACGTACACTGTAGCGGCGACTTTCAAGTCGCCCCGCCATCCGCGCTTTTCTCTTCATTCTTTCATGTCGAACTGGCTTTTATGCCAGCACTCTACGAATAGCCGAATTGCCTTGATGGTGCACACGCTACCGCGCGGTCCCTATTTTCTATTTTCAATTTTCTATTTCCTGTTTCTCGCCATCTCCCGAATGCGGTTCAAATACCCCACATAAACAGGGATCGGAATATCCGGCGAATCTCCGTCATTCAAAAAATGCTCCAGCCGAATCTCCATCGGTATCCCCGCAATCACTTCACGAAACCTCGCCATCTCCAGAAACTTCACCTTCCAGATCTCTAGCATCAACGACCGAAACTCCTCGCTGATAAATTCCATCTTCCGGTCGCCAAGATAAATCCCATCAAAATGGTGCTCCGCCAAAATTTTCCGAATCGGATCGTCCGCGGGCGAAAACACGTAAACCATGTGCAGCAAATCCGCAAGGTCGCCCCACAACACTTTTTCTTCAAACCCACTGAACCGGAGCGCGCTTTCCCCACGCTGCTGCACAAATCGTGCGTGATCGCCCGGCTTCAGTCCATGCCGCCCAAGCTCTTCGCGAAACCACTTCAGCCGCTCGGCCTTCAGATTGTATTTCAGGAATTCCACCGCGTACGCATTCGGCAGATAAATCTTCGGATCGTCTTCCAACCGCTTCAGCCAGCCGCTCCTATCCCGGCCCTCCAACAAGACAGTCAACTCCGTCATCTCTGCTACCGTCGTGTCTGGGTGATACTTCACCGCCTGCCAGAAATGTTCGGTCGAATCATAAATGGCGCCGTGCAGCCGGATACCCTCCTCAATCGGATACCAGTTCGAAAGCACTCGCCCCGCAATCACGGGCGAAGCGCTCCAGCAGTTCAGCGAATGCCTCCACTTTTTCTGCACCGCGGCGAATTCCTCCGCATACCCCGGTGGCAACGGCTCCTTCACATTTGCAATCGCTTGCCGCAACTCCTCGCCCGTATGCGTAACGAGCGCCTGCAGCGGCCGCTCGTCCGCCATCGAAACAACGCGGCTCTCGATTCCCTCGCGCAGCAGTTGACGGCCAAGCCGCCGTTTCTCTTCCTCGCTGAGCTTTCCGCCCCACCGCTGCATCTGCGCATCGATATACGGAAACACCTCCGCCAGCGACCTGAACTCTATAAATCCATGAATCGCGAACGTAACCGGCTTCCCGTCCTTCACGATCACCGTCGAAGGCGTAACCACCGCCTGCAACGAAAGTTCTTGCGCCCGCAGAGACGGCACAGCAGCCAAAATCGAGTAGCCGATCAGAATCGCCCGCAGGTGCGCACGGCAAATTACTCTCAAAACATTTTTCATTGTCCCTCGCAACAAATCCGTCCCATCATTCCACTCGCTCCTCTCGACTCAAACACAATTCCCTTCGCCGCGAGGCTGGCGAAGCCCTCGCGAAGCAACTAGCGTAGCGGCCACTTTCAAGTGGCCCCAGTCTGGAATTTGTAATGGCCCCGACCCGGTCGGGGACGCTTTTGAGGCCTACGCCCCAAGACCCAATTCGCATTGTTTCTCGCTGGAATTCGCAAAAAAGAAGGCAATCCCCCGGGGAACTACTTTGGCTCGATAACTTCCAAATCTTTGATCTGCGCGAAATGCCGCTTGTTGAAGGTGGCCACTCGGCTCCCGCGCTCCAGCGCCGTTGCGCCCACAATCAGATCATAAAACCCGATCATCTTGCCCTTCGCTTCCAACTCCGCCCAGATTCGCGCGTGTAGGCGCGCTGTCCGTTCGGTGTACGGAATCACCGAAACGCGCTCCACCACGGCATTGAGAAATCGGTCCCGCCAAGCCCGGTGCGTTCCGGTCGCTCGCTCGACGCCATGCCAGAGTTCCGCGACCGTGATCGCTGCCATCTCGAAGTTGTCGGCTTGGTGCAACGCCAACCAGCGGCTCAAGTCAAACGCGCCCTTTTCACCCTGGATAATAACGTCGGTGTCTAGAAGTATCACCACTTGTCAACGGGTGCTTTCAGGAACTTGCGTGCCCTGCGCAAATCGCGACGCCATGCCTTGGCTTCCGCTTCAGGTAACCTGACTTCCCTAAGGGCCTCCGCCAAGTCCCGCCCTGTGCATGCTTTCTCCTTGGCTGGAGTCAGCTCGGCCACGGGCTTGCCGTTCTTCAGCAGGACGAACGAGACATTCTGATAGCGAGTTCGATTCACGCAATCCGCGAAATTACGTGCCGCATCGGTGACGCTGATTTTAGTCTTCTTCATAAATCTGATTATCAGATTATCTGATTTCGCCTCTCATGGCAAGGCAGGCGCGCTTCTTGACGCCAGTCAAGTAGCGGCCACTTTCAAGTGGCGCCGGTCTGGATTTTGTAGCGGCCGCCTTCCGAGGCGGGCGTTTTTGAGTGGGGAAGCAAAGCTTCCGCTTTTGAACAGTAAACCCCGCCATCTAACTCCAGCTTCTAGACGACGCGGCCACCGACCTCACCATCCTCATTGCCTCCACCAACCCGTAGTCGTACGCTTATCCCATGCCCGACCTGGCTCGCTTCCGCGCCAAACACGACGCTCCCGACGCCGCTGAATCTCCCTCCCACTCCTCCATCCTCCACGTGGACATGGATGCCTTCTTCGTCTCCGTCGAACTCCTCGCGCGCCCCGATCTTCGCGGCAGGCCCGTTGTCGTCGGCGGCCGCCCCGACCAGCGCGGCGTCGTCTCCGCCGCCAGCTACGAAGCCCGCAAATTCGGCATCCATTCCGCCATGCCCCTGCGCACCGCGGGCCGCCTCTGCCCCCACGCCGTCTTCCTCGACGGCCACCACGATAAATATTCCGAATGGAGCGATCGCGTCGCCTCCATCCTCGCGAAATTCTCCCCCATCGTCGAAATGGTCTCCACCGACGAAGCCTATCTAGACCTCTCCGGCACCGAACGCCTCCACGGCCCGCCGCTCGCCGCCGCCGACAAACTCCTTCGTACCATCACCCGGCAGACGGGTCTTCCCTGTTCCGGCGGTCTCGCCACCACCCGCCTCACCGCCAAAGTCGCCTCCGATCAAGGCAAGCCGCGCGGCCTCGTCTGGGTCGCCCCCGGCATGGAAGCGCGTTTCCTCGCTCCGCTTCCCATCCGCAAAATTCCAGGAATCGGCGAAGTCACCGAACGCGCTCTCCGCACCCTCGGCATCGAAACCGTTGAACAGCTAGCCTCGCACTCCCAGGAAAAACTTGAAAAAATCTTCGGCCAGTGGGGCACAGCCCTCTACCGCAAAGCCCGCGGCGGCGATGCCTACGAATTCCTGATCGACGCCGAGCCCAAATCCATCTCTCACAATCACACCTTCGGCGAAGACACCTCTAACGTCGCTGAAATGGAATCCATGCTCAGCCACCTTTCCCAGAAAGCCTGCAAGCGCCTCCGCGAAGCCGGCCTTTCCACGCGCACCCTCACGTTTACCATTCGTTACGCCGGGTTCGAAACCTACACCCGCTCCAAGACGCTCCTCGAGCCCGCCCAACTCGACACCGACATCTTCGCCATCTTCCTCAATCTCTTCCGCCAGCATCGCGATGCCAAACGCAAAGTCCGCCTTCTCGGCGTCGCGCTCTCCGCCCTCTCCCACTGTGCGCAGCAACTCGACCTCCTCGAATCCGGCCGCCGCGAAAAACTCGAAAAGCTCACCAAAGCCGCCGACAGTCTCCGTGATAAATTCGGCTTCACCTCCGTCCAGTTCGGCGGCTCCCTCCGTCGCGACGATTAGGAGACTTTTTCGCGTGCGAACGCATCTATATTCCCTAGTCTATTCAATATCGATGAGGGCCAACTTGAAAACACCACAGATCGCCATCGCCATCCTTTTTTTATCTCTCACACTCACGGCAGTTTTTGCCCAAATTCCGCCGGCTGACTCAAGCCTCACCGCAAACTCCATCTACCAGAAAAACTGTGCGAAGTGTCACGGGAAAACGGCCGAGGGCCGCCATTTTGGCGGGCCGTCGCTTATCTCGGACAAAACCGCGGCCGCCTCTACGGAAGACCTTCGAAATATTATCGCCAACGGAAAAGGCCACATGCCCAAGTACGCCGGCAAACTGACAGCGGAAGAAATTGACACGCTGGTCCGCCAAATCCAGGCCCTGCAAAAGAAATAAATCGCCATTTGTTTCCGCTTCTACTGGCGATGGCAGAGGATCTGCCAATGCCCTTGAGGCCCTTTCGGGTCCAGAACTTCCGCTCCAGGAAGCCGCGGCGGGTCTAACTAGCTCCCTCCAACTGTGAACTCGGAAAACGAGCACTGCCCTCCAAACCCTGTTTCGCCTATACTTTTTCCATGGCTTCTTCCGCCCCACCAACTCCCGGTGCTTCCGAATCGCGACCTGCACCATTTACCCGTCTCGGCAACTTCTGGCAGCGCGTCAGCGAAGGCCGCCGCATCGACGACCTCTGGTCGCAGTTCGCCGCCGACGCCCGCTCCAGCTACGGCTTCTATGGCAAAGATGTCGACTGGGACGAAGTCAACCAACTCCCTCGCTGGCGGCGCCCGCTACCCGTGGCCAAGCAACTCTTCTGGGCCATGATGAACAAGCTCACCCCAGCCCGCCGCGTCCTGCTCCTCGTTGCCCTGGCATTACTTTTTGTTTCCGGAATTCAGATTCAGTCCGGCCACAACAACACCGTCGAAATCAAAGGGGAATTCCTCTCCGCCCTTCTCTTCCTCCTCCTTCTTTCTCTCGAACTCGCCGACAAAATCACCATGAAACGCGATCTCGAAATCGCCCGCGAAATTCAGGCATGGCTCGTTCCCTCCACTCCGCCCGCAATTCCCAACGCCGAAGTCGCCTTCTATACCCGCGCGCAAAATTCCGTCGCCGGCGATTATTACGACGCCTTCTATCCATTGGACGACGCTTCCGTCGGGGGCAAACTCATGCTCGTCATGGCTGACGTCGCCGGTAAAAGCGTTCCAGCCGCTCTCCTCATGGCCACACTGCAGGCCAGCCTTCGCACCATCGCCTCCGAAGGCCTTCCCCTCACCCAACTCGCCACACGCCTCAATCACTACGCTTGCGCCCACAGCCTCGGCGGCCAACGCTTCACCACCGCTGTCCTCGCTGAATACGATCCCGCCACCCGCCGCCTCGCCTACGTCAACGCCGGCCACAACTCCCCCGTCATCCGCCGCGCAAATTCTTCCACCGAGCGCCTCGAATCCGGCAGTCTCCCGCTCGGCATCACCCCCGAAGCCACTTTCCCTTCCTCCGAAATCACTCTGCAGCCCGGTGACACGCTCGTGCTCTTCACAGATGGCGTCGTCGAAGCCTTCAACTCCGCCGGCGAAGAATTCTCCGACAATCGCTGGCTCAACATCATCCGAGGCCTGCCCAATCTCAACGCCCAGCAAACTCTCCAGCTCCTCATGAAAAGCGTCGAAGATTTCGTCGGCGCCACCCGCCAGTCCGACGACATCACCTGCCTGGTCCTCCGCTGCACCTAGCAAATATTTCCCTGGCCCCTAAGTGGCACAGGCTTCAGCCTGTTCAATCCTAAAAAAAGAACGCAACCATCCCGCTTCCCCCAGTCACAAGTCAGCAATCACCAGTCACTTTCCCCCACTTTCTCTTCATCTCCCATCCTCTCAGGCGCATAATCATTCCGTGAATTCCCGGGAACTTGCCAATTCGGTTTGCGACACGCTCCAGCGCCATGGTCACCAGGCCTTCCTCGTCGGCGGCTGCGTGCGCGATATCCTTCTCCGGCGCGATCCCGCCGATTATGATGTCGCCACCAACGCCACTCCCACCGAAGTCCTGCAACTCTTCCCGCACGGCCTCGATGTCGGCGCGCAATTCGGTGTCGTCCTAATCCGCCACGATTCGCTCAAGGTCGAAGTCGCCACATTCCGCTCCGACCTCGGCTATTCCGACGGCCGCCATCCCGACCAGGTCGTCTATTCCCAAACGCCCGAAGAAGACGTGCAGCGCCGCGATTTCACCATCAACGGCTTGCTCATGCGCCACGACACCGGCGAAGTCCTCGACTTTGTCGGTGGCCGCGCCGATCTCGCCGCCGGAATCATCCGCGCCATCGGCGAACCTTCCCGCCGTTTCGCCGAAGACAAACTCCGCATGCTCCGCGCCGTGCGCTTCGCCGCGCGTTTCGGCTACACCATCGAGCCCGCAACCTTCGCCGCCATCGGCAAGCACGCGAGCGAAATCCACATCGTTTCCGCGGAACGTATCCGCGAAGAGCTCACCAAGCTCCTCACCGAAGGGGCCGCCCGCCACGGCTTCGAACTCCTCGACGAACTCGGCCTCCTCGTTGCACTTCTCCCCGAAATCGCCGCCATGAAAGGCGTTCCACAGCCGCCCCAATTTCACCCCGAAGGTGACGTCTGGCTCCACACCCTTCTCATGCTCGAGGGTATCCCTGCTGGAGCCTCTCCCACACTTGCCTGGGGCGTCCTGCTTCACGATATCGGCAAGCCCCCCACTTTCCGCCCCATCTCCGAAACCGGCGATCGCATCCGCTTCGACGACCACGTCGACGTCGGCGTCCGCATGGCCGATGACCTCTGCCGCCGGCTTCGCTTCTCCAACGTCGATACCGACCAGATCAAAGCACTCGTCGCCAACCACATGAAATTCAAAGACGTCGGCCAGATGCGCCAGTCCACTCTCAAACGCTTCGTCCGCCTCCCACAGTTCGATGAGCACCTCGAACTTCACCGCCTCGATTGCCAGTCCAGTCACGGCAAACTCGACGCATACAACGCCGTCAGCGCCTTCCTGGCTCAGACCCCGCCCGCCCAGGTCCGTCCCCCACGATTACTTTCGGGTGACGACCTCAAAGATTTAGGCTATACACCAGGTCCAGAATTTCAGAAGATTCTGGCCACCCTCGAAGACGCCCAGCTCGACGAGGCCATCCAGACCCGGGAGCAAGCCCTCGAATTTGTTCGGAGACACTATCCTCTCCGTTCAGTTGGCCGATAAGACGCCTAAGGGCCAGATTTTGGACAATTAAGTAAACTGCTTTGTATCAATATCTTGGGGAGATGTTGCAAACTGAGACGTCGTATGCTAGGATTTGAGTCCTGTTGACTAATATTTTCTGCTGAAGGCTTTTGCATTGTCGGACACCTTTTCCCGACCTCTTGCATCTAATCCTTCCAAAGCGGGTTTTTCTCCCGCTTCGCGTTAGGGGATAACATGGCTGACAAGAAACATTTCGTTCCAGATACTCTTCCAATCCTGCCCGTCCGGGATACTGTTCTCTTCCCGGGCGCGGTTCTCCCTCTCACAGTAGGCCGTGAGAGCTCGCTCGCCCTCGTAAGCTCGCTTTCGGGCGACGATAAGCTTTTGGGCGTTGTTGCCCAGTTGGATCCGCGGATCGAAGATCCTGCTGCGGCGGACCTACACAAAGTCGGTACGCTTGCCAAGGTCCACAAGACCGTAAAGATGCCTAACGGCAATGTCGTCGTCTTCCTGGAAGGCTTGCAGCGCATCCGCATCAACGAGCTTCTGAGCCTGCGTCCGTTCCTTCGCGCCGCGGTGGCCTCCGAGCCCGATTTCACAGGTGAAAAAGACGCCGAACTCGAGGCCTTGCAGCGCAACTCTCAAGACCTCTTTCGCGATGTCGTAAGCCATTCGCCGCAACTGTCCGACGATCTGCAAAACGCGGCAATGAACATCGACGATCCCGGGCGTCTCGCCGACTTCATCGCCGGCACGCTGCCGAGCCTTTCGACCTTGCTCCGTCAGGAACTGATCGAAACCTCCAACGTGCGCAAGCGCCTCGAAATGCTCATTCGCGAGCTCTCCAAGGAACTCGAGGTTCTGGAGCTTCGCAGCAAGATCAATGAGCAGGTTCAAGAGCAGGTCAGCCAGAACCAGCGCGAATACCTGCTGCGTGAACAGATGAAGGCCATTCAGAAGGAACTCGGCGAAATCGACGACGCGCAAGCCGAAATTGACGAGCTGCGCAAAAAAGTCGACGAAGCCGGAATGACCGCGGAAGCCAAGAAGGAATGCGATCGCGAGCTGAAGCGCCTCGCCAAGATGACTCCGGCCTCGGCCGAGTACATGGTGTCGCGCACCTACCTCGAATGGATGACCTCGCTGCCCTGGTCGAAATCCTCCGGCAGCTCGGACATCGACATTCCAAAGGCCCAGAACATCCTCAATGAAGATCATTACGATCTTCAAAAGGTAAAGGAGCGCATCCTCGACTACCTTGCGGTCAAGAAACTTCAGCCCGGCATGAAAGGACCCATCCTCTGCTTCGTTGGGCCTCCAGGCGTGGGCAAGACCTCGCTGGGCAAGTCCATCGCTCGTGCGCTCGGCCGCAAATTCGTCCGCATCGCCCTCGGCGGCATGCACGATGAAGCCGAAATCCGCGGACACCGTCGCACGTACATCGGCGCTCTACCCGGCCAGATCATTCAGGGCTTGAAGCGCGCTGAAACCAACGACCCCGTCTGCATGCTCGACGAAGTCGACAAACTCGGCCGTGACTTCCGCGGCGATCCGTCCTCCGCCTTGATGGAAGTTCTCGACCCGGAGCAGAATTCGACTTTCCGCGATCACTATCTGGACGTGCCCTTCGATCTCTCGAAGGTCACCTTCATCGCCACGGCCAACTGGATGGATCCGATTCCGGAGCCTCTGCGCGATCGCATGGAGGTCATCGAACTCCCCGGCTACACCGGTGAGGAGAAGATCCACATCGCGCGCAAATACCTGATCCCCAAGCAGGCCACTGAGCACGGCATCAAGGAAGGCGAGCAACTGGAGTTCACCGAAGATGGGCTGCGCGAAATCATTCACAGCTTCACCCGGGAAGCCGGCGTTCGCAATCTTGAGCGCGAAATCGCCACAATCGTCCGCAAACAGGCTCGCCGCATGGCAGAGGGCAAGACGGAAAAGATGATGGTCACCCCCGAAGTCGTGCGCGAGTTCCTCGGTGTGCCCAAGTTCCGCACTGAGCGGGAAATTGACGAACGCGTCAAGAAACCCGGCGTCGCGGTCGGACTCGTTTGGACCCCCGTGGGCGGCGACATCGTCTTCATCGAAGCGAGCCGCATGCGCGGTGGCAAGCAGTTCACCATGACCGGCCATCTCGGCGAAGTCATGCAGGAATCGATGACCGCCGCGTTGACCTGGACTCGTGCCAACGCCGAACGCTACGGCATCGACCCGGACTTCTTCCGCAAGCTGGACATTCACATTCACGTGCCTTCGGGCGCGGTCCCGAAAGACGGGCCGTCCGCCGGAGCCGCGATGGTCACCTCCCTCGTCAGTTTGCTGACGAATCGCCCGGTGAAAAATCGCCTGGCGATGACCGGGGAAATGACTCTCTCCGGCATCGTGTTGCCCATCGGCGGCGTGAAGGAGAAAGTCCTCGGTGCCAAGCGCGCGGGAGTCACCCACGTGCTGCTGCCAGCGGATAACGAACCGAACGCGGTTGCGGATCTTCCGCCGGATATCCTCGGCGACCTGAAGATCACTTACGTTCGGACGCTCGATGAGGTCCTTGAGCACGCGCTCGAAAAGGACCCCATCGCCCCGGTAGTCCCGGAGCCGGAACCAGCACAACCCGCGGTCGGCGATTCACCCAGCGCCGTCCACTAATTCGATCTGCACTCGCACACTTGTGGGGGCCGGGCTTGTTTACCCTGAGCATCGAAGGGCCCGGCCCTCTTGCTTTTCTCGCCTTCTCTTCTTGTAGCGGCCGCCTTCCGAGGCGGGCGCTTTTTGCCCGTCCCGAATGGCTCTACGGGACGGGCGCTTTTGGGAACGATAAACAGAAAAAGGCCCGGCGTGCCGGGCCATTCTCTTTCTTCGCTTTCCCATCTTCCGTACAGGATGAGAACTCTCCAACTGCTGCTAGTATGGAAACTTCTCATGCCGTCAAACTCGAAATCCAAATCTTCCGCCAACGACTTGGCTGCCCTTCTTCCCCAACGCCTCAGCGAAACCCTCATCCGCGAACGCACCATCCCCCGCTTCGTGGATTCCTACGTCGTCGAACATGGCCGCCACAGCCTGCAGGTCCACGCCATCCTCTACCGAGACCTTCTGAATCTTCTCCAGCGCGAAGCCCTCCTCACCGTCACCGCGCGCGCACTCGAAATTGTCATACGCGGTCTGCACGCGGACGACGAGCGCAAACCCAAGCCCATGACCCGGCAGGAATCTTCTGCCTTCCGCCAAAAATTCCTCGCCGGCCTCACGCGCCATCAACGCTGGAACGTTAGCGACGCTCTCGATTTTCAGTCGGATCTAAAAATGTACGAAGATCTTATCGCCCGCGCCGCAAGTTCGCGCCGCCCGCGCAAACCGTTCGAAGCCGCCAATCATCCCTTCGTGGACCGATGCGGGTTTGTCCTCGATTCGTCCTTCCTCGAAAAAGCCCGCCTCGCAGCCAGCCGCACGCTCAAAGACTTGGAAGCCCTCTCCGCGCAAATCGTGGAGAGCACACGCAACGAAGTCTCTCAATCAAAACCGCAGCCCTCTCGCTGACGCTCCGCGCCGCATTCGGCACGATCCATTCGCGCCGCCAAATCACACGATTTTCTGTACCTCCACTGCCGTTCCGTACGCCAAAACTTCCGTCACTCCCTGCATCACCTCGTTGGCGTCATACCGCATGCACACAATCGCGTTGGCCCCGTGTTGCGCCGCGTGCTGCAGCAATATCTCGTACGCCTCTTCTCTCGCCTTTTCACAAAGTTCCGTTAGGATCGAAATGTTTCCGCCGATGATGGTCTGAATTCCCGCCGCCAGATTTCCCAGCACGCTCCGCGAACGCACCGTAATCCCGCGCACGATCCCGAAATTCCTAACGATCCGATACCCCGGCAATTCATTCGTTGACGTCACCATTGAACTATCTACTCGGCCTGTCATGTTGTTCTCCTTGGTGTCCCGCTGTTTACCGGTCCGATTCTACCCTTCCACATGCCCCTTCCGGCAGCCTTTCCGTTTGTTATGCTCAGCTTGCGTGGAAACTCTCTTCGAATTTCTGGCGATTCTCCAGATCGCCGCGGGCCTCTTCCTGCTTTGGCAGGGTATTCAGTGGCTCGCCTACGTGCGCCGCCGCCTGCGCACCGATCCCGGCTTTTATGCTCCCCGCACCGCCGTCCTCTGCCCTTGCCGCGGCATGGAACCCGGCCTCGAGCGCAATCTCGTTTCCCTCTGCGAATTCAATCACCAGAATTTCGAGGTCTTTTTCATCCTCGCTTCCGAAAACGATCCCGCGTACAGCCTCGTCAAACGCTTCGCCGCCTCTTCTCGCGTGAAAGTCACCGTCGTCATCGCCGGCCAGCCCGCAACCTCCAGCGAAAAAGTCAACAATCTCCGCGTCTGCATTGAACAACTCCCGCCCGATTTTGAAGTGCTGGTCTTCGTCGACTCCGACGGCCGCCCCGGCAAGACCTGGCTGCACCACATGGTGGCCCCGCTCTCCGACTCTCGCATCGGCGCCACCACCACCATGCGTTGGTTCATTCCCAACACCAACGCCTTTCCCAACGCCCTCCTCGCCGCCTGGAATGCTTCCGTGGTCACAATGCTTGGCGGGCACGCGAAAAATTTCTGCTGGGGCGGCGGCACCGCGATTCGCCGCAGCCTCTTCGAGCAGATTGGCATGCTCGACACCTGGCAAAACTCCTTCAGCGACGACTACTCGCTCACCATCGCCATTGAAAGAACCGGCCGCCAGATCGTCTTTCTTCCCGAATGCCTCACCCCGTCCTACGTTCAAACCGACTTCCCGAGCCTCCTCGAATTCACCAACCGCCAGATCAAAATCACCCGCATCTACCGCCCCCGAATGTGGGCCACCGCCTTCGCAACGCATTTTCTCTTTTGTTTCACCCTCATTCTAGGTCTCGTGGTCGCGCTCAACCTCACCATCGAATCCCGGCCGTCCTCTCAGGTCGTCACACTCCTTGTTCTTCCCCTGCTCCTCGCGGCCTTTCGAGGAGCCCTACGGGTAATCGGCGCAACCGAAGCAGTTCCCTCTGTCCGAGCTGAAATCATGGCGCAATCCTGGATTTATATTCTGGTCACATTTCTTGTTCCATTTCTGTACTTATTCAACTTCTCGGCCTCATTGTTCGGTCGCCGAATCACCTGGCGCGGTATCCAATACGAAATTGTTTCGCCGGATCAGACTCGCGTCCTTACTCGATGACCTGTGGAAATCCCGCCCCCACGGAAAAAAGTTCGGGCCCCGGGCAATTTCTACCCTTGTGCCTTACCCCTGCCCTCTCTTAGCGTCCTCTAAGTTATTGACAAATAGACCCCTGTAAAAACGAGCAGTCCGGCCAACCGGTTGCAGGGCAGTACGGCGGTCAGGTGTAACTTTCGCAAGCTATTGACGGGGATCCTTTACTCTACCCCAGAGGGTTTCTGAGGGATTTTTTCCTCTGGCGTATTTGGGCCTGAGCCAGTCCTACTTCTTCGTCGCTTGCTCGGTCATTCCGGCCGACCTCAATAGGAGGTTATTGAGGGTCAAAATCCAACAGGATGGCTTCGGTCCCACCACGAGGCACAATCAGAGGAGTGCACGTGAAGTTGATCCGCAGAAGTTTAGCGACGCATACGCTACCCCAGCCGAAATACTCTGCACCAACTAGCGTTTATCTGTTCTATGAGAAAAGCACGGGCACGGCCCATTTCCATGTTGAGGCCGGACCCAGCGGGGAACTCCCCGTGGATCACGCCGCCGGCTTGCTCGCCATGCATTGCCTGGTGCGCGGCCAATCACCCAAGGATTATCTTGTCATGGTTCCGGCCGCTCCCAATGCCCTGAATGGCCTGGCCGAAAAAGCCCAAAAACTTCTCGAAGCCGGCCACAGCGCCAAGTGCGCCGTGCGCCTCACTCGCCGTGAAGAGGAAGTCCTCGATGGCATCCTTCGCAGTTTAGCGAACAAGGAAATCGCCAACGAATTGAATCTCTCCGAACGCACCGTAAAATTTCATGTCTCTTCCCTGCTCGCCAAGTTCAAGGTCCGTGGCCGCCTCGAACTTATGCGCGAGGCTTCGCGTCATTCCTTGAACTCCATTCCGCCTGCAGTCGCCGGACCGGCTCCTCAGCTCGGTCCTTTTCAGGAGAGCCGCGAGGGCTACCGCAGGCCCGCGAACTCGAGCAAGGTGCTTCCTCTGGCTCGTCATCGCATGATGGCTTAGCCAAGACGTTTGCACTCCGTTCTCACAAAAAAAGACCGTTCCGGTCGAACCGGAACGGTCTTTTCCTTTTCCCTGTGCCTTGTAGAGGCCGGGCTTGCTTGCCCTGAGCCTCGCCGAAGGGCCCGGCCCTTCTTTACTTCTTCGCCCCGCTGTAAAGCTCCGCGGCCCTGTCCCAATTCACGACGTTCCACCACGCATCGATATAATCCCCGCGCACATTCTGGTACTTCAGGTAGTACGCGTGTTCCCACACGTCGATGCCGATTACCGCCTTGCCCCCGGCGATGTACTGCGTGTCCTGGTTCGCCGTCGAATCGATCGCCAGCTTCCCATCCTTCACCAGCAGCCACGCCCAGCCGGACCCAAACCGGCCCAGGCCCGCCGCCTTGAATTTCTCTTTGAATCCCGCAAACGAGCCAAAACTCGAGTTGATCGCTGCTGCGAGGTCGCCCTTCGGCTCGCCCCCTCCGCCCTTTTTCATGAGTGGCCAAAAGAGCGAGTGGGTCCAGTGGCCGCCGCCATTGTTGCGCACAGCGGCCCGGATATTTTCCGGGACGCTGTCCAGGTTCTTCAAAATGTCATCAATCGATTTCGCCTGTAGATCCGGATGCCCTTCCAGGGCCTTGTTCAGATTGGTCACGTAGGCGCCATGATGCTTGTCGTGATGGATTTCCATCGTTCGAGCGTCAATGTACGGTTCAAGTGCATCGTTCGGGTACGGCAAGGGGGGCACTGTAAAGGCCACGGGTTTGTCCTCCAAATTGAGATGCGATTCGAAATCTGATCCGGGTTCAGCATGAAGCAAACTCGAAGCGGCGTTTCCTGCCCCAAGTAAGCCAGCGCCAAGAAGGCCACTGTTTGAAAGAAACTTACGGCGATTCATGGAAGTCCTCAGCTTCGCTGGGCGGGTGGGCTTCCGCGCAAGATTATAACGCCTCCGCAGCGCCCGCTCAACCATGCCAGACAAAACGCGGCCAACCGGGCAACTGAGCAGTCATTGGATGCGCGAAAGTGCCCAACGGGCAGATTCCGCAATGCTGATTTCCTCTGACTGCGTCAGCTTCTGCAGCAATTCGGAGACTCGTGCGTGCACCTCGGAGCCGGGCCGTACCTTACTGTTTCCCAGCGCGATGCAAGTGTTCCTCACCAATCCGCGCCACTTCGTCCTCTTCATCGCGCTGCCACGAAACTTTCCTCGAAACTCCTCTTCGCTCATTTCCGCCAGCCACTGCAGGCGCGGTTGGAACAAACTCTCGCCTGGCGGGAATTGTCGCGGCTCAAAATCGGGGAGTGTCGTCACCGGCGCTTCCCGATTGTACGGGCACACCTCCTGGCAGATGTCGCATCCATAAACATTGCTTCCCATCCGCTCGCGAAACCCTTCCGGCACGCTCCCTCGCAGCTCGATCGTCAGATAAGAAATACATCGCCGTGCATCCAGAACGTAAGGCTCAACGAACGCGCCGGTCGGGCAAGCGTCCAGGCACTGCCGGCAGTTGCCGCAAAGATCCGCCGGTGGCATCTCATGGGGCGCCAGCGAAGGCGAAAGCTCCAGCGTGGTGAAAATCACGCCAAGAAAAACCCACGAGCCCTGCTTTTCATTGAGCAGCAGCGTATTCTTCCCCAGCCAACCGAGCCCCGCGTATTTGGCAAACAAGCGGTCCGCGACGGGGCCAGTGTCGGCATAGGCCCGGGACTCGTGCGGCTCCGGAAACCGTTCGTCCAGCGCATTCACCAGCGCGTTCAGCCGCTCCCGCAATATTTCGTGATAGTCGCGCCCCCACGCATAACGCGAAATCCAGCCGCGCGCCTCCCCGCTTCTCTCAGAAGCCGCGGCCTCGCGCGAAGAAGGATGTGCGGTGTTGTAGTTCAGCGCGCAAACGATCACGCTCCGCGCTCCCGCAAGGACCTGCGCCGGATCGCGCCGCCTCGGGTCCGCAAGGTATCCCATCGCTCCGCCGTACCCACGCTCAAGCCACTCGTCGAACGCGACATGCTCCGGGAAGCGCTCCAGCGGTGCCACGCCGCATAGCGAAAAGCCCACCGCGCAGGCCCGCTCCGTAATCCATGCTGTATCTTCCGCCGAATTCATGATTTGATTGTGCCGCAAGAGAACCAAAGTAGCGAGTCTGCACCCAACAGCAAAAAAGAAAATCAAGCTCTAAGGAACAAGCCGGTTGAGAACAGATTTCGTAAACATAGGTTGCTGTATTACTAACAAGGTATTCCAAACCGTTTTTGCCGCTTTTTTCGAAGGCGGCCCGCCCAAAACGATTCTCCCCGCGCCCCAGCTGATTTATGCTGCCAAAGTCAGGATTCGCTTTTTGGACTGTATCCAAAAGGCAGCAAAACTCGTCAATACTGTACGGACTTTTATGTCAAAGTCCGTAGCACAGTTATGACAAAGGATCGCCAACTTGCCGACTGATCAAAATATTCGCCCAGCCTCTGGCTCGGAACATCAGGCGCCCGTTCCTCCTCCGCGGCACAAAGGTGTCAGCGCCATCGTATGGATCATTGTGCTCCTGGTCTTTGCGGGCGGATTTTACCTCGTCTTGCGCAAGCGTGACGCAACCGCAACAGCCGCGAAATCTCCGAGAGGCGGCGGCGGGCCGGTCAATCTCGTGACCGCGACCGCAAAGCAGGGCGATATCGGCGTCTACCTCGATTCGATCGGCACCGTCACTCCCGTCTACACCGCCTCGATTACCAGCCAGGTGAATGGCATCGTCACTGCTGTCCACTACAGAGAGGGCCAACTTGTTCGCAAGGGCGATTCGTTGATTGACATCGATGCCCGTCCCTACCAGGCTTCCCTTCTCCAGGCGCAGGGCACTCTCGAGCGCGACACCAATCTTCTCGCCCAGTCAAAGATGGACCTCCAACGTTATCGCGACGCTTGGGCCCGCAACGCCATTCCCAAACAAACCCTCGACGATCAGGAAAAACTTGTCCTCCAGCAGCAGGGCACCCTGAAATTCGACGAAGGCGTTGTCCAGTTCGATCAGATTCAGGTCGATTATTGCCACATCATCGCGCCCATCACCGGCAGAGTCGGATTGCGCCTCGTCGATCCCGGCAACGTGGTGCAGTCTTCCGGAGCTCTCACGCTCGCCGTCATCACCCAAATCCAGCCTATCACCGTAATCTTCACGGTCCCTGAAGACAATCTCGGCCAGGTCCAGCAGCGTCTTCGCAAAAACGCGAAGCTCACCGTGGATGCCTTCGATCGCTCGGCGCTCAAGCAAGTTGCCACCGGCACGCTTCTCACTCTCGACAATCAGATTGATACCACCACCGGCACCGTAAAAGCCCGCGCCTCCTTCGACAACAAGGACGCCGCATTATTCCCCAACGAATTTCTCAACGTCCGGCTGCTCGTGGATACCCATCGCGGAGCCACTCTGATTCCGTCCTCCACGATTCAGCACAATGGCCAGACTGCCTTCGTCTATGTTCTTCAGGACAATGTCGCCCACATGCGAACCATCCAGCCGGGCGTGACCGACGCGGGAACTACCGAAGTTACCGGCATTGGCCCCGGCGACGTGCTGGCCAACAGCAGTTTCGACAAGTTGCAGGACAACGCCAAGGTCGTCGTTTCCTCCAAGCCCATTCCTGGAAACAACGCCGGGAGCGCTGCTCCTTGAGCCCGTCTGCTCCTTTCATCATAAGACCTGTCGCGACGGCGTTGCTCATGGCGGCGATTCTGCTCGTCGGCATTGTCTGCTACACGCAATTGCCGGTCTCCGCTCTGCCGCAAGTCGACTACCCCACCATCCAGGTGCTCACCTTCTACCCGGGCGCCAGCCCCTACGTCGTCGCAACCACGGTCACCGCGCCGCTCGAACGCCAGTTCGGCCAATTGCAAGGCCTCAGTCAAATGACCTCCAGCAGTTCCGGCGGCACCTCCGTCATCGTCCTGCAATTCAATCTCAGCCTGAATATCGACATTGCGGAAGAAGAGGTCCAGTCGGCAATCAACGCCTCGCAAAGTTTTCTGCCCGCCAACCTCCCAGCGCCTCCCATCTACAGCAAAACAAATCCCGCCGATGCCCCTGTTCTCACCTTGGCCGTCACCTCAAGTTCCATCCCGCTCTCGCAAGTCGAAGACCTCGTGGACACGCGACTCGCTCCCAAAATCTCCCAGCTCAGTGGCGTCGGCCTCGTCAGCATCAGCGGCGGCCAGAAACCTGCCGTCCGCATTCAAGCCAACCCCGCCGCTCTCTCCTCCTACGGAATCAATCTCGAAGATTTGCGCACTGCCGTCACCCAGTCCAGCGTGAATGCCGCCAAGGGAAATTTCGATGGCAACCGCCAGGACTACCAGATTGACGCCAACGATCAGCTAGTCACCAGCAAGGATTACCGCAACGTGGTCGTCGCATTCCGCAATGGCGCGCCCGTAATGCTCACCGATGTCGCGAAAATTGTCGACGGCGTCGAAAACACGAATCAAGCCGCCTGGATGAACAAAACCCCCGCGGTCATCCTCAATGTGCAACGCCAACCCGGCGGTAACACCATCAGCGTCGTCAACCGCATCAAGCAGCTTCTGCCCCAGTTAGAAAGCAATCTTCCCAAAGGCATCGACGTCACCACGCTCACCGACCTCACCACCCCCATCCAGGCCTCGGTCTCCGACGTTGAATTCGAGCTCTTCCTCACTATCGGCCTCGTCGTCATGGTCATGTTCCTTTTCTTGAGAAGTCTGTCGGCAACGATTATCCCCAGCGTGGCCGTGCCGCTCTCCCTCATCGGCACCTTCGCCGCCATGTACGCGCTCGGTTACAGCCTCGACAACCTCTCCTTGATGGCCCTCACCATCTCCACCGGCTTCGTCGTCGACGACGCCATCGTCATGGTCGAAAACATTTCGCGTTACATCGAAGAAGGCCAACCTCCAATGCAGGCCGCGCTGAAAGGCGCCGAGCAGATCGGCTTCACTATCGTTTCCCTTACGGTTTCCCTGATCGCAGTTCTCATCCCTTTGCTCTTCATGGGAGACGTAGTAGGCCGCTTGTTCCGCGAGTTCGCCGTCACCCTGGCCGTCACCATCGTCGTCTCCGCAATCGTTTCCCTCACCCTCACGCCGATGATGGCGTCTCGCATTCTTAAACACAATCCAGAGGAGAAACAGGGTCGCTTATTCCGCGCCTCCGAGCATGCCTTTAACAGCATGATCGCCTTCTACGGCCGCACTCTAAAAGTCGTTCTTCGCTATCAGACCATCACTCTTTTTGTGGCTCTCGGCACCCTTCTTCTCACCATCTTTCTCTACATCTACATCCCCAAGGGGTTCTTCCCCGTCCAGGACACCGGGATCATCCAGGGTATTTCGCAAGCCCCGCCGAGCATCGGCTCCAAAGCGATGGCGCAAAAGCAAATGGAGATCGCCAAAGTCGTCCTTGAAGATCCCGCCGTGGAAAGCCTTTCCTCCTTCATCGGCGCCGACGGCACGAACATCACCACCAACAGCGGAAGAATGTCCATCAATTTGAAGCCCCTCGCGGATCGGAAGATCAACGCCTCCGACGTCATCCGCCGGCTTCAAACGAAGCTGCAAGACGTGCAAGGCATTCAGCTCTTCATGCAGCCCGTGCAGAACATCACTGTGGACGACCGCGTCAGCCGCACCCAATATCAGTTCACGCTCGAGGACCCGGATCCCATCGAACTCAGCGACTGGACCAATCGCTTCGTCACTCGCCTGAAACAATTGCCCGACCTCGAGGACGTCGCCACCGACGAGCAACCTGGCGGCCTCGCCGTCTCCCTCGTAATCGATCGTCCCACCGCCTCGCGCCTGGGCATCGTGCCCACCACGATCGACAACACTCTCTACGACGCCTTCGGCCAGCGCCAGATCAACACCATGTACACGCAGTTGAACCAATACCACGTCATTCTGGAAAGTGAGCCGCAGTTCCAGTTGGACCCCAAGATGCTGAACAAGCTCTACATCCAGTCCAACTCCGCTGCCGGCACCCAGGGCGCGCCCGCCAGCTCAACCGGTAACGGCTCCACTTCCGCCGGCTCCAACGCGCTCACAACCTCCGCGCTTTACACGCCGTCAGCCAACACGCTCTCCTCGCCCGTGAACGCTCTCACTGCGGGCACTTCCTCCGCAACTTCCAGCAAAGGTGCCACATCCGCCGGCGCCACCAGTTCCACAATGAGCAATGCGGTCCCCTTCAGCGCGTTCTCGCATTTCGAAACCAAAACACAATCCCTCTCCATTAACCATCAGGGACAATTCCCCGCCATCACCGTTTCCTTCAACCTCGCTCCCGGCGCAGCCCTCGGCAACGCCATCTCGGCCGTAACAAAAGTCCAGAACGATCTCCACATGCCCGCCAGCTTGCAGGCCGATTTCCAGGGAACCGCGGCGTCCTTTCGGAACTCCCTCTCCAACATGCCTCTGCTCATCCTCGCCGCTCTCGTCACCGTCTACATCGTCCTCGGCGTGCTCTACGAAAGCTTCATCCACCCCATCACGATTCTGTCCACCCTTCCCTCCGCGGGCGTCGGCGCTTTCCTTGCGCTAATCCTCTTCCACCAGGATCTCAGCGTCGTTGCCATCATCGGCCTCGTGCTCTTGATCGGCATCGTCAAAAAGAACGGCATCATGATGGTTGACTTCGCTCTCGACGCCGAGCGCAACCACGGCAAAAGTTCCACCGACGCCATATACGAAGCCTGCCTCCTACGCTTCCGTCCCATCATGATGACCACCATGGCTGCCCTGCTCGGCGGTCTCCCTCTCGCGTTTGGCTCCGGCATCGGTTCCGAATTGCGCCGGCCGCTCGGCATCGCAATGGTCGGCGGCCTTTTGGTCAGCCAGGTTCTCACTCTTTACACCACGCCCGTCATCTACATTTTCTTCGACAAGCTCGCGCAGCGTTTCTCGCGCAAGTCCAGCGCTCCAAACACGGGCTCCGAGCCGCAACCTGCAGGGCTCTCATGAACGTCTCCGCGCCATTCATCCATCGCCCCGTGGCCACCACTCTGCTCACCGTGGCCATCGCCATCGCTGGCGCCATCGCCTTCAACGTGCTTCCGGTTTCTCCTCTGCCGCAGGTGGACTTTCCCACCATCTCCGTCAACGCCAGCCTCCCCGGTGCCAGCGCCGAAATCATGGCTTCCTCCGTCGCCACACCTCTCGAACGCCAGTTCGGCCACATCGCCGGCGTCACCGAGATGACTTCCACCAGCGGCCTCGGATCAACCTCCATCACCATCCAGTTCGATCTCACCCGTAACATCGATGGCGCCGCGCGTGACGTCGAAGCCGCCATCAATTCCGCCCGTACCTATCTCCCCGCAAATCTCCCCGCGAATCCCACCTACCGCAAAGTCAATCCCGCCGATTCCCCGATCATGATCGTCGGCCTGACCTCCGACAAATACAGCCCGGACAAGCTTTACGACGAAGCCTCCACCGTCATCCAGCAAAAACTCTCCCAAATCCAGGGTGTCGGCCAGGTCAACGTAAATGGCGGCGCGTTGCCCTCCGTCCGCGTGGAAGTGAATCCCACCAAGCTCGCCAGCTACGGCCTCGCGATGACCGACATCCAGTCCGTGCTGCGCCTGCAAAATTCAGATCTCGCCAAGGGCCAGATCACCGACGGCGTCACCACCGCCGACATCGTCGCCAACGATCAGATCTCCCACGCCGCAGACTTCAAGCCCGTCATCGTTGGCTACCACAAAGGCGCCGCCATCCACCTCACCGACGTCGCCGATGTCGTCGATTCCGTGCAAAACGTCCGCGCCGCGGGATACCTGAACGGCAAGCGCGCCGTCCTCCTCATCATCTTCCGCCAGCCCGGCGCCAACATCATTGACACGGTCGACCGCATCCGCGCCGAACTGCCCTCCGTCAAAGCCTCCATTCCGCAGGGCATCGACACCACCATCGTCCTCGACCGCACCACCACCATCCGCGCCTCCGTCAGCGACGTCGAGCGCACTCTAGTCCTCTCCATCATCCTCGTCATCGTCGTCGTCTTTGTTTTCCTGCGAAATGGCCGCGCCACCCTCATCCCCGCCGTCGCCGTTCCCGTTTCGCTCATCGGCACCTTCGCCGTCATGTATCTCTGCGGCTACAGCCTGGACAATCTCTCACTCATGGCCCTCACCATCTCCACCGGATTCGTCGTTGACGACGCCATCGTCGTCATGGAGAACATCACCCGCCACCTCGAATCCGGCATGGATCCCTTCGCCGCCACTCTCCTCGGCGCCAAGGAAATCGGCTTCACTGTCTTAACCATCAGCATCTCGCTGATCGCTGTTTTCATCCCGCTCCTGCTCATGGGCGGCATCGTCGGCCGCCTCTTCCGCGAATTTGCCATCACCCTCTCCACCGCCATTCTCGTCTCCATGGCCATCTCCCTCACCACCACACCCATGATGTGCGCCTACCTGTTGCGCGACGAACACTCCCGCCCGCACGGCCGCCTCTACATGGCCACCGAGCGAATCTTCGAGCGCATCCTTTCCATTTACCGCTACACCCTGCACTGGGTCCTCGACAATTCCGTCCTCACTCTCACCGTTCTTTTTCTCACCATCGCCCTTAACGTCGTACTGGTCATCAAGATTCCCAAGGGTTTCTTCCCCCAGCAGGACACCGGCACGCTCGGCGGCGGCGTGCAAGGTCCCCAGGACTCTTCCTTCCCCGCCATGAACGAGTCGATTCAGAAAATCGTGGACGTAATCAAGAAAG
>JGI12635J15846_10000010_pt1 | contig 105148 bp, 85 predicted proteins | sample BlaSpr_A8_OM2_M2_FD_15846 | JGI IMG/M metagenome (IMG submission 15846)
AACCCCCGACGCTCTACCTGCCGCGACCGCCGCACATTCGCAGGCCACCGGTTTGATCACCAACGACGCCGTCTTCGAACGAGTGGAAGGTGTTCAAACGCTGGTCATGGATCACCTGCTATAAGTGTGAGCGTGGCGCGCACCCGTTACGAGAACGAACTCAAGACGGCCAGGTCTGCGAAGGCACCTTCGGAAGCTGCCCCTGTTGAGCGGCCAAGCGCGCTCGTGCTTCGAGATGCTTCTTGCGGAAATGCGTGCGCGCCCGCCGTCCCCAGGCGCGCACAAAATAATAGTTCAGCGCACATCCAATAGCTGAACTGGCAAAGGGGATTAGGCGTCCCACCCACTTCTCCGTAACTTCGGCGCCGGCTTTGGCTGCCATGCGCTGGATGACCCGCGGCACGAAGCGATTGAGCACTTCTTTTTCCAGCAACTCGCGGCTGATGTCGACTCCGGCGGCGCTGGCGGCGGCAATCCAAAGCTCGGCAATTTCGTCGTCGGTGTTCAATTCGAATCCATAGATCAGGCTGAGCTTTTGAATGGTCCGCATAGTAATGGCGGAAAGAATGCCCAGGTCGGGCACAATCGTGATAATTCCGCCGAGCCCGAAACCGGCTCCCTCGGCAGCCGCCAATTTCATACCCCCGCGAATCACCGACTCCGCCACATCGTCGAGGCGCTCTAGCGGCAGCGTATAGACGCCATGAAAAGTGGCGAGCGGCAGGCCGTGCGCCACACGCAGCTGCATCAGGAAACGTCCCGGATCAACTTTGATGGTCTCGTAGGTGCGAGTCAGACCGCCCCGGATCGCGCCTTCCACACGGCGGCGCAGCCATGATTGTTTCTCGTCTTTATTATTCTCGGTCATCTTATATAGTACGAGTTTATCAGCCAACTGAACGCGTCTCTACATCAACCTCACCCTGTGCTAGCATCAATTCTGCGAATGCCAACAGGAAAACTGCATATAGTGCCGCTGGGCGGGATGGGCGAGTTCGGTATGAACTGCATGGCCATCCGCTTCGGCGACGACATCATCGTGGTGGACGCGGGCCTGATGTTTCCCGAAGCCGAGTTGCTGGGCGTCGACATCGTTGTGCCCGACATTTCTTACCTGCTGGAAAATCGTAAGCACGTCCGCGGCATCATCCTCACCCACGGCCACGAGGATCACATCGGCGCGCTGCCCTGGATACTCAGCGAACTGAACGTCCCGGTCTGGGGCACCGAGTTCACCCTCGCTTACGTCGAAGACAAACTCGACGAGCATCAGCTTCTCGACGACTCCGATCTACGCGAAATCCGTCCAGGGGAACGCTTCAAGGTTGGTCCCTTCACCATTCATCCTTTGCAAGTCACGCACAGTCTGGTCGATTGTGTTGCGCTCGCCATCCACACTCCTCTCGGCGTGGTGCTGCATACCGGCGATTTCAAGGTCGATCCGACGCCTACCGACAACCGCCTATTCGATCTGCACGGCTTCGCCGAGTACGGTAAAGAGGGAGTGCTCGCCCTCTTGCAGGATTCGACCAATGTCGAGCGCAAGGGCTACACGCCAAGCGAACGCGCGGTGCGGCGAAAATTTGAAGAAGTATTTGTCCGCACCAAGCGACGCCTTTTCGTCTCCTGCTTTTCGTCATCGATCCATCGCATCAAACTGACCGTCGACATGGCGCGGGAGCATGGGCGGAAGATTTGTTTCATCGGACGCTCGATGGAAAATTCCTCCGAGATCGCCGAAGACCTCGGCTATGTACAGATTCCCGAAGGCATGATGATTCATCCCGGCGAGATGAAGAATTTCCCTCCGGAAAAGGTTTGCGTTCTAATCAGTGGGACACAGGGCGAACCAATGTCGGCGCTATCGCGCGCCGCGGTCGACAACCATAAGCACGCCAAAATCGAAAAAGGCGACACGGTTGTGCTGTCGTCACGAATCATTCCGGGTAATGAAAAAGGCATCTACCGGATGGTGGACCACCTCTTCCGCCGCGAGGCCTTCGTCATTTATGACGATGGTTCCTATCCGCCGATTCACGTCAGTGGCCACGCCAGCCAGGAAGAGTTGAAGCTGATCATCAACCTGGTGCGGCCGAAATATTTCGTACCGATTCATGGTGAATACCGGCAGCTCAAGTTACACGCCGAGTTAGCCGGGTCAATGCAGGGATCGGTCGGCAGCGTGATGCTGATCGAGAGTGGAGACGTGCTCGAGATCGACGAACTCGGCGCTCGCAAGGCGGGCCGTGTCAACGTGGGCCGCGTCTGCATCGATTCCGGCTCGCGTGCTGATGTGGTCGAAGATCTGGTGATCAAAGACCGCCGCCACCTTAGCGAAGACGGCTTCGTCATGCCGATCATCGCTATCAATAAACTCACCGGCCGCGTCGAAACTTCACCCGAGATTGTGACGCGCGGATTTGCCCCCGGCGAAAATGGCGTGATCGAGCGCGCGCGCGAGATTGTCATGGAAACCCTCGACGCGTCGAGCGCAGAAGAAAAAGCCGATTATGGCGTGATCAAAGAGAAAATCCGCACGGATTTGAAAAGATATATCTCACGCCAAACCCAGAGGCGACCGCTGATTATGCCGGTGATTTTGGAGATATGAGCTGCGACTCACCTCTATTTCAAGAAACGCGTCGGGCGCGGTAGTGGCTCGCCGCTCAACGGTTGACGGGATACTCCTGGATCCAGTGGAAGCGGTTGTTAACAAGTAAGAAACCATCCCGGTCGATCAGTTGCAACCGCACGTGAATTCGGTGGCTGTCCATGTTGCCATCGAGGATCAATTGATCCGGGAGCACGCGCTGGAAGGTGAAGCTGGCTTTCCATGTCTTGTCGCCGGATTTCGTGAGTGCGAGTATCTTGTCGTTGAGGTTGATCGAGGCGCCATAGCGCGCGAATGAATCGTCCATGCGCTGAAAGGCCATCGCGCTGGTGGAGTCAAAGATGGCACGACGCCAGCGGTCGTAATCGGTTAGGAGCGGCGAGCGGAGTTGACCGTCAATCGAAAGTTCATCCACACTCCAGATGCCGTAGAGTGCCGACTTGGGACGTCCGCCGCCGTACCGATTCCAGTCGCTCCACCCGCCATAGGCAGCCGTTCCGACCATCCAGATCCCGAAGGCGATTTGCGCCGTGATTGCGATGCGGTTGGCGCGGCGTATCCGGAAAAGAGGGGGTTGGCTTGAGGGCGCCACGTCGCGGTTGCGGAAAAAGAAATCTGCCAGACGCTGGAACTCGGGCGCGAGCAGGAACCAGGCCATCAATAGCAGATGAAACGAGAACAGCTTCACCGGCACGTCGTACGTCATGTTAAGCATGAACACCTGGGTCATATCTGCCGCGCAGACGAGCGCGCCGATCATCGTCGTCCAGGGAAGGATGAGCAGGATCCCGCCCAGCATTTCGGCAGAGCCTGCAAACATTTCGTAGGCCGGAGAGGCGCCGATCGAGGCCCACAGGATACCCATCGAAGAGAAGTTACCAAACGGTTCGACCAATCTCGTGAGATACGGGAAAGGCATTTGCATGGGAATGATTTTCGCCATGCCATATCCCACCATTTGTGAGGCGAGCGCAAAACGAAGGAAGAACCGAAACCATTTATGCAGCGTGACATAGTTCTCGCGCCGACGATCGAGAACCGACCAGACAGCCGATGCCACTGCGGCGAATACCAGCAGGCAGAATGCCAGGACCCAGTCGAAAGTCTTGTCGCCGCTGCCGCTTCCGGTATAAATCAGTGGGAGTTGGGCATGGAAAACATGAGCAGCGGTCCAGAAGGTGATCTGCCGCATCGGCCAGAAGGAGGATAACTCGATGGTTTCCATTTTGGGGATGGAAATCAGGCCGCCAAAGATCTGCGTGTAAATGCAGTACAGCCCGAAGTAGACAAAACAGAATCGGAACCCCACGCGAAGACCAAGGCTCCAGCGCGGAACCCTCTGTTCCTGCTGTTGTTGAGCGATCGGGAACTCAGGACCCATTTCGAGGCCTCTCGGAGCCGTAAAGTCTACCTCAAACTCGGTCCGGTTTCCGTCTCGGTGGCGCCCTTGCAAAAAACTCTGAGACAAGGCACGCTTTAAACGGCAGAAGCATCAAATGGTTACCCTACAGGACATTCGCGCCGCCCAGGCCCTTCTCGACGGCGTCGCTGTCCGCACCCCGCTTTTGGAATGGACGAGCGAAGCTGCTCAGCGCAAGTTGTTTCTTAAGCTGGAAAACCTGCAGTCCATCGGCGCCTTCAAACTGCGCGGCGCTTACAACAAGGTCGCTTCTCTGAGTGAAGACGACCGCCGCCGCGGAGTCATCTCCTATTCCAGCGGCAACCACGCCCAGGGCGTGGCCTATGCGGCCCGAGCGCTAGGCGTTAAGGCCTTTATCGTCATGCCGTGCACTGCTCCCAAGAACAAGCTTGACGCAACCGCTGCGCTGGGCGCCGAGATCGTGATCGTCGGGCCGGGCAGTGAAGAGCGGCGGTTGCGCGCTGAGGCTCTGGCTGCCGAGCATGGATATGTGATCGTGCCACCCTATAACGACGAGAAGATCATCGCCGGACAAGGAACGGTTGGACTGGAAATTCTGGAAGGCTTGCCCAACGTTGAAACTGTGATCGTCCCGGTCGGCGGAGGCGGTTTGATCAGCGGTGTTGCGGCGGCGATTAAGCTCACCAATCCTAAGATTAAAGTGATTGGCGCCGAACCCGAATTGGCCTCCGATGCTCGGGCCAGCCTGCGCGCCGGGCATATTGTTTCGTTTGCGGCGGAAAAAGTTTCCCAGACGCTGGCCGACGGCCTTCGCACCCAGAGCATCGGCGCCATCAATTTTGAACACATCCACGCTTACGTCGATGACATCGTGAGCGTGTCCGAAGAAGAGATTCGCGAGGCCACGCGCGCTCTCAGCGCAAACGCGCAGACATTGTCCGAGCCTAGCGGCGCGGTAGCTCCCGCCGCGTTTCTTTTCCACGCCTCCGAATTGCCTGCCACGAAGATCAATGTCGCTGTCATCAGCGGAGGCAACATTGACCCTGCGCTACTGGCTGAGTTGCGTCAAGGCAAAATCTTAGATGTCAGGTCTTAGATCTTAGGAAAAACTAGGTGGCACAAGGCAGCTGATTTTCCTAAGACCTAATACCGGACACCTGACCTATGATTCGTTTTGGGATTGCGGGTTTTGGATTGCACGCCGTACGGCGACTGATGCCAGGCTTCGCGCTCGCTCAAAATTGTACGGTGGTTGCTCTGTCGCGGCGCCATGGTGACAAAGCCCGCGAAGCCGCAACGCATTTCGCGATTCCGCACGTCTTCGCTTCCACCGAAGACCTTTGCCGCTGCCCGGAAGTTGATGCGGTCCTGGTCACAACTCCCAATTCCTGCCATCTACAGGATGTACTGACCGCAATCGCAGCGGGCAAAGCAGTGCTCTGCGAAAAACCCATGGGCGTGAACGCAAACGAATGCCTCCAGATGGTGGAAGCGGCGCGCCGCGCTGGCGTTCTGCTGGGCGTCGCACAGGTGTTTCGCTTCGAAGAAAGCACCGCTCGATTTCGCGCGCGCATTGCCGCCGGTGACATTGGCCGTCCCATCTTTGCGCGAGCGGAGTTCTCCTATTCCGGCTCTGGCCATCCCCGCACCTGGCTCTACAACCGGGCGATCGCCGGTGGAGGTCCGATCGCGGACGTGGGCGTACACTGCATCGACGCCCTGCGCTACATCCTGCGAGATGAGCCGCGGGTGGTGAGTGTTTTGGGCCGGTCTGATGAACTGTCTGGCGACGTGGAAGCGGCGGCGTCAGTAACCCTGGAGTTTGAGCGCGGCACGCTGGCCACCGTGCTCGTTTCCACGCGCGTGCAATATCGCACACCCTTCGAGATCGTCGGAGAGACAGGCGTGCTACGCGCCGATGATGCCCTTAATGTCGAGCGGCCGGTCAGGCTGGAGCTATGGCGAGACGCGCGATGCGTCGACGAAGAGACGGTTTCGAACCAGATGGCGTACGCGCGTCAAGTCGATAGCTTCGCCGATGCTCTAAGCGGCGAGAAAGCTTTTCCAGCAACTGGTGAGGAAGGGTGGCGAAACCAACTCATTCTGGACGCTGCCTATCGCAGCATGACCTCGGGTCGGAGCGAGAACCTCTCGTCGGTCGGCGACGCTGACAGGTAATTTAATGAATGCTAGTCCGGTTTTTCTGGAACGCCGGAGATACCAGCGATCGCTCGCACAAATCTTCGCCGTAATTCCTTGCCGCAAATAAAAGAAGCGCCCCGGATCCAAAGATCGCGGGACGCCCGAACAGCCCTCCCCCGGAACTGCTCGTCCTAAAAGATAAGACAACCGGTCCTCGGTTCGGTATCCCACTCTTGGGGGATACGGTATGGCACGAAAGAGCCACTTGCTAAACCCAGGGCGTGTGCTACCATTAGTAACCTCGCAACTGGTTACTAACGGTTGCGTCAGGTTCTGGAACGGATCTCTGCTGTTAAGAGTTTTCTTTTCAACGAGAGATCTTCCCCTGCCGGTTCCAAACCCAGTGGCTGAGTTTCGCCCGTCAGCTTATCGACTGCGGAATGCAGCGGGCTGGGGCTGTTAAGGAAAGTGAATTGTTGCCAAGTGTGCATCAGTTTGCATTCCGAGATTTCAGGCGAAGCTAAGAAACGGCTGTAAGCTGCTGATAAATAAAGGTAACAACAGACTGACAGCTTTGGAACGACAAATGCACTTAACAGCACAGGCGACCTGTACCTTGAACGAGAGTTTGAGGTAGCAAAAATCGGGGAAAAGAAGAAATTGGGAGGAATTAACATGAGGCGAGTGGTAGTTCTAGCAATACTGGCATTGGCGTTGCCGATAGCCGCTTGGGCGGATGGTATCACGATCCTGAACGAGTTCGGATCGATCTCCATCACGGCCGGGGGTATCGGTTCGAGCACCATCAGTTCGAAACAGTCGGAACTAGTTCAATACAACAACGTGGTGGCGGCCAAGGGGCAATCCCTCGGGTATGTCAACTACTCGACCGGCGTCCTATTGAGCGGTTCGGTGGCGACGGGCGGAACGTTCTCGTCCACCGGATCGTCTTTTGACGTCATCGGCGTGGGCAAATGGGCCAAATCCTTGTCCGGATCCGGTACCAGCCCGGTAGCGCTCTTTACTGGCAGCTTCGTCGGTCCGATCACTTGGACTATGACTGGCGAGCAGGGCGCGAAGGTGTTCTATTCACTGAGCGGCGATATCCAAGGCACGCTTTGGAATGGTCGCATGGTGAACGGAACCACAACCCAGGAGATCTATAGCTCCAAGGGACAACTGGCCGCAGGTATCGGACACATCAACATGGGCACCACGCAGCTTGCAGTGCCGGAACCCGGAACTTTGGGTCTTCTCGGAACTGGGCTGGTTGGTATCGCTGGGATGTTCCGTCGCAAACTGATTGGTCGCTAGCTTAAAGCTTTAGTTCGCCCAGAACACTCAACTCATGGCCCCGCCGCAAGGCGGGGCTTTTGATTGTGAGGTGGTATATCTGACGGACGATCCCAGCACGTTCCCGTTTGCTGCTCGCTTCCTCATGCACCACTTTACAGATCACCCCTCTCACTCCCGCTCGGCACTTCCCATCCTGGTCTGAACGTCGTTCTCTCCCGCCTTGTTACCGCAGTAACGGTCAAGAATGGCTTTGGCGTTGACCTTACGTTGGTACAAACCTAGAGTCAGGCGCAGGGGGATGTATGAAAGATATCCATGAGGTTTTGCGCCGCAAGCAGGCGCAGTACACGCAACTGGGAAAGCAGATCGAAATGCTGCAACAGGCAGCGGAGAAACTTCGCGAAGTCGCACCCTTGCTCGCCGAAACCGACAATGAGGATGACAGCGCGGTGCTGGCGGAAGTCGAGGACGAGAACTCCAACGCGATGGCGGCCAAGGCGAGCGCTCAATCCACGACTGCCGGCGGCAAACCAGGGCGCGGCGTAACGCCACGGTGGCCGTAGAAGCGGGACCGCAGAAGCGCGAGGCGTCATGATATTGCAGACACTCCTGATGTCAAAAGACGACCTGACGGCGGAAGCGCTGATTCAGGTTCTGGTGCAGTTTGGAGTTGCCGTGGATCGCTCGAACGCGGCCGACGTCGCTTTGTCGCGGCTGGCGGAGGAGCGTTTCGATCTAGCCATCGTCGACTTCGACGATCCCGGAGCGGCGTCACAGCTGCTTGAGGCCTGCCGAGGTCTTGCCGGTCCCGACCGCAATCCGCCGGTGACCATTGCTCTGCTGCCTGATGCAACCAAGATTCGCTCCATTCTCGGCGCCGGCGCACATTTCATCCTGACCAAGCCTGTCGCCTACGAGCAGGCGCAAAATACCTTTCGCGCTGCTACTGCCCTTCTGCGACGCGAAAGGCGGCAATCGTCGAGGATCGCGGTTCAGGCGCCAATTTCGCTGACCGTTGACGGTGGAACTCCGGTCGAAGGCATCTTGCTCGACCTGAGCATGGGTGGCTTGGACGTGCTCGCGGCGAAGCCGCTGCCCGCGACAACCGTAGCCCACGTCTGTTTCGAACTGCCCGACTGTCCTGGCGTCATTGAAGGCTCTGCTGAAGTTGCGTGGAGCACTGCCAACGGTCAAACTGGCTTGCGCTTTCTTGCTATGGATGTTCCGACGAGAGAGAGCATGAGTGAATGGCTGGGCGCGCGCTCGCATGAGGCATTGCCCGAAGAACCGGATGAGGTCAGTCCCTGCAAACTGACCGATCTAAGCCTGGGCGGCTGTTACGTGCAAACCGATTCTCCCTTTCCTCAATCTTCTACCGTTGACCTTTGCCTGCGCGCGGCGGGAATGGAAATTCACACCGAGGGTTTGGTTCGGGTCATGCATCCGGGGCATGGCATGGGAATTGAATTCCCTGGCCGCACGGAAGAACAGCGCCAGAGCGTTGGCGAGTTCATTGCATTTCTGACGGGCCAGCCCGGCGCCGACCCACAGCTCGAAACTTCACCTCGTTCGCTGGTCGCAAATCCCATCGACCTGAACCAGGCGAGCGGTGAGGAAAGCGAAGTGGAAGATCCATTGTTGGAATTGCTGCGCACCGGCAATACGCTGGAAGAGGAAGAATTTCTCACCGAACTCCATCGGCAGCGAACTCCATCACCGGTCAGCCAATAAGCCGGCCCCACGGCTGCAAAACCGGCAACCGGATCTACACACCGGCATTGGCATTTGCCCGGTTCCCACACTACGACGGGGGTCACTCCGCTATCCGCCGACTAACTCCGTTTTCTTCGCAATTCCTTGCGATTAATTTTCCGAGAATTTTTCTGATGCAATAGAATTGCCCTTCCTGTATGACACGGCTGGGACGCCTGCCCGGCGACTCGCCTCTCTATGGGACAAACAGGGCCTTCCCTTTGCTCAGAAATTCGATCTATCGTGCATCGATCATGGCGGGCGCTTGTTTTGCGGCCGTCGTTCCATTTTTCTGGTTGGGAAATCCGTCCGGGCATGATTTCGAGTTCCACGTTTTTTCCTGGATGGAAGTACTCGGCCAATGGAAGCACGGCATTCTTTATCCGCGTTGGGCTGCACTGGCGCACTGGGGCTATGGCGAGGCCCGCTTCCTGTTTTATCCGCCTGCGTCGTGGACGCTCGGTGCGGCATTGGGCGCCGTTCTGCCCTGGAAGATCGTGCCCGGCGCATATTGCTGGATCGTCCTCGCTCTCGCCGGCGCGGCCATGTATCGGCTTGCGCGTGAGTGGCTGTCGCCGCAAGATGCGTTGTTCGCCGCTGTGTTTTATGCTCTGAATCCCTATCACTTATTGGTCGTATATTGGCGAAGCGCGTATGCCGAACTACTCGGCGCCGCGCTGTTGCCGCTGCTCGTGCTTTGTCTGGTGCGAATCTTCTCGCGCGAATCCGAAAGCGGCTTGCGCCCAACGCTGGGGTTGAGCTTGCTATTGGCGGCAGCCTGGCTGACGAATGTTCCCGCCGCCGTGATGATCCATTACTCAGCGGCAGGGCTGACATTGCTGTTGGCGTCAACCAACAGCGCAACCACGACAGGTGGCGAATGGCGGTGGGCCGTCATGAGCCGGCGAGGCCTGGCTCAAACCGGAATCGCGATCGTTCTCGGAGCCGGGCTGGCCTCGTTCTATTTGATCCCAGCCATCTATGAACAACAGTGGATCGACGTCAGCCAGGTGCTGTCGCCGGGAGTTCGGCCACAGGATAATTTTCTTTTCACTCATCTCGCCGATGTCGACCACAATCATTTCAATTTTCTGGTTTCAAGCATTGGCGTGGCCGAAATCGGCGTGTTAATTTTGGCGATTGTGTTCGCGCACCGCGCGCGCGTGCTAGCCAGTCGTCGGACGGCATGGTTGATGCTTTCCGCTTGGGGCACGGGCTGTGCCATTCTCATGCTTTCAGTGAGCAATGGGTTGTGGCAGCATCTACCCAAGCTCCGTTTCGTGCAACTTCCCTTCCGCTGGCTGCTCTGCATGAACGCCGCCCTGGCTATGCTGCTCACCATGGCTCTTCGCCGCTGGACGCCGCGCCTGCTGGTATCGGCATTCTTGCTGGCTGCGCTCCTCGCTGCGGGTTATCGCTTTCAACTTCCATGGTGGGACAAGGCCGCCGATCTCCGCGAAATGAGCGATGCTATGGCCTCCGGAACTGGCTACGAAGGTACTGACGAATACGTTCCGGCGGGAGTCGACGCCTACGAGTTAGACAAGAATCTCGCTCTTGTGAGCGACGCAGCCGGCGCGCCAGTCGCCGCGAAGGTGATCGTATGGCGACAGACGGAGAAGCATTTCACGCTGCATGCCGCCGCCGCGGAAAAGCTAACTGTGCGCCTCTTCAGCTATCCCGCCTGGGAGGTTGCCGTGAACGGTCATCGCACTGCTACGTGGAAGACGGATATCACCGGGCTGCTGGTCATTCCCATAGGTGCCGGTAACAATGACGTACAGATTCATTTCAGGCGTACGAACGATCGCGTTGTCGGAGACCTCGTGTCGCTAATCAGCTCGGNGGTGTTGGCCGCTGTCTGGTTTGGAACGAGTCGCGGGGTTACACGCGAAAGACTTACCTGATGCAACGCCCGATTCTATTGGCCACTTCGAACGCCGGTAAACTTCGCGATTTTGCGGGCGCGGCTGCGCGCTTCGACATCGCGGTCGCCAACCTCCCGAACTTCTCTTCCCTGCCGGAAGTAGTTGAAGACGGCGCAACCTTTGAAGAGAACGCGCGCAAGAAGGCCGAGTCCTACAGTCTCGCGGCGCCGGGCAAAATAGTATTAGCGGATGATTCCGGCTTGGAGATTGACGCGCTGGGCGGGGCGCCGGGTATCTATTCCGCGCGCTATGCCACCCGCGATTTGGAAAATCATGCCCCACAGACTGGCGATCTGCAAACTGCCCGACCACACGGAGCAGAGGAACACGCCGACGACGACGAAGCCAACAACGCGCGCGTGCTGCGTGAACTGAAGAACATTCCAGTGGAAAAGCGCACAGCGCGCTTCGTCTGCGTGCTCGCGGCGGCCCGCGATGGAAAAACCTTGGCGACTTTTCTCGGCATGGCTGAGGGAATCATCCTCGGCGCGCCGCGAGGCCGCAAGGGCTTCGGATACGATCCCCTCTTCTACTTTCCCGCGATTAAGAAAACCTTCGCAGAATTAGATTCCGAAGAAAAATCGCGCTGCAGCCATCGCGGCGCGGCCTTTCGCGCGTTCCTCCAGTGGTATCTGGCAGCCAGCGCCCCACCCCTCTAAGCGGAATCGTCGGATTGCTTGGCTGGTAAAGAGGCGGCTCCAAAGCCGCGCATTTCCAAACGCGGGCTCCGAGATCAACCAGTTACACTATGGTAACCATCGACATCTGCCTAAAGTAAGCGGCGTTAGTTAGAAATCCTTCGCCAAGCTATTCATCTCTGGTTTACAATTCGAGAGCCTCGGGGAAAATGCTTCTTTCGACAACCCCGGGCGCTTCTCACAATGGTGTGTAATAGCTTGATACTACTATCGGAATGACGCCACGGCCCAAAGCGCGCGCTACCGGGTTGATGCCATTGGTTCTGCTCGCGCTGATTATCGTATTTGCGCTCGCGGCGCCGCAATCCGCCTTCGCGCTGCATCGCATTAGCCATCCCCGCCGCCATCGTATCCTGCAAGCATTTCGCTTCCGCGGCCTCCGCGGAATGCTTTGGAATCCTTTGTTCCGGCCATCGCACGACTCCCTGGTGCGCCAGAACGAAGAAATCGATCGACTCGATCTGCCTCGAATACAGGACGACGATGAACTCGAATCGCTCAAGGCGTCGGGAGAACTGGTGCCGCTCACAGCCAGCGAATCTCTGAAGATTGAACGTGGCCTTGATCCCTCCCGCCGCTATTGTCGGCCCTGGACTCGCGACTTCGTGCAGGACCTTGCCGACAATTATTACCGCGAATTTCATGCGCAAATTCAGTTAAACTCCGCCGTGCGTACCGTCACGGTACAAAAGAAATTGCGCCGCCACAATCGCAACGCGGCGCCGGTAGACGGCGACACTGCGTCTTCTCATCTCGCTGGCATCACGGTCGACCTGCAACGCCGTGGCCTGACCAAAGAGCAAATGCGATTCGTCGAGCACTATCTTTTTTATCTGAACGCGCTCGGTCTGGTTGAGCCCGAAGAAGAGCGGCGCCACTGGTGCTTCCATATCATGGTTTCCGATCGCTACTCTGACTGGCGCCAGACGCAGACGATCTTCCCGGTTGCCCCGGTGGAACGGCCGGCAGCTTCTCCAGCCACGGCGATCGCGGCCACCGACAGTGCTCCTGCCGCCGCGACACCCGCTTCTAACGGACCTTTCTAGCGTCTTCCGCCAAGATTTGAAGCGAAAGTTTCCGCCTCCGCTACAATCTCACCACGATGATAGTTCTCATGGCCGGTCTTCCGGCAACCGGAAAGACGACGCTCGCACGCGAACTGGCGCAGCGCACGCACGGCGCGCTGCTCGGCAAGGATGAAATCCGCGCCACTCTTTTTGCTCCCGAAGATATTGAATATTCCGTCGAGCAAGACGATTTTGTAATGGAAATCATGCTCGACACCGCGCGTTACCTGCTGCGAAAGGGTTCGTCTCGCATCGTGTTTCTAGACGGGCGGACGTTCTCACGGCGCCACCAGATCGATCGCGTCGTCGGGTTCGCGCGTGAACTCGCCCAGCCATGGACGATCATCGAGTGCGTCTGTTCCGATGGATCCGCTCAGCGTCGGCTTGAACTGGCGCCAGATTCGTCCCACCCCGCGCACAATCGAACCTATGCGCTTTATCTTGAAGTGAAAGGGCGCTTCGAGCCGGTCGTTTACCCAAAAACTACAATCGACACCGACCAACCGCTGGACGAGTGCATTGCACAGGCGCTTGCTGTCCTGGTCGCCTGACAAGTTTCGTCCCTGCTTTTCTTCGCCTCCTATAAAATCCATGTTCATCATGATTAAGTTCATTTTCGCGGTCGCCATCGCGCTCGCTCTTCCTACCTTCGCCAGCGCCCAAACTCCCGTCAGCAAGAGAGCTATGGAGATTCAAAACTCCGCCATCGTTATCGACACGCATGCCGATACGCCCCAGCGCTTTCTCGACGAAAACTACGACATCGGATCGAGCGATCCGAAAGATCACGGCCATATCAGCCTCGACAAGGCCCAGGCCGGCAATCTGGGAGCGGAGTTTTTCTCCATCTGGGTGGAACCGGAAACCAATCAAGGCCACTTCGCCCACCACACCCTCGATCTCATCGACGCAGTGTATGAGCAAGCGGCCCGCCATCCCGACCGCATGATGATGGCTTTTAGCGTCGCCGACATTGAGCGCGCGCACCGCGAGCATAAACTCGCCGCTCTGCTTGGCATTGAAGGCGGCCACTCCATCGAAAACGATATTCGCCTGCTGCACGATTACTATCGGCTCGGCGTTCGCTATATGACTTTGAGCTGGTCAAACACGAACGAATTCGCCGACTCTTCCGGCGATATCAATAATCCCAAAGTCGAGCACCACAACGGACTCACCGAAGGCGGCAAGCAAGTCGTTCTCGAGATGAATCGCCTCGGCATGCTCGTCGATATCTCCCACGTCGCCGACAAGACCTTCTATGACGCGATCGCGGTCAGCAAAGCGCCGGTGATCGCCTCGCATTCCTCCGCTCGCGCGCTTACGAACCATCCGCGCAACCTGACCGATGACATGCTTCGCGCCGTCGCCAAAAACGGAGGCGTCGTCCAAGTTAATTTCTACAGTGCTTTTGTCGATGAGAATTTCCGCAAAGCCGCCGAGGCGCAGGCGAAAGACCGCGATGCCGCGACCAAAACCGACGCCGAGCAAATTAAAGCAGCCGGCAAAACCGCCACCTATCTTGACTCTGACCGCATCGAGCGCAAGTGGTATGCAAAGATTCCACGGCCTCCGCTGAGTTCGCTGATCGATCACATCGACCATATCGCCAAGATCGCGGGCGTCGACCACGTCGGCCTGGGGTCGGATTTCGACGGTGTCAGCGGAGCGACTCCTGAGGGCATTGACTCAGCCGCCGATCTGCCTAAGATCACGCAGGCGCTGCTCGATCGCGGCTACAGCGCCGGCGACATACGCAAGATTCTCGGCGGCAACCTGCTGCGCGTCTTCCGCGAGGCCGAGCACGTCAGCCGCGAGATGCAAGCCCAAACTCATTAGCCGCGAAATGGCATAAGGTGACAAGGAGGGAGATTTCCGCTGTTTACCTTCGTGTACCTGGGTGGCCTTTGGGGTGAACGAATTGGGCCCGCGCCAGCGCGCACTCGCCAATCCCTGTCGTACAATCAAAGTTCGCCATAACCTACACACAGGAGCATCCATGCGAACCCTGCTGCAGACGCTTGTCCTGATTATTTCCACCTCGCTACTTGGCGCTGCCCAAGCAGCCTCAACTCCGCAGACAAAAATTTCGCCGCCCGCCAGCAAGCCCGCTAGCACCGAGCCCACCGCCATTATTCACACCACCGCCGGCGATCTGCATTGCACCCTGTTTCCTAAAATCGCCCCGATCGGAGTCGAAAACTTCATCGGCCTCGCCACCGGCAACAAAGACTGGACCAGTCCCACCTCTCACGCCAAGAAACATGGCGTACCTCTGTATGACGGCACCATCTTTCATCGAGTGATTCCCGAGTTCATGATTCAAGGCGGGGATCCCAAAGGCGATGGCACGGGCGGTCCCGGCTACGCATTCAAGAATGAGACGTCTCCTGACGTCAAGTTCGACCGCCCTGGACGTCTCGCCTACGCTAACGAAGGGCCAAATACGAGTACCAACGGTTCACAGTTTTTTATCACCGAAGTTCCTTACCCCAGTCTGAACGGCGGCTACACCATTTTTGGCCAATGCGATGATGCCGCAGTCGAGCTGGTAAAACAAATCGCACGCATGGCCACGGATGGCGAACGTCCATTACGGCCCATCAAGATCACTCACATCGAAATCCATCGCGCAGGTACGACCGCGCATAAGACGACGGCCAAGCCATCGGCCACCGCGAGGCCGATGTAGCAACCGCCGGCCGTGCCTGAGACGCTGCGTCATCGGTAGCAACAGTTAGAGAAAATTCAAAAGTTCGAGGAGACTATGACCCGCACACCCGGAACTTACGCCGTGTTCGAAACCAGCGAGGGCAACATCGTTTGCCGCCTATTCGAAAAAGACGCCCCGAAAACTGTCGCCAACTTCATTGAGCTCAGCGAAGGCAAGCGCGAGTGGACGCATCCGACCAGTCGCAAAAAGGTTAAGGATCCGCTGTATCACGGAACCATTTTTCATCGCGTGATTCCTGACTTCATGATTCAGGGCGGCGACCCGATGGGCACTGGCTTTGGCGGCCCCGGCTATCAGTTCGAAGACGAGACCAAAGGTTCGCCCCATCGCTTTGACAAGGGAGGAAAGTTGGCTATGGCGAACGCCGGCCCGAACACCAACGGCTCCCAGTTCTTCATCACCGTCGCTAATACCGACTGGCTCACCGGCAAGCACACGATTTTTGGCGAAGTAGTTGAAGGCTATGACATCGTGGAAAAAATCTCAAAAGTTGCCCGCAACCGGCAAGACCGCCCTAACAAAGACGTCGCGGTGAAGTCAGTAAAAATCGAGCGCGCATAGCGCCCTGTTTGCTGCTATAAGCTTGCGCGATCGTTCGCGCTCGTGGCGTCACCGTGATTCGGTCGCATTCTTCCGTGATGGGTGGCCTTCTTTCGCTGCTCTCGATATTCTTTATAATGAACGAGTTCGTTCCAAGAGGCTTCTGGAGGCACGTCTGATGGCATCGTTCAATGGAGTTTCGCTTCCGCCCAACGGTCAAAAAATCGATTATAGCAATGGTGAATATAAGGTTCCTGACCATCCAATCGTGCCTTACATTGAGGGAGACGGCACTGGGCGCGACATCTGGAAGGCTTCGGTCCGCGTCTTCGACGCCGCAGTCGAGCGTGCCTATCACGGAAAGCGCTCCGTCGCGTGGTACGAAGTCTTCGCCGGCGAAAAGGCCAAGGCGCGTTTTCAGAACTGGCTTCCTGACGATACGGTCAGCGCTATCCGCGAATTTCGCGTGGCCATCAAAGGCCCACTGACGACGCCCGTCGGAGGCGGTATCCGCTCCCTCAACGTCGCCCTGCGTCAGATTCTAGATCTCTACGGCTGCGTTCGCCCGGTGAAGTATTACAACGGCGTGCCCTCGCCCGTGAAGCATCCCGAGCGCATGAACGTCGTCATCTTCCGCGAAAATACTGAAGACGTTTACATGGGCATCGAGTGGGAAGAAGGCACCCCCGAAGCTGCGCGTTTGATCGAATTCCTCAACCAAGACATGTTGAAGGGCGGCAAAAAGCAAATCCGCCTCGATTCCGGCGTCGGCATCAAGCCGATCTCGATAACCGGCACCAAGCGCCTGGTGCGTATGGCGATCAAGCACGCTCTCGAAAACAAAAATAAAACCGTCACCCTGGTCCACAAGGGCAACATTCAGAAATTCACGGAAGGCGCATTCCGCAAGTGGGGATACGAACTCGCCGCCGAAGAATTCCGCGATCAGGTCGTGACCGAGCGCGAGAGCTGGATCATCGACAACAAAGACAAGCAGCCCAACCTAACCATCGAAGAGAACGCAAACCTTATCGAACCAGGCCTCGAGTTCGCCAGCGACGACTTCCGCCGCGATCTCTACAAAGAAGTGACAGATTGTCTCAATTCGATCTACGCGACGCACGGCCAGGGCGCGTGGAAGAAAAAGTTGATGATCAACGATCGCATCGCCGATTCCATCTTCCAGCAGATTGTGACGCGCGCCGATGAATACAGCGTGCTAGCGACGCCCAATCTCAATGGCGACTATATCTCCGATGCCTGCGCCGCTCAGGTCGGCGGTCTCGGCATCGCTCCCGGGGCGAACATCGGCGACGGCTATGCCATCTTCGAAGCCACTCACGGCACAGCTCCCAAATACGCCGACAAAGACGTCATCAATCCTGGCTCCGTGATTCTTTCGGGCGTGATGATGTTCCGCCACCTGGGGTGGAACGAAGCCGCCGACTTGATCGAACAAAGTCTCGAGCGCACCATCGAACAGAAAAAGGTCACCTACGATTTTGAGCGCCTGATGGAAGGCGCCACCAAAGTCAAAACCAGCGAATTCGCCAGTTGCATGATTGAAAATATGCGCGTGGCCGTCGCTGCCGATTGAAGTCTTTTTGAATTGAAACTGTCTTGCAAGGGCACGGCTTTAGCCGTGCCGCTGAGCCTCACAACGATACGGGGCTTTAGCCCCGGAGGGAATATTACATGCGCAAGAAGGTAACAATTGTCGGTTCTGGAAACGTTGGCGCTACCGCCGCTCATTGGATTGCCTCAAAAGAACTGGCCGACGTTGTCCTCATCGACATCATTGAAGGAGTCCCGCAAGGCAAAGGCCTCGACCTGCTCGAAGCCATGCCAATCGAGAAACGCGACTCCGCAATCCTCGGCACCAACGACTACGCCGACACCGCGAAATCCGACATTGTCGTCATCACCGCTGGAATCCCGCGCAAGCCCGGCATGAGCCGCGACGATCTTCTGAACACCAACCACAAAATCATGAACGACGTGGTCGGCAAGATCGTGCAGCACTCGCCGAACTGCATTCTCATCATCGTGTCGAATCCACTCGACGCCATGGCGCAGGCTGCCTATAAAATGAGCGGCTTTCCGCGTGAGCGCGTCATCGGCATGGCCGGAGTGCTCGATTCCGCCCGCTTCCGCACCTTCATCGCGCAAGAACTCAAGGTCAGCGTCGAGAATGTGACCGCCTTCGTCCTCGGCGGACACGGCGACACCATGGTCCCGCTTCCGCGTTATTCGACGGTCGCCGGAATTCCGATCACTGAATTAATGGACAAAGGCACGCTCGATCGCATCGTACAGCGTACCCGCGACGGCGGCGCCGAGATCGTCAAATATCTAAAGACTGGCTCCGCGTACTACGCTCCATCGGCGGCAGCCACTGAAATGGTCGAGGCCATTCTCAAAGACAAGAAAAAAATTCTCCCCTGCGCCGCCTATCTCAACGGAGAGTACGGCATCCACGGTCTCTTTGTTGGTGTTCCTGTGAAGCTGGGCGCGCAAGGCATCGAGCAGATCATCGAGATCAAACTCACGCCGGAAGAAAAAGCGGCGCTGGATAAGAGCGCGGCCGCGGTCAAGGAATTGATCGCGGTGATCAACGTCTAAAACACATCACCAGTAGAGACGGGGCTTGCCCCGTCTACGACCGTCCGGAGTCAACCGAATGAGCCTTAGGGGTCCGATCATGAGGTTCGGCGCATTGCTTCCTCTTGCATTGGCGGCATTGGCAGTAGCGCAGACGGCGACTCCTCCCACATCGACATCCCCTGCGTTCAGCGCGCGCACGACCTTGGTTCTTGTGCCAGCACTGGTTAGAACCAAGGCCGGAAAGCTTGTCTTCACACTCACTGCCAACGACTTCGCGATTACCGACGACGGTATAGAGCAAAAGGTTACGGTGGAGGAGAATACGGACGACGAACCGCTAGCCCTGGTCGTTGCCATTGAGACGGGCGGCTCGGGCGCTCCGAAACTCGACACCTATCGGCATCTCGAGACGGCGATCGAGTCCGTGGTGGGCGATGTTCCCCACGAAGTTGCCGTGGTGGGCTTCGACCGAGAGCCGAAACTGTTCCGGGATTTTACCTCCAATTTAGATGTGGTAGGAGGCGCGATTGATGGCCTCCGCCCGGGTCGCGGCGCGGGCGCTATCCTCGATGCTCTCGCCTTTTCGGTCGATCTTCTGCGTCACCGGCCGTCCGAATATCGACGAGCGATTTTGTTGATCAGCGAAACCATCGACCATGGAAGTCACGTAACAATGGATGAAGCGCTCCGTGCGATCAGTGACACGAACACGGCTATCTACACCATTGCCTTTTCCTCGCCGAAGTCGGACGCACGGCGCTACGCCTCAGAAGAACTTCCGACGGTGAGAGACGGCACCACTCTCACGAATCCAAATCCTCAGCATCCCGGCGGCTGCATGGCGAAGGATCCCAACCCCGATCCCGGCACATCTCAAGGTAAGCTCTCACAGGGATATGATTGTCTCGGTCAGCTTTTGCCTCCGCTGGCGCTGGTAAAGATGGCAGTGATTGCCGCCAGGGAGGGCATGCGCCGCAACGCTCCCGAAACCGTGGCGCACCTTACCGGCGGCGAATATTTTCCGTTCAATAATGTTCATAATTTGGAAAGCAGCTTACTTGCTATCTCCAACCACATACCGAATCGATACGTCCTGAGCTTTCAACCGCAGTCTCCGCATCCGGGTCTCCATTCGATCGAGGTGCAACTGAGAGAGCATCCAAACCTTGTGGTGACCGCCAGGCGGGGTTATTGGGCAGATAATAGTGAAACCGTTGGCGAGCGTGCGCCCTCGCCGCACCCTTAGACACAATGGATTTCGATCAGCTAGAAATCTTCCTCGAAGTGGCGCGCCTCTCCAGCTTCTCGCGCGCCGCGGAGAAGCGTTTTCGCACCCAGCCCGCCATCTCCTCGCAAATTCGCGCCCTCGAAGAAGAAGTAGGCGCCCGCCTGCTCGACCGCTCTGGCGGCCGAGTCTCGCTCACCGCATCTGGCAAATTGTTTTTCAAATATGCCGAAGAAACGGTCGAGCACCGCAAAACCATCCTCAACGAAATCGCCGAAACCGAGCGCGTCCCGCGCGGCGAGATTGTTGTCGGAGCCAACGAAGGCACCTGTCTGCACATTCTGCCCGGAGTGTTCGCGCAATTCAAACGCGACTATCCCAACGTCGCCGTGAATATCAAGCGTTCGGACTACGCGCGAATTCTCGACTCGATCCTCGAAAATGTGGTCGACTTTGGCGTAGTCTCGCTGCCCGTAAATGACAATCGGCTAGAGGCGCAGATGATCCATCGCGACGAACTCATTGTGATCACTTCTCCCAAGCATCCACTGGCCTCAAGAAAAAGCGTGACCGTGAATGAAGTCGCAACCTACCCGCTCGTCCTGCCCAAGCTCGGGCACACCCGCGATGCGCTCGACGCCCTCTTCTATGACCATCAACTGAAGCCGCAAGTCGCCATGGAACTGGATTCCAGCGAACTGCTGAAGCGCTTTGTAGCGGCCGACGTCGGCGTGGGGTTTATCCCGCGATCGAATGTCGAGCAAGATATGCGCGCCAAGGCGCTTGTGGCGATTACGCTTGCCGACGTGCAAATCCGCCGCGATCTGGCGCTGGTTTTCCGCAAAGACAAAGCGCTCAGCCGCGCCGCCAAAGCCTTTATGGAAATCGCGGCCAAAGAGAAGAATTTTCTCGCGCCCGCGACTGGGAAACGATCGAAATGAAATGGACTTTGACAAGGCGGAACGCAGTGAGCGAGATACTACGCTGCATTTTCCTTCTGTCCTTGGTTGCCGTAGCCGCCGCCCAGAAGCAGTCCTCACTCGCCGCTCCGAGGCTCACCGCGCTAAAAGTCACGGGCACGACTCGTTACACCGACAAGGAGATGCTCGCAGCAAGTGGCTTACAGATCGGTCAGCTCGCTGCCGACGGCGATTTCAAAGAAGCCGTGCAGCGGCTGGGCAATTCGGGACTATTTACCGGAGTTATCTATTCGTACACTTCATCGGCTGCGGGCATGAAACTCGAGCTTCAGCTTAGCGATATCGACGACAGCAAGCTGGTTCCCGCGCACTTCGATAATTTTGTCTGGTTCACCGACGGCGAACTCGTCAAGGAATTGCAGAAGCGTGTGCCACTCTTCAAACTATTGCTGCCGATCACGGGCAACCTACCCGACCGTGTCTCCGAGGCATTGCAGTCGATTCTCAGCGACAAACGATATCCCGGGCGCGTCGATTACCTGCGCGAAGGTGACGAGGCCGGTGGCAGCCTACACGGAATCGATTATCACGTCGAGGAAGTCGGCATAGGAATCCGCAGTGTTGAATTCCCGGGAGCCTCGCCCGATCAGGTAGCCCTGCTTACTGCCGCGGCTCACTCCCTCACGGGCGCCGAGTACCGGCGCTCAAGTGTGGCCGCGGTCGCCAAGTTTGACCTGTTGCCCGTCTACCTGCAGCGCGGATATTTGAAGGCGGCATTCGCACCATCCGATGCGCGTGTGCTGTCCCAAGCCCCAGCCAGCGATGCGCAAGAACGCGCTGAGATTGAAGTGGGCGCCATCATTCCAGTAACGCCAGGCAAGATCTATACCACCTCGGGGGTCGCCTGGAAGGGCAACGCGGCGCTCAGCACCGCGGAGATCGCACCGCTCATCCATCTGCCCGTGGGCGAACCAGCCGACGCGGTGCGACTGCTGCACGACCTCGAGAACGTGAGCAGGCTGTATCGCAGCCGCGGCTACATGACAGCGCAAATGAAGCCGGACCCGCAATTCGATAATGACAAAAACACGGTGCGCTACGATCTGAGCATTGTCGAAGGCGACCTGTATAAGATGGGCGAATTAGAAATCCTCGGCCTCGATACGCAGACCACGGCTCATGTGCGCGCTGCGTGGACCTTGCGGCAAGGGCAACCTTATAATGCCGATTACCCCAACAAATTTCGCGCCGATACCGGGAAGCTTCTGCCGCGCGGCGTGCAATGGGAAGTCACGATTCATGAATCGCTGGAGAAAGACAAAACTGTCGACATAGAGATACGCTTCAAGCAGCAGTAGCGCCACGGTTGCGCGAAATTCTTTCTCTTGCCATCATAAGAGTAGGATTATGGGCGTGACGTCATCACATGGTCGCGCTATTTCACAGGAGAAATCATCAGATGAAAGTAAATCGAATTGCGGCTGCTGTTCTCGGAATGCAAATGTTGATCGGTGTAGCGGCGATTCCGGCGCTCGCTGCCGGCAAGAGTCAGACTCTGACCGGTGAAGTGAGCGACGCTATGTGCGGCGCGAAACACGAGATGCCCGGCAACGCTGCGGCGTGCACGCGCGGGTGCGTCAAGCACGGCAGTCAATATGCTCTCGTGGTCGGCGAAAAGGTTTATACCCTGCAAACGTCGGATCAAGCCGCACTCGGTAAGCTAAACGACCTAGCGGGCGCAAAGGCTAAGGTCACTGGAGATGTGGATGGCGACACGATCACCGTGAAATCGGTGGCTGCGGGCTCGTAAGTCGCGGCAAGTTAAAAACCGAGTTGAAAAAAGGTTGAAAAACAAAGACCGGCGGACAACCCGCCGGTCTTTTTGTCTTTTCTCGATTTGCGTTACTGCTGCTGCTGTTGTTGTTGAGTCTGGTCCGGATTATCGTCACGCCGCTTCAGCGTCGGCCGATCGTCATCGCTGGTGCTGGTGCCGTTACCGCTCTTATCGCTGGTCGAAGTGCGCCGCAGGCTGGGACGGCTTCCATCTTTCTCTTCAAGCACCTTATGCCGATTTTCGATAGTGGCCAGCCGGGCTTTCACATCATCAAACTCCGACGTGGTCACAATGTATTGCGCCTTCGCCGGAAGAATCGTCGCGATCTCCTTTTGCGATGCCGCAATACGATCGGGCGTCTGCGGATGCGACGCAAAAGCCTTGGCGATGGTGCCCGGCTTCTTCTTCTCCTTCGCCTGAATCTTTTCGAAGAAACTGATAAAAGCCTGCGGATCGTACCCCGTCTTATACATGTATTGCAGGCCGAGATAGTCCGCTTCCGCTTCAAAGTTGCGTTGGAACTTCATGAACGTGAGCGGCAGGCCCAATCCAGCGGCCTCATAGATCCCGTATCCGATCCCGCCACCCAGGAAAATCAGAGGAATCGTGCCGATGTTCGCCCACTGCGCGCGCGTCATCTGCCGAGTGCCATGGCGGGCGGCAACATGCGAAATTTCATGCGCCATCACGCCGGCCAATTCAGCCTCTTCGTCCGCCGCCAGAATCAGGCCCGAATTCACATAGAAAAATCCGCCCGGCAGCGCGAACGCATTCACCTCATCGGAGTCGATCACCTTGATGGTAAACGGCACCTGCGCGTCCGAATTGCGCACCAGATTCTGTCCAATGCGGTTGACGTACTCGTTCACGACCGGGTCCTGCACCAGCTTTACGCTGTTCTCGACCTGCATCGCGTATTGCTTGCCCATTCTGATTTCGGTCTCGAGCGAGTACCAGTTGCCCAGCCCGCGTCCGCCAATTTTGCGATTTCCGATCGCATCGACATCGTCTTCCCCGCCATCATGCTTCACCTTGCTGTCGGGAGGCTCCTGAACAGGCTGTGGCCCGCTCGGCGTAGCGTCGCTCGTGCTGTTGCCGGAAGAGGTGCTGTTGCCCGAAGAATCGGGCGTCGACGTCGGAGTTGAACTCGGCGTCGTCGACGGCGTCTGCGACCCGGCAGGCGCAGTCCCGGCAGATTGGGTGGCCGTGGTCTGCGTCGTCGAAGTTTGCGGGTTTGAAGTTTGCGCGCTTGGCGCGGGTGCGCTCGGCGTCGCGGTGCTCGGAGTCTGCGCAGTCTGATCTTTCGCCTGCGGCTGAGACGTTTGCGGCTGGGAATTTGAATTCTGGGAAGTTTGATCCTGCGCCATAGCCGGCAAAGCCAGTAGCGCCAGTAAACTCAGGGAGATCAGCGATTTACGGAAGGACATCGGCACACCCCGCGGGAAACCACGTCGATTGAGATCATTATACCCCCGATAGCAAGCAGGATCGACGGAGTTTTCCTGCTAGTTGGACGCAGGCCAGCGCCGCCGAGTTACCCGCTATTTTTAAAGGCCCGCCCATTATGAAAGCCTCGGCCCAGGCGAGGAGTGTCAAGTTAGACAACCGCAAGGCGTGCCAACAAGCACGAAGCTCCGCATCGCCCCAGTTTCCTTGGTTGAACTTCGTCTTCCCTTAGTGCCCGTCGTGGTGAAGCGGTCCGCCGCGCCGCCAACTCCTTTTCTATTTTCGAGCCGCCTGGTGTACCATGGCGCGACTTTCGAGAAAGAGGGACCGTCCATGCTGAACCGTCGCAATTTTCTCACTTCATCCTTCGCATCGTCCGTCGCCATGGGCGCCGGCCTGGCCTGGCGCGGCAATCTCTGGGCGCAACTTGAGTCCCTGCCCTCCAAACTCCCCGACCACTCCCTTTTCGACCAGAATGAAGACGCCTATTGGCGCGAACTGCGCAAGCTATACCTCATTCCCGCCGACGAGATCTACCTGAATAACGGCACCGTAGGTTCAAGCCCCGCACCCGTGCTGCGCGCCGTTTTCGAGGGCTATGAAACCACTGAGAAGATGAACCAGGCCGATCCCGAAGACTACCCGATCTGGGGATACGACGCCCGCAACGACTTTCGCGATCCTCTGGCCTCCTTCGTCGGCTGCAACCGCGACGAGATCGCCCTCCTCCGAAACGCCACCGAGGCCAATAGCTACATCGCCAACGGCATCGATCTCAAGCCCGGCGACGAGGTGCTGATGACCGATCAGGAGCATCCCGGCGGCCAGCATCCCTGGGACCTCCGCGCCAAGCGCTATGGCATCGTGGTGAAGAAGTTCACCCTGCCAAAGCCTGTCATCAATCCCGCGCAGGTCCTCGATCTCGTCCACGCGAATATTACCTCGCGCACCCGCGTTTTATTCTTCAGCCACATCACCACGGCCACGGGAGTAGTCCTGCCGGCCAAAGACCTATGCGCCCTGGCCCGCAGCAAAGGCGTTATTTCCGCCGTCGACGGAGCCCACGTCCCCGGCATGATGCGCCTCAACCTGCACGATCTCGGCTGCGACATGTATTCCGCCAGCCCGCACAAGTGGCTCCAGGCGCCGAAAGGCTCCGGCTTCCTCTACGTCCGCGACGAAATGATCGACCGCCTCTGGAACACCATCGCCACCGAAGGCTGGGACGACCCCAAGCTCCGCGCCGAACGCTTCCAGCGCATCGGCAGCTCCAACGTCCCCGCCCTCTGGGGATTGCGCGCCTCGCTCCAACTAGCCGATGACATCGGCATGGATCGCATCGAGCATCGCCATCGCCAACTCTGCGACTACATCCTGAACGCCATGATCCAACGAGGCGCCCAGTCGTGGACATCTCCCGATACTAACCTGCGCTGCGCCCTCGCGACCGTAAACGTTCCGCCCGTCGTCCGCATCGATCTCGAAAACTGGATGTGGAAAGAAAAGAAAATTCGCATCCGCGGAGGCGAACCAAACAAGCTGCGCCTCTCCACGCCCTACTATTTGTCGAAGCAGGATATCGACCGGTTCCTCGATGCGTTCGACGAGTACAAAAAGACGAAGGCGTAGCCAGTGTAGGGCCGAAGAACCGTCTATCAGGCTCGGAATCCGGCGCGAGTCGCCGAGCGCAGAAAATGTCTCGAGCAGTTTCAGAGCCTGATGGATCGCGCTAGGTTTTTCGAATCCGCCGAAGCAAGTTTGTTATTTGCGCGCCCTGACCTACCCTCCGAGGTCGGAGCCTTGAAGATATTTGACATTGCCGATCGCGGGAAAGAAGCCGAAGAAGCGATCGGGCGCTTGAAGAATGAAGATGCGGCTCTTAGAGAGAGAATAGACCGGGCCTGATCAGGCTACTGGATGCCGACGAAGAAGAACACTGAATGGCAACAGAGCTGATGCCCGGCGGCACGCTCGAAAAGCATCCTGAACCCCTTGAGGGCGATGCGCTGGTTCTCATCAAGGGGGCGCAACCTCACGCAAGCCGCTGGCGGCAAAATCCTCGGCATCAAGCAGCCGCACGTCTCTCGGCTGATGCGCAATCGCTCGAGGAACTCTCTGTCGAGCGCCTGATGGGTTTTCTTACCGCTCTCGGACAAGACGTGGAAATTTCAGTAAGCCCGTGCCCGCGAGGATAAAGGCCACGGGCGAAGTATCCATCGTCGCGTAATCGAATCGGTGAGACGACTAGGCTGCTGCATTCATCACCAATCTTCTGTGAGCCCCATCGCAGACACCGAGCTCCATCTCGCGCGACAATCGCCTCCGTATGACGCGTGTCCGTAAGCCAAAACACACCCCAAACTGTTCCCAAAATTCATTTTCAGCGCCATTTTTTAGCTAAGTCCCTATTCCGGAATGCTTTACTGCAAGTCGTTATTCTAGAATACTTTAGCGATGTGCCTTGGGAACTCGATGATTCTAAGATACCTAGTAAGGGGTAGGGGTAGGGGGCAAGGGTGGGGTACCAGTCGGATTGGCTTTGCCGAGAGCTGAAAGCCGAAGGCTCGCCTACGTCCACCGAAACCAACGCAGCGCAAGAATGAACGACACTCCGCCCCAAACCGCGAGCACCAGCAAGCGCGCCGATTGCGCGCCGAACGATGCTCCTTCGATGATCGTTGCTCGCAGCGCGTCGTTGAGCGCCGTAAGCGGGAGCGCCTTAATAAACGGCTGAGCGATCACAGGAAATTTCTGATATGAAAAAAAGACGCCCGAAAAAATCCACATCGGCATCATGACCAGGTTGATCAGGCCCGAGACGCTTTCGATTTTCTGCGCGCGGCAAGCCGTGAGCAATCCCACTCCGCCAAAGGCAACCGCTCCGATTGCGCCGATCAGCATGACGGACAATATCGATCCCTGAACGCGCATGTGAAAGACGAGCACGCCGAATCCTAAGAGCAATCCTACTTCAATAATCATCAATACGAGCCGACTGCTCGTGAGCGCCAGAAGAAAATCGCTGCGGCGCATCGGCGTTGCAACGAATCGCTTCAGCAGCTTGCGCTGGCGCATTTCCACAATCGCGAATCCGACTCCCCACATTCCAGAATTCATCAGGTTCATGCCGAGCAATCCAGGAATCAGGAAATCGATGTAACGCGATCCAGGTTCGCTGGAAGTTTTCGCAGAAGTGATCAAAACGTCTTTCCGTCCAGCGGCCGATTGGAGCTTGGCATCAATCTCCGCGCGCGAAAGAACGCTCTCTGGACGCGCCGGATCGTAATAGTACGTGAAACTGCCATCGGCATTCGCCTCGATCGCCAGATCGTATTTGCCGAAGTGAAACGCCTTGAGCGCCGCGTCGCGGTCGAGCACGCTAGCGCGAACGGACGATGTCTTATCGTTGGCCGCACTCTTGTCTGCCAAACCAGTCTCAGATCCTTGCAGCATCGCCAGCGTTCTCTGCGCCGCAGGCCCGTCGATGATCACCACCGACGTGATATCAGCAGGCTTGTTGCGAAAGGCAATCCCCAAGCCCGCTGCGAGCAGCAGCGGAAAGACGAATACCCAGAAGACAACTTCCGGCTCGCGCTTGAGTTCGAGAAGACGCACCCAAAGCAAATGCCGATATCCGGACCATCGCCCGCTGCGACGCGGAGGAACGGCATCGCGCGGTATTTGACCCTTGTCCGTGTGCAGCATCGGCGCATTGGTTTCGGTGGTTGCCATTCGATCCTCTCGCGGGTCGTCTCCGGAGATCAGTCTTCCCTCAAGTGTCGTCCCGTAAGCTGCACGAAAACATCCTCAAGGCTCGCCTGACGCGTGCTGAGATGTTCGAGTCGATCACCCTCGCTGCCGACCACATCGAGCAGCGCAGGAATCGTCAGATGCGGCTCGCGAACACTCAAGCAAACCGTCGAGTCCTCGCGCCGCACCGACTCAACGCCAGGAAGCGAGCGCCAGCGATCGAGATCTTCGGAACCATCTTTAGCGTTCTTTCTGCCGTTGTCGCTCACCTGGAATTCGACCACATGCTGACCACCAAGCCGTTCAATGAGGTCCGAAGGCGCGCCTTCGGCGATGATCTGGCCGTGATCCACGATGGCGAGTCGATCGCAGAGTCTTTCCGCTTCATCCATGTAGTGAGTCGTGAGGAGAACCGTTCCACCGTTCTTCTGGAATGCGCGGATGATATCCCACAGCTGACGCCTGCTTTGTGGATCAAGCCCAGTCGTCGGCTCGTCGAGAAAGAGCACGCGCGGATTGCCGACGAGCGCCGTAGCGACTGCCAGGCGCTGCTTCTGCCCCCCAGAAAGTTTACCAACCCAGGCATCGGATTTCTCGGTTAGTTCCAGATCGTCGAGCACCTCAGCAGCTGCGCGCGGTTCGCTGTAGAAGCTGGCAAAGAGTTCGATGGTTTCGCGAACGGTCAACTTCTCCGACAGCCGCGTTTCCTGCAACGAGATCCCAATCCACTCGCGCAGCTGCCGGGGATTATCGTCCCATGTGTGTCCAAAGATGCGAACCTCTCCCGAAGTCGGCGCTAGCAGACCCTCGAGGATTTCGATCGTAGTCGTCTTCCCTGCTCCGTTTGGGCCGAGGAGGCCAAAGCATTGCCCAGCCTCAATTTGCAGGCTGACGCCGCGAACAGCTTCAAGCTTTCCGTCATAGGTCTTGCGCAGATTGGTGCACTCGATCGGAGACGCCACGAGGGCATTTTAGCGCAGTCGGTCCGGTCAGACTTCAACAGTAAGTTACAGTTTTCGTTTTTATGCAGATTTACTTCCGCGGCACCGAGACATCCCCCTTCGCATCCTGCCAGAGAATCGCATTCAGCTTTTTGGCATCCACCGCGTCGGGACGCGAAAAATTCATCTGCGAAGATTGCTTGGCTCCCGGCGCATTTTTATCGTTCACTCGATAGATAAGGCCGCTGCGCCGATTGCTGTCGTCAACTTCATATGCTGGCTGCGTTCCGGGACCGGCGAAAAGCGGCGCCATCAGCGGCGCGTGCGCATCGAACAAATTCATGGGCGCAAGGCCGAGCACTGCTTCCATGGTATGAATGGCGCTCACCGTTGTATAGAAATTGTGGTCGACGAATGACTGTTGCTGGCGCGGCGCATATTTACTGATCACCAGAGCGGTCGATCGATGAGCGTCGACATGATCCGCGCCGTCCTGCGCATCGTCCTCCAGAATGAAGATGGCTGTGTCATCCCAATATGCACTATGAGAAACGGCATCGACCACGCGGCCTACCGCCAAGTCATTGTCCGCGACAGACGCCTGGGGCGTGGGCTTAGCGGGACGCGTACCTCCCGTGTGATCATCGGGAAGATAGAGCAAGGTGAATTGCGGAAGGTCTTTGTCGCTGCCCTTGGCCTTTACGAATTCGCCGAACTCGCGCAGGAATTCGTCGGCGCGAAGTTGATCGGGATAATCGGTGTTGAAGTCGGGGAATCGTGGATCGTAGTGATCGCGCAGCGCTGCCTTTGTCGCACCCATGCGCTTGAATTGAGGGATCGGCCATGGCCACGGACTCGGACCGCCTGAGGGATTGCCGACATTCGGCGGCAGCGGCTCACCTTTGTTGATCTCGGCCGCTGGACAGGAGGCGGACGATGCCGAGGGCGTGCCCTCCGTTGGCGAGTTCGCTCTTTGTTTTCTGCACCAAACTGTAGCGATGAATTCTCCGTAGACCCGATAGGTGAGGCCGCTGCGAGCGAGGTTGTCCCACAAGAAACCAGTGCCCGGGTCGTCGACGTCGGGGATTCCCTGTTCGAGCGCGATGTCGTCTGCCACATTGCCGCCGAAATCGTAAGTGCGCTCTTTGCCGCGATACGCAATCGGCCAATTCTCTTCGTTGTAGTCGGAGGTGGTCGAGGCGGTCGACCAAAGGTGGCCGTCGCCAGAGACCTCTCCGCTGTCGTAGAAATTATCGAGCACGCCGAACTGGAGCGCGAGTTTGTGTTCATTGGGCGTGATGTCTTTGCCATACATTGTCAGCGACGGGTCGCCATCGCCGACGGGCAGATCGCCGAAGACTTGATCGTAGGTGCGGTTTTCTTTCAGAATGTAGATCACGTGGCGGATGGGATTTGTTCCGCTAGCGAACGCGAGCGCGCCACCGTCGGAGTGCAAGAGATTATCTTCTTCAACCTGCTGCGTGTAAGCGGCGAGATTCTTGTTAATATCTTCGATGTTCATGCGCTGGATCGAGCCACCGATCAGCGTCGGAATATAGGGATACGCCTTTCGGCTGCGGTCGCCGGCTAGAGTGTTCCGTATATTGTTGGGGCCACTTCCTTCTCCTTTGGCGGTGACGATGAGCAAGTCTTTGCCGCTGATGGCGAGCGCGCTCGGATACCACTCGGTAGGAATCATCCCCATAAAAGGATCGGGTCGACCAGGAATCAACTCCATCGGATGCCGATCTTCCGCTTCGCCCGTCAGATCGAAAACCGCGACCGCGTCAAGCGCGGCGAGCGCTGCATACAGGTGCATGCCATCCGGAGACAGCGCAACGGCTAGGGGAACGGTGCCCGAAGACCGCCTCGGGTTAGGATCACGCGCGCCATAGACCCGAAACAGGCGATTCGCCGCACTCACCTTATCGCGCAAATCGAGGGCTGCGATGTTGTCGGCGTTGGCGAGAGCTACGTAGAGCACCTCTTCTTTCTGATTCAACACCATTGCTCCGGGATGGGAGCTTGGATGGTTAGGGTCGCCGTAATCCTTGTATAGGTCGATCCACTCCGCGACCTTTCCGCTTTCAAGATCGAGTTGCGCTACCGCGGATGCATTCCACAGGCTCACCCAGGCTCTGGTTCCAGCTCTGTTGGCGATTACCGCGTAGGGATACGAACTCGGTATATGTCGATTGCGGCTGAGGTCGAACGATTGCACGACTTTGCCCGAGCTGGTATCGACCACGACGGCGTTGTCGGAAAGATTATTAGCGATCAGCAGACGATCGCCCTCCGAGCCCGGTAGAACGGCAAAGCCTGCCGGATATGGCAGCGCTGTCCCCACGGGAGTCTTGCGCAGGCCGATCGCGATTTCCTTCCCTTCGGCGATGCCCTGAGGTGGAATCTTGATAAAGCGCTCTGGAATAAGTTCGCCCGCCACGAACTTGTAGACCGCAATGCCATTCCCTGTGTTCTTCGGATTCTCGCCCGTCGGGTCGGTGATTGATCCCATCGACGCATAGAGATGCATGCCGTCGGTCGAAAACGCAAGGCCGATGAAATAAGTCTGGCGCGTCGAGTATTCGTCGCTCAGGCGATCGTCGGGAAAATCGCGCAGCTGATTGTTGCTGAGATCGAGAATGCCAATCGATTGCCGCCCGCCGCTCTCCTCTGTGCCGTAGCCTTGATTGAGCAGGGCAGCGTAGCGGCCGTCAGGACTGAGGGCGATGGTCGCGGGAAAGCTGTTCGTGCGGGCAATGTAACCCGGGACAGGGAGCGTGAGGCTCTTGCTGGTTGGCAGATGGATGCGGCGCGAATAATCAGTGGCGCGCCCCGAGGTAAACACGACAAAAAGGGTGTATAGAACGACAGGGGAGACGACAGCGATCTTTTTCACGAGCCGGGGTCCTCGCAAGCGTTTGTACCATTCAAGCGGAGGGCGAGGCAAACCGAGCGTGGTTTGCGATTATGTAATCCCTAATACCTTAGCGTGCCGATTTGAAGATCGAGAACGCCGCTCCTTGCGGATCGGCAATCACCGACATCCGACCGACTCCCTCCATGGTCATCGGCGGTAGATGCAGCTTCGCGCCCACCTCTTTCGCCTTATTTGCCGTGGCATCGACATCATCCACCTGAAAGTAGGCCATCCAATGCGCTGGCACTCCGGGCTGGCGATAGGATGCGGGAGGAATGCCACCGATGTGCTGCTCTCCATTCTTGATATGCACATAACCAGACGGATCTTTGGGGTCGGTGATCAACTGCCACCCGAAAAGGCCGGCGTAAAAGTCTGAGGCGCGCTTTGTATCCGGTGTACTCAGATCAGCCCAGCACAGCGTGCCGTTCACTTGACTGACGCCGATGCCCGCGTTCTTGTTTGCCTGCCATACGCAGAAGACAGCGCCAGTCGGGTCTTGCACGACCGCCATGCGGCCTGCCTCCATCACATCGAAAGCCGGACCGAAGGATTTACCGCCTAGTTCCTGCGCCTTGGCGGCGGCCGCGTCGGCGTTGTCGACGCTGATGTAGATCATCCAATACGGAGGTATGCCCTGCGATTTCTCGTCAGGACGCAGCGTGCATGCGGCCGCCGCTTCCCTGCCCTGAAGCTTAAATTCGGTGTAGTAGTCGTTAGGGCCCATCGGACTGTCATGCGCCGCCCATCCGAAAAGAGAGCCATAGAAAGTCTTGGCTGCGGCCTGGTCGGTGGTGTGAAGTTCAATCCAGCAGAACGAACCAGCGGGGTGCCTGTCGATGTTTGTCATGGCGGCAGAAGTTTACACCAAATCTGGGTGGCGTGTTGTCAAGGGAAGATGAACAAGGGAAGATCAACGATTGACGATTAAAACGATTGATTATTAAACTGCGGCGGCGAACGTGCTCTAGGGCAAGGCTTCCTTATCTTGCTCTGAGAAAAAGCAAGCAGCCAAGCGAGAGCAGTGCTAAGAATCCGAACCCGAGGGCACCGCCGATCAGTCGCAATTCAACCCAAGGCTAGGTTGGGGCTCTCTAAATAGCGTCACCGATGTAATTGCGAAAAGAACAATGCAAATCGCCGAAACCATCATGAATGTCGCTGTAACGATCCCGCTACCTTGATGTTTCAGTGCAGGTTCTTCCGTACCCAGTCTTCAATTCTCGCCAATGCCTTGTTCAAATTCTCCAAAGAATTGGCGACGCTAAAGCGCAAATAGCCTTCTCCGTATTCGCCAAACGCGGTGCCGGAGAGGCAGGCCACGCCAGCTTGCTCGAGCAGTGCGTCGGCCAGTTTTTTCGAGGGCCAACCAGTCTTCTTGATATTGGGGAAGGCGTAGAAAGCGCCCTTGGGCAGGCGGCAGGAGAAGCCTTTGATCTTGTTCAGTCCGGCGACGAACACGTCGCGGCGACACTTGAATTCGGCACTCATGTTGTCGACAGAAGATTGATCGCCGCGCAGCGCTTCGATTCCGGCTATCTGGGTGAAGCTGGCGGTGCAGGAAGTGGCGTTCGTTTGGAGGCGCGAGATTTGCGTGGCCAGATCGGAACGCATTACTCCGTAACCCATGCGCCATCCGGTCATGGCATAGGTCTTGGAGAAGCCATCGAGCAGGATGGTTCGTTCCTTGAAACCGGGGACGCTCATGATGGAGAAGTCTTCGCCTTCGAATACCAGGCGGCTATAGATCTCGTCGGAGAGAACCATTATGTTGCGGTCGCCGATGGCCTCGGCGATTTCGAAAATGTCTTTCTTCGTGAGCATGCCGCCGGTCGGGTTGTGCGGCGAGTTGAGGATGATCAGTTTGGTGCGGTCGGTGATCAACGAGGCCAGTTCTTTGACGTCCACGGAGAAGTCGCGCTCTTCACGCAAAGGAATGGGGATCGCTTTGCCGAGCGAATAATTGATCATGGACTCATAAATGGGAAAGCCCGGATTGGGGTAAATGACTTCATCTCCCTGTTCAATTAAAGCGAGGATAGTAAAGAAAATAATTGGCTTGCCGCCCGGTACAACTACCACTTCATCACTCGAAACCGGCACTTTGCGCGTGCGGCTGACATAATCGGCGATCGTCTGGCGCAACTCAGGCAGGCCGGCGGCAGGGCCGTAATGCGTCCATCCTTGGTGGAGGGCGTCCACCCCAGCTTCGATTACATTGGTTGGAGTGTCGAAGTCGGGCTCGCCGATTTCGAGATGAATAATCTCTTTACCCTGCTTTTCGAGAGCGCGGGCGCGGTTGAGGACTTCAAAGGCAGTTTCGGTGCCAAGTCGCGACATGCGGCCGGCCAGGCGCAATTCGTATTGGGTTGTGGTGGGCATGGTTGCGCTTGCGATTATAACGCTTTGCATCTGTGGCCGGTACGAACGCGGTTTAGGGAACTGTTCGGTCCCCAAGTGCGTAGTGTTCAAACAACTGGAGGTGTATGCATGAATGCGATTTCGACTCGCCGCGTCCCGATGGCCGCGATCGCCGCTCCCTTCGTGGCCTTTGGAGTATACGTAGCTTGGCTTGTGGTTCCCATTGTCATTCGCGAAGTTGTACCTGAGGTTATACGAGCAGCGGTGAATAATTGAGCCACCAAGAAATATCCGAGTCCGGTCCAGAGAACTACTCCGAAATGGTGCTCTCTTCGCTTTGCGCTCGCAGGACTCGATCAATCGAGTACGGAGCTCGCTGAGTGGGTTCGTGATAGTGGCGCACTTGCATCTCTCCTAGCAGACCTACGGCCAGCAGATTCAGGCCCGCGAGCAGGAGCACGGCTGAGAACATCATCAGTGGACCGTGTTGATACATGACGTCGGAGTGATGTAGGAGCTTCTCGAAAATCAGCCAGCCCGATATTCCGCTACCCGCGAAAATGCTGAACATCCCCAAGGTGCCGAAAAAGTGCAGCGGGCGCGAAAGATATTTGAGCAGGAAGCGGATAGTAATGAGGTCGAAGAAGACACGGAAGGTGCGCGAGATGCCGTAATGCGATGCGCCGCGCTCGCGGTTTACATTCTTGATCGGCACTTCGATGATTGAGGCACCATGCCACGAGGCTAGCGCCGGGATAAAACGATGAAGTTCGCCGTAGAGTGGAACCTGGCCGAGGATTTCGCGGCGATAGGCTTTGAAGGTGGTGCCGAAGTCGTGAATATCTACGCCACTCAACTTGGCCATCAGCCAGTTGGCGCAGCGCGAGGGAATGCGGCGCATCCAGAAATTATCGACGCGATTCTTGCGCCAGCCGCTAACAATATCGTAGCCCTCGGCAATTTTTTCGAGAAAAAGAGGAATGTCGGCGGGATCGTGCTGCAAGTCGCCGTCCATGGCGATGATATATTCGCCTCGGGCATGATCGAATCCGGCAGCGAGGCCGGCCGTCTGGCCAAAGTTGCGGCGCAGCTTAACGACGGTCACGCGGCTATCGACGGCGGCGATTTCTTTCAGCAATGAGAATGTGCCGTCGACGGATCCGTCATCGACCAGCACCATCTCGAACGTCTCGCCGCTCGCCTCCATCACGGACTTAAGCCGCGCGTAGAGATCGGTGACGTTCTCTTGCTCGTTGTGCAGGGGAACTACGATGGAATATTTGAGCACTGCATTTTATTATACGGCAACCTGGACCCGGTGTCGTAGTGACTTCCATGGGGAGGTGGGGACATCGCGACCGTGCGGCTCGGAGTCGGAGGTGAGCCGAATGACTGACGTCTCTTGTACATACAAATGTTCCGGCGGGGAACATTTGTACCGGCCAAAGTGAGCACACGGATTGATACGTACATCTAAAACAATACACGCCGGGGCAGGCGACACTCTAAGGTGCCACCAGCGATGAGGAGCTACGCTGGGGCGCGCCCCTCTGGTGGATCCCTCACGCCTTCCCTTGAGTCAACAGAATTCGGAGCAGCAACAACCAGCGACGGACGTTTGTGGTCATTAGGAAATTCTCTTTGACGTGCTCCCGGCCGTTCTTTCCCATTTGCGCTGCAAATTCGGGATGAGTCAACAGATAGCGGATTTGATAGGCGCAACCTTCCACGGAATGGACCAACATGCCGGTGAGCTTGTGAATGATCTGGTTTGGAATGCCGCCTACAGCGCCAGCTATGGTGGGCTTGCCTTTCCAGAGCGCCTCGGTGACGGTGAGGCCGAAACCTTCTTTTAGCGATTTCTGCACGATGATGGTTGAGGCACGCTGCAGAGCGTTGATCTCGAGCGCGCACCATGGCGGCAGATCGAGAATGATAATGTCAGGATCGTTGCCAGCGACCTCTTTGACTTCTTTGAGTACGATTGCACCCTCAGGATCATCACTGGCGCCGCCGCCGGCCAGCACCAACTGGCAATCCACGTATTTCTTGGCCTGCTTGTAGGCTTGCACCACACCCACGGGATCTTTCAAGCGATCGAAACGGGAGACTTGCGTGACGATGGGGCGCGAGCGATCAACGCCAAATTCGTCGCATACTTTTTGCACAAAGTTTTCGTCGAGGTCTTTATTTTTCTCTGAGAGCGGATCGATGCATGGATAAAACAAATATTGCGGGATAGGCAGCTGACGGGCGAAGGACTGCGAAGAAAAAATTGCCGCGTCAAATTGTTCGATGTAAGGACGCAAAAATCCCCAGACTTGCGGATTCGGATTCGACAAGTCAATATGGCAGCGCCAGATCCAACGCGCATGCGAATCCTTGCGCGCACCAATCAGCGCTGCGGGCTGGGGATCATGAATGACAATGAGATCCTCATTGAATTGCATGCGCTGCCGGTTCTGTTCGTTGTAGGAGAGAAAGATCTCGCGCGCAGCTTGCGTCAACTCGTAGGGAGCGCCGTGTAATGCATTATGAAAGCCTTTGGTGATCTCGAAGAAATCGTTGCCGCCGGTGATCACGTCCCAGTGAGTGGGAACTTCGAGTTCGCCGAGCAGAGGGACGAGACGATTCAGCATTTCCGCGACCCCGCCGCCGACGGCGGTGGAGTTGACCATCTTTATTGTCTTCCCTTTAAGTTCGCGCGCCAGGAAGCGCAATTCGTCGAGTTCGGCCGCGCCCACGATACTCTCATAGGCGTCGAAGGGCGGCGCGGCAACGGGCGCAGGGGGCGTCTCCCACGATCGTGGAGCTTTGCGGCGCTCGGGAGTCGCGGGCACGGGCTGCGCGAATTGCACCGGCTTCTTGTCTCCGTCAGAGCGTAAGTCCGGGAGCGCCTCTTCCGGCGCGGCGGAAGGGCGGGATGAGAATTGGCGATTGGTTGCGGTTTGCGATTTCACTCAGTTTCCTTCCTCCTTCAGTCCTTCTGTTTCTTAGTTTCTTATTTCAGGTTTCAGGCTAAAGCGCGTTCGACCGTGCGGACGACCTGCCGCCGCACGTCTTCGAGCGTTCCAGTATAGATATCGATGCGATTGAGCGTGCGTGCCGTTTCGGTGAGTCCAACATCTTCGAGGAGCCACTGTGAGAAATCGTTGGACATAAGCTTGATACGCAGGCGCGCCTCAATAAAGTGATGATGAATGGAATGCACGCTGACTTCGCGCAGTCCGTTGGCAAATTCCTGCATGGACTGGGCCACAAACTTGGTCGGCATCATGACGATGTCAGAAGCGCAGAAATAAAACGTTTCATCGGCGACGCGCGAGGCGTCGCCGGGATTGTTCTTAAGGTGCTCCTCGACGATCTGAATAAAGCGGTCGCGCAACTCGGCGAGAGAGGTATATTCGCGCACGTCGACGTTGGCCAGTTGTTCGGCCAAGCCAGCCTGGTTGAGCCCGGCGAGCGCCCAGTGCGCGAAATCATTGGAGAAGCCTTCACGAATGAAGTGATGCTCTTGTAGAGTGCGGAACGCGTGCTGAAAAATTGAATCTTCCGGGCAGGCCCGCAGGGCTTCGAGAAATTCCGCGAGCGTCGTGGCTTTGAGCGCCGTAATGCGCAACAGATGCGCCGAGCTGTTGAAGTAGAACGGCTTCGCCGGTTGGTGTGGAGGCGTAATTTGCGCAGTACTGCTCATCGATTCACCACCTTTATTTCTCCGTTATTTATCTCTCCGTTATTGAGCACATCATGTTGTGAAGCGGTCTTAAGCCATAGGCCGAGAAAATCGAGCAGTTCTTCGGGCGGCTTAAGCCAGAATTGGGCAGCCGTGTTCCGCCACTTCGGACGCACCAGCACGCTAAGGCCTCGACCCTGCATGGCTTTAAAAGCGGACTCGTCGGTGGTGTCATCGCCAAGATAGGCGACCGGAGCGCGGGCGTTGACTTTATCGAGAAAGGCGCGCACCGCCTCGCCCTTATCCGCTTTCTGGGCACGAATTTCGACGCCACCGTCGAATTCAAGCACATTGAGACCGCGTTGCTTGGCAATTGGCCGCCAGCCGAGAAGAACGCGCGCGCGGATCGCCTCTGCGTCGTTATCGCTGAGGCCGCGCCAATGAGCGGCCACGCTACCGGCTTTGAACTCTGCCGTATGCAGAAGTTCCTGATAACCGAGCCACCGGCCAGCGTCCGATAAGCCGTCGAGGGTGCGCTCGTCGAGCTGCGGCATTTCCGTGCTCCCGTCTGGCTGCAGGCGCTGTAGACCGTGAACTCCCCAGACTTCGGGAGATGGATGAACGTTGAGAAGAGGAGGCACCTCGGTGGCATCGCGGCCGGAAATAACCACTACGCGCGTCCTGCGGTCGCGCATTATCTCTTGCAGGAGGAGAGTGACGCCCGGATAAGGATAGGCCTGATCACGCTGGGCATGAAAGGGCGCCAGAGTTCCATCGTAATCGAGCAACAGGGCGGCCTCGGAAGCTTCGGTAAGCTGGCGCAAAAATGGCTCGAGTTGGGACTGTAAACCTGATCTCAACCGACACTCCTTTCGGGCTTGACGCAAGACGCATTTTGTTCTCGCCAACCGATTCGGCTCAGAACGCGATCACACAGCGGATACGTGGACACGAAATTTTCCCTCCACGTCTTCGGGCGCGTTGAGGCGAATCTCACAAAGTTCGGTGATCAGGTTACCGGCCCATTGGTAAATGTTGTGCTCTCGGATGAGTTCGCGCATGCGGTGCATGCGCATTTGGGTCTCTGTGGGCTCCATTTCCAAGGCCGCGCGGATGGCGTCGGCGGTCTGATCAATGTCATAGGGATTAACGAGCAAGGCGTCGCGCAATTCGCGGGCCGCTCCCGTGAACTGGCTGAGGATGAGCGCGCCCCGTTCATCGCGGCGGGCTGCAACATATTCCTTGGCCACGAGATTCATGCCATCGTGTAACGAAGTGACCAGGCAGAGGTCGGCCGCACGATAGAAGGGCTTGATTTCCTTGTGGCTGTGCTGGCGTTTGAGAAAGGCAATCGGCTTCCATTTGCCGCTCTGGAAACGCCAATTGATGCGGTCGGCCGCGGCTTCCACTTCGGCGAGCAAATCGTGATAGCGCTTGATGTGGGTGCGACTGGGCGCGCCGATCTGCACGAAGGTAAATTTTCCCTGATAGCTCGGATATTTTTCGAGGAAGCGCTCGATGGCGAGGAAACGCTCGAGTATTCCCTTGGTGTAGTCGACACGGTCGACGCCAATGCCCATGAAGGCCGCCTCGACACCAACGCTGCGCAAGAGAGCTGAGCGTTCGAGGTGGTTGAATCTGTCGTTATTGCTGCTGTTTTCGGCGGCATCTTCCTCGGTGAAGTCGACGCTGATCGGAAACGGGCGGACGAGGGTGCGATGATCCTGGCGCAATGCGGAGAAGTGCTCCCAATCGACGCGCGATTCGACGACGCGGTCGACCGTCTCGAGAAAATTGTTGCAGTGCGACTGAATGTGAAAGCCGATCAGGTCAGCACCTAACAAACCATCGACCAATTCGCGCTGCCAGGGGCAAATGCCAAAAGCCTCGGTGTTCGGCCAGGGTATGTGCCAGAAGATAGCTACGCGCGCATCGGGACGCTTCTCTTTGATCAGCCGCGGCAAAAGGGCGAAGTGATAATCCTGGACGAGCACCACTGGTTTCTCGACGTCCTTGATTTCTTCGAGCACGACGTTCGTGAACTTGCGGTTGACTTCCTGATAGGTCTGCCAATCAGCAGCGCGAAAGAGCGGGCGCGTGTGCGCGACGTGACAGAGCGGCCAAAGCCCTTCATTTGCGAAGCCGTAGTAATAACCTTCTTCTTCTTCCTTGGTCAGCCATACGCGGCGCAGCGTGTAACGTGGATCGTCGGGAGGAACGCGCAGGCGATCGTTGGAGTCGACGACGTCGGTATCGGCGTTACCGCTGCCATGGGCGATCCAGGTGCCATCGCATGCATTGAGCACCGGTTCGAGCGCCGTGACGATGCCGCTTGGTGGAACCACCACGTCGATCGTCTTGCCGTTGCGCTCGTGCATATAAGGCTCGCGATTGGAGACAACAACCAGCTTGCCGCCATCGAGCCGAGTTCGCAGTTGCACGGAGAGCCGGTCGGCGGTCCATATTGATGCGCCGGCGTCGCGCAAGCGTGCCTCATTTTCGGCCGCGTGGCGAGCGTGGGTAAGGCTTTCAGCCATGGTGGCGACTTCGCGGGCCAAGGGACGGAACATATCGAGATCGGGCAATCCCTGGCGGAAAGAAATCTTTCCCGTGCGCAGGCCGCGCATCCAGAGCGCGGCCCTCGCGATCGGGCCAACCATGCTCCAACGGATGATCAGCAACGTGATCAGAACGATGAGGAAGACCTGAGCGAGCACGCGGAAAAAAGTCTGACGCCAGACGAGAAGGATACGCTCGTGAATGTAGCTCACGTCGTGCACCAAGGCGAGGCTACCCAATATTTCTCCTGGATTCTGATGGCGAAACGGCAAGGAGAGAATATGGACCGGCACCCGGCCTAGCTTGACGAAGGAACTCTGTTCGCGCTCTGGCGCCATGGCCTTGGCGATGCTGGGCGGGCTGGGGGAGATGGCGTCGCCCAAGCCGGGAGTAATGGCTACGACTCCGCCCTGGCGGTCGTAAACGACGACGCCCAACAGGTGCTCGCGATTTCCGAAACGCTGCACGAGTTGCTGCAGCGAAACTTTATCCGGCCCATCTTCTTGTACTTGTTGTACTTGTACCCGCTTCGAAACTCGCGGAGGTTCCTTTGAGGTAAGGGATGCAGGACTGGCCGAAGTCGCAGTGTCGACGGGCGGATTCCACAGAGCGGCGACATTACTGGCGAGACTCTCGGCCAACACTTCGTCCCGACGTTCCACATCGGCGCGCAGAGAGCGCTTCTCTGCCAGCACCTCATAATAAGAAAAGCCGGAGGAAACCAGGGTGATTCCAACAATAAGAGAGACAATAAGCCGAACACTCAACAATCGCATGCATCGTCCTTGAATGCCCGCGATTTGGACGCGATCGCCCTGGCACGGGTTGGCTGCCAAGTTCGACAGCCAGTCCGACGGAGCCTTGCGCTGCCAAATCTTGCGGCGGAAATAGAGAGGCGGATGCACCGCCTCCCTACCCACCGATGCCCCTGCTCAAAGGCATCGTTTTTTGTGGGCTCAGATATGTGTGGGCTCAGAAAGGATTGATCGCATTAATGCGAATCGTTCCCGTAGTGGCATCCAAATCCCCTATCACCTTCACATTTTGGTTGAGGAAGTTGTGTGCCTTTTGCTGATTGTCGAGCTGATAAGTAGTGCCGTCGATTGCGGCCAGAACAAGTCTGTTGCCGGATCTCACGACCCTTCCCTGAAATGTTGCCGCTGAATTTTGACCGCTGTCCCGATCATTATTTTTATTGCCGCTGTTACTATCGCTGTAACTATCAAGGTTCGTTGGCTGCGTCGACTGCGAGCGCGCAGGCGGGCTACTCGATGAGTTGCGCGAAGGCTCGTTCGCGCTTTGCGCGAATGATATTTCGCTCGAGAGACTCACCCCCGCTGCCAGCGCCAACAGCAAGGTAGCCAAAACAAATTGTGTTTTCGGCATCGCAGCCCCTCGGCGAAAATCTCCCAAGGCTCTAAGATGCAACTCCGGTGCCAAAGGGGGGGCACTAGCCTTAAGTTGTTGATATCGCGTGCGTTGAAGTGCAGCGGGAAAATTCGCACAGTGCAAGGATGACCGATTCGGGAGAAAATTGTTCCGATTGCGTTGCGACAGGAAACAATTCTGGTAGCCCCGGCAGGAATCGAACCTGCATAGTCAGTTTAGGAAACTGAAGTCCTATCCGTTGAACGACGGGGCCTACTGAGAGATCAAACTACAAAATCAGGTTAGCAGTTTACAAAACCGGTTGCCAAATTTGGTTTGGGCCGCGTTTTGCAGCGGATTGCCGATCCCTCGTCACTCTCGGGGATGACGATTCAATGAGAACTTCCGCCGCCGACGAAGTGGACAATCTCAAGCCGATCCCCATCGCGCAACGCAGTCTTCGACCACAGATCGCGGGAAACAATCTGGCGATTTAATTCGATGGCTACTCGATCCGGCTTCACGCCGAGGAGTTCGACCAGCGCGCTTAAAGTTTCGGCGGTGGAGACCTGGGTCTCTCCATTAATGGTGAGGTTCATTGCGTTGAAATTGTCTTCGCTAAACTGCCGAGCGCAGTTCGAACTTGCGGGTCGCGGTTCTGCCGGCGAAGCTTGCCTGCACCAGCACTGACGCATCCGCGAGCTGCTTCTCATCCACCTGCACCCTCATCTCGGCACTGCCCTTGGCATCGGTGAGAACCTGCGCATAGTAGGGCGCCGCGTCGGGGCGGGCGAAACGGAGAGTGAGGCGCGCGCCTTCCACCGTGGCGCCGCCGTCGGTAACGCGAATCTGCATGGTCAAGGCGCCGCCGGCGTGCACGGAGCCAGAATTGACCCACTGTAAATCGAGCTCTTTGACCGTGGCTAGCGTTTCCGGCGTGTCGCGCTTATCAAAGATGGAATCGAGTTTTCCGTCACGGATTGCGTCGAGCACCTCGCGATGCAGCTCGCGCAGCCGCTTCTCCATATCCTGGTCGTTGCTCTGAACACCCTTCTCCGCCTCCGGTCCATAAGGAATCGCACGCTTCCCGATGCAGCGGCCACGCACGAAGACCTGGGTTTGAAGCAGATGCTCGGCCTCGCGGGCCTCGCTTTGCACGTGATAGACCGTGTCCTCGTGCCGAATATCGGTATTGAAGCCAAAGATCATGCGATTCAGGCGCCCCGTTTCAACCCCTACTGAGTCTGTCTGCGAAAACTTTAACCACCAAGGTCACCAAGGTACACGAAGGAGATCGTGAAGTGAAAAAACCTTCGTGACCTTCGCGTCCTTAGTGGTTCGCGATAGTGGTTCACGAGCTTGAGCGGTTCACGATCTTGCTCTGCGGAATCGAAAAATGTACGCACAAAATGCTCGCTCAACTTGACACTTCCCTCCAGCAAAACTAATCTGGAACGTTTACTGGTTACTTGGCGCAAATTATATATAGCTCCTCCTATGCCCGACAATTATTTCTGGAACTACCTGCCTCTTCTCATGCATTTCGTCCTGGTCACAGGCCTGGCGGTAGCCATTGTCGTCCTTTCTTGGCTCATAGGCCAGCATAAGCCAGGCAAGGCGAAAATGTCGCCCTATGAATGCGGCGTCCAGCCCACGGGCGACGCCCAGGGTCGGTTCTCCGTCAAGTTTTACCTCGTGGCGATGCTCTTTATCTTGTTCGACATTGAAGCCGTTTTCCTTTACCCCTGGGCGGTAATTCTGCGTGAACTGAAGATGTTTGGGTTTTGGGAGATGATGGTGTACATCGCGATCGTGCTGGTCGGCCTCTTTTACGTCTGGAAAAAGGGCGCACTCGATTGGGGCCTGGCGGCTTCGAAGCGAGGCGACTTTTAATGCCGCTCACTCCCCCGATCACCGATGTCGAGCAGTTGAAGTCGCATCCCGCGCTGGCCCGCCTGCTCGCGTGGAACGCAGTCATGGTTCAGGCGGCCAAGTTCGATCGCGAAGAGCTGACGATTTGGATCGAGAAGGAAGCAATCCTTGACGCGTGTGCGATTTTGCGGGACTCAGCCGATTGCCCCTTTAATTATCTTTGCGACCTTACTGCCGTCGATTGGTATCCCTCGGAGCCTCGCTTTGAGGTGGTCTATCATCTACTTTCGATCGCGAAAAAAGAGCGGGTACGGTTGAAGGTCCGGCTGGACGGTGCGAGCGCTGCTATCGAATCGGTCACGCCGATTTGGCCCTCGGCGAATTTCTACGAACGCGAGGTGTTCGATCTGTTCGGAGTGCGCTTCTCCGGACACCCCAACCTGAAACGTATCATGATGCCCGATGACTGGGAAGGCCATCCGCTGCGGAAGGACTACCCAGTGGAGGGTTACCGGTAAGCCATGGCGCAGTCTCCCATCGTTACTGCTCAGCCCGATCAGGACAGCACACTTGTCCTGAACATGGGTCCGCAACACCCTTCGACCCACGGAGTGCTGCGGCTGATTCTCGAAATTGACGGCGAAACCGTCGTGCGACTCCGGCCGGAGATCGGCTACCTGCACACGGGCATCGAGAAGACCTGCGAAGCCAAGTTCTATCAGCAGGTTGTGCCGCTGACCGACCGCATCGATTACCTCTGCCCCATGACCAACAATCTCTGCTACTGCCTGGCGGTCGAGAAGTTGTTGGGGCTGGAGATTCCTCCAAAGGCACAGTGGATGCGGGTGATGATGAACGAGTTGACCCGCATCAACTCGCATCTGGTCTGGCTGGGAACGCACGCCATGGACATTGGCGCGTTCACCGTCTTTCTGTATTGCTTCCGCGAGCGTGAAGACATTCTGCGACTTTTCGAAATGGTCAGCGGGCAGCGGATGATGACCTCGTACTTCCGCATCGGCGGGCTGGCGCTGGAGCCGCCGCTCGGATTTTTCGAAAAGGTGAAAAAGTTCGCCGACCGCTTTCCCGGAAACGTCGATGAGTATGAAAATTTGCTGACGGGAAATCCCATTTTCATGATGCGCACCAAGGGCGTCGCTTATTTGAGCCAGGAAGACGCGATCGCTCTCGGAGCCAGCGGTCCCACCTTGCGTGGCAGCGGAATCGACATTGACCTCCGCCGCGACGCCCCTTACACCGGATACGAAAACTTCAAATTCAACGTGCCGGTGCGCTCCGAGGGCGACGTATTTGCGCGCTACCTTTGCCGCGTACAGGAGTTGCGCGAATCCATTGGCATGGTGCAGCAGGCGCTGGCGGGAATGCCCGAAGGTCCGGTGAAGGCCGACGCACCCAAGGTTGTACTGCCGGACCGCGAGAAGATGAAGACGCAGATGGAAGCGCTCATCTATCACTTTAAGATCATCACCGAGGGCTTTGCTGTGCCTGCCGGCGAGGTTTATCAGGCGATCGAATCGCCGCGCGGCGAAATGGGGTACTACGTGGTCAGCGACGGAACAGCCAAGCCGTATCGCGTACATATGCGGGCTCCGTCCTACGCCAACCTTCAGACGCTGTCCAGGATGTGCGAAGGGCAACTGATCGCCGACGTAATCGCGGCCATTGGAAGTATCGATGTAATACTGGGGGATATAGACCGGTAGAGGATTTTGTAATTTGGTAACTGGGGAATTTTGTAATCTAAGCTGCCTTCGAATTTGGGTTTTAAATTACCAAATTGTCAGATTACAAAATCACCCATTGTTCACCTATGAAGTTTTCAGACCAATTCGAAGCACGCTTCACCGAGATGCTCGGGCACTATCCAACCAAACGCTCGGCGTTGGTACCTACGCTGCTCTATGCGCAGGATGAAGTCGGATTTATTAGTGACGAAGTTATCGCCGAGTTGGCGTCGCGACTCGATCTCACCGAACTCGAAGTGCGCAACGTGATTAGCTACTACTCGATGCTCACCACTAAGCCGCGCGGGAAATACAACGTGCAAGTGTGCACCAATATCGCATGCATGCTGGTCGGTGGTGAAGAGTTACTCGATCACTGCAAGAAGAAATTGGGCATCGGGCACAAGGGCACCACGCCGGATGGATTATTCTCGCTTGAAGAAGTGGAATGTATAGGCGCGTGCAGCTGGGCCCCGGCGGCGCAGGTAAATTACGATTTTCACGAGAATTTAACCAACGCGAAGATGGATCAGGTGCTCGAACAGTATAAGGAGAAGGGAACGCAGTAGGATTTTGTAGTTGGGGAATTTGGAAATTTGAAAGCCTGATTGCCCAACTTTAGATGACAAAATTGCCCGATTACATAATTACAAAATGGCTTCTCTAGTTTCCCATCCCGACGAGGTACGCGTGGTTTCGAAGCGCTTTGGACAAGGCGCTACCGACATCGACCGCTATCTCCAACTGGACGGCTACAAAGCTGTACAGAAGGCCCTGGGCATGGGACCCGATGCGATTATCAACGAGGTAAAGAACTCCGGCTTGCGCGGACGGGGCGGCGCGGGATTCAGCACGGGGATGAAATGGTCGTTCGTGCCGAAGCAATCGTCGAAACCGAAATATGTTCTCTGCAATGGCGATGAGAGTGAACCCGGCACCTGTAAAGACCGCCTGATTTTCGAGCACGATCCGCACTCGGTGATTGAGGGCGTCATGATTGCCGCGCTGGCCGTCGGCTCGCATACTGGATACATCTATATTCGCGGCGAGTATCGCTATCTGCTGGTCATCATGCAAAAGGCGATTAAAGACGCCTATGCCAAAGGATTTCTCGGCAAGAACATTTTTGGCAGCGGATACGATCTTGACATTTACTGGCATGGCGGAGCAGGCGCGTACGAAGTAGGTGAAGAGTCGGCGCTGATGGAATCTCTCGAGGGCAAGCGCGGCATTCCGCGAATACGACCGCCGTTCCCTGCCGTGGTCGGCCTGTGGGGCGGCCCGACCGTCATCAATAATGCGGAGACACTGGCCGCCGTTCCTCCGATTATCTTGGGCGGCGCGGAGTGGTACGCGAAATTGGGATCGGCGAAAAATGGCGGGACGCGGTTGTTCTGTCTCGCCGGACATCTGAAAAAACCTGGAGTCTACGAACTGCCAATGGGCTATAACCTCCAAAAGATGATTTATGAGGTCGGTGGCGGAATCCCCAATGGCCGCAGTTTGAAGGCGGTGGTTCCTGGAGGATCGTCGACGCCGGTGCTGTTGCCCGAAGAGATCGACGTGGCCATGGATTTCGACTCGGTGGCAAAGACAGGTTCGATGCTGGGATCCGGGGGCGTTGTAGTTCTTGACGACACCACCTGCATGGTGGAGTTCGCACTTCGCACTATGAAGTTCTACAAGCATGAAAGCTGCGGCTGGTGCATTCCATGCCGCGAAGGCACGGACTGGCTGGAAAAAACCTTGACGCGGTTTCATGCGGGCGGCGGTGTAAAAAAAGACATCGACAATATTTATTACTTGTCGGAGAACATGTTGGGTAAGACGTTTTGCCCACTTGGAGATGCGGCGGCGATGCCCACCATGGCGTTCGTAAAGAAGTTTAGGAAAGAATTTGAAGATCATCTGGATGGCAAGCCGTGTCCGTTCGAGAAGGCAAATGCGGCGGAGCCTGTGCTGGCGTAGAGAATCCTAATGGCTGATGTAACAATTACTGTCGACGGAAAAAAGATCGCCGCCCCCGCGGGGTCGCTGCTGATCGAAGCCTGCAAGAGCGCGGGCATCGAAGTACCTTCTTTTTGCTATTATCCCGGTCTCTCGCTGCAGGGCGCTTGCCGCATGTGCGTCGTTAAGGTCGAGAAGATGCCCAAGCTTCAGACTGCCTGCACCACGGGCGTGACAGAAGGCATGATCGTCTCGACCGACAGCGATGAGGTGCGACAGGCGCGCAAGGCCATGGTTGAATTGCTGCTCGGCAACCATCCCCTGGATTGCCCGGTGTGCGACGCCGGCGGCGAATGTGAGTTGCAGGACATGACGTTTTCCTACGGCGCGTCCGAATCGAAATTCACCGAAGCCAAGAACCACAAAGACGAACAGCAGTGGTCTCCGGTTGTTTATTTCGATCGCCCGCGCTGTATCCTGTGCTACCGCTGCGTGCGCGTTTGTGGCGAGGGCATGGATGTTTGGGCGCTCGGCATTCAGAATCGCGCTGTCGGTTCAGTCATCGCGCCGAATCAGGAAGACCATCTTGACTGCGAAGAATGCGGCATGTGCATCGACATCTGCCCGGTCGGCGCGCTCACTTCCGGCGCCTATCGTTACAAGACGCGGCCGTGGGAGATGACCCACGTGGGCACGACTTGCGCGCACTGCGGAGACGGCTGCAAAACCACCCTGGGCGTGCGCCGCTCGGAAACCGGCATGGAGATCGTGCGCGGCGACAACCGCGACAAGAGCGGAATCAACGGCGATTTCCTGTGCGTCAAAGGCCGCTATGCTTTCGACTTTGCGCATCATCCAGAGCGGCTCACGCAACCCCTGATTCGCAAGAATGGCAAACTCACACCAGCCACATGGGAGGAAGCTTTTGCGCTGATCGGCCAGCGCTTTCGCGAAGTCCGCGACGGAGTTCATGATAACGATAATGGCGGAAGCGCGATCGGCCTGATCGGATCGAATCGCACGACCAACGAAGAAAATTATCTCCTGTCGAAATTTGCCCGCGTCGTGTTGAAGACCAATAACATCGATCATCATCGAACGGCGGACTTCCCTGCCCTGGCCGTGGCGCTTCACCGCAAGCCAGGGAAAACCGCTTCGATGCGCGACGTGTTAAACGCACCTGCGATTCTCGTGATCGGCAACGATCCCACAAATCAGCACCCGCTCCTGGCATGGCAGATTCGTACGAATGTGCGGTTGCGCCGCGCGAAGCTTTACATCATCAATTCGGCACCGATCAAACTGCGCCGCCAAGCCACTGCATTCGGGCTGCTCCCAGCGGGCGCGGAGGCAAACGCCGTGGCATTTCTTGCCGGCGACGATTCCCTGCTCAATGCACTGGTTAGCGAGGATACGACGCGCGATGCTTGGATTGCTTTGCGCGAAGCCCTTCGCTCCGAACAAAAACTGGTTATCGTTTTCGGTTCCGAGTTGCGCGGACGCGACATCGAGAAACTAGTGAGTTTTGCTGCAACTTTGGCGGAAGCAAAACTGATCTGCCTAGGCGATTATGCGAACTCTCGTGGCGCCAGCGAGATGGGCTTGTATCCCGATCTGTTGCCCGGATATGAAGCGCTTGCCGATACGAAAAGATTCCAACAGGAATGGGGCGAACTTCCCGCCGAAAAAGGTTTGAGCCTGCCGGAGATGATAGAAGCGGCGAAGGGTGGCAAGTTAAAAGCGCTCTACATTGTTGGCTCGAATCCGGTCGGCCGTTTTGGGATTGATCCTTTTGCGCTCTCGAAAACTTTTGTCGTCGTGCAGGATATGTTCCTAACCGAAACGGCGAACATCGCACACGTGGTTTTGCCAGCGGCGAACGCGTACGAGAAAACGGGAACCTATACGAACACCTGCGGTGATCTCCAACTGGTAAAGAAGGCCGGCGAGGTCACCGACACCAAGAGTGATTTCGAGATGATTGTGCGCATCGCCGATGCTATGGGTTTCGACGTGCACTGTCTCGTGCCTTTCGGCGGAGGCACACATTCTGACATGGGCCAGAGCCGCGGCGCACAGTCGGGTGAGGCCGATCGTCACGCGGTCTGGCTCGAAGCGCACAACCTCGAACCGAAGATGACACCCTTCGATCCGATGGCCATTCTCGACGAAGTGCAGCGCGTGGTCGCCGGGTATGACGTGTCGCGTGTCAATCTGCTGGCCGGCAATGATCAGCATCTCGAAATCGCTGAAAGCGGCGGGGGTTCGATTCAGCCGCCGGAACTGATTGTTCCGGCCAACGACAATTTGTTCAGCTCGGGAACGCTGGGGCGGTATTCCAAAACTCTAAACTCAGTTTGCGAAAATAAATCCGCAGATGTGGAAGTTGCGGCGGATTAGGACAACCTCACAACTCGGACGAATAACAGTAAGGTCAAGAACCAGGAACAAGATCAACCGCCGCGGACCAGAGTGTCCGCGCCACACTAATAATCAATGAGCATTTCGACATTCCTCATCATTTCGCTCATCAAGTCGCTGGCCGTGATTTTTGTTTTGATGACGGCCGCGGCTTATAGCGTCTGGCTCGAGCGCAAGGTCTCGGCCCACATCCAGAATCGCTGGGGTCCCACAAAGGTCGGGCCTTTCGGCCTATTACAGCCGCTAGCAGACGGCGTCAAGTTTATTTTCAAGGAAGATTTGGTCGAGGCAAACGTTTATAAGCCGCTCTACATTGCGGCGCCGATTATCGCAATGATGTTTGCCCTGACATCGATTGCGGTGATTCCCTTTGGCAATTGGGTTGAGGTCGGTCCGTGGGGCACTTACCTGCAAGTCACCGACATGAACATCGGCCTGCTGGTGATTCTCGGCTGCACATCGATGGGTGTATATGGTGTGGCCCTGGCGGGATGGTCTTCCAATAGCAAATATTCGCTGCTAGGCGGATTGCGTGCCAGTGCCCAGATGATCAGTTATGAAGTTTCGCTGGGCCTGGCGCTGGTGGGTGTGCTTATCATGGCAGGCAGTCTCAGCTTACGTGACATTGTGGAGTCGCAACGCCATTTACACTGGAATATCTTTTTTCAACCCGTAGGATTTTTTGTTTATTTGATCTCCGCCTATGCCGAAACTAACCGTGCCCCATTCGATCTCCCGGAAGCGGAATCGGAACTCGTTGCCGGTTATCACACCGAGTACAGCTCGATGAAGTTTGCTATGTTTTTTGTCGCGGAGTACTGCAGCATGGTGACCGTGGCATGCCTCGCGACTTTAATGTTTTTCGGAGGCTGGCTCGGCCCGGTCGGTGGGCCGCCAATTCTGCAAGCCCTGCTGCCCGTTGTATGGTTCTGTCTGAAAGTTTTCTTTTTCATGTTTCTTTACGTCTGGGTGCGCTGGACCTTACCCCGCTTTCGCTATGATCAACTCATGGCGTTCGGATGGAAGATCCTGCTGCCCCTAGCAATGGCTAACATCGTAATTACGGCACTGATTGTAGCGTGGAGAGCTTGAAAGCGGTTACCAGTTGCCCATTCTCAGTTGCCAGTTTTGATCTGGGGTTACTGAGAACTGAAAGCTGAGAGCTGAGAACCAGCAAGAATGTTTCATCTAATTCTATTTCTATTCTTCGGAGCGATCTGCGTGGCGGGGGCGGTCAACCTGCTGGTGCAGAGCCATCCTATTAATAGCGCTCTCTCGCTCATCGCGGTGATGGGGTCGCTCGCGATTGAATACCTTTTGCTGGGCGCGGAATTCTTGACGGCGGTGCAGGTCATCGTCTACGCCGGTGCCATCATGGTGTTGTTTGTGATCACCATCATGCTGCTCAACGCCGGCAAGGAAGAGGGCAGCGGCGGCAGCCGGATTGCGATTCTGCTCGGTCTCCCCGGAGTGCTCATCGGCACGCTGCTCGTCGGCTGGACGCTGTTCTTTCACTCCAACACCCGAGCGGTTCCCATCGGTGCATTGAAGGGCGATCCTCGCGCTATCGCACAGCTTCTGTTCCATGACTTCCTGCTGCCTTTTGAAATCACATCGGTGTTGATCCTGATCGCCATCATGGGCGCGGTCGTGCTGACGAGCCGGCCTCAGGCCGTGGTTCGCGGCCCCCGAAAGGATGGATGATGGTTCCCCTTTCCTACTATCTATTGTTGAGCGGATTCTTGTTCGTCTGCGGTGTGATCGGATTTTTGATCAAACGCAACATCATCACGATTTTCATGTCGATCGAGCTGATGCTCAATGGCGTCAATCTTTCCTTCGTAGCGTTCGCCGCGCAGTGGCACGCGCTTAGCGGGCAGGTTTTCGTTTTCTTTGTCATGGTGGTGGCGGCTGCGGAAGCTGCTGTCGGCTTGGCCATCATCATTGCGGTTTATCGCACGCGTGAAACTTTGAATGTGGACCGGGTAAACCTGCTCAAATTATGACGCCGCCGACTCTCAATCCTTTTCTCTGGATTCTTCCGATTCTTCCGCTCGCCGGGGCAGCGATCAACGGCTTCTTCGGCAGGAAAGCGTCGAAAAATGCCATCTCCACTGTTGCCTTGGTATTTAGCGGCGCGGTGTTCTTGGCGGCGTTGTGGATTGCCCTAAGTTTCTCTTCGGTCTCCGCGCCTTATTATTGCAACCTCGCCCATTGGATTCGTTCCGCGAATTTTCAGGTCGACTTCAGCTTCTACCTCGATCAGTTATCGCTCGTCATGCTGCTGGTGGTTACCGGCGTCGGCTTCCTCATTCATATCTATTCCGTCGGTTACATGTGGGATGACGACGGCTATTACCGCTTCATGGCCTACTTGAATCTTTTCATGTTCTTCATGCTGACGTTGGTTCTGGCGAAGAATTATCTCGTCATGTTTATCGGCTGGGAGGGCGTGGGGCTGGCGTCGTATCTGCTGATCGGCTTCTGGTTCACGAAAGACTCGGCAGCGTCAGCCGGCAAAAAAGCGTTCATCGTCAATCGCATTGGCGATTTTGGATTTCTGATTGCGCTCTTCCTCATGATCAAGCATTTCGGATCGCTCGACTTCACGCGCGTCTTCACCGCCGTGCAGTCGTTACCCTCCGAAACAGCTGGCGTTGGATTGCTGACAGCAATCGGCTTGCTCTTGATGGTCGGCGCTGCAGGCAAATCGGCGCAGATTCCTCTTTACGTCTGGCTGCCCGACGCAATGGAAGGCCCCACGCCGGTTTCGGCATTGATCCATGCCGCGACCATGGTCACGGCTGGCGTTTATATGGTGGCGCGGTCTTCGGCGATCTTCGACCGCGCGCCCATGGCGATGACGGTGGTTGCGATCATCGGAACTCTGACCGCTCTCTTTGCCGCGACTATTGGCATCGCTCAGACCGACATTAAGAAGGTGCTGGCTTACTCCACCGTTTCCCAACTCGGCTACATGTTCATGGCCTGCGGTGTGGGAGCGTTTTCGGCGGGCATCTTTCACCTGATGACACACGCGTTCTTCAAAGGCCTGCTCTTCCTCGCTGCAGGTTCTGTGATCCACGGCGTTGGCGGTGAGCAGGATATGCGCAAGATGGGCGGACTGCGGCAATACATGCCGGTCACGTTCGCCACTATGGGAATTGGCACGCTCGCCATCGCGGGCATTCCGCCGCTGGCTGGCTTCTGGTCCAAAGATGAGATTCTGTGGAAGGCTTTCAATGCCGGTTGGGTCTATTGGTTGATCGGAGTGATGACAGCGCTCATCACCTCTTTTTATATGTTCCGGCTGATGTACATGACATTCGGTGGCGAATATCGTGGCGGCCCTGCGGTGCCCGACGCAAAACATGAATCTGCCGACGCGCCTGCCCTGCACGACAAGCGTGGTCACGACGGCCACGGGCATGGCGAGCCACATGAAAGTTCATGGGTGATGCTTGGCCCGCTCGTCGTATTGGCGATTCTGTCGTTCGTTGGCGGCCTGGTCGGCATCGGAGGCCGCTTCGAGCACTTCCTAGCCCCGGTTTTCCAGGGCACCGCCGCAGCAGAATTGGCGTATCAGACCGCCGGCGAGGCCGCTAGTCATACGACCGAATATCTGCTCATGGGCGTTTCTGTGAGCGTTGCGTTCCTGGGCTGGCTGCTCGCCTATCTGCTCTACAGCCGCCGGCCGGAGCTGCCGGCGCGCATCGCCCACAGCCTGGGGGGACTCTACGAAGCTGTCGTCCATAAGTATTACATTGACGAACTTTACGCTGCTCTCTTCGTCAAGCCGCTGATCGACGGTTCGACCACAATTCTCTGGCACGGTGTCGATCAGGGAGTGATTGACGCCGCAGTCAACGATACCGCCTCCGCCGCGAACCACGTGTCCGACGCCGCGCGCCATATGCAATCGGGCAATCTACGCTCGTATGCCGGATGGATCGCCGCTGGCGGGGCTGCGGTAATCGCCTACATGGTGTGGATGGGGGTTCGGTAAATATGGGTTCGATGAATATGGACGCCTTTAATCCCATCATCCTTTCGCTGGTGACCTTTATTCCTGCCGTCGGCGGGTTGCTCATTCTGCTGATTCCCCGCCGCGACCGCGATATCAAAGTATTTGCGCTCGTCATCTCGACCTTAGCGTTTGTCGCGTCTCTGCATTTACCGGTGCACTTGCATCGCGATCCCAACCTGTTCAAGTTCGAGATCAACAAAGTCTGGGTCACGAATCCCAACATTCATTACCACATGGGCATTGACGGAATTTCCGTCTGGCTGGTGGTGCTGACCACCTTCCTCACGCCGCTGTGCGTGCTCATTTCGTGGACTTCGATTCATACCCGAGTCAAGGAATTCTTCATTCTGCTGCTGATCATGGAGTCGGCCCTGATCGGTGTTTTCACCTCGCTCGATCTTTTCTTGTTCTACTTTTTCTGGGAATCGACGCTTATCCCGATGGCGCTCTTGATCGGCGTGTATGGCCACGGTCGGAAGGTTTATGCCGCGGTGAAATATTTTCTTTTCACCTTCATCGGCTCGATGTTCATGCTGGCGGCGATTCTTTGGCTGTATGCCAAGACGGGTACGTTCGATTTTGTCGAAATTCAAAATGCCATTCACAACGGCAATGTGTCAGGCTTTGAACACGCCTCTCTTTGGTTGTTCCTCGGCTTCTTCATCGCGTTTGCGGTAAAAGTTCCGATCTTCCCGCTGCATACGTGGCTCCCCGACGCTCACGTCGAAGCTCCCACTGCTGGCTCGGTCCTGCTGGCCGGCGTGCTGCTGAAGATGGGGACGTACGGCCTGCTCCGTTTTGACGTTGGTCTCTTCCCGGACGAGGCGCGCCGCAATGCTCCCTGGATCATGGTACTCGCGCTGATCGGCATCATTTATGGCGCGCTGGTCTCTTTGGTCCAGCCAAATATGAAAAAGCTGATCGCATATTCTTCGGTCAGCCATCTCGGTTTCGTTGTCCTCGGAATTTTCAGTTTCACTGCGGCTGGCTTGAATGGAGCCGTCTTCGTCATGCTGGCACACGGCGTCGCTACCGGCGGACTCTTTATGCTGGCAGGCATTCTCTACGAACGCCGCCATACGTACGAGATCGCCGAGTTTGGCGGACTGGCAACACCCATGCCCCGGTACGCTACCTTCTTTTTATTTACCGTTCTCGCTTCGGTCGGACTGCCGCTGCTCAACGGTTTCATCGGCGAGTTCCTTGTGCTTAGCGGAGCCTTTCAGGCTCGACCCATCTATGGAATTCTCGCCGCAACCGGCGTGATCTGGAGCGCCTGCTACCTGCTGTGGATGTATCAGCGCGTTTTCTTCGGCCAGGTTAAGCTCGCGGTGAATAACACATTGCCTGACCTTAACTTTCGCGAGAAGACAGCGCTCTCCCCGATCGCAATTGCAGCGCTGGTCATGGGAGTAGCCCCTATGGTTTGGCTCACCGCGATTGATCCCGCAGTGCAATCGACTTTGCGGGCAGTTCTTGCGCCGGCCGCTCAAACGGCCAGTCGGATGGTGGGTCAATGACAATACCGTCGATACTGGCACATTCCTTGCCTGGTCTGCTGGCGCAGGCGAACTTTCAAACGCCGCCCGTTGCCGACTACATGCGTATTCTGCCGGAAATCGTGTTAACCGTTTTCGGCATGCTGATCATGGTTGTCGACCCGCTCCTCGACCCGGACCGGAGTCACCAATCGCTCGGCACGCTTGCGCTGGTCGGCGCGCTCGCGGCTCTGGCTTCGACTTTCTGGATGGCTCAGTATCCCGGCACCGCGTTCACCAACATGGTGCGGGTCGAACCGTTCAGCCTTTTCTTTCATGTTCTCATCATCGCCATCGCAGTGGTTTCGATTCTCACCTCATTTGAATACTTAAGGATGGAGCGCATTCGCGCCGGTGAATATTACGCACTGATCCTATTCGGCACGGTAGGGATGTGCTTGATGTCATCCGCGATCGAACTCGTGCTCATTTTCATAGCGCTCGAAATTTCATCGATCTCGACTTACATACTCGCGGGTTTCCGTCGTCACAATGCCACGAGCAGCGAATCATCGTTAAAATACTTTTTGCTCGGCTCATTCGCCACGGCTTTTTTCCTTTACGGCGTCGCGCTTATGTTCGGCGCGACTGGTTCCACGAATATTGACGTCATCAACCAGGGGCTGAACGGCGGCAACGTCAGCTTGCCGATGCTGGCTTATGTGGCAACGGCCCTAATGTTCGTGGGTTTGGGATTCAAGATAGCTTCGGCGCCGTTTCATGTCTGGACTCCCGACGTGTATGAGGGCGCGCCAGCGCCGGTGGTCGGTTTGATGTCGACAGGTCCCAAGGCCGCGGCCTTCGCCGTTTTGTTGCGCGTCCTCTTCGAAGCGAACGCGCCTGGCCGATTCTGGCTTATATGGGTTTCCGCCGCGCTGAGCATGACGATAGGAAACGTGTGCGCGTTGGTGCAGGGCAACGTAAAGCGCTTGCTCGCATATTCTTCCATCGCGCACGCCGGATATCTGCTGGTCGCGTTTGCCGCACAGCCCGACTTGGGCACGTCGGCGGCAATGTTTTACGCGGCAGCATATGCAGCAATGAACGTAGGAGCGTTCGCGATTGTAAGCCACCTCGGGGCTGCGAACGAACGGTATGTGACGCTGGAAGATTACGCTGGCCTCGGCAGGAAGTCGCCCGCCCTCGCTGCAACCTTTACTTTTTTCCTCATCTCCCTGATTGGCATTCCGATCACCGGCGGCTTCTTCGCGAAGTTCTATGTCCTAAGTGCCGCATTGAAATCGAACCTGGTCGGCTTGGCCATCATCATGGTTCTGAATAGCGCCCTGGGCGCCTACTACTACCTGCGCATTATCGTGTTGATGTACATGCGTGAGCCTCGGAGTGAAGTGCCAGTTACTCGTTTGTCGCTTGCTGCCGCTCTCGCTATTTCCGTTTGCGTTGTCCTTACTCTGTTCCTGGGCGTGCTCCCGGGACGCGTGCTCGACTACGCCGCGCTTTCCGGCACACAACTCGTGCGCGACACAGTGGCGCAGCCCGTGTTGGAGGGTTCCAGTTCCACACAGCCCTAGCGCTTCGTATTCTCTTGCCTCTACGCGATACGTCTTGCGCGGAGGGCGCAAAAGCCTTGTCCCGCGCGCGTTTTCTCGTTCGATTCTAAGATTTTCCTGTGGAAAGAAAACCTTCCGCGGCGATTGACAATCGCCTTCCGAGTGGGCATTATTAGCAGCACAGTTTGTATCGAAGATTTTCTTTCGGGTTCGGAGGTTCTGATGATCGAGTTTCTTCGTCATATTTGCAGCGATGAAAAGGGTCAAGATATCGCTGAGTATGCTGTCATGCTAGCTGTCATTCTGGTATTGGTGATTGGTACGGTGCGGCTTATAGGGAGTAATGCCAACAATGCATTCTCCAGCGTAGCCAGTTCCCTGGGGCAACAATAATAAGGGGCAACAATAATAAGGTTTTCGGCTAACCTGTATTATCAGGAACTACCGTTTCAATGTTCTCGTCTCACGACTTTATGACTCGATTTAGCAACTTCCGCCCGTTTAGCCGCTATTGGTTTACTTTTGCGGCGGAGGCGCTGAATCCGAGCTAGTCCCCGGAATAGTAGAAAGAGCTCAGAGATTCCGCCAAAGCCGCGATAAGATCGCGGCTTTTTTATTTTTCAAAAGCACATAGAAAGGTGCCAGCCATGATCGTCAACATGTCCGACAGCGCCACCGAGCAACAGATCGAGCACATCATCCAACGCATCCGCGAAGCGGGATTCCAGCCCCACGTCACGCAGGGCACCGAGCGCACGATCGTTGCGGCGGTCGGCAGCGGCGGACGCCGCCATGAAATCGAGGCGCTCTCGGTTGCGCCCGGCGTCGACAATGTGGTCGCCATCGCGCAACCTTTCAAGCTGGTCAGCCGTCAAGCGCGGCCGCAGCCCTCGACCGTCGACGTGAGCGGCATCAAGATTGGCGGCGCTGAAGTGGTCGTGATTGCCGGGCCATGCTCGGTCGAGTCGCGCGAGCAATTGCTACAGACGGCTGAAGGTGTGAAGCGGGCTGGCGCGACCATGCTGCGCGGAGGCGCTTATAAGCCCCGCACTTCTCCCTACGAGTTCCAGGGCCTCGGAATCGAAGCGCTGAAGATCCTGCGCGAGGCTCGCGAACTCACCGGCCTCCCGGTGGTAACCGAGGTGATGAGTACCGAGGATGTGGACGTGATTTGCGAATACGCTGACATGCTCCAGGTAGGCGCGCGCAACATGCAGAACTTCGCATTGCTGCGCCGGCTGGCGACTCTCAAGAAACCGATCCTGCTCAAGCGCGGCCCCTCTGCCAGCGTGAAGGAGTGGTTGCTGGCGGCCGAGTACCTGCTCTCCGGTGGAAACGACCAAGTCGTTCTATGCGAGCGCGGAATCAAGACTTTTGAGACGGGCTTGCGAAATACCTTCGACTTGGCCGCAGTTGCTCTCGCCAAGGAGCTTTCGCACCTGCCGGTGGTGGCCGATCCTTCGCACGGCACTGGCAAGCAAAGCCTAATTGGGCCGGTGTCCCGCGCCGCGATTGCGGTCGGTGCCGACGGCATCATCGTGGAGGTGCATCCCTGCCCCGAGCGCGCGCTTTCCGACGGACCGCAGTCGCTCGATCTGCCTCAGTTTGAGCGCGTGATGCAAGGATTGACCGAGCCCCTACGCCCCCTCTTGGCCCGGAGTATTGCGCACGCCTAGAAATCGCCTCTGGATTCAGGCTTCTCGGTTGACGAAAACCGCGGCTGTGACAGCGATTGTGGCGTGAGAACACACCCAGGATCGCGCCACTTTGTCCCCCCACCCAGTCACAACCCAGCCCCATCTTTGTTTTGTTGTAGTTACGTGTCTCATCACCGTTTCGGACCCGTCCGATGGGCCAAATTGTCCCCTCACACACCCCCATTAGTGGGGACTCAACTCGATGTAAATACGCGACTTAACCATGATTCGATTGGCCTCGCGATTGCCCATTATAGGCCAGGCACGAGGGCGTAGCTTATGGCAAGTCCTTCGACAGAGCCGACACAAAACTTATGAAGAACAGCGACAAATCGCAGATCACATACGGACGCAAAGATCGTCCGCTCAACGCCCCGGCATGCAGTGCCGCCTGGGGCCGAGTTCTTGGGGCTGTATTCCTGTTGCTTTCGACGGTTCCGTCTTACGCCGGCTCTAAGCCAACGCTGAATAACGGCACACCGAAGTTTGCTTCCGACCTCCAGCAGAGAGTGGAGGCGAACGGCATGGTGACCGTAATTGTTCAGCATCGTCAGATGCCATCCGCCGCCCACTTGAGAAGCATGCAGGGCCGTGGAGCAGCGATCAAGTCGCAGTTCCACACCATCCATGCGGTGACCATGCGCGTACCCGCCAGCATGCTGGCAGAATTGGCGCAAGATCCGAACGTCACCTACATCACACCCGACCGCACGCAAAAGATGGCCGCTAACCCTGTGACCGAAGAGTACGCGACCGCGGTCGAGGCGGATGTTGCGGCGTCGCAGTATGCTTTCAATGGGGCCGGCGTAGGCGTGGCCGTCATCGACAGCGGAATCGCAGTCCACCCCGATCTGACGAACGCCAATGGCGTCAGCCGCGTCGTGTATAGCCAGAGCTTTGTGGCTGGCGACACCACGACATCCGACAAGTTCGGTCACGGAACCCACGTGGCAGGCTTGATTGGTGGAAACGGCTCGAGTTCAGGCACGGCCAATGGCTATGCTGCGACATATCCTGGTGTTGCTCCCAACGTCAACTTCATCAACCTACGCGTCCTCGACCAGAACGGTTCGGGCACGGACAGCGGAGTGATCGCCGCCATTGAGGAAGCGATTACGCTCCAGAGCACCTACAACATCCGCGTCATCAACATGTCGTTGGGACGTCCGGTGTTCGAGAGCTACACCCTCGATCCTGTCGACCAGGCCGTGGAAGCCGCCTGGAAGGCTGGCATCGTTGTGGTGGCGGCTGCGGGCAACAATGGACGTTATCTTCCTACGGACGGTTTTGGCACCATCGTGGTTCCGGGAAACGATCCCTCTGTAATTACGGTGGGAGCGGCCATGACGGAGCTGACAGCAACCCGGGCTGACGATCAGATTGCCAGCTACAGTTCGAAGGGTCCGACCACACTCGATCACATTTGCAAACCTGACTTGATCGCGCCGGGCAACCGGCAGGTTTCGTTGCGCGTAGCGGGCAGCACGCTCGATGCGACTTATCCGCAATATGAAGTTGGGCCGAACAGCGGAACTGCCATGTACTACGAATTGAGCGGCACCAGCATGGCAACTCCGATCGTTGCGGGTGCGGTCGCCTTGATGCTGCAACAGACGCCCTCGCTGACCCCTGATCAAGTGAAAGCGCGCTTGATGAAGACAGCGTGGAAGAGCATCGGGCAGTACACCTATTCCCACGACAGCTTCGGGAACCTATACAACAACGAGTATGACCTTTTTACCTACGGGGCGGGCTATCTGAATGTCGATGCCGCTCTTGGCAGCACGGACGTCGCGACGGGATCCGCTCTTTCCCCGACCGCAGTCCTTAACTCAAACGGTAGCGTCACCATCGCCAATACAACCCCGGACTCCAACTTCGCTGGCAGCAGCGTGGTTTGGGGCGCCACTTCGGTGGTCTGGGGAAATTCGGTGGTGTGGGGCGCGAATACGATCTCGGCATCATCGGTAGTGTGGGGCGCCACCAGTGTGGTTTGGGGAGCGACCTCTGTTGTTGGCGACAGCGTAGTCTGGGGTGCAACATCCAATGTAGCCACCACGACATCAGCACTTAGTGATGGCGATCCTGGGGACAACTAGACAACCGACTGAAACCATATTCGGAGACACTACCATGACAAATACATTGCCAATCAAAGCGAAAGTCATGATCGGAATGGTGGCCGTTGCGAGTCTCTGCGCCCTGTCCTTCGGGGTCATCAGATGGCAAACGCAAGCCTGGCCGCAGTTGCTCCTCCTGTCAGTGGCAGCCGCAGTGAGTTCGCGCCTCAAGGTGAAGCTACCTGGGCTCACGAGCTCAATGTCGGGAAATCTGCCTGTGATTCTTCTGGCAGTAACGCAACTGGGACTGTTCGGCAGCCTGCTCGTAGCGGTTACGGCGGCCATCGCGCAATCCTATTCCGGCGGGAACAAAACCAAACCTGTCCAGTTCTTGTTTAATGCATGCACATTGCTGAACGCTTCCGGACTCGCTTATCTGGTTTATCACAGCCAGCTGTTTCGAGCCGGCGCGACAGCCCACAGCCTGTCTCTGGTCCTGGCCGCCGTCACCTACTTCCTGGCGAATACCGCGCCCGTAGCCAGCATCATCGGACTCACCGAAGGCGGCAATCCTTTTGCTCTGTGGCATAAGGTATTCCTGTGGTCCTTCCCGAACTACGTGATCGGTGCGGGACTGACCGCGATCGTTTCCGCTTTCACCACCTTCACCGGCCTGGCCACTATGGCGACCCTGTTGCTGGTGCTGGCTCTTGTCTACCAGTCGTACAAAATGTACGTGGGGCGAGCCGCACAGCTCCAGCCGCAAGCAATGGCCGCCGCTGCTGGTCGGTAGCTCTTCCACTGTTCTTCATGCGCGCAGCCCTCGGGTTGCGCGTTTTTTTTCCCGCGCCGTAGCTAACCCGAAGAAGCAAATTCAACAGGAAAGGATTTCTAGAATATGAAGCGCAGATGATTGCTACTGGTCACACTCGTGGGCCTCTCAGCGATCTACAGCCCCGCCCTCGCAGGGCCTTTTTTTTACAAACCGGACTTTCAGTGGCCGACAGCACGGCTACGGTCGGAGACTTTATTTAACGTCGCCGCAGTCCTGCCCGAGATACTTCGACGTAATCGTCAAGTCCATGGTCATATTATGGCCGCTCCCGGTATTGGCAACCATGTGCATCGTCCCCTTGACGTTATCGGAGCCGAGCGCCTCCATCACAACATTTCCGTCCGACACCGATTGTTTTTCTTCGCAATGAAACTTTACTTCCAGCTTTCGGCCCGTTGAATTGATGACAGTGCGCGTACACTCTCCACGGTTGTTGCTGAAAGCCGAATTCTTTTCCAGCTTTTCCTTGGTCACGCATTCCTTGCGGACATCGGTGGTTGGTTTTCCACCCATCATGGCCTCGACGCGGGCGCGTTGATCCGGCGTCATTTTCGCCAAAGCGTCGGGAGGAATATTGGCCATCGAGGAATTCGGGATTCCGGTCATGGCATGAACAACCGTAACTTCCCACAAGCCTTCCTTGACGTTAAGCGGCACAACATTATCAGCTGCCCAAACAGTCAGCGAGAAAAAAACAATCGTCGAAAGACAAACCGTGATTAGAAGTCTGGCGCGCATCAACTCTCCCCCTGTGGACGGATCTAATTGCGTCGAACAGCATTACACACAGCGGATGGCGGGGCAAACAAATTGTGCATCTTCGAAGACAAAAAGATAATTAGTAGAGTACTTCCCGCGTGCTTTTCCGCGAACTCCGAGGCGACTGGTATACAAAGGAATGAGCGAGCCAAAGGTGCGCCAACTTTTTCTTATTGACGGAAATAATATGCAGCAAACACCGAAATGACGGAGCGTCAAATGCAATCGCGCGATTTCATATTCTGGGAGGTCGACGTCCAGGCTGACTTCATGCAGCCGGGAGGCAAGCTCTATGTTCCCGGAGCGGAGAAGTTACTGCCCAATATTCGCAAGCTCACGGACGCAGCGCGCCGCGGCGAAGTCTTTCTCGTTTCTCATGGCTGCTTTCATACTCCCAACGATCCCGAGTTTAGACAGTTTCCTCCGCACTGCATAAAAGGCACGCCCGGCGCCGAGTTTGTTCCGGAAGCGCTGACGGACAATGTTGTTCACGTTCCGAACGATACGAGCGCCAGCTTACCGAAGAATATTTTCAAATATCAGCAGATCATCCTGGAGAAGCAAACTCTTGATATTTTTGACACCCGACTCGCTGACAGCCTGGTGGAACGCCTCAGCACCACCGCCGAATATGTAGTGTTCGGAGTAGTCACGGAATTCTGCGTCGGTCTTGCCGTTAGAGGGCTACTTGCGCGGAAGCGGCGCGTTGCAATCGTCAGCGATGCGATTGAGACTTTGGCGCCGGAAGTCGGCGGCAAAGCGTTGACTGAGCTCAGAAGCATGGGGGGAACGCTGATTACGACCGAGGAGATCCTCGCAAAAATCGCAAAGTCTCGCGACTGATCTTCACTTCCAGGATCTTCGTTTGTCACAGCAGCATGCCGGCGATCGACGCCGACATAAGATTAGCCATCGTGCCTGCCAGCATGGCACGAATGCCGAGACGAGCCAAGTCGCCGCGCTTGTTGGGAGCCAGCGCGCCGATCCCGCCCATTTGAATTCCGATGGAGCTGAAGTTGGCAAAACCGCAGAGCGCAAACGTCGCGATGGTGAACGAGCGCGGATCAAGCACAGCCTTTTGCGGACCGAGCATGGAGAATGCCACCAGTTCGTTCAGCACCATGCGTACGCCCAGCAGATCGCCAATCAGACGGCAATCATGCCACGGTACTCCAATCACCCATGCAATGGGCGCAAACAACGCTCCTAGTATGGCTTCGAGGCTCGAAGGAAACCATGCAATGTGGGCGTGAATTCCGCCCATGATTCCATCCAGCAAGGCAATCAACGCCAGGAACGAAATCAGCATGGCGGCGATGTTCAGCGCCATGTGCAAACCATCGGTAGTGCCCCGGGCGATCGCGCCCAGCAAATTTTCGTTTTTCTCCAGTTCCACTTCTTCTTCACTCATCACGACGCGGCCCGCGGTTTTGGGCACTTCGGTCTCCGGCACCAGCATCTTGGCCATCACGAGCGTGCCAGGAGCGGTCATGATGACGGCGCTCAACAGATGTTTAGGCTCGATCCCGAAGGCGATGTAAGCCGCCATGATACTGCCGGAAACGTGCGCCATGCCGCTCGTCATCACCGTCATCAGCTCCGAATATGTCAGGTCGGGCAGGAAAGGCCGAATCGTTTGCGGCGCCTCGGTCTGGCCCATAAAGATGCTGGCGGCCACGTTCAATGACTCCGCGCCGCTCACCCCCATCAGGCGGATCATCAGCCAAGCAGCCGCCTTGATTACCAGCTGCATGACGCCGAGATAATACAGCACAGCGAAAAGCGCGCAGATGAAGATGACCGTCGGCAAAACCTGGAATGCAAAATAAAAACCGAGGTGCGAGCCCTGTTTACCGAGATCTCCAAAAACAAATTGCGAGCCGACGAAGGCGTAGCCGAGGAGCCGGGTCACTGCGTCTCCCGCCTTTTCAAAAAGAGTACGGCCGAGATCGATCTTCAGAACAAAAATGGCGAAAGCACCCTGCAGCCCAAGCCCCCAAGCCACTGTCTTCAGGCGAATCGCGCGCCGGTTAGTGGAGAAGGCGTAGGCTAGGCCCAACATGGTGAGCACACCGAGAATGCCTGTGAAGCGTCCCATCGTTTACCCCTTGGCAAATCTTCGTTCGACCTCAGTGCGCGCCCTTATAAATGGCGCGATGCACCAGCGACGGTTTATGCGTCGGTGGCGCGGCACCGATTTGATAACTCTCTTCCAGCAATTTTCTGGCAGGCGCGGCCTGTTGGTCAGAGTGACAATGAATGGAGCAGAGGGTCTCGCCAACTGAAACTTTATCGCCGATTTTCTTATGCACGACGATGCCAACTGCCGGGTCGACGGAATCTTCCTTGCGTTCGCGCCCTCCGCCGAGAATTACGCACACTGTGCCAACCTGTTCGCAGGCAATCGCAGTCACGTATCCCGCGTGGCGGCTATTCACAGCGACCCGGTGCTCGGTTGCGGGCAACCGCTTTGGATCGTCAATCACACTGATATCGCCTCCCTGCAATTCGACCATCTGGCGAAATCTATCGAATGCTTTACCTGACGAAATTATTTCTTCCGCCAGTTGCTTTCCATCAGCTACCGTCTTCGTTGCGCCACCAACGAAGAACATCCACGCGGCCAGATGCCGACACAACTCGCGTAGGTCGTCGGGTCCACCGCCCCGTAATATCTCGATGCACTCCCACACCTCGAGCGCGTTTCCCACCATGCGGCCCAAGGGCTGGTTCATATCGGTGATGAGGGCGACCATCTGCTTGCCCATACGATCGCCGGTTTCGACCATGAGTTCAGCGAGGAAGACGGCGTCTTCTTCGTTTTTCATGAACGCGCCCGATCCGGTTTTTACGTCGAGCACAAGCGCGTCCGCGCCCTCTGCGAGCTTCTTACTCATAATGGAGGCACATATCAGGTACGGGCTCTCGACCGTGCCGGTGACGTCGCGCAATGCGTAGAGCTTGCGATCCGCGGGCGCAATTTTCTCCGTTTGGCCAATCATCGAACATCCGCAAGCCTGGAGAACACGATGGAACTCGGACACCGAGAGACCAACGCGAAAGCCGGGAATGGATTCCAGCTTATCGAGCGTGCCTCCGGTATGGCCGAGTCCGCGGCCGCTGATCATGGGGACAAATAGGCCCCCGGCCGCCACCAGCGGTGCGAGCACGAGCGATGTCTTGTCGCCAACGCCGCCAGTCGAGTGCTTGTCGACTTTTCTTGCAGGCAAGGAACTGAGATCGAGAACCTCGCCCGAATGCAGCATGGCGTGCGTGAGTGAGGCGGTCTCCTCACGGGTCATTTCGCGGAGCACGACCGCCATCAGCCAGGCCGACACCTGGTAATCGGGAATGCTGCCGTCGGTGCAACCATTGACGAGATATGCGATTTCATCGGCAGACAGCGCGCCACCATCGCGCTTTTTGCGGATGAGGTCGATCATGCGGAATTGAGAACCCAGCGGCGCGCTCACTTGAGGCGAAAACCCTCCGGCAGAAGATCCGCGATGGGACTTTGCTTGGGGCCTTCATCGCCCTCGTAGAAGACGATCGCGCTTGGCCCGAATTCATAGATCACCTGGCGGCAGCCACCGCAGGGCGAGCACGGAACGCGGTGGTCGTTAACGACGGCGACGGCGCGAATCTCAAGCTCTGGCCCATCTTTCGCAATCGCAGAGAAAATGGCGGTACGTTCCGCGCAGTTCGTCAACCCATAAGAAGAATTTTCAATGTTGCAGCCGGCGAAGATTTGGCCCTTCGCAGTGAGAATCGCTGCGCCTACCCGAAACTTGGAAAAAGGCGCATATGCATTCTTCATTGCTTTGCGCGCTGCACGGAGCAGTCGTTCGCGCGTCGCAGCCGATACTTTTGTTGTTTGCATACTCAACCAGACTTTGCTGAAGAACAAAGAGGGGGCCATTGTAACCCGTGACCGGCATCGGCATCAGAGATTTTCGGCTGGAACATGGTAATCATTGATACCCGATTCGAGTTCGCAACTTTTCCCCACTCTCTTCGTCTCTCTTCGTCTTGACGATGATAGAAGCGGGTGATAATTTCAGCCACACGTGGCCATAGGAGAGATGTCCTTCTGAGTCCGCCAGACAAGATGTGGGATTCCGATGCTTCCCCGCCTGTAAATCTTCGCCGCCGCGATTTTCTCATTCGCTCCTGCCAGAGCGCCTCAGCCACTCTCATTCCTGCCACGTTCCACGGCTTCGGCAAGCCGCCTCTCTTCTCTTCAAATCCTATAGAGACGACTTTCTCCCGTGACGAATTCCACTTGCATCCTCATTACCGGATGCCTCGTCCACTCGGTGCCCTGCTCCTGAAGACGAAGGCAGGGCTCGATGAATTTGTTACGGAAAAGTACGCGGACGAGATCGCGGCGATTCTCGCCCAGTGGAGCGCTGGGTTGCTGCGCTCACCGCACGATATCGCGGCGATCGAAATGGCTTTACTCACGAATTGTTCGGGAGCCTCCTTGCGGTCGTCTGAATCACGACTGGCGCGGCCGGGGCCGGCAATCGAGGTTCGTCATAACAACTTTCCTGAGGTGCGCAACCCAGAGAAGGCAATAAACCGCGACGTACTCATTTCGGAATTGCGTTTGGCCCTCAGTGATATCGTGAAGATTCTTACGGCGGAGTTTCAAGTAACAAGCATTAGCGTCGGCACGTCGTCAGCAGCCTTACCCGCGCGGCTAGAGACTCGTGTTCGTTACGAACTAGTCGGCGAGGGCCGGACCTCCTACCGCGAGCAGCGAGTTGGTTACTGGCAGCTCGACTGGGAGCGCACGTCGGAACAATCGCGTGACCAACCGGCGGCCAGCCCGTGGCGTATACGAAACTGGCTGCCGATCGAGGAGACTGTGAGTCGTTCCGCCGAGCCGGTGTATGTCGATGTGACCTCGTCGGCTCTCGGTGCGAATGCGTCTTACTCGGCGCAGCTGTTGCAGGGCACCGATTATTGGCGCACCGTCCTTGACGGCGCTTGCGGCATCGACGTTTACGGGCACAATGGCGTTTCGATTGGCGACATCGATGATGATGGGTTCGATGATCTTTATGTCTGCCAGCCGGGCGGTCTTCCCAATCGGCTCTATCGAAATCGCGGCGACGGAACGTTTGAGGATATCACTGACGCCTCGGGAGTTGGCGTCATCGAAAATACGGCCTGCGGGCTTTTTGTCGATGTCAATAATGGCGGGCGACAGGATTTGATCGTGGTGCGGGCGTCCGGGCCGATGTTGTTTATGAACGAAGGCAGTGGCAAGTTTCGCCATCGGGCGGATGCGTTTCAATTCACAACGCCGCCGCAAGGCACTTTTACCGGAGCAGCGGTGGCTGATTATGACCGCGATGGCTGGCTCGATATTTACTTCTGTCTTTACGTTTTTTATCAGGGGACGGACCAATACAAATATCCATCTCCTTACTACGACGCCGAGAACGGGCCGCCCAATTTTATGATGCGCAACAATCGCGACGGAACGTTTCGTGATGTAACTGCCGAGACCGGTCTGAACCAAAACAATACGCGCTACAGCTTTTGTTGCGGGTGGAACGATTTCAACCGCGACGGATGGCCTGACCTGTACGTGGTAAACGATTTCGGCAGGAAAAATCTTTATCGCAACAACGGCGACGGAACTTTCACTGACATTGCTCCTCAGGCAGGCGTGGAGGATATTGGCGCGGGCATGAGCGTCTGCTGTTTTGACTATGACAATGACGGCGCTGACGACCTCTACGTTGCTGACATGTGGACGGCGGCGGGCGAGCGCATTTCGATCCAGGGCATTTTCAAGAAGGACGCGCCTGCTGAAACGCGAGCGCTCTATCACAAGCACGCGATGGGCAATTCGCTTTTTCGAAATCCATCTCGAAATGTATCTCAATCGCCCGGCGGCAAGTTCGAAGATACAACACGCGCCGCCGGCGTTGGAATCGGACGCTGGGCCTGGTCCAGTGACGCGTGGGATTTCGATCATGACGGGTTTCCTGATATCTACGTCGCCAATGGCATGGTCAGCGGACCCTCGCGTGGCGAAGACTTGAACAGTTTCTTCTGGCGCCAAGTGGTTGCCCGTTCGCCGGAAGAGGCTAGACCGTCTCACGATTACGAACAGGGATGGAGCGCGATCAATGAGTTGATCCGAGCCGATGGCACCTGGAGCGGATACGAACGAAATATTTTCTATGCCAATCACGGTAACGGAACCTTCTCCGATATCTCAGGAGTAATCGGGATGGATTTTCTCGAAGACGGCCGCGCCTTCGCGCTGGCGGATTTCGATCATGATGGCCGCCAGGAAGTCTTCTTAAAGAACCGCAATGGTCCGCAGTTGCGGCTTTTGAAAAACGTCATGCAGAACCTGCCTCCCTCGATCGCGTTTTGCTTGCGTGGCACAAAGAGCAATCGCGATGCGATTGGCGCCGTGGTCACTCTCGAAACAGAAATCGGCCGGCAAACTAAATCTCTACAAGCGGGCTCGGGGTTTCTCTCGCAGCACAGTAAGGAAATCTTCTTTGGTCTTGGTAGAGCGAAAGGGCCGGTTCACACGTCGATTCTTTGGCCAAGCGGATTGCGGCAAAACATCCGCGACCTGCCAGTCAACCATCGAGTGTGGGTTGAAGAAGGCTCTCTACCATCTCGCATCGAAGCTTTCGCAGCGCCGGCAGCGCAAATCCGCTCAGCAGAGGTCGAGGCTATCGACAGGAACCCGCAGAAAAGTGAGACGCTGCCCACTGAAACCTGGTTGCTGGCGCCAATCCAAGCCCCGGATTTTTCTCTACCCAATCTCACGGAGCAAATGCGTACGCTTTCGGCGCTGCGCGGAGATCCGGTCCTGCTCCATTTCTGGTCTGCCGAAGCCGAGGGGTGGAGAGAGGACTGCCTCACTTTTAACGGGCGTCACGCGGTGTGGGCAAGCAAGGGCCTTCAGCTTCTTTCAGTAAATCTCGACGCTGGCCTGGAGGACTCGGCCGGTGCGGAGAAGTTACGAACGTTGGTGCGGGACCAGCATTTTTCCATGCCAATCCTGCGCGGCTCGGACGATGTCGCCGCTATCTACAACATTCTTTATCGTGACCTATTCGACCGCCATCGCGATCTCTCGCTTCCCACTTCGTTCCTGATTAACGCCAGCGGGGAGATTGTCAAGGTTTATCAAGGTCCAGTGAATGCGGACCACGTTGCGTACGATTTTCTGCACATTCCCCAGACTAGCGCTGAGCGCCTGGCCAGAGCACTTCCCTTCCCTGGCGTGACCGACACCGTCGAATTTGGTCGGAATTATCTTTCGTACGGGTCTGCTTTTTTTCAACGTGGATACGTGGAGCAGGCCGCATCATCGTTTCAGAACGCAATACGTGACGATCCCCAGAGCGCCGAGGCCGTCTACGGCATGGGAAGCGTTTATCTGAGTCAAGAGAAGACGGCGGAGGCTCGTGATAGTTTCGAGCGCGCTCTGAAACTGCGCGCCAGCTATCCTGACACGCTGGCAAATTCGTGGAATAACCTGGGCTTGATAGCTGCGCGTGGCGGGCACGCCGATGAGGCGATCCGCGACTTTCAGGAAGCCCTCAAGCTCAGCCCCGATCACATGATTGCGCTCGACAATCTGGGCAGCGCGTATCGCGAGCAAAAGCAATGGCATGATGCTCACAAGATTTATGAGCGGGCGCTCGAAGTCAACGCCAGTGATGCTGAGGCGAACTACGGCCTGGGCATGGTGTTTGCGCAGAGTGACGATACTGCGCGCGCGTTCGATTCTCTGCAACGGGCCCTGCAACTGCGTCCCATTTATCCCGAGGCGCTGAATAACCTGGGCATTCTTTATCTGCGCACGCACCGGCGGGATGAGGCGGTGGCCGCCTTTGAGCAGTGCATCCGCGTAGCGCCGGCATTTAAGCAGTCTTATCTCAACCTTGCGCGCGTGTATTCCATCGAAGGTAGGCCCGACAAAGCACGGGATGTGCTAGAGGAATTGCTTCGGCAGCGTCCCGGCGATGAGCAGGCGCAGAACATGATTGAACAATTAGGCCGCTGAAGAACTGGAGTAGAATTCTTCCGGCTGTTGAAGCCAGGGAGGACACTTCGGTGAAAACTAGAATTTGCAGTTTGACCCTCTTGCTGTTGGCGTTTTCGTTGTTCGCCGCAGCGCAGGGGCGCGCGAAATCAGCCGCTGCGAACTCGTTCCAGGTGAGCAGCACCACTTTCGTCGACGGCGCAACTCTGCCGCTCAGCATGATCAATAACATTGTCGTGAATGGCTCCAACAGCTGCTCGGTCGATGGCAGCGCCGGCGGCAACCAATCGCCCGAATTATCGTGGACCACCGCGCCGGCGGGCACGGCCAGTTTCGTCGTGACCACATATGACACGACTGCAGCTTTTACGCACTGGGGAATGTACAACATCTCTCCGACAGCTACTGGCCTGCCAGAAAATGCGGGCATCGCAGGCAGCACCAATGGCCAACAGATCTTCAATGACTTCTTGGTGGGGAGAGAATACGACGGCCCCTGTCCGCCGGCGGGCTACAAACCATATGCGCACCATTATGTCTTCACAGTGTATGCGCTCGATATCGTGCTGCATTTACCTGAGTCGCCAAACTTCCCAGCGAACGCGGAGACTCTCTATCAAGCGCTGATTAAAGCCGGGAAAGATCACCACATCTTGGCGAATGCGAGCATCAGCGGTTTCTATTCGGCGACACCGTAACGGATGCCCCAAATTCCTAAGGGGCCTGTCGTTTCGCGAAAGACGCACGAAAAAAGAGGGCCGATTTCTCGGCCCTTTCCAGTTTTTACCGCGCAATCGTTTTCGACGTTACCAGCTTACTCGGTTACCGTGAGCTTGATGGTTTTCGTATGAACGTGGGTTCCGTACGTACCCGTCACAGTAATCGCCGACTTTCCTACAGCAGCCGAGTCGCTTACGGCCAGCGTCAAGACGCTGGTGGTGGTCGCGGGATTGGTGCTGAAGGATGCGGTGACGCCGCTCGGTACGCCAGTCGCGGTTAAAGTAACCGCCTGATCGAAGCCGTTCGTCGGCACGATGGTGATAGTGCTGTTTCCGCTGCTACCCTGAGCCACCGTAAGGGTGTTCGGCGTCGCCGTAATGCTAAATCCGCCCAACTGAGTCACGGTGAGCGAGACGGTTGTGATCGCAGTCAGGCTACCCGACGTTCCCGTAATCGTTATCGTCTTCGTCCCTGCTGTCGCGGTGGTGCTGGCAGTGAAGGTCAGGACGCTGGTTGAAGTCGCCGGGTTCGGACTGAAAGAAGCAGTCACGCCCTTCGGCAGTGTGGAAGTAGTCAGCGCTACGTTGCCGCTAAATCCGTTGACCGGAGTGATGGTAATGGTGCTCACTCCGCTCGCTCCGCCTTTTGCGATGCTAACCGTTGAAGGCGCGGCCGAGAGGGTGAAGCTTTGTACCAGAGGATTGACGGTGAGGCTGATGGTCGTGCTGCCAGTCGTGCTGCCCGACACGCCCGAGATGGTCACAGTGACCGTTCCGGTCGCGGCGGTAGAAGTGGCCGACAAGGTCAGCGTGCTGGTGCTCGTGGCGGGATTCGGATTGAATGACGCGGTTACACCGCTCGGGAGCCCTGAGGCAGAGAGAGTAACGCTGCCACTGAAGCCCCCTTCGTCAGTGATAGTGATCGTGCTCGTCCCGCTGCTACCCTGAGTGACGCTCACGCTGCTCGGCGAGGCCGACAGTGTGAACCCGGGCTGGGCAGGACCAGTCAGGAAGTTGATCAGGCCCGCTCCGTTCGGCGATCCCCAACCGGTTGGCAGATCGTAGCCGACTGTCGTCGGGAAGGGGCCGTCGCTGCCGCTGGTAATGTCGTGGAAATCACTGTCATAGGATGACGACAGGCCCAGCGGGTAGATGGCCGGATTGATGAAACCGGGCGCAGGCGTACCATTGGCAGCGGCTTGTTGATTGGCTAGAGCCAAATAACCGGCCCACATGGGCGCGGCAAAGCTGGTCCCGCCGTATTCGTTGGCCGTACAAGTGGTTTGGTCTGCGCAAACATAGAACGTGAAGTTCGCGTTTGCCGAAACGTCGGAGACGTCGCGATAGGTTGTGGATCCCTCATTCTGCGAGGTGATCACGCCCGCGAGTTGCTGCCACGAGGGAATCGGTACGTTCGTTCCCCAGCCGCCGCCGCCATCGCTCCAGGCGGTTTCCGACTTCCACGATCCGCCCGCGCTTGCGGTCACCAGGTCCGTACCGCCGACTCCGGTCACATATTGAGAATTGGCTGGCCACGGAGCTGAGTTCTCATAACCGCCACCGTCGCCGGTCGCTTGAAAGAAACTCTGGCCTTGCGACGCCATCTTCTCGAAGTATGGATCGTCGGTGCTCGGGTCCGCCGGGCTCCACGTCCACGAGGAGCTCAGGTTCAGAGACAGCGGTGTATGGGTCGACATGGAGCTCAAAAGAGCGCTGTCGCTGCCATCGCTGACGAAAACGTAAACTGTCGTCACGCCCGGCGCCATACCGCCCGCCTGCGTGATGTCGATGGTCTGTTCCGTATCGTCGCAGCTCGGTTCGGTGCAATTGATGCTGCTGCCATCGGTGGAAACGCCAGTGACGGCGAAGTTTCTGGTCTGGCCGGCGTTCTTGTAGTAGGTGTTTACGTCAGCGACATCGAACCCGGCGTACTCGAGGAGACCGATGTTCTGGCCTGAGCCGGTCAGAGCCGACCCCTCATAGTAGGCGGCGCGCATGTCGCTGCCGCAGAACGACTCTTGAGGGCAGGAGCCGATAGAAGCCGGGGGCACGACCCCCTTAACCTCGCTATTCTGCTTATGAACAAACGCAGGACGCGGAATAGAATAGTTGTCCAGTCCGGTGACGTGCCAGAGCTGGAACGGCAGGTTCACCGAAGGCTCACGGTCGGGAGCAAAGAAAGTGCGGTTCTCAGCGGGATCGTGATAAAGGCCAACGGTTACATGGAAGGCCTTCTCGACCTCGGCCACGGTTCCTTTTAGCTGTACGTCGAAAGCGTCGCGAGAGCCGCCAATCACCGTAAAGCCACTCGATTTCGCGAACGCGATCACGGCGTCAAAATCTTCCTGGCTGGGACCAAACCGCTCGGTAAACTCAGGCACGGTTAGGTAATGCTTGTAGGAAGGGCTGGTCGGGTCATAGAGTTCCTGGAGGAAATTTTCCAATTCTGGCTGATGGCGCAGTGCCAAAACAACATCGAAATGCATGGTTTGAGTTGCCGGCAGATGGCCAACTGGAACCGCCTGCCCGGTGGCAACCACGTCACGCACATGACGCGTCAGCAGCGGCTGTGGCGCTGCCTGACTTGGAACGCTCGCGCCCGACACCATCGCGACAAGCGTGAGCAAGAAAATGCTGAGTCTCCGAATCATAGTTTCTCCTTAGGATAGGTGCACCACACGCTGGAAAGATTGTTTGTTGAATATTGTTCGGTCCGCAGCATGGTGCCAGAGCCCACACGTCGATCTCTGGTTGAACATGCCTGATTGAGCCTGGGATCCTCTCCCGGGGGTCGGTGAGGGAACGAATATCGGCCCGTAGTATAACCAGCGGCCCACGCAACAACAACGGAAATGTGCGCAGAGAAAAAAATCATTTGAGCAGAATCGTTAGTAAAACCGCGGTAGTGACGGAATGTGTCAAGGCAGTGCAAGAGGTTGCGACTGTTGTGCAAACAGGGTCGACAATTCCGGCTCGGGCAGCGTTGGCAGGCCTGCTAAACTTAAGGTCGATGGCAACTCAATCGGCGACCCTTCCTGCAAATACAACCGCTCCTGCCTCCGCTGGAGTGCTGCTGCCTGCCTTCACCCTGTGGTGGCGCGAAGTCGTGCGCTTCTACCGCCAGCGCGCCCGCGTGGTCGGCGTTATTGCTTCTCCACTTTTGTTTTGGGTAGTCCTCGGGTCTGGCTTCGGAACTTCTTTTCGTTCCGGGCAGGCGGCCGGCCAGCAGAACTATCTTGATTACTTCTATCCCGGTGTACTGGTGATGATCATTTTATTCACCGCCATTTTCACCATGATGTCGGTGATTGAAGATCGCAACGAAGGCTTTCTGCTTTCGGTGCTGGTGGCGCCAGTACCGCGCGCCGCGATCGTTCTCGGAAAGGTGTTGGGCGGCACTACGCTCGCCTCTGCTCAGGGGTTGATTTTTCTAGTCTTTTCGCCGCTCGTCGGCATACACATGACGCTCGCTTCGTTCGGGTTGATCGTCATTACAGTGGTTCTGGTGTCGTTCGCTCTGACGGCGCTTGGCTTTGCGATCGCGTGGCCCATGGATTCGACGCAGGCCTTTCACGCCATCATCAATTTATTCCTGATCCCTCTCTGGCTGCTTTCCGGCGCGCTCTTCCCTCTCTCCAAGGCTTCGGGATGGATCCGCTGGCTGATGTATGCCAATCCGCTTACCTATGGAGTCGAGGCCTTGCGCACGCTGATGTATCCCGACGCCCCCAGTTCATTTTCGTTTGCCTTCTCACTGACAGCGTCGATTTTGACGCTGGTGTTGTTCGCGCTGTTCATGTTTGGATTGGCCTTCGGGTTGGCGAATCGCCGCACGACAAAACCAGCTGCGTGAAGCAATTTCGTAATTTGGTAATTTTGTAATCTAAACTCTGGAAGTTAGTAGCTGCGTTTAAACTACAAAATTACCCGATTACCCAATTAACAAATGTCCCTCGACATTCTCGCCCTAGCCGCACACCGCGACGACGTAGAACAGACCTGTGCCGGAACTCTGCTCAAGATGGCCGAGCGCGGATATCGCACCGGTATTCTCGACCTGACGCAAGGTGAAATGGGAACGCGCGGCACCATGGACGACCGCGCCCGCGAGGCGGCCGAGGCGGCGCGCATTCTGCAAGTTTCCTGGCGCGAAGCGCTCGATATCCCCGACGGCCGGGTTGAAAACACCTGGGAGAATCGGCTGAAGGTCGTTCGCATTCTCCGCGAGCAGCGTCCGCGCGTACTGATTCTTCCCTACTGGGAAGGGCGTCATCCCGACCACTACACGGCCGCGACTCTCGGCTACGAGGCGGCATTTCTGTCGGGACTCGCCAAGCTGCCGGCGCGGGGTTCGGCTCATCGTCCATTCAAGATTATTTATGCCAGCCTTTACCGCGACGTGCGGCCTACGTTTGTCGTGGACATTACCGAGCAGTTCGAAACGCGCTTCGAGTCGCTGATGGCGTATAAGTCGCAGTTCACCGATCAAGACGTGGGCAGCGGAATCTTTCCTGCGCAAAAGGAAATTCGCGCTCGTGTGGAATCCATCGCCCGCTACTACGGTATGCTGGGCGGCGTCACCTACGCCGAGCCGTTCGTGCAGAAGGAGGTTGGGCTGGTGGACGACGTGACGACCGTTCCAGTGAAATCGATTTAATCTCTACTTGCAAATTGAAATGCCTGCGTTCACTTCCTGCCCAGGAGGCGAATACGTGAAGTAAAGGCGCGCCCTTCAAAAGCGCTGAAGGTCAGGAATTGGGGGGAGTCCACGTCGCTGTTGACGACGTAAGGATTCGAGTGATCGGTGATGTTGTCGAGGCCACCGCGGAGTTCCCAGAAATACCCGAAAAGGTGAAAGCGCTTTTCGAGATAAAGATTCAGAGAAAAATAATCAGGAAAGCGATGCGCGCCCGGCGCGCCGACGAGTTGCTCTTGATCGTTGGTTACATTAAAGGGGAATCCGGTGCGCGTTTCGAGGGAGTACGCGAGCTCAGTCTGGCGAATGATGGGCATTCTGAAGAGCGGAAAATACCCCCAGGAGAGCAAGCGGTTAGGCGTATCCCATGTGTAGGGTCCGCCGGTTTGAGGGCTGAGTAGAGGGTTGTCCACATTGAAGTCCAACACCTGGTTGGAGTGAGAGCGGGAGCGGGTGTAGGAGCCCATCAGCATATAGCTTTCGCGGAAATTGTGGCGGAGGCTGATTTCGACGGCATCGTACCGATCGTCACGCGTGTTTTCGAGCACGAAGTCGCCGGTTGGCGCGCCGTTTGGAATGTTGTAGACGAAGCCGCGAAAGCCACGCTTCTCCAGGAATTCAGCCTTCAGATAGATGGCGGCGGGGAGTTTATGCTCAAGGCCAAGGCTCCAGTTGACGAAGCGTGGAGCGACCAGCGGATTGCGGTCGACGGAGAATGTCGTAAGAACGGTTCCAGTTTGCTCGCCAGCGGAGTTGAAGAAATAGTCTGTGCGTTCGCCAGCGTAAGGACGGGCAATGAGAAACAGAAACGTGGAATCGTAGACCAGATCGATACCCGCCGAGAGTTTGGTATCGCCGGAGTTGTCGAGAACGTAAGTTCCAGCGAGGCGCGGCGAGAGAAGCGGAGTGCGCACGACTGCGTCCCAATCGATGCGGACGCCGGATTCGACGAGGAGACGATTGTCGATCAGCCAGCGATCTTGTGCGTAGGCGCTGAACTCGAAGTTAGTCGTCGATGAGGGCCGGCCTCCTGAAAAAGTGGAGTAGAGGGTGCATGGATTCTGAGCGGGTGCGACCGTCAAGCAAGTGTTTGGAGCGGCGGGCGGAGTTCGGTTTTCACCCAGAAAAGATATGGGCTGGCGGGCAAACTGGGCGTCGTAGATAAGAACGTCGACGTCCGACCCGAATTTAAGATCGTGGCGGCCGTGCCATTGATGCGGACCGAGAAAGAGATTGGTCAGAACCTGCCAGCGACGCGCGCGCGTGGTAGTCGAAAGATAGTAACTGCCGCTGGACGTTTCTCCGAGTGGCTCGGGGGTAATGAAGTAGGGTGACGTGCCATAGGGAGTGTATTGAAGGTTATATTGATCGAACCCCACTCCTTCCTCGATCAGCTCACCGCCTTTGAAGTAGTACTGATCTTTTGCGCTGGCGATGTAGGCGGATTCAACATCCTCGGGGTTCGACAGCTCAGGATTCTGTGGGGAGAGACCGTCATAATCATCGTGAAGATGATTTACCAGCAAGCTCCCGGTGACGATGTGGCGGCTGGTGACATTGCCCTGAAGCTTAGCCAGATTGCCGATGCGTAGGAGATGATCGTTGTCGGCGTTCGCGGGGAGTTCGGTGTAGACGACGTTGTCAAACTCGCCGTCGATGGCATCGTAGAACCAAACCATGCCTTTCTTAAGCGGGCCGGAAAAAGTCAGGCGCGGCAGAAACTGGTCGAACTTCCATCCATTTTTGTCTTGAAACGAGGGCGCGAAATCGGTGGCGGAGAAGTGGTAATGATCGTTGCCGATTCCGGTATTGAGCATGAGCACGCCACCTGAACCTTTGCCGAATTCGGCGGCCTCACGAGCCGGTTCGACTTGAATGGAGCGGAACGCGTCGGTGCTGATACGGGCCAGCAGCTGGCCGCTGGCGGGCTGCGTCACGTTGAAGCCATCAAGCAGAATGACGGTCTGATAAGTTTCCGCCCCCGCGATATGAGGCTGTCCGTAGATGTCTTGGACGACGCCAGGAATGAAATTGAGCACGTTGCGATAGTCATGAGTCGCGGGAAATGGAATATTGAGAACGTCCAGGCCGCTGAGAGTCTGTTGCGCAGCGATTTGTGCGGGATCGATGGCGGGCGGAGACTCGACGACATCGACGACCTCGCGAACCTCTTGCTGGTGGGCAAGAGTGACATCGACGTTGCCGGCAGTGCCAGCCTGAACGGCAGGAAGCATCAGAGAATAGAACCCTTGCTTCTCGATGCGGAGATTGAAGGGCGTCGCAACGACATTGGGAAAGCTACAGCGGCCCGCGAAATCGGTCAGGCAGCGGAGCGGGGCTGCATTCGGAGAGGCTTGCCAGAACACAATCGCTGACGCCACGGCGACGCTGTTCTCATCGGTGACCGTGACCAGAATGTTGCGGGGCGCGCTGGATGCTGGAGTTTTTGTGGAAGTCTGAGCAAAGGCAAATTGGATAAGAAAAATGCCAACTGCACAGCAAATCAAAGACGTGCCTATCCGATCGAGCCCTCGCATAAATATTGGTTGTATTCTCTCAAAGACAGAACGAAAAAAAGGTGAAATTATTTTCCAGCGGACCATGAGGATGATGCTTGCAGGCCTGAGGCTTGATGGCGCCCGGTTGATCTGCCCCTTACGCTTCTGGAATAAGCTCCTTGACCGTTCCTTGCTGCAGCAAGTAAGCCCCCGGGCCTTGCTGGCCTCGAATCGAACGGCAGAATTCTGCTACTACAAAGCCGGCTTTGAGCGCTTCGCGAAATGCCCATCGGGTCGCTTCCCGCCACTCTCGCGCCAATTCCATGTCGGCGCGCTCGACTTCGAGAATATCGCCTGGGATCTCGATACTCACACGTTGGCGTGCGAGTGATTCGGCAAGATTGCCGCACGCCGGTTTGCCGCTGGGATCGAACCGGACCAACGGAGCGAGCAGGCGCACGGCGTCGAGAGTTTCGGCGCGCGTGTTTGTGTTCTTACCGGAGAGACGCTCGCGGACGCGCTGCGCATCGAGTATCCATCGGACCCACAGGCGGTCAGTGCCGTTGCGGTGCAACATGCTGGAGGTTTCCGGGCCGTAGAAATCGACTTTATAAGTATCGGAGACGACGCCGAGTTTGGCGAAGTTGAAGTGGGCGTTGCGACTTTGCAGGGGATCGTAGGTCCAAGTCATTTCGTGGATGCCCACGGCGAGGGCGCGCTCGCGCTGCGCTTGCTTGAGGCGCGATCCGAGATCGAGATGGCGGTACTGGCCGAGAACTGCGAGCATGTGGGAGTGGAGGGTGATCTCGCCGTGTTCGCGGCCGAGGAATCCGAAGGCAAAGCCGACCAGTTTTTCTTTGTCCCTATTCTTGGTTTCCTTAGCGGTTTCAAAGGCGCCGACAAAAATATTGCCGGCCGCTTTCAAGGCGATCGCAAGCGTGAGCGGCAGGGTGTCTTCGTCCGCCATTCCCCAGACTTCTTTTTCGAGAGCCTTCAGTTGAGTGAGGTCGTCGATGCTCTTGAGATCGCGGATGGCAATCTGCTGCGCGGCGCTGCGAGACATCATCGCCGAGCCTGCGGGGGATTGACGTTATGGGCGGTGGGCATAGTGATTGTCCTCTCCAACACTGGGAGCAGGGACACAATCGTGTATAGCACCGGTTGCCTGCTTGTCAACTGCGAATCGAGCGGGTATTGGTCGCAGTTCGCGTTTAACCCAAGAGCAGGGTAGCGAGACCGGCGCGGGCGAAGCCGCGTCGTCCGTTCGAAGCAAATCAAGAAGGCCTGCCTTTTGGGGGCAGGCCTGGATCTCGTGATGCGGATTATTTTTCCGTCTTACCACCAACGACGCCGACTCCTGTCCATGCGTCCCATCCACTCGCTCCGGGGTAGCCGCCCTAGGGGCCGCAAAAGTCCGTCGTGATGTCGCGGAAGCCAGCGACTACGGTGCGGATGCCGTAGATGGCAGAGAGTTCGGCATTGCAAGATGCATAAAAGCTGCTGGTAGTGTTCCATTCTTGATCGGGGACGGACGGGACGGAGACGTCACGATCAGACTAAGACTGGACTTCGATTTTTATTCCCCTCGGTTGCTGGCCTGAGATTATCGCAAGCAGAAGGGGATGTCCAGGTCAACACAGTTACGATCACGCGATTGCTGAAATAACCAAACCACGGCCTGTTTCACGGCATTTTTCGCAAAGCTTTATCGGGCTTTTTCCGAGCGATACGGGTTTCCTTCTCTGCCCGTTCCATGCATCTAATTTCACGTGCTACTCTCACATTTGGAGCTAAAGACGATTGTGAAGTCGACTACCAAGTTGTTGTATTGGATGGCCGTGATCTTGCTGGGACACTCGCTGCTTCTCGCCGCCGATCACGGCACTTTGATTCGCGAGGCGATCATTTATCTTTCGCCCGACAATTCTTCGAACAAACTTGGTCAGCTAGACCGCGGGCGCGAGCTGATTCTTTTGGACAAGACGCCGAACTGGTTGCACGTCGAAGCAATGCTGGGCTCGCCTTTCGCGCGCGATCCCGCGTTTGTACTCGATGACGACCAGGAAGGAAAGACGATCAGCGGCTGGGTGGTGGATACGGGAATTGTGTGGGCATCGACGCCGAACGGCGACCGGATCCTGTTTGGCGCAGCGGTCGATTCGGAAGAAGAAGCGAGCCGACGCCGCGGGCGGCGAGGCGCGGCGCAGGACGCGCTGCGGCTATATCGGCGCATCTACGATATTTTCCCAACTAGTTTGTTGGCGGGCGAATCGCTTTACCGGGCAGCCGATATTAAATGGCAGATCGACAAAGCCGATGTGGAGTCACGGCCGTCGGCGCACGAGAAGGAGTCATTCATGCGCGGGGCCATCGACGAAGAGCAGATGAGGCAGGTGATGAAGAAGTTTCCGGATTCGAAGTGGGCGCAGCTTGCGGCTTTTCACCTGATCGACAATAAACTTTGCGGCGAGTGGCAGGGATCCTCGAAGTGCCCCGACAAGGAAGCGGAGATTTATGAGAAGTATGTCAAAGAACATCCGCAATCTCCCGCCGCGCCGGAGGCGCTTTATAACGCGGCATCGCGGCGAGCGGCGTTGATCGAGATTTATAAGACGGAAGATCAGGGTAAGAAGTCGGAACAATCGAAGAGTGCGGCTATCTCGCTGGCGCAGCAGTTAATATCTCAGTATCCGCAGAGCGATTGGTCGACGCGAGGACAAACCTTACTGTTCTTTTTGCAGCAGGGCTTGCCGACTTATGGGAATGCGATTCAGTGAGCACGCAGTGCATCAACCTCCCGGCGTTAGATGTCAGAGAACTATTCGATTCTCGATAACATCTTAGAACCCTACTTATTAGAACCCTGCTTAAATCCAAAGCGACCATTTCATAGCTTAATAAACATAAAGCTCAAGAGTCTTCCGCGGATTCTCACTTCATTATTTGTATGCGATTGGTATGCGCTCCATTACTTCATGACACCCGTTTTGCTCAAGTATTTAATTATCGGTTTCCAATAGTTAGGTTCGCGCGACGGTCAACTCCGTCCCCCAGGAAGGCCTTATGCGTGTTATTCGAAACCCTGCCGCTTTGTTTAGTGGCAGTATCTCTGGCTTCGCTCACGTTCGCTCAGGGCGGAGCCACCGGAGCCATCAGTGGCGTAGTGCAGGATTCATCTGGCACCGTGATTGCCAACGCAAAAGTCAGCGTGACCGGCGAAACCACGGGAGAGGCGATTCGGCAACCGAGGACCGACGCGACGGGTCTTTTCAATGCCACGCTCTTGCCAGTGGGCAAGTGTACGGCAGGGGTGAACGCGACGGGCTTTCCCGACACTAAGATTACCGGTGTAGTTGTGCGGATCACTGAAACGACCCGCATCACCGCGACCTACTAAAGCGCGGTGAAGGAAGTGGTGGACGTCGAGTCGCAGGCAGAGCAGGTCGATACGACGGATGCGACAACCGGACAGTCGATCAACTCCACCCCACGGCAACACAGTTTATTTCCCGGTGAGCGTTAAGGGCCGCCTCTTTATATATCGGCGACGGGATGAACGAGTATTTGACTTTTCTCTCTGAGTTCGCAGGGGGCGCGCTGTCGAAAACCTAAGATTGTCGTGTTGCTAAGAGAATCCTCGCCCGGCGCTAAAACATCTCTAATTGGGTGATGAAGGCCGCGACTCTAACCTCACCTCAAGAAGTCTCAAAGCGCCCACTTCGCATTGGCGAGGTTGCGACTCCTCAGCCGAAAGAGGGTCAAGTGCTTCTGCGCGTGCGCGCCTGTGGTGTGTGCCGCACCGATCTGCATATTGTCGAAGGCGAACTGCCGGTCCTGCGCTGCGGAATCATTCCTGGGCATCAGATTGTGGGCGAGGTCGTGGGTGGAACTGCATCGAAGCTTGCAGTCGGCACGCGCGTGGGTGTTTCATGGATGGGCGGAACAGACGGCACGTGCAGATATTGTCTGATGGGGTCGGAAAATCTTTGCGATTCGCCGGCGTTTACCGGCTATACGGTGAACGGCGGCTATGCGGAATACGCGGCGGTCCGCGCGGATTTTGCTTTTCCTCTTCCCGATCAACTCGACAATCTACATGCGGCGCCGCTGTTGTGCGCGGGGATTATTGGGTTTCGCAGTCTTCGCGTGGCGGGCGTAAAGCGTGGTGACCGCGTCGGATTGTTTGGCTTCGGTGCTTCGGCTCATCTCGCGATCGCGGTGTTACGCGCCTGGAATTGCGAGGTGTATGTCGCGACGCGCGGGGCGAGCCATCGCAAGTTGGCGGAGTCTCTGGGAGCAGCGTGGGTGGGAAGCGAGACTGACAAGCCGCCGGTGGAGCTCGATTCCGCGGTGACTTTCGCTCCGAGCGGAGATGTCGTGATTGCCGCTCTGGGCAGCTTGCGGAAGGGCGGGGTGGTCGCGATCAACGCCATTCATCTGGATCGAATTCCGCAGTTTGATTACGATCGGCTACTGTGGGGCGAGCGGCAATTGCGGAGTGTCGCGAATATGACGCGCACGGACGCTCGCGATTTTTTGAAGGTGGCGAGCGAGATTGGTTTGAAGCCGAAAGTGACTGCGTTTCCGTTGGATCAGGCTAATGAAGCTTTGCTTGCAGTGAAAGAAGATTCGATCGATGGAGCGGCGGTCGTCGTCATGTGAGGCGGGCGTAAACGTTTCTAAATAGCGCTGAAGGCGCGTCCAGGACGGCGATTTGCGGTATGTCTTCAGGCCCACCCCTGATAGAAACTACTTCCAGATGCACACCACTTCAGATAGGCGCGCACGAGGCTGATCAGATCTTCGGTTAATTCTTCCGGCGATTCTGTTCCACGATTCGGAGGGGTGATGTGGGCGGATATGATCCCTCGAGGATTTCCGCCATCGGGCGATTAACTCCGCCGCGAATTGCCGCCTGCAGCATTAAGAGATCTGCGCATTCTTTCGAGATTTCAGAGGATTTGTCCTTCATAGTGTCAGATGTATGGTCTCCGCCTCCGCGTATACCTTAGGGGGGTATACTATACAATTCCTAGCGACTCATAACTGGGGATTTATTCAATCGAGCGCCGCGTCGTCTGTATTAACTATAGTTAACTGTTTATGTTTCGCCGACGTTAAGTGTTTGCAGTCGAATCGTGCGCCGGACAACCGGGGAACCTCTGTCGCGAAAGAGCGGCACATCCGAACCAGACTGGGCTTGTAACGTTCTATTAATTAAAGCAGCGGATACTGATTGATTGTTTGGAAGTTAGGTTGTATTCATGATATTGAAACTGAAATTCATTTTCATTCTGGGCACTCGCCTTCACACTGCGGCGCGGGTTCACGCTCTGGCCAGCGCTTTTGCCTTTATCTTTATCGGCGTCTTTATTCCGGTTGCGATCTGTCCGGCGAGCTCGGCGCAGTCGCAACCTGTGGCCGTCTCCGCGCAACCTGATCAGGCTACTCCGGATGCGAACAATCCTCCTAACCCGGCGAGCGATGCGGCTGCCGATCCGGAGACGATGTTTCCGCATTTCAAGAGCACGCGCTTCTGGCTAACCGGCCAGACGAATTTTATTTTCCAGACGCATCCCCCATTTCATGCCGACTATAGCGGACCGCACAGTCTTAGTCCCGATTATGAGAAGGCGACTTCGCGGGTGCTGACACTTTATACCGGTCTGCGGATCGACCATTCCACCGAACTCCTCGTGGATATTGAAGAGGCGGGCGGGGCCGCCCTTAGCACCGGTTTGGGGCTGGCGGGGAATACGGATTTGGATATTGTGCGTAATCCGCTGCTGAGCAAAGAGCCTTATCTGGGCCGCGGGATGATTCACAAGGTGTTCGCATTGAGCAGCGACAAGGTTGAGAACGATCGTACTTTTCTGTCGCTCTTCGAGGAGTTGCCGCGGCGGCGGTTGGAGATTCGGTTTGGCAAATTCAGCATGCCGGATTTCTTTGACGTGAATTCCGTAGGGTCGGACACACATCTTCAGTTCATGAACTGGTCGGTCGACAACAACGGAGCGTGGGATTATGCGGCCGACACGCGCGGCTATACGGTGGGCCTCGTGGCGGATTACGAGGATCGCAATTGGGGATTCCGCTTCGCCGAAGCGTTAATGCCAAAGGTCGCGAACGGAATTGACCTGGTGTGGCGGCCGTGGCAGGTACATGCGGAAAATTGGGAATATGAATTGCGGCGCGGCATCCTGCCGAAAAAAGCTGGCGTAGTAAGAGTGCTGGCCTACACCAACTATGCCAACATGGGCATCTACCGAGTCGCGGTGGAACAGTTTTTGGATCATGCGGCTCCGGAGCCGGAGACGGTACCGGAGATTACGAATCATCCGTGGCACGTTACGCGCAAGTATGGATTCGGCGCCAATATAGAGCAGACTCTCACGCGAAACTTTACCGCATTTGCGCGCTGGGGATGGGATAACGGGAAAACCGAATCTTTTGCTTATACGGAAATCGATTCGACGATTGTCGAGGGCTTGGCGGCGAATGGGGCACTGTGGCATCGTAAGCAGGACCGCGCCGGGATCGCGTTTGTCTCGAACGGGATCAAGAAAGATCACCAGGTATATCTTGCCGATGGCGGCTTGGGCTTCTTGCTGGGCGATGGCGCACTCAACTATGGGCGGGAGAAGATCGTGGAATCGTATTACACCGCGCATGTCTGGCGAGGGATTTATGTTGGTCCGGGCGTGCAACATATAAATAATCCAGGGTACAACCGCGACCGTGGGCCGGTGATTGTGCCTTCATTTCGTGCGCATGTGGAGTTCTAGCTTAGAAATCCCGGCCGTCAGCCTGACAATTCTAGTCCCACAATTCCATTCAGAAACTTGCGGTCAGAAAATTGACGAGGGCGCGATTGAAATCATGCGGCGCTTCTTCGTAAGGGAGATGACCTACGCCTTTGAATGCAACCAAGCGGACATTGCGAAAATTCTGGCAGAGGGGTTCGGCGGATTGAAAATCAACGGCACGATCTCGCGTTCCCCACATGAGCAGAGTCGGGTAATCGCCAATTTTCGGCAGCGCCGCCTCCAGTTCGGCGAGGTCGGCTGTCCAATTTTTTACGATCTGCGACGCATGACGTAACACGTGATTCTTCAATATGGGTAAGCGATAGCCCGCGAGCGAATCGGGAGGAATTCTTCTTGCGTCGCCGAAGAGTCGGCTCAGCCAGACGTAATCCAAGGAGCGCCAACGCTCCATGGTGTTGCGGAGCAGCAGCGTGCCGAGCCGGCTGCCCAAGAAAGGCGCAAGGCGTTTGCCGTGGGGCGACCAGGGGTTGATGGGGGCGACTAATACGAGGCGCCGCAAGCGGGAATTCTCTCGCCGGGAGCAGATGGCGGCAGTCATGATGGCAACACCCCCTCCGTGGGATGTGCCGAGCAAATCGAAATGGCCTATGCCAAGACGGTCGACGAATTGCAGCAAGCGTTCGGCGGTCGGGCGCAAGCGGGAGTCGAGTCCTGCTTTGGCGGGTGAGAGGCCGGCACCGAGATTGTCGATGGCGTAGACGGTGGCGTGGGGCGCGAGGGCGGGGATGGTGAATCTCCACGAAAAAGAGTAACCCATCAGGCCGTGAACGAGGATGAGGGCGGGGCCGGATCCGGCTTTGAGGTAGCGCATGCGGCCATCAGGCAGATCGAGCCAGCGCTCCGCCCAGAGCTCCGCTGTGGGCGTTGCAGTTTCCGTGGAGGGTGCCGTCGTATGCTCCCCGCTGCGGATGAATTCTTCCTCGGGATCTTCTGTTTTCGTAGGCAACGAAATCCTCGCAGAAAGGTTCTTACTGAGTGATATCGCCTCTATAGCTTTTGGGGAGCTGAATTCTTTCGGCTCCCCTATTTTTTGGCGCGGAGCGGGCTCACTTATCGCGGTCGTCAGTTGCGCTGAAATCATTGCTGACCGGTCCGCCCGCGTCTCTGCTAAATTTCAGTCTTCAACCGGAGGCTTGGGGACTCCTCTAGGATTTTCGGGATCCAATCCGGCGGCGGTCATGATGGCTCGGCCTAGTTCTTCGGCGGAGACGGTGAAGGCTTCGGGCTGGGCGGCGGCGGATTCGTTGGCGTTGGGTGCTACGAAGCGATAGCCCCGACCTACGACGGTCTGGAGGTAGTGGGGTTCGTCGGCATCGTCGCCGAGGGCTCGGCGGATTTTGCGGATAGCGGTGTTGATTCCCTGCTCGACGTCGACGAAGACATCTTTGGTCCAGAGTTCGGCGGCGATCTGTTCGCGGGTCACGAGCTGGCCGCGCTTTTCGACGAGGAACATCAGGAGTTGCAAGGGCAAGCCTTCGAGGCGGACGGGCGCGCCGCTGCGGTAGAGTTGGAAGCGGGCGTAATCCAGCTCGAATTCGTCAAAACGGATTTTCTTGTCGGGCAAGTTACGACTCCTGGCTAGCGTGTTGCTCGATGGGTAACCCGTACCTCTGAAGCGTAGAACGGTTGACAGGAATTTTGTTCTGCCCGGATGAAGCTGTCAAGCGCCGCATGGTGAATTTCTTCACATCAGTTCAGATGGCTTCAGACTGGCTCCATGGACGTTTTGAATGATCGGGCGCATGATCACACTCACTTGCGGGATTTGTTCACCACTCCCGGGCAGGTACGCTAGGCGAGTTCGGTGGACACAGTAAGTGAGGGGTTCGAGTATCGGGGAAGGTGCTCGAACCCCTCCAAACTAAATCAAGGGTTTGGGCACGTCATCTCTCCGCAATTCAGAAACACGCCATTCACAACTCTTCTAGTTATCCTCCGGCTGACCCAACTCCCAAACCCTCTTCCCAGTTGGCCTTTGAAGAGGCCGCCGGCGCGTTGGGGGCCATTTGCGGGATCGCGAGAACGCGGACGGGCAATTTTCGCGGCGGGAAACGGCTGCGCCACCCAAATAAAACTGGGCATTTTCGGGGAAGTCAGCACTTATGACATCCCGAAAAGCAGAATGGATATTCCATATTTCATAGCCTATCTTCTAAAGCGTCGATATAATTCTGGAAGTTGCTTCAATTAATCGACTTAGCCGCGCTCGACGGGATTGGAAGTGGCAGTGAAGTTGCTTACGCCTCTGTGGCGTCGGATGTCTGGCCTTACCGCCGCTCAGTTGTCCCAGCCCATGAACCGCGAATTTGAGGCTCGGTTTGCCGCCATTCTTCTGGCGCTCCTCACAGTAGCGGCAATATTGTTCGCCGGATTCAATTACAAAATCGAACACCAGAGTGCGATTCCGGACGATGGTGCGTGGTGGATTGAGCGCAATGGCGCGCTGGTCGCGGACCGGCTGGAGCCGAATGGGTCGGCCGAGCGGGCGGGTGTGCGGCGGGGCGATGCACTGGTCAGCATCAACGGCCGCGCCGTGGATACGGCGGCGGCGGCGACACGGCAGATCTACTATTCCGGAGTCTGGTCGAAGGCGACTTACTCGCTGATACGCGGCGCGGTTCCGCTGGATGTGGAAGTGGTGCTGATTCCGGCCGAGCGGTCCATGAACGACTGGCTGCGGCTGATTGCGCTGATTTATCTGAGCATCGGACTTTACGTGCTGATGCGGCGCTGGACGGCGGTCGGGTCGACGCATTTTTATGTTTTCTGCCTCGTATCGTTCATTTTTTATTCGCTGCATTACACCGGGAAGTTCAATGCTTTTGACTGGATTGTATTTTGGGCCAACGAAGTCGCGTGGCTGCTCCAGCCGGCGCTATTCCTACACTTCGTATTGACCTTCCCGGAGCGGCGAGAGTTCGTCGGCAAGCATCGCTGGTCGATTCCGTCGCTGTATCTGCCGGGACTGGTGCTGCTCGGAATCCAGTTGATGGCGCTCGAGTATCTGAAAGCCAGCGCTTCGCTGAGCTTCAACTTGGATCGGGTGCATTGGGCTTATCTGACGATTTTCTTTTTCTCGGCGGCGGCGGTTCTTTGGAACAATTATCGCCACGCCACTACTCCAATCCTGCGGCAGCAGCTTAAGTGGATTACGCGCGGAACGATTCTCGCGATCACGCCGTTCACGCTGTTTTACGTTCTGCCGTATTTGTTGGGCGTGATGCCTTCACTCACCATGAAGGTGTCGGTGCTGTCGCTTGGGTTACTGCCGCTGACTTTTGGCTACGCCATTTTCCGATATCGGCTGATGGATGTGGACCTGATTTTCAAGCGCGGCATGGCTTATACGCTGGCGGCGGCGGCCATCGTGGCCATGTACTTCGCGGGCGTGGCCGCGATTGCGGAACTAGTGCATACGCGGGTGCCGAGCTCCGGGCCTTACGGGCTGATGGTGGCGATCGTCGTCACGGCGCTGCTTTTTGATCCGGTGCGGAAATGGATTCAGGAGAAGCTGGATCAGTATTTCTTCCGCACCGGGTATGACTACCGGCGCACGCTAATCGAGTTTGGACGGGAGCTGAGTTCGGAGACAGATCTGGACAAAATGCTTTCTTCGCTGGTGGATCGGTTGGCGCGCACGCTGATGGTGGATCGGATTGCGATTTTCTTGGGGAACAGCGATTCGTCGCGCTTTGAATTGACGAAGTCATTTGGAATTGCGCATGTCACCGGCCTTGACCTTTCGTTTTTGGCGAAACCGCGGATTGAAGACGCGGCCGGTCATATTTTCTTTGAGAATACGCACCAGTTGCCCCGCGAAAATGCCGCGGCCCAGGAAGCCATCGCGCGGCTTGATTTGAACTACTACATTCCCTGCCATGCGCGGCAGAAGACGATTGCTTTTCTGGGGCTGGGCAAGACGATGGAAGGCGACTTTCTCTCCAGCGAAGACGTGGAGCTGCTGCAAGCGCTGGCAGGATATATCGGCATTGCGATTCAGAATGGGCGGCTTTATGCATCGCTGGAGCAGAAGGTGAGCGAGTACGAGCGGCTTAAGGATTTCAACGAAAACATTGTCGAGTCGATCAATGTTGGCGTGATGGCGGTTGATCTGCAAGACCGCATTGAATCGTGGAACTCGCAGATGGAAGTGATGTATGCGCAGCCGCGCTGGCAGGTAGTGGGGCGCTCACTCGGCGAGGTTTTCCCGGCTTCGTTTGCGGAGGAGTTCTATCGGGTGCGGCAGAATCCGGGCATCCATAATCTTTATAAGTTTCGACTGATCACTCCGACGGGCGAATCGCGCGTCGTGAATGTGGCGATGGCACCGCTGGTGACGCGGAAATTCAATGTGGTGGGACGACTGGTGATCATGGATGACATCACGGAGCGAATCGAGCTTGAGGTGCAGCTTACGCAGGCGGACAAGCTCTCTTCGATCGGACTGCTGGCGGCGGGCGTGGCGCATGAAGTGAATACCCCGCTGGCGGTGATTTCGTCTTACACGCAGATGCTGGCGAAACAGTTGCAGAGTGATCCGCAGAAAGCGAGCGTGCTCGACAAGATCACGAAGCAGACTTTCCGCGCGTCGGAGATCGTCAACAATCTTTTGAATTTTTCGCGCACCACGGGCACGGAACTGACGGAAATTAGTCTCAATAAGGTCATCGCGGATACCCTGGCGCTGCTTGAACATCAGTTCAAGGTCGCGCAGATACGGGTGCAGGCGGAGCTCTACGAGAACCTGCCGTTGATTCAGGGCAATGCGGGGCGACTGCAACAGGTGTTTCTGAATTTATTTTTGAATGCGAAAGACGCGATGAGCGGCGGCGGCGTGCTGAACGTCGCGACGTCGAACGGCGAAGCTGTCAGCGTGCGCGTGTCGGACACCGGCTCGGGTATCGCGCAGGAGAATATTCACCGCATCTACGATCCGTTCTTCACCACCAAGACGACTCCCGCGGAAGGACAGAATCGCGGCACCGGCCTTGGGCTTTCGGTCACTTACGGCATCATCCAGGAACACGCGGGAAACATACGCGTGGAGAGCCGTCCAGGCGAAGGCACCACCTTCACTCTGGACTTTCCGTTGATTTCGACAAGGAAGGCAGTCCATGTCTGAAGTAGCAGTATCTGAAGTTACGCCGATTACGCGCCGGAGCACACCGGAACGCATGCCGCAGAGCGCCGGCCGAATATTAATTGTTGACGATGAAGCGGAAATCCGCGAATCGCTGGAGACCCTCCTGCAACTGGAGGGTTACACCGTCGCGGTCGCGAGCACCGGCCGGGAAGGGCTGGCCCAGATAGGCGAGCGCGCGTTTGACGTGGTGTTGCTCGATCTGGCTCTCCCCGACAAACACGGGATGGATGTGCTCTCGGAGATTCGGTTGCTGCATCCCCAACAGGCGGTCATCATGATCACCGCGTATGGGACGGTGGAGAACGCAGTGCGCGCCATGCAATCGGGCGCGACTAACTTTATACAGAAGCCGTGGGACAACGAAAAGCTACTGGCTGACGTGCGCGCCGCGGTCGCGCGACAGAAAGCGGAAGAAGAAAACATTCAGCTGAAGCGGGCGCTCAAGCAGCGCTACAACTTTGAGAATATCGTGGGCAAGAGCGAGCCCATGCTGAAGATTTTCGATCTGGTGGCGCAGGTCGCGCCCAGCCGCTCGACCGTGCTGCTACAGGGCGAAAGCGGGACGGGCAAAGAACTCATCGCCAAGGCGATCCATTTGAATTCCACGCGCCGCGACCGGCCGTTTGTGCCAGTGAACTCGGGGTCGACGCCACCTGACTTGCTGGAATCTACGCTGTTTGGGCATGTGAAGGGCGCTTTCACCAGTGCGATTGCCTCGAAGAAAGGGCTGTTTGAAGTTGCCGACCGGGGCACGCTCTTTCTGGACGAGATCGGGACTATGAGCATGGACACGCAGGCCAAAATTCTGCGCGTGTTGCAGGATCGCAAGTTCATGCATCTGGGCGGAGTGCAGGAGATTCAAGTGGACGTGCGCATCATTGCCGCGACTAACGTCGATCTGCGGCAGATGGTGCGCGAAGGAAAATTTCGCGAAGACCTGTTTTACCGGCTCAACGTGATCAGCGTGGATTTACCGCCGCTGCGGCAACGCCGGGAGGATATTCCCTTGCTGGTGCAGCATTTTCTGCACAGGTATTCCGAAGAAAACGATCGCTCGGCGCGACGCATCACTACGGAGGCGTTGCGGCCGCTGGTGAGTTACGCGTGGCCGGGGAATGTCCGCGAACTGGAGAATACGATTGAACGGGCAGTGGTGCTGTCGTCGGATAGCGACATTGGGCCCGACCTGTTGCCCGACCACATCATCGGCCGGGGGAGTGTGGTTCCAACGTTGGATGCGAGTTCGGGCGCGACCTTGTTCAGTATCATGGAAGACTGCGAGCGTCGGATTATCGTCGAGATGCTGGAGAAATGCGGGTGGAACCAGACCGAGGCAGCGGAGCGGTTTCATGTGCCGTTATCGACGCTGAATCAGAAGATTAAGCGGCTGGCGATCGAGATAAAAAAGAAGAACCGGGAATAGCGACCAGGATATCGGGTGATGATCTAAGACCCTAGAGACGCCTTTGTGGCTTTCCGATGACCCGAGGGCCCAATCACGCCGATCACCCTAATGATTTCTCTCTCTGCTATAGTTTCCTGACCAGAAGGTTCCCGATCCGACATGGCGCTCGAATTCGAACTGATCTCGCCGATTGAAGTCGCCAAAGATTTTGCGCTGGCGGTTCAGAACTACACCGTACTCTCGGCGCAATCAGTGGCAAACTTCTTCCGCCGCCCGCTATACATGGCCGACATGGTGCAGCAGGCGGACCTGATTGGCGTTGGTTCCCTGCCCATCGTAGTACTCACAGGACTCTCCGTGGGTGCACTGCTGGCACTGAACTCGGCCAGCACGTTGCAACGGTTCGGCGGAGTGTCGCTCATTGGACAATTGGTTTCGCTCGGCATGGTCACAGAGTTGGGACCACTGATCACGGGGTTAATGGTGGCGGGGCGGAACGCCTCGGGTATGGCCAGCGAACTGGGCTCGATGATTGTGACGGAGCAGATCGACGCCATGCGAGCGCTGGGCACCGATCCTACAAAAAAACTGATTACGCCGCGCGTGGGGGCTACCGCCTTCATGCTCTTTTTTCTGACGATCATTGCCGACTTGCTCGGATTGATCGGCGGCTATGGCGTCGCCCATCTGATCTTTGGCGTCGACACGCAGCAGTATTGGACTTCGGTGTGGCAGGTTCTCGTCTTCCGCGATGTCTTCACCGGCCTGATCAAGCCAGTTCTGTTTGGATTCATCATCTCGACCGTGGGCTGCTACTACGGCATGTCGACGCGCGGCGGCACGCAAGGCGTGGGGCGCTCGACAACGCAGGCCGTAGTCGCCTCCTCGGTGCTGATTCTCGTAGTGGATTTCTTCGTTACCAAGTTGATCTTCGCATTTTTCGGTTACAGATAAACGATGCCGGCTCCGACGCTACCTATCGAACATCCGTCGACCGCGGTGGTGAGTCCTTCGGACTGCGCTATCGAATTCGAAAATGTTGCGATCGCATTCGATGAAAAGGTCGTGCTCAATGGAATTTCTTTTCGGTTAGAGCACGGGGAAACCAAGGCGGTATTTGGCGTNGCAGGGTCGGGCAAGAGCACGATGCTCAAACTCGCCATTGGCCTGTTGCGCCCGGATAGTGGACGGATTTTTGTGCTGGGCGAGGAAGTCACGCGCATGTCGGAGCAGGAGCTGTTCCAGTTGCGCCGGCGCGTGGGCATGGTTTTTCAGGAAAGCGCGCTCTTCGATTCGCTGAAGGTTTATGAGAATGTCGCGTTTCGACTGATGGAAGAGGGGATTTCGGCCCAGGAAATCGAGCAGCGCGTGCGCGAGGTCTTGCGTTTCGTGGAACTGGAGCAGACCTACGACATGTTTCCATCAGAACTCTCTGGCGGCATGCGGCGGCGCGTGGCGATCGCTCGCGCCATCATCACGCAGCCCGAGGTGCTGCTGTATGACTCGCCGACGGGCGGGCTCGATCCGGTGACCTCGAACACGATCGTTGAACTGATTATGAAGCAGCGCGATGTTTATAAAACCAGCGCGCTGCTGGTGACACACCGGCTGCAGGATGCATTTACGATGGCGACGCATCAGTTCGATAAGAAAACAAATCAGATGGTGGCGCTGCCGAAGGGCCAGTATTGCGAAGTGGCGATGAGTTTTCTGATTCTGCGGGACGGCAAGGTTATCTTCGACGGAGATGCGCATCAGTTGGCGATTTCGCGCGACGAATATATTCGGGAATATATTTCGTAGAAGGGCAGCTGTCAGCTCTCAGTTGTCAGTCTTCATTTGTCAGTCCTCGGTAAGAGCGGAGCCTTTGCGCTTGGCGTTCCTGTTTTGACTTTTCTTTCCTGGCAACGCGGCCGGATTTTCGTGCACTCGTTCGCGGAAGCCGCCTTTCATTCCTCGGGCCAAGCCGATGGCGGATTCTCCGAATTTGTCGCGCAGATGATCGACCGTGGCTAGGGCTTTTTGCCAGCGGGCGTCGCGCGAGGGTTCGAGTAGGTCGAGTTGAGTGGCGTGGGATTCGAAGTTTGAGGCTTGGACTCCCAGCAATCGGACGGGAGTTCCCTTTTTCCAGTTGGTAAAGAACAGACGTCTCGCCTGATCGAATATCTGATTGTCCATCTGCGTCGGCTCGTCCAGCGAGTGCGCGCGCGTAATGGTCGTGAAATCTTGGTAGCGCAATTTCAGCTGGATGGTGCGCGCGAAGTATCCGCCTTCGCGCAGGCGCCTGCCAACCATTTCGCTTAAGCGCATCAGCGTCGACTGGAGGCGTTCGGCGTCTCCGGTATCGTCGTCGAAGGTGTGTTCGTGGCTAATCGATTTGGGGTCGACATTTTCTCCCACTTCGTTGTCGAACCATGCGCCCGCATCTTCGCCGCGCGATTTTCCGGCTAGCGCCAATCCCCATTTCCCAAACCGATTTTCCAGATCGCGATCTTCGAGGCGCGCCAGATCGCCGACTCTCTGGATGCCGATGGCGTACAGTTTTTGCTCCATCACTTTGCCGACTCCGGGGATGTCGCCGACGGCTAGCGGCGCCAGAAACTTTGTCTCCTGGCCTGGAAGAACCCAGAGGACTCCGTTGGGCTTGGCCTTGGCGGAGGAGACCTTTGCGATCAAGCGCGAGGTGCCGATTCCGATGGAGCAATTTAATTTTGTGGCGCTCTTCATGGCGTCGTGCAATCGGTGCGCGGAATGGAGCGGGCGGCCGTGGAGGCGCTCGGTTCCGGTCATGTCGAGATAGGCTTCGTCGACCGATGCCATTTCTACGAGTGGAGAAAAATGGCCGAGAACTTCGTGAACCTTGGCCGAGTATTCGCGATAGCGCTCGGGATGGCCATTGACAAAAATCGCCTGCGGACAGAGTTTCGCGGCCGTTCGCAGCGGCATTGCCGAATGAACTCCAAACTTGCGCGCTGCATACGAGGCGGCTGAAACGACACCGCGCTCGTCGCGCTGGCCGCCGACTACGACTGGTTTGTCTTTCAGCGTCGGGTCATACAACTCTTCCACGGAGACGAAGAAGGCGTCCATATCGACGTGGAAGATGGTGCGCGAAATCGGGTCATCGGCTGATCGGGTCATTATCGGGCGAATCGGGTGATCGGAGTGCTTTGCAGAAGTGTACCGCTAGAGCACTCGGTCTGGGTTCCCGGTTTGCCGACGCTATAACTTTAATTGGCGGGCCGATTCACGTGCCACGTCGATTGCCCCCCACCCCCTATTTATGCCTACTAGAATCAATATATTGGCAAGGATACTCCGCAAAGCATTCCGGAATAAAGACTTATAGTCGCGCTGCGAACGCTAGCCTAGCACCGGTTCTTTTTTCAAGTCGGCTATGGCGATGGCATCGGCGTTGGCGCGGGCCTGCCTTGCACGCTCGTAGACTTTGCCATACTCGCGGGCGGATGCTCCCCATGAAAAATCGCGGGTCATGCCGTTGCGCATCAGGGTCTGCCAGGAAGAGGGGTCCTGATAGGCGCGCAGGGCTTGTTTGACGCACAGAAGGAGGGCTTCGCCGTTGTAGTCGGAGAACTTGAAGCCGGTGCCTTTGCCGGTGCGGGCGTCCCAGGGTTCGATGGTGTCGTCGAGACCGCCGGTTGCGCGCACGATAGGAACGGTGCCGTATTTCAGACTGTACATCTGGTTTAGTCCGCAGGGCTCGTAGCGGGAGGGCATGAGGAACATATCGGCCCCAGCCTCAATTTTGTGCGCGATGGCGTTGTCGAACGCTACCTTGGCCGCAATTTTACTGGGGAACTGTTTGTTGAGACGCTGGAACATTTCTTCGTAGAGCTTGTCGCCCGAGCCTAGGACGACCATGATCATCTCTTCGCGGGCGAGGCGGTCCATGACCTGGGCGATGAGGTCGAAACCCTTCTGCGCGGCGAAGCGCGAGACGATGCCGATGACTGGGAGTTTGGCGTCGACGTTCGGGATGCCGAAAGCTTGTAGCAGGTCTTGTTTACATTTCAGCTTGCCGGTGAGATCTAGCGGCGAATATTTTGCGGCGATAAATTTGTCGGTCTGCGGATTCCACTCGTCATAGTCGATGCCATTAAGGATTCCGGTCACAGTGGCGGCGCGATTGCGGAGCACCCCTTCAAGGCCGAATCCGTATTCGGTGGTCTGGATTTCCTGGCTATATTTCTTGCTGACGGTGGTCACGTAATCCGAGAAGACGAGCGCGCCCTTCAAGAAATTGACCTGGCCGAAGAATTCCATCTTGGAGATGGTGAGCAAATCCCAGGGAAGCATGAGTAGCGGCAAAGTGTCGGACGGGAAAAGGCCCTGGTATCCCATGTTGTGGATGGTGAAGACGGCGGCGACGTCACGGAAGGCGGGATCTTCGGCATAGAGCGTGCGCAGCATGACGGGGACGAGGGCGGACTGCCAGTCGTGGCAATGGAAGACGTGGGGAACACCGAGAACCTTAGAAGCTTCGAGGACGGCGCGGGAGAAGAGGGCAAAGCGCTCGGCGTTGTCGGGATAATCGCCGGCAGTGGTTCCGTAGAGCGCGTCGCGATCGAAGTAGGGCGGATAATCGACAAAATAAAATTTGACGCCGGTAGTTGGGCCGGCGGTGACTACGGAGCAGAAGCGATATTTGTCGTCGAAGGGGACGGTGATGCTGCGGACGACGGTTTGCGGGTCGGTCAGTTTGGTTTGACGATAGCGCGGGAGATAGACGCTGACCTGGTGTCCGAGAGCGGCGAGGGCGCGCGGCAGGGCGCCAACTACGTCGGCGAGCCCGCCGGTTTTAGAAAATGGAACACACTCGGATGCGGCGAAAGCGATATGCATGATGAATACACCTCCTCGGCCCCGACTTCGGCCAGGACTGGATGTGCCTCGGTCACGTTATGATGATGATTGTAGAGACGCGGGTAGCCTTTGTAATTTGTCGTTGAACAGACGGACCCTAAAGGGGCGTCGAGTTTGAAAGCTTGCGGCATTGCTAAAGCGATGCCCGGATACGAAGCTGGTGAGCGTCATCGCTGTTGCGGTGCGTTGATACGAAGCAAATCCAGATTCAGTTTAAATGGCGGAAAGAAAGAGGGTCAATGTGCCCAGGGGCGCGGTCGTTCCCAGCAGTGCGCGGAAGCCAAAACTAGGACAGCATTTCCTTTCGAGTGAAGCGGCGGCTCTGCGCATTGTGGAGGCGCTAGGAGATGTCTCGGAAGCGACGGTGCTGGAGATTGGCCCGGGGCGCGGCGCGATCACCGATTTATTGGCGCGCAGGGCGCGGCGGCTGATCGCGGTAGAAGTGGATCGCGTTCTCTCGGCGCAGCTGCGTATGAAATTTTCGATGGATCCGAATGTTGAGATTATTGAAGGCGACATTCTTACGATCGAACTGGATACGGTGTTTGGAGCGAAACCGGGCAGCGTACGCACGGGGCTGAATTTTGCGCCGGAACCGGCTCGCGTCGTCGGGAATCTGCCGTATTACATCACGTCGGATATTCTTTTACGGCTGCTTGAGTATCACCGCTATTTTTCGACGATTGTGATCATGGTGCAGAAAGAAGTGGCGGACCGGTTGGCGGCTTCGGCGGGAGGCCGCGACTATGGCTTGCTTTCCGCGACGGCGCAGCTTTACGGGCGAGTAGAGCAGCTTTTTACGCTGCCGCCGGGGGCGTTTGCTCCGGCTCCCAAGGTGCATTCCAGCGTGGTTCGGATCACGATCAAGCCGCGCCTGGAGGCGTTGCGAGTTTCGGAGGCAGAGTTCATTGCATTTTTGAAACTGTGCTTCGGGCAGAAGCGCAAGACGCTCTGGAATAATCTTAAGACGCACTACGATGAGGGTAAGTTGCGAGCGGCGCTGGCGAAGAGCGGAGTGAAGCCCGCGATACGGGCGGAGGCGCTGCCGCTCGAACGAACGGCGGCGCTGTTTCGGGCACTTGAGGATGGCGGGGCGTAGTTTGGCATTCTCATCTTCTTGCCGGACTTTTTTCGCTCGCCGACATTAGCGGGCGAGGGCGCCCGCTCCACACGGGCAGAAACATACACAGACAGACACGGATATGACTTCCAGTTTGCGAGTTCCGGCGGTTGCTGGCAGGTTTTATCCTGCGCTGGCTGACGAGTTGCTACGCGATGTTCGCGAATATATTTCTCCGCGCGCGGAGTCGGTGACGAACGCTATCGGGTGCGTCGCTCCTCACGCGGGCTATATCTATTCTGGCGGGGTTGCGGGCGCTGTGTATTCGCGGATCGAGATTCCGGAGCACTGCGTGATTCTTTGTCCGAATCACACGGGCAAAGGGGAGGCGCTGGCGGTGATGGCTACCACTGCGTGGCAGACGCCGCTCGGCGAAGTCGCGGCAGATGCGGGCGTGGCGACTGAATTGTTGCGGCGCTTCCCTGCCCTCCGCGAGGATAGCGCAGCGCACCGCAGCGAGCATGCGATTGAAGTTCAGCTTCCATTTTTGCAGGTGCGACAGCCTGGGTTGGAGATCGTTCCGATTGCCATTGGTACGCGCGACTTTGACGTCCTGCGCGGGCTCGGCGAAGTGCTGGCGAATGTGATTGCCGATTTGGAAGAAGGTCACCGGCAGCGAGTGCTGATCGTCGCCTCCAGCGACATGAATCATTACCAGTCGGACGCGATCACGCGAGTCAAGGATCGCAAAGCCATCGAACAAATCTTGGCCCTGGATGCGCGCGGGCTATGGGAGGTGGTGATGAACGAAGGCATCTCCATGTGCGGCTTTGGACCGACGGTCGCGATGCTGACGGCGGCGAAACTCTTGGGCGCCACTTCAGCCACACTGGTGAAGTATGCGACGTCGGGCGAGGTTTCGGGGGATTACGCGGCCGTGGTCGGGTACGCGGGGATTGTGGTGCGGTGAGGTGTGTCACGTTTACGGCAGTGGAGCGCTTTCACTTTCTAATCACGGGGCGGAAGGGATGAAGCGTTGTGCGCGCCGATGCGCAGGTCGTTCGCTTGGCTCATGATGACACCGGGTTATGAATGTCGGCTAGCGGGGGCGGGCGACGGCTGCCGGGGCGGGATGGGCTGACATTGCTGGAGCGGCGCTCCTCTCGCCCATCGCACTGGAAGCGGCGAAGCCGCTTGCTGGGGCAAAGCTTGTCGTTGGCTGGACCGTCGAAACCGTGACGGGACGCGCGGTCCGGTCGATTGTTTTCGCGACACGATCGAGACGATTGACGGAGCCGCGCGGTACGCCGAATCCGGCGGAGCCGGGACTGATTGTGAGACGATCAGGCGCTCCATATGCCGGCTCTAAAGCCAAACCGCGGCCTACCATCACGGTTTGATGGCCGGTTGTGGGCGCGGTGGGCATCAGAGTTCTGGCTGGGGCGTTGACGACTGAAGGATATGCATTCCAGGAATTCCAGTTGCCGGGCTGCCAGACCCATCCGAAACCTTGCGCGAACGCCCAGTTGCCATAGTTGTAGGGCATCCATCCCCAGGGATAGCCGGAAACCCACATGTAGCCCATACCGGGATAGAACGACCAGGCGCCGTCGAGGAAGGGGCTCCAGTTGGCGCCGATCAAGTAGGGTTGCCAGACGCTGCCGTAGCCGGGGACCATCATGAAGCTGCCGTAGTAATTCAGGTCGCTCATTCCGTAAGCGTAAGGCGAGGCGAGGCTGGCGGAGTTGGTGGTGGTGGCATAGCGATCGTGATAGTCAGACTGCTGGTGATCCCAGGCGTCGGTCGGTTCGGTTTCGTAATTCTTTGCGATTTTGAACGTGTCTTTCTGCGCGGCGTCATTCTTGGAGGAATCGGCCGCGGTGGCTGCTTCCTGATTCTTCGCAGCATCTTTCGCAAAACTTATGGTGGCGCTGCGCTTATCGGCCAGATCGAATAGTCCGGAGGGGCCGGTGGCCCTGACCTTACCTTTGAATACGGCCAGGGTGGCGTGCGCGGAGCCGGCAAGTTCGGCGCGGAAATGGGCGGACTGTTGCACGGTGAGGGATTCGTGGGAGAAATTCAGCTGAAACTGGTCGCCGGTTTTCTTTTCGTAGGCACTCTTGAGATGAAGATCGGCGTAAACGGTGCCGGCGAGTAGATCGACGGTGTTGAGCTTCTGGCCTTCGTCGCCGAGCGAGAGGCTGGCGAAACTTATTTCGCTGCCCGGGGCGAGACGGAGAGCGCTGCCATCTTCAAATTCGATTTCGGCGCGGCCATCTTTGCCGGTCTTTATTTTTGTGCCCTCGATCACGGGGAGATTCATGAATGCTTGGTCGAAGCCGTCGCCGGGAGCACGCTCAATCTGCACTGTGCCCTGCACGTCACTCAGGCGGACGATGCGGGCCTTGGAGTTGGCCGATGCGGGGATCGCGAGCGCAACGAGCAGGATAGAGACTCCCAGAGAATTTTTTCTCGCGCTGATTTGGATGGACATCACTTCTCCCGGTTGCGGCGGCGCCGTGTTCAATAACTTTGCGAGCATAGGGGCGGTAAGTCAAGGGGATTTTGGAGGGTGGATGCGCGGCCCCTAAAGGGGCATCTGGTTGTGACAAGCTTGTGGTATCGCGAAAGCGATACCCTGATACAGAACTGAGAATCTTTCGGCGAACTGGCGAAAGAGCCCGCTAGCGGGCGGATCGCTCCAGGATGCGTTGGGCTCGGGCTCGGGTTACGTTGATTACAGCGGGATCGGCGACGATCTGATCGAGGATGGGGCGGATGGCGGTGACTTCGATCAGGTCGTGGGAGCGAGACAGATCGTCCATGTGCTTAAGCTCCTCGTCAAGTGCGAGCTTCTGATAGTGGAGATCGTACTGGAGGCGGTGTCCGAATTCGAGAGTGGCGGAGAGACTCTGCAGGAGCGCGGTCAGTTCCTGCACGGCGGAATTGTTGCTGTAGATATAGGTCGATTCAGCGCTGCGCTGCGCGTCTTTGTAAGCAAACGTTTTTTTGCCGGTGAATGCGAGATTTTTGCGATGGGAATCGACGTCCTTTTGAAAGTAGTTGGCCTTTGCCGCCAGCGTGAAAATTTTCTCTCGCGTTTCGGGCAGAGCAGTGAAATCGAGGTCGAAGGTGTCAGTGTCTTCGGAATCGGCGGAGAGACGACCGCTTGAATTGTAATGGGAGGCGCCGTCGGATTGAACGCGAATCGAATAGTGTTCGGGCTGGGAGGCGGGGAAATCGAGGGTGAAGGTTACGGCGGCCGGAGGTTCGGATGGAGTTGGCGCTTGCGAGGCGGCGATGACCGAAAGAATTATGACTAGGAGTAGGATCGGCAATAAACGAGGCATGGCGCGAGTCAATGATTGGGGATTCGGTGGAGAGTGTCAAGGGGGACGATCGGTCGCTAGCCGTTAGCTCTTAGCTTCTGGACTCCGCGCTATGCTCCCCGCTGGTTGCCGAATCCAGGCCCAGTCTTTCCATGGCGCCGTGCGGATCGGTAAGCTTCAGCGACAAAGAAAGCGATTGTTGAAGCTCCTTTGGCGTTGCCTGGGCTCACCGACTGCGCGGGAGCGATCCAGGTCGCGCCGGTCGCAATCGCTGAGGGAAATGTTTATCGGCAGGCCGGTGTGAATCTCGTTCTTACCCGACGAAAATACAATTACCCAACCCAATCGGCAGCCGGACAAAGCCATCTCACTGACGTTCTTCAATTTTACGGCACTGAGCAGGTCGGAGGTCGTGGGTCTGGTGGAAAGCAACGCCGCAGGACTGTCTGGTTGAGGAATATTGACCAACACAGTCCCGCGACCCAGGTTTAGATTTTAGCGCAGACTTAGGCGAGCTTCGCTCGGCTGGACAGACGGGGGCCTCGGTCCCTACGTGATTTCAGACAGGTTACTCGCAGACGGCGGTGTAGCCTACGCTATTGCTCGCGGTTAGGTAGATTTGGCCGGAGATGAGACCGTTGTTGTTGATGCCGCCGGCTATGGCGTACTTGGCGCCGGAATAAACGATGTTTTCGAACACGCCGTTTTCGTAGACGAAACCGAAGGCGTTATCGGCGGCGAGGCGGTTACCTACGATGACGCCGGAATTGTTGACTCCGGAAAGGGCGGTTCCGTACTTCTTGCCGGGATCGTTGATGGTGGTGAATTTTCCATTCTGCCAGGCAAAGCCGTTGCTCACGGCGCCGCTGGCGTAGGACCCGACGACCTCGGCGTTGTCGTTCACGGCCCAGGCGTTGGTGACCAGCGCGTTCGGATAAGCGATGGTGGTGTATTTTCCATTCACCAGCATGAAGCCCTTGGTGACGGAAACGCTGGCGCTATAACTGCCGGAGGCGTTTCCGATCTGGCTGACGTCGAACAACCAGGTGTTATCGGCTTTGGGGTAATTGACGGCGGTGAACTGGTTGCCTTGCAGAGTGAATCCGTGCATGCGGCCGGGGTATCCGGTGTCTTCGTAGGAGCCGGCGTTGACGCCGGTGGCGCTGCTGCCATAAAGCCATGTGGTCGAGGATTTCGGAGCGCTGTAGACGGTGAAGGCTCCGCTGGCCGAGCGGCTGAAGGAGACAAATTGCAGCGTTTTGTTGTCTACCAGTTGGCCCACTACGGTGCCGTCGTCGCTGACTCCGTTGACTTCGCTGAAGGTGTATCCAGCGGGCGCAGCGAAGGTGGAGAAGGTGCAGGAGGCGGTCTGGGCGGCATTTGCCGCGGAGTATGCGAGAAGCGCGATTGTCATGACAATGGCCGAAACGGAGCGAGATTGAAGCATCAGGTCCCTCGGAATTTCCGCGCCGCGATCGGAGTGAATCATGGGGAAGGCAGCGCCAGGATTTTTTCGTGAGTTCAGGATAGCGTGAGACTCGCCTGAAGTCAGCGCCTGATGCACTAACGAGTGACACAGGGCGTAGCGGTAGATGGGCTAGGACACTGGTAACTTGACGGCGGGACGCAGGCGCTTCTGATGCTGGCGCTCGCGGGTGGCCGCGGTGTGCAGGTGGCAGATGGCGATGGCCAGAGCGTCGGCGGCGTCGGCGGGTTGGGGAATCTGATCGAGGTTGAGGAGGCGCGTAACCATTTGCTGCACCTGATGTTTTTCGGCGCGGCCGTATCCGACTACGGCGGATTTTATGGAGAGCGGCGAATACTCGGCGACTTCGAGGCCGGCGGAAGCGGCGGCGAGCATGGCGACTCCGCGGACCTGGCCGAGTTTGAGGGCGGACTTGACGTTGGCAGCGTAGAAAACATCTTCGATGGCGACGCGATCGGGGCGATGGCGGAGGATGAGTTCCTGGAGGCCTATGGAGATGTGCGAGAGGCGCGTGGGCATGGGATCGCGCGGCGAAACTTTGATGGCTCCGCAGATGACGCAGATCAGCCGATCGTTGTGGCGATCGTCGGAGAGCAGATCGACTACGCCGTAACCGGTGTATTCCGTACCGCAGTCGATGCCGAGGACGCGCATGGGGAAGTGTAGCAGGAGAAAGTTTGGCTATCAGCGATCAGTTTTAAGCTCTCAGTTTTTCACGCTTAACTTCGGTCTAGCATCGGCCTCCCAAGGGAGATGGCCCCTCTCGGCTTGCGGAAGCTGCGTGTTAACCTACTGACTTACATTCTTAGCTCGCAATATTTAGGAGAGAGCAATGAAAATTGGAATGCTGACGGGCGGGGGCGACTGTCCGGGGCTCAATGCAGTGATACGGGCGGTGGTGCGCAAGGGGAGCTTTCACTATGAAGATGCGTTCCTGGGCTTCATGGAAGGATGGCGCGGAGTGCTGGAAGACAAGACGATGGAGCTTGATCTGTCGGCAGTCGGAGGAATACTGCCACGCGGCGGCACGATTTTGCGGACTTCGCGGACCAATCCAGCCAAGCATCAAGGGGGGCTGGAGCGCTGCACCGAGACGTTGAAGAGGCACGGTTGCGAGGCGCTAATCGCGATTGGCGGCGACGACACACTGTCGGTGGCGCAGAAGCTTTTTGCGATGGGAGTGCAGGTGGTTGGGGTTCCGAAGACCATCGACAATGATTTGTCGGGCACGGATTTTACTTTTGGTTTCGATACGGCGGTGAATATCGCGACCGAGGCCATCGACCGCGTACATACAACGGCGGAGGCGCACAATCGCGTAATCGTGGTGGAGGTGATGGGGCGCTCGGCGGGATGGATCGCTGCCTATAGCGGCATTGCCGGCGGAGCCGACGTCATATTGATACCCGAGGTGCCGTTCGATGTGGATGAGGTCGCGGAATTGATTCGGCAGCGCCATTCGCGGGGAAGATATTTCAGCATCGTGGTCGCGGCGGAAGGTGCGCAGTTTTCGGATGGCAACGAGAAGCATGGCGGCGGATCGCCCGATGCGCGCGACGAGTTCGGCCACGTGCGCTTGGGTGGAATCGGCTCCGCGCTGGCGAACGAGATCGAAAAACGCACTGGTTTTGAAACGCGGTCGGTAGTGCTGGGGCACATTCAGCGCGGCGGATCGCCTACCGCCTACGATCGAGTGCTGGCGACGCGCTATGGGCTGGGCGCAATTGATATGGTGCATCGCGGCGAATTTGGGCAGATGGCGGCGCTACGCGGAAACAAAATTGTTTCGGTGCCGCTAGCGGATGCGATCGCAACCAACCGGAAAGTGGACCAGGAGATTCTGGACGCGGCGACGGGGATTCTCGATAAGCTGGATTATAAGGTTGCCAAATTTTCAAGCTGATTTTCCTCGGCGAATTAGGGTGCTGCCCCCGGGCACGATTGGCTTGGCAGAGGACGGGTTTAGGGGCATACTTACTCAACATACTTGCTCAGCCCTCCCCGGGGAAGTTGCGCTTTCCGGGGGATGATTCCGATGCATATGTTTCAAGACGACACGCAGCCTGAAAGCCATCTGGAGCGGTCGACGCCGCTGCCATTGCCGGGCACGCCCCCGAATCCGGAGGTGCAACGGAAGCGCATGCTGATGGCGCTCGGAATTCTCCTGGCGGCGTTGGCAGCGGTGGTGCTGAAAGATTGGGATTTCTGGTTCCCGCCGAGTGCTGAAGTTCAGGAAGCGGCAATACGAAGCAAGAGTAAGAGTATTCCGGTGACGCCGTCGAGTGCGCCAGCGAGTGCTGTGCGAGAACACAAGACCATCGCTAAGCCGACGCCACCCGCGGCGACGAACGCTCCTTTCACGGCTACTACGGAACGCGCGGTGCTTCCGCCTCTACAGGTTGAGGTGGTGGCGGGGAACCGGCACATCAAAGTGCCCGCGAAGAGCAACGCCATTCATCTGGATGTCGATTCGGGCGCAACGTCTTCTGGGTCGGGGACGGATGTATCGGCTTCGAACGGATCGGGCAGTGGAACAGTGGGCGGAGGAGCAGCCAGCAGCGGGGAGCCGGTTAGCGGGAAAGCTGCGAATGCTGGCGAGCGGGTGCAACTGTCAGCGCAAACCGCGCAAAGTGTGAGCGTCTCTGTGCCACCGGATTATCCTTTGCTGGCGCGGCAGATGAAGGTGCAAGGCGCGGTGAGTTTGCAGGCGCTGATCTCGCGCGAGGGCACGATCCAGGAGCTGCAGATTCTCAGCGGGCCAGCGATTTTGGCGGCGGCGGCCCGCGAAGCGGTGAAGCAGTGGCACTTTAAACCATATCTGCAAAACGGGCAGCCGGTCGAGACACGGGCTCGCATCACGGTGAACTTCACCATTTCAACGAATTGAACGGCGGGTGTGGAGCGGAC